>Ga0189282_100021_pt1 | contig 371945 bp, 322 predicted proteins | sample N26C3minimetaG_FD_130328 | JGI IMG/M metagenome (GOLD analysis project Ga0189282, IMG submission 130328) | Marine microbial communities from the Costa Rica Dome - N26 C3 mini metaG | ecosystem: Environmental > Aquatic > Marine > Oceanic > Photic zone | place: Costa Rica: the Eastern Pacific... | reverse complement strand
CGGCACCTGTGTTGAGCGAGCGAAGGTTGGCCTGAGATTTCACGTTGTTCGCTGAACGACGCGCCTGCCCCAAAGCGGGGAGCAGGATACCGATGAGCAACGCGATGATCGCGATGACCACCAGCAGCTCGATGAGTGTAAATGCCTTATTCCGTCTTTCCACGACGACCTCCATCCGTCAGCGTGTCAATGTACCTAGAACCGCTATCCAAGCGGAAGAGTGCATCAAGACACAGACTTGTGTTCAGTATGGGACCGGTGCTCCCCGTTTGGAGCGTGTGATACACCGGTTGTCCTTGTTCCTATTCGCATAAGTAGATCAAGAGGTTCCAGTCCTTTCCCGGACTCTTCATTGATCTCTCATCGTTTTCCATCTTCCCGATGTCAGGGTTCAGTGCTTGCGAAGCACACACGATGCTCCACGACCCTGATGGTGTTTATACGACGCTTAGCGGGGTTTCGCTACACTGCCCCTGGCGTATCGTAGCAAATTTGATGAATTACCCCTGCCCTGTCAAAACTGTAACAAAGCAAGTCTCAGATGGCATTTGGGTGCACAAACCCCCGAATCAGGGTCAAAAACAGGATCCGAAGATCAAACCAGAGCGACCAGTTGCGGATGTAAAAAAGATCGTACTGCAATCGTTTCCGCAGGCTGGTATCTCCACGGAGGCCGTTCACCTGTGCCCATCCGGTCATCCCTGCTTTGACCTGCTGTCGCAACATATACCCGCGCCAGTCCTCCCGGAACCGATCGATTAACTCCGGTCGTTCGGGTCGTGGCCCGACGAGTGCCATATCTCCACGCAGCACATTGAACAGCTGGGGCAGCTCATCCAGACTGGTTCGACGCAGCCACCGCCCAACCCGGGTGATGCGCGGGTCTTCACGCGTCGTCCAGCCGCCCTGCCCTTCGCCATCATGCGGCTTCGATTCGAGCATTGTTCGGAACTTCCAGATCCAGAACACATCGCCACCCAGACTCACACGCTGCTGTTTGAACAAGACCCTTCCGGGCGACTCGAGCCGGATAAGCAACGCGATCAAGAGCATCAGCGGCGAAAAGACTGCCAGTGCGGTGCACGCGCCGAGTACATCGAGTGAACGCTTGAGCACCCCACCCATCCCGGCCATGGGGCTCTCCCGGTAACTCAGGATCGGCATGCCCTCGAGCTCAGACACCGTCATATTCTGAGGCAGATATCTCGGGTGCACATCGGGAACGATGCGGACATCGACGGCAAACCGCTCGAGACGCTTGAGAATCAGGGGCAGCTGCGACGACATCGCACTGGGGATCGCGAGATATACCGCATCCACTCGATTCTGTTCGAGCACCAGCTCCAGATCGCGGATCCCTCCGCGGACGGGCAACTCCATACATCGATCGCGTGAAGTCTGATCATGATGGGACACGAAGTAGGTCACGCGAATCCCTGTCCATGAGTTGCGTGCAAGGGTCTGGGCTGTGATCTGCCCGAGCCGGCCGACACCGACGATCGCGACATGGCGCATGTTCCACCCACGCCGACGCATAAACCGCAGCCCGATCCGCACGATAACTCGCTGCCCCCCCACAAATATGGGGAGAAGCACAGTGAACATCGCGAGCTGGAACCTGAATGGATCAGTTGCGAGACGCCAACCCACGCCGTGTGAACCTGCTGGTGGTCCGGCGACGGAGAACTGGCTCGATCCGATGGCCCAGAGCGCCACGACCATCAGCATCGAAGACATAAACGCGACCTTGATGACCTGCCCCGCTTCACCGATGAGTGCCCGATCGCGTCGTGGCTTGTAGAGCTTGAACATGACCATGTTCAACAGCACAATGGGTACAGCGAACAGAACAAGCGAGTCTTTGAAATAGGACTCCCACTCTGCAGGGAAAGATTGCCCGAAGCGGTGCACCCTGATCGACCACGAACCAAAGGACGCCGCGCTGATCGCAGCCACATCAAGCAACGCAAATAGTGTCACGAACAGGTTGTGTCTCTGCTTGAGCAATCGCTCCCCCTCGGACTACCACACGCCTCAGTGTATCAAGTTACGCTCTCTTCGCCGGTCATGATCGCTCAATCGCGGGAATTGACCCAAGGGCATCACGGAGCGTATCGCTGATATCCGCGCCAGAGGGCGGGATGATCCGGACGCGAACAAACAAGTCGCCGCGAGATCCGTTCGAGCCGTTGAGTCCGTGCCCCTTTATCCGGAACTTGGACCCCGAAGCCGTCCCCTCGGGGATCGTGAGGGTCACGACACGATCGTCAAGCGTCCGCACATCCACCTTCGCTCCGAGCGTGGCCTCTGCGATACTCAGTGCGAGATCTGTCACGACATCCAATGAATCATCGATGCGCGTGAACTTCCCGCCGGAATCGACCTGAATCTGCACATACAGGTCGCCCGCACGCCCTCCTTGCATCGGGCTCGGGAGCCCCTGCCCCTTTAGGCGAAGCTTCGCCCCGTGCTTTACACCCTTGGGCACCTGTACATCGATGCTGGTGAATCGTTCGCCGCGGGGGACACTGATGCTCTTGGTAGCGCCATGATGCACATCTTGAAGACTCACGCGTAGCCCGAGATGCAGATCCTTGCCCTTCATGGGGGCCCGATGCCGTGTTCCCCCCGACGCGCCACGGCTTGCCCCGCCGAACCCACCGAATCCGCCCCCCATCCCTCCACCGAACATCGCATCGATGATCGATCCGAGATCGCCAAAGTCTACATCCTGGGCACGAACATGCTGATCCGACATCCCCGAGACGAAACGCTCATGACCGAGCCGGTCGTATTTGGCTTTTTTCTCCGGATCCGAAAGCACCTCATATGCTTCATTGAGTTCGGAGAACTTCTTCCCCGCATCCGGATCATCCGAAACATCAGGATGGAGCTTGCGTGCTTTGGCACGAAAAGCGGACTTGATGCTGTCCCCATCTGCGTCGCGTGCCACTCCCAAAATGTCGTAGTAACTCTGACTCATGCTCGTGCTCCAAACACCACGGTGTGTGTTTGTGAGATCATAGAAAACAGGCCGCACAATGTACGGCCTGTTCTCATCTGAAGATCAAATTGATCTGTTGGCTGGACTGAATCAATCAGTCGTGATTATGCCCCTCGTGGGAGTCGCCATGATCGTGTCCTTCGTGCGATACATCCTCAGCATGCTCGATGTGTGCCATCCAGACATTGAAGACGAGGGTCGCGTCGCCGGGGATGTTGGCGCGGGGGTTGCCACGCTCGCCATAGCCGAGATATCCGGGAATGATGAGCTTGCGGTGGCTGCCGTTGGAGAACCCCTCCATGCCGATGCCCCAGCCAGTGATTGCGCGAGTTCCGGGCGGGTACTCGAACACAAACGGAAGGTCACGGCTGTAGCTCGAATCGAAGCGGGTTCCGTCGGTCAGGTACCCGTCATAATGGACATGGAGTTCGTCACCTTCGTGGGGTGTGTGGTCCCCCTGAGGGCCGTAGTCGACGATGATCATGCCGTCCGGGCGACGATCGACACTCGCGAATGAGTCCGCGCGCTCGTATTCGACGGCGCTGTCTGCGTCTGCACCCCAGACCACGCTGCCATCGGCTGCGTACCCGCGGTCGGCGACTGTAAGCGAATCCCCGTCCAGATTGATGCTGCTGGTCATTTCAACCGCACCGCCGACACCCGTGGGGTAGGGATAAGGAGTTGAGCCGGAGAACCCATTCTGGGTTTCATCCAACTCGACATCAAGGGTCGCGATCAGGTCATCACGAGAGACGCTCGGGAAGTACTCCGTCGCAGCCCAGATGCCGTTAAAGAGTCCCATGCTTGCGGAACCAACGGCGAACTCGTAAGTCCTCAGGCGAACCTCGTCTTTGTAGCGGTAGAGTTGGAAGATCGCGTTGCGGTACGGCTCCCACGGGGTCTCGGCTCGTACACCCTCGACATAGAGCGTGTCACTCATACCTTCGACCGGTGCTGGCGCAACGGTCATCATGAGGGTGCTGCCCCCGACGGCATCAGTTGTCCGCCAAGTCCCGGAGAGCTGATCTGCGATTTTGGCGATGCCCTCATCGGACCAGTTCGGCGCGTATTGCGCGGGTGCCTCGAACGCGGGCTGCTCACTCAACATTGCGTCTTGGGCGTTTGCCACGCCACACGCAAGAACGGCACACATCGCGGTACTGATAAAACGACTTTTGAGCATACTGCTATCTCCTCGTTTGGTTGACTTGAGTCGTGTCTCATTCTAGACCCCCATCATCGGGTCTCCAGCCGCCAAATCTGAGAGATTCGGAAGGCCTGCCTCCCAGCATATAACGCTAGAAACGCGTCAAAATTGCATTTCTGATGCATCTCAAGGGACAATCTATCCGTATCCTGTTTGAGGGGCGAGCAAAACTGTCGATATAGAACAGGCAGCCATCGGGGGTATCCATGAGTACGCACACCTCAAGCTCTTCATCAGATCCGAACGAGGAAACCGACTCGTTCGATTCGTCCCATATCATCGGAACCCCAGAGCGATCGAATAACGACTCACTCTTCGAGAACTACGAACGCCGCTCTCTGCGAACGATCATCGAAGAGCAGCGTGCATACAGAGATTCTCAGGCAGCTCAGGCCGCACGCGTTATCCTCGATGACGCAGAGATCCCCGAGTTTGATATCTATGACCAGGACACGGCGGAGTACGAAGACTTCGAAAACTCGTCTTCACATGCCCCCCGCGTTCTCCGACTCAGAGTTCAAACTCAAAGAAAGAGCAAGCTCGGCACACTGGTCTCTCCGGGGGCACAGATCGTATACATCCTTCTTATCCTCGCTACGCTCGGTGGGATACTCGGACTCGCGTTATCCACGGACTCGCCGCACATGCTTCTCCTCGGCGGGGTCGCGACCCCGATGCTGCTCCCGCTGTGTGTATGGAGATGGGTCCGCTGGCTCGATTCATCGCCCTACTACTACCGCCTGCTCACATCACTCGGCGAGGATGCTCGGAACCTGCTTGAGTACCGATTGTTGTGGAAGAAATCTGCAACGAACTCGGCGAATCGGTGAAACGAAGCCCACCCTCTCTCGTTCATCACGAGTCGCTGGGGAACTATCGAAGCCTCCGCGAAAATGAAAACGCGGTGCGATTTTTCCAACTAACACAGTAGCGAATCATTTAGAATTGCATACAGTTCAGCAACATCATACCTCGTGGGAGCGGGGCCAGAAAAAGCATACATACATCATGATGCGCAGGGGAGTGCATGGGGGAAGATCCGAGAGCGAAGAGAAAAGAGCTATTGCCCAACATCGATCCTTCGTGGGTCGAGCAGGCGATCTCGAAACCTGAAGAAGAAGCCGAAACCGAGATTGACCCTGATGACCCCAATGCGGTCTGGGTCTTCGGGAATGATCCTGAAGCGAAGATTTCGAATATTCACGACAAGCGCTCTCTCGTACGCAAGCAGATGCTCAGCGCGGGCGGGCAGTTCGTGATGGGCATCCTGATGATGTTTGTTTGTCTCGGACTCGTCATTATGGCGATTACAAATCCGGTTCTCCAGTACATCATCCCTGCTGCGGTCTTTGCCCCGATCAGTTTCTGGTATATGCGTATCCGCTGGCGTCGTTGGCTCGGCTCTGCACCATACTTCTACCGCCTGATGACCTCGCTTGGTGAAGACGCGGAGAACATCCTCGTCGATCATGAAACGAAGAAACGGCAAAAGTATGTCAACAAAGTCGGCGACCTCTACGCCGTGAATACCAAACCCAAGAAGAAGAAACGACGATAACCAACCCAGACACCTAAAAAAACACCCCCCGACCTGGTGGGTGTTTCAGTTTGGACTGAGTGTGTTGATCACCCGAGTTCGGGGAATCGTTCCTTGACGATCTTCACCAGATCTTCGACATGCGAGGCGGACTCGTCGAAGAGCTTCTGCTCTTCATCGGTGAGCTTGAACTCGACGATCTTCTCGACGCCGTCCTTGCCGAGCAGCGCGGGGACGCCGACGAACAGGCCCTTGTGCCCGAACTGCCCGTCGAGGTACGCCGCGGACGGGATGATCCGCTTCTTGTCCTTGATAATCGCCTCGGCCATCTGGATGGTGCCGAGTGCGGGCGCGTAGTAGGCGCTTGTTCCCATGAGCTTGACGATCTCGCCGCCGCCGACCTTTGCACGCTCGACACACGCGGTGATCTTCTCTTCCGAGAGCATGTCCGAAACGGGGATGCCGTGAACGGATGTGAGACGGGGGAATGGGACCATGTCGTCGCCGTGCCCACCGAGGAGCATCGCCTGAACATCCTCAACGCTCACACCCAGTTCCCACGCGATGAACGCACGGTAACGGGCACAATCGAGCGCACCGGCCTGGCCCATGATGCGGTTAGTCGGGAACCCGGTCGCCTTCCACGCGGTGTAGACCATCGCGTCGAGGGGGTTGGATACGAGGATCACGATCGAGTCGGGCGCGTGCTTCTTGATGTTCTCAGAAACGGACTTGACGATCTTGACATTGGTCTCGATCAGGTCATCCCGGCTCATGCCCGGCTTGCGGGGCAGACCCGCGGTCACGATCACGACATCGCTGTCTGCGATGTCTTCGTAATCAAAGGTACCCGTGAGGGTTGAATCGAACCCATCGATCGGTGCACAGCAACCCAGATCGATCATCTTGCCCTTGGGCATGTGCTGATCGGGTGCGTCAGGGCGAGGGATGTCGAGGAGCACGATGTCTCCGAGTTCCTTCTGAGCAGCCCAGTGCGCACAGGTCGCACCCACATTTCCAGCTCCGATGATCGAGATCTTGGCACGCTTTGGCATCTTGATTCGTCCTTTCCCATCCAGTGGGGTCGTTGAAAATCCTCGTTGATCCGTCAGCACTTCCCCGACGGGAGGGGATGAATCCTAGTCAGCACAAACCCGTTTCACGAATCGAAATTCGGGTATCAGTGCGATTCGGACGGGGATTCTTCGTCCTCATGGCTTAACCATTCCACCCGCACCGGATCGAGGGGCTTGGCGAGCTTGGGAGGCAGGGGAACTGCACAACTCGCCCCCCCACTCACCACGGGGATGAGCAACGGCTGACCCGATTGCAGGTCCCCCGTCACGGGCGCAACGATGTCCTTTTCAGCGCCGCCCGCGAGGAAGTTGAACTGGCGGTACACCTGACAGATCGGGCGGATGACATGCGGGTGATCGACCTTGCCGTCGCAGGCGCTGAGGTACGCGTCGATCATGGTCAGGACATCTTCATCCGGTTGCCCGCCAAAGTTCTCTCTGCAAATCGCGACGGGTGCACCCTCGAACATCTCCGTCCCCGGCGTCGCGATCAGGACTTCCCCGATGAACCCCGCGTTGAGGAGCATCTCCGCCAGCTCACCCGGATGGAATGTCTTGAATCGATCGGATTTCACGATCCAGACAACACCCTCGTGCAGCGCTTCCTCCCACGCGGATTTTGCGTCCTCGATGAGCTCGATGATCGATTCGGGCATGGGTTCGGCACGCCAGATCTCGTTGAGCGCCGCGGCGTGCTCCTTGATCCCGAGTTCTGCCTTGTCCATCGCGAGCGGACGCTCTTCCGGGTCGATCTTCTCGATCTCACCCAGCGCCATCGCGTGTGCGTGCAGCGCGATGGTGGGTGCGACGGAGTCTTTCCATCGCTGCCCTTCCTCTGTGTCGGGGAGGGAGACGGCGCTCTGCGCATAATGCACCCAACCCGCGAGTAGCACTGCCCAGGTCGAGTTGTCCGGCGTATCAGGTCTTTGCGTCATGCGTGATCGTAGGTTTCCTACCGGGTTCCAAGACACGCAATCCGAAGACGAACAGCACAACCAACCCAACACACATGATCCGCGACAGGGTCGCGCCAAACTCACCCAGCGGCGAACTCGTCAGATCGAACATCCCCCACCACAGGTTCATCCCAATGTGCAGCGCGATCACCACCCAGAGGTTCCATCGGGATGCGGAATATATCCACGCGTACATGACCCCACCCAACGCGATGAGCATGATCCAGAGATTGAACTGCCCGATGATGGTTTGCCCCTCATCCGGAGTGAGATCGACATGCGCGAGCCCGAACACGATCCCCGTCACGATCGCGCTCGGCCAGAGTGGAACGCGTGCTACCTGCACGAGCATCCCAAAGAGCAATGCACGATAAAAAATCTCTTCCGTCACACCGGGCGAGATCGCTTTGTACATGATGTCGTACCGGTTTGATCCAGAATATTCTGACATCAACCCCAGCGCAAGCATCGGGAGTGTGCACGCGAATCCCAGCACGAATGCCTTCACACCCAGCCCCCACCCCACGCACAATCCCATCGTGGCGCGTTTGCTTCGCTCCTGCATGCTGATGATGACAGCCCACCCGATCAGCGTGAGAACCATGCGGAACAGGGGGTGGATGATGTACTGCACATCGATCGGCATCGACCAGATGACTTCGCGATACCCTTCGATCATCCAGAGAAGCTTGGGGGTCAGGATCCCGACGATCGCGATGAACGCAAGCAACACCACGACACTCCACCGGATTCCTGATGACGGGCTGGATTGTACCTGGTCAGTCAACTTCCCCCCCTTTCGTCCTTGAACTGATTGTGCATCGGGCATTGTTGGTTTCATGGCGCAGAAAATACCCCCGGGCCGTGGTGGGCGTGCCCGGGGGCGGGAGGCGTGAGATCGAGGTTTGGGTGGCCGGGATGTAGCCCCTCAATCTCCGCTGGGTGGGATCGTCATGATCCGCATATGTCACGCATCGCCGCGGCCAACAGCACCCGATTGGGCGTTCCCTGCTTCCGGTCTCGATGCCCTGCTGCGTTCATCGCTCCTTGGCACTCTCGCGCCGTGGATGATTCAGTTCAGAACCGGCTGCACGATTGGGATCATTCCGTGACCCCATCCCGCGATGAACCATCCGTTCTTCATCGACCGTTCGAGACCGTGTTGTCGCACGCGCCGAGTCGACCGCTGCGTGCCGCGGGGGTGATGCGTGTACCTTCCTCCTACTTCAACTCACAATCGTGATTCAGATCGAACCGATCAGCTGCACCCGAGTGAGTTACCACAGTTCAAGCACTTGTAGCAGGTTCCGCTGCGGACCGTGATCGTGCCGCAAACATCACAGGGCGGCGCGTCTCCGGATGATTCGAGCGCCTTGCTCAGTGTCGCACTCGCTGAAGTCTGGGTTTCTGTGACGACGACCCGGGTGTTCTTGCCCGTCTCGATCGCGGTTTCAGAGACATGCACCTCCTCATGTCGCTCGTCACGGATCACCATGCGATCACCCTTCTCCTTTGATTCGGGCTTTGCTTCGATCTCGCCGGAGGTGATCCGACGCGTGACGACATTGGCGCCGCTGGATGTGTCGGTGCTCTCCGGACGCTTGGGCGCGTTCGCCTCGCGGTATCCTTCGATGAACTCCATCCCGAGCCAGCGGAAGATGTAATCCACGAGGGACTTGGCGAACGGGATATCCCGGTTCGTCGTCATCCCGGAGGGTTCGAAGCGCTGATGCGTGAACTTCTTCACCAAGCTCTCGAGTGGCACACCGTACTGCAGCGCGACGGATGTCGAGGTGCCGAGCGAGTCCATGAGCCCACCGATCGTCGAGCCCTCCTTGGCCATGGTGATGAAGAGCTCGCCGGGCATGCCGTCGTCGTAGATCCCGCAGGTGAGGTAGCCCTCGTGTCCCGCGACATTGAACTTGTGGGTGATCGAGCGACGCGTATCCGCGAGACGCCGACGCATCGGACGATGGACGATCTCGACTTCCTTCTTCACCACGATGCGGACATTCTCGTCACCCACCGCATTCGCCAACTCCGCGACATCCGAGGAAATCTCCTCGATCATCGATTCTGCTTCGAGCTCGTCGGTAAGCTCCCCCGCATCCGCGAGTTCCTCCTCGTCCGAATCACTCTTGGAGTTCAACGGCTGACTCAGCTTGCACCCGTCGCGGTACAGCGCGTTCGCCTTGAGCCCGAGTTCCCAGCTCATCCGGTACGCATCCTGGATGTCCTCAACCGACGCATCGTGCGGAAGGTTGATTGTCTTGGAGATCGCACCCGAGATAAACGGCTGAGCGGCCGCCATCATGCGGATGTGCCCGCCCGCCTCGATGAACCGCTTGCCGGTCTTGCCGCAGGTGTTCGCACAATCGAACACCGGGAGATGCTCGTCTTTCATGTGCGGCGCCCCCTCGATGGTCTGTGTGCCGCAGACCAACGCGTTGAGTTCCTCGATCTGGGCGTTGGTGAGCCCGAGGTGCTTGAGCGCGTTGAACGCCGGGTCGGCCTTGGCCTCTTCCGGGTTCACACCGATACGGGTGAGGGTCTCGTCGCCGAGTGTCCACGCGCTGAACGCGAACCCGAGCTCGAACATGCCCGGGAGCGAGTCGGTGATCTTCTTGAGATCATCGGAGTTCATCCCGTGCTCTTCCAGCCACCCCGAGAGCGAGAGCCCTTCGGAGTTGAGGACGCCCTCTGGCATCGGGACATGCAGGTTGAGCGTGCCGAGGATGTACTGCACGATCTCGCGCTGCTCGTCCTCGTCGTACCCGAGCGCCTTGAGCGCGGGGGTTACGGACGCGTTGACGATCTTGAAGTACCCGCCGCCGGCGAGCTTCTTGAACTTCACGAGCGCGAAGTCGGGTTCGACACCCGTTGTGTCACAGTCCATGAGCAGCCCGATCGTGCCGGTCGGCGCGATGACGGTGGTCTGGGCATTGCGGTAGCCGTGCTGCTCGCCGAACTCGAGTGCCTCGTCCCATGCCTTGGTCGCACGGACGAGCAGTTCCATCCCATTCTCGATCGGGACGCGGTGATCGCGGATCAGCCCGTGATCGATCGGGACTGGGGTGATCCGCAGCTCCTCGTACTCGCCGCTGTCTCGCGATACGCCCATCGCGGCGCGCCGGTGGTTGCGGATGACGCGGAGCATGTGCTCCTTCTCGGGCTCGTAGCCGGGGAACGCGCCGTGTTCCTTGGCCATAAGTGCACTCATACGGTAGCTGCGACCTGTGAGGATCGCTGTCAGGCACCCACAGACGGCCGTTGCTTCTTCAGAGTCGTACGGAATCCCTGCCTGCATGAGCATCGCGCCCAGGTTCGCGTACCCGAGGCCGAGCGTGCGGTAGGTGTAGCTGAGCTCCGCGATCTCCTTGCTCGGGAACGCGGCCATCAGGACGGAGATCTCGAGGACCATGGTCCACAGATCGATCCCGTGCTCGTACCGCTCGTAATCAAACTCGCGGGTTTCCGCGTCGTAGAACTTGAGCACATTGAATGACGCGAGGTTGCACGCCGTATTGTCGAGGAACATGTACTCGCTACATGGGTTGGACGCGTTGATCCGACCAGCGCCGGGGCAGGTGTGCCATGCGTTGATCGTGCTGTCGTACTGCACCCCCGGGTCCGCACATCGCCATGCGGCGTACGCGATATCGTCCCAGAGCTTGCCCGCATCAAAGGTGTTCGCGACCTCGCCCGTCGTGCGGTAGGTCGTCTGCCAATCGTCGCCCGCATCGACGGCGTCGAAGAACGCGTCGGGGATGCGGACCGAGTTGTTGGAGTTCTGACCCGCGACGGTGCCGTACGCCTCGCCGTTGAAGTCGTAATCGAGCTTGAGGCCCAACCGCTCAGCGGTCTCCCCCACCGTCTCGGTATCGAGCTCGGAGGTCTTCTCGCCCGCGATCGCCTTCATGCCCTCGACGAGCGCCGCGACCTTGATCTCCTCGCGGACCTTCCAGTTCACGAAGTTGTGGATATCGGGGTGGTCCATATCGAGGCAGACCATCTTCGCTGCGCGTCGGGTGGTACCGCCCGACTTGATCGCGCCCGCGGCACGGTCGCCGATCTTCAGCCACGACATCAGCCCCGAGGACTTCCCGCCGCCCGAGAGCATCTCGTTCTCGGCCCGCAGGTTCGAGAAGTTTGTGCCCGTGCCCGACCCGTACTTGAACAGACGCGCTTCACGCAGCCACAGGTCCATAATCCCGCCCTCATTCACGAGCGAGTCATCGATCGACTGGATAAAACACGCATGCGGCTGCGGGTGTGTGTACGCGTCATCCGCGAGTTCGGGCACGCCCTTCTCAGGGTTCACGATCCAGTGCCCCTGCGCCGGACCACTGATGCCGTACGCCCAGTTCAGACCCGTGTTGAACCACTGCGGCGAGTTGGGCGCGCATACCTGATGCACAAGCATGTAGACGATCTCATCGTAAAACGCCTGGGCGTCGTCCTCGGAATCGAAGTATCCGTGGGTCTCGCCCCAGTGACGCCAGCACCCCGCGAGGCGATGGATCACCTGACGCGCTGAGCGTTCCGGGCCGGTCTTGACCGAGCCGTCCTCATTGGTGAGCGTCTCGCTCTGCCCGGGCAGCGCGAACTTATCCTCAAACTGAGGCACCCCCGCCTTGCGGAAGTACTTCGACACCATGATGTCGGTCGCCAGCTGCGAGAACCCAACCGGGACCTCCGCATCGGGCATCTCAAAGACGACCGAGCCGTCGGGGTTCGTGATTCGACTCGAACGCGTGGTCCACTGCGTGGATGCGAACGGGTCAGTACCTTCCGTGGTGAACTTGCGGGTGATCTTCATGATGCAGTCCTTCGTGAAATGCAACGAATATGAGTTGCGAGGCAATAGGCAATGGGCAATAGGCAATGGGCCTGCTGTCGATCGCTCACGGCACACGCGATGGTTGTGTGTTTTCAACGCTTCTGATCAGGCCCCATAGCGGACGAGCGACCCGATCAATCTGTTCTTGAACTTCTGTCTTCACTTCGTTATCAACAAATCCCAGGTCGCATGCGAGGGTGAGTTGTGTCTCAATCTCGAACAACGACCCGCGTGCGATGCGTAGAAATCGCGAATAATCGTTCCGTGAGCCACGCCCGTATCCTTCAGCAATATTGCTCGGCACGCTGACTGAACAACGCCGGATTTGTGAGACTAAACCGAATCGCTCATCATTCGGAAAACTGTTGGTCATCTCGTACACCTTGCGTACGAGCACCCGGGCCTCTTGCCAAGCGGCAAGGTCCTGATAGCTCTGTACTGCACGGTTCCCCATGACGAACTCCGAGTTGGTCGCGATTGCGAACCCCATTGCCTATTGCCTCGTGTCTCAATCCACCCGCGGCAGCGTGAGCCCGCCCTGGTCCTGATACTTCCCGGCCTTGTCCGCGTAGCTCTGCGCACAGATCTGGTCGCCCTTGAGGAACACGAACTGGGCTACGCCCTCGTTCGCGTAGACCTTTGCGGGCAATGGGGTAGTGTTGGAGATCTCGAGGGTCACCTTCCCGCGCCACTCGGGCTCGAGGGGGGTGACATTTACGATCAGACCACAACGGGCATAGGTGCTCTTTCCAACGCACAGCACGAGGATGTCGCGCGGGATGTCGAACCATTCCACCGTTTCGCACAGCGCGAAGCTGTTGGGCGGGATGATGACATGGTCGGTGCCTTGCTCAGCGGTGTCGACGGTGACCATCAGTTCATCGGTGAACTTCTTGGGATCGACAACCGTGATCCCACCGGTCTTGGGGGTGGGGGTAAAGATTTTGAAGACGGTCCCGACGCGGACGTCGTAGCCGTAGGACGACACGCCGTACGAGATGGTGCCGTCACGCTTGATGGCCTTCTCGAATGGTTTGATGTCGACGAGTTGTTCGATCTGGGTATCACACAGTACTGCCACGATTCGCTCCATCCCGGCGGGTCTCGACGCGTGTTGCGTCTTGCCGCGCTTTCTTGAGTTTCCGAGGCCTCCCGTGCCTCGTGGGTTCTCTTCTCTCGCCCGTTCCCTTCGCGCCCACGCGGAGGGTTGGGGCACACAGACACACCGATCGCCGGGCGATGCGGAGACATCGCCGACGCCATGCGTCGATCGTTGAGTTCAATGTCGTGCGCCGGGCAGAGTCCGACGCGTCCATCCCGCTCCGGAATGATGCCCGTTCGGGCGTGATCCGAAGACGCCGACGATTCCGAACGACATTTCCCCGCAGACCCGAGCGTGTGTCCCGCTCGCGTCTCATCATGCCGAGAATCGGCACGGAAAACCGGAATCAAACATACACCAAACAGCTTTCGCTATCCAGCATCTTTTTCACTCGATCCCAAACAAATCAACATACCCCGTCCAACACGCTTCCCTGGCGTATGCCAAAGCAATTGTGGATAGGTTGTCGCTTGTTTCCAACTTCCCTCATCACAAGGACTTCATCTCGAGTCTGCACCCCATCTCACTGGCGAGCACCACCATATCTGGGCTATCGGCAGGGCCGTGAGTCTATCACCACACAATCTGTAGGGTACGCCGGATGGATGATTTTTTGTGTTCTTTTTGACGCTTTGTCCGTTTCGTAAAAATCACCATGCGAACGGGCATTTCTGAACAGTTCCGGATGACCCGCACTCAAGCGCCCATCGAATCAAACACTTGCGCGCGAACCGATCGGAACGATAGGAAATCCCACCAACAATCAGAATACGATCATTATGCGAACAACGAGTTAGATCTACGAAAATGGTTTTCCACAAACCAATCCGCCGCGGGTCGCAAACCGTCCCAACCTTCATGAGTTCGTCACAAACATGGATACAAAACGACCTTGGATGCGTATCCCATCTAGGATCAATCACTGCCTGCGCACTCGATGCCGCGTAACCGCCTCTATGACGCCACGCGAAGCACGATTCACACACGACACCGAGGTCTTCAAACGATGACACGACGCTTGTCCGCCCGACTGAACTCGCCTTTACATATCCGCACGCTTGTCTACGCCTTGGTTGTGCCCGCACTGCTGCTAAGCGGTTGCAACCGCAACAAGAAGCCCGTGCCAAAGCCGATCATTCAGGCACCATCGATTTCTCAGGACATCCCCGCGCCTTTGCGAGGCACGATCGGTGCTGAGGCCCGGATCTCAGGTACGGAGCCCACGCTCGTCTCGGGCATTGGCTTTGTCGTTGGGCTCGATGGCACCGGCGGGCTCACAATTCCTGAGCAATACGCGGCGCATCTTGAACGCGAGATGGGGCTCAACGGGATTGGGATCGGCAATAGCGACGGAAACACGAATATCTCCGGCAAGACCCCCGGGCAGCTCCTCCGCGACCCAAACACCGCAGCGGTGATCGTGCAGGCGGCGATCCCTCCTGGCGCCCGAGCCGGCGAGAGTTTCGATCTGTATGTCCGTGCGATCAATGCGACCAGTCTTGAGGGCGGAAGGCTCTGGTCAACGGAACTCAGAATCGGTCCGCCCAGCGCGTTTGGGAATCCCCAAGCCCGCATCCTCGGGAATGCCAAAGGTCCGATCTTCCTGAACCCATTCGCCGAGCCCGGTGGACAATACGATGGTGTCACGCGAGATGTCGGACGCGTGCTTGATGGTGGCTCCGTCTCCTTCCCGACGAAGATCGAAATCATCCTCAACAATCCATCGCACTTGCGCGCTCGGCAAATTGTTACAGCGATCAACTCGGCCTTCCCGCTTCCGCCCGGAGAGCGTGAGCCCACGGCCCGCGGCAAGGACGAATCGCTGATTCTCGTGCAGATCCCTTCCGAGTTCGCGGACGATCGCGATCACTTCCTCGACCTGCTCTCGCATATCACGATCGATCAGTCGTACCCTGAGGTCTACGCACGCCGGTACGCACAGACCCTTGTGAATCAGCCTTACCTGGCGGGTGATATGTCGTTCTGTCTCGAGGCATTGGGCGAACGCGCTCTGCCCTTCATCAGTGATCTCTATGACCATCCCGAGCTTGCGCCTCGGCTCGCGGCACTCCGTGCAGGCGCCGAGCTTGGCGACGCACGAGTTGTTAAACCACTCCAAACAATCGCGTTAACCGCGGACACGAAGTACCAAACAGATGCAATTGCACTCCTGAGCAAGATCGACCAATCAGTCCTCGTCGACACAACCCTGCGGGAACTGCTCGCCGAACCCACACTCGCGGTGCGCGTCGAGGCCTACGAACGCCTCATGGAACGCGCCCTCAAGGCACGGCGCCAACGCATCGCTCGCATGATCACCAACTCCAAGGGAGGGGTCGAGGCGAGCCGCACCCAGATCGAGGCACTCTCACGCGTGCATGTCCCGTCTGATCCGCTCCGTGGCGTCAGCCGCGAGCTCGTTGCGGGCAAGTTTTTCCTCGATATCGTCCCCTTCGGTGACCCTCTCGTGTACATCACTCAGCAGAACGAGCCCCGCATCGTCCTGTTTGGTGAGGATCTCGCGTTGAGCAAGCCGCTGCTCGCGACAGCGTGGTCCGACCGATTGATGCTCACCGCGGAGACCTACAACGACCCAGTCCGTCTGTACTTCCGCGATGAGAAAACACGAGTCGTCTCGACAATGGATGATGTTCCCGAAAATCTTCCTTCGCTGATTAAGTTGCTTGCGCATCAGCCAAGCCCCGAAGACCCACGCCCCGGGCTGGGATTCTCGTACGCACAGGTTGTCGGCGCCCTTTATCAGATCTCATTCGACCGCGGGATCGATGCTGCCTTCACGACTGAGCAGGACCGCCTGCTCGCGGATCTGCTCAGCGCGGTACAGTCCGATGAGATCGCGATTCGACCTGAAACCAGCGCGGACGAGCAGATCCTAATCCCTGTCGATGATCCATCCGCCCCCGTGGTCGGCGAAAATCAGGCCGTCGTCCGTGAACGACGCACGCTCTTGGTGCCGGTTATCCGAACGGATGAAGAGGGCAATGAGATCCCGCGCGAAGATGTCCCCGCAGAGCGCGAGGAATAACCTATCGCATCGATTCCGCTTTCTGATGCAACGCCTCAACCCGTTCACGCAAATGGGCCAACGCCATCTCGGCGCTCTCCTTCATGAGTTCATCCGATGCGATCGGCTCACCATAACACACGACGATCTTGTCCCGGAACGGGATGGGGAGTTTCCGTCTGCGCGGCCACGCCTCGTACGCTCCCGCGATTCCGACCGGCACCACCTGACAGTGCGCCCGCTTGAGCAGAACCGCCGCGCCACGCTGAAACGGCTGGAGTTCGCCGTCGGGCGACCGTGAACCTTCGGGGAACACGAGCATCATTCGGCCGTTCTTCATTTTTGCGATTGTCGCCTTCATGGCACCCGCATCACCCGCGCCCTGCTTGATGGGCGAGGAGTTCAGCGTCGAGATCAACCACCCGAAGGGCTTGAACTTGAACAATGACGCCCGTGCCAAAAAATCAGCATGGCGATGCCGAACCCCGCCACCGATCGCCGGCGGGTCGTAAAACGATTGATGATTCGCGACAAGCAACACCGGCCCCTCACGCGGGATGTTCATGACATCGACACGACGCAAACGGTGGAAAATCCGAAAATACCACAGGACCGTCTCTCGGCACAGATCGTAAAACACGAGGTGCATGAGCGAAGAACCGGGATGACGCATGCGATAGCGCTGAAACATCGAACTGAGTGTAGCCCTCCTCCCGTATGATCTTCACATGCCCCTCGCTCCTTCAATCCGCTCTCGTTTTCGATCTCTCAGCATTCTGATTCTGCTCGGGCTGATGCTCAACCTCATCGTCTCGTGGTCTTTGCTGCTCATTCCACGGTATAGCGCCGCAGCAGATCTACGCATCGTCCAGTTTCGAAACCCGAATACTGAGTATCCCCACGACGCCATCTTCAGTGTCATCCATCAGTGGTTCGGAGTGCACGAGCACCAGTTCTACCTCACACGACGATCGCGATCGCGCGATCTCCCCAAACGCACCAGCATCTACTGGACTTGGTTGCCATGGGATTCTGACCCCGACGCGATTACCCGGGGCAACGAGTTATTCACAAGCTTCGCTCCCGAGCACCCCGATCATGCGATCATCTCCACGACCCGTGTCGGATTTCCGTCTCTGGCGATGGAAACACAGTCCCTCGTCGACGACTTCTCACTCCTCTCCAATGGTTCGCTCCGGACAGAGTCACACTACGGATTCATCTCTCGCGTGGACGGGGTCGCAGGAACAACCAAGCCCGGCATATGGCCTCACGCCCCCTACATCCTTTTTCCCTACAAACCTATCTGGATCGGATTCGCGATCAACACTGTGTTTTACACGACTCTGGTCTCCATGCTGATCTGGACTGTGCGTCAGATCAAGCACGCCCGCCGAATGAGACGCGGCAGATGCCCACACTGCGATTACGAACTTCATCACGATTTCCGCGACGGGTGCCCAGAATGCGGCTGGCGACGCGTGCAAGCCAAGGCGGAGCAATAAAAGGGGTTATCGGATGCCCCCGCTTCACCCACCCGCACACTCGCCGAGGAGTTCCCGTGTTCGCTTGCGGATCATCGCCTCAATACGAATGCTCGTTGCATGAGCAGAATCTCCACCAACAACGCCTTTCAACGCATCATCGGGGTAAACAACCAATCCGCTATGCGAACACTCGAGCGTCTATCGACCGGATATGCGATTAATCGCGGTGCAGACGATCCCGCTGGATTGATCGCATCCGAAAACTTCCAAGCTCGACTCAGCGCCAATCAGGCTCAGGTTACTTCAATCGAACGCAACGAAGCGTTCATGAATATCCGCGATGGTGCCTTAGGTGCCCAGTTGGACAACATCGGCGACCTGGACGGGCTGGTCGTCCAAGCCGCGAATGAGGGCGGGACGACCGGGTCCGAGATCGGTGCCGTTTCAACCCAGGTCGATGGCATCCTCAGCGGCATCGAGCGTGTCCTTCCCGCCACCGGAATCGACATCATGCGAGATGTGACCACGCAGATGCAGGTCGGCACCGATGAAGTGAGCGGCGATCCGATCTATGAAGAGGTCTCCATGAGTGATTTATCGCGCGTCATGGAGCAAGACCCAGAAGCCGCCCAGCGTCTCGTCGATGGGGCTCGAGATGCGGTGCTCCAAGAGCGGGCTCAGATCGGTGCAGATCAACGCGCTGCAGAGGCCGAACGCCGAGTGCTCGAAGAGGAACAGATCAACATCGCTCAGGCGAACTCATCAATCCGAGATGCCGATTACGCTCGTGAGAGCTCGAATCTTGTTCGTGACCAGATACTGGGTGAAGCATCCATCGCTGCAGAACTCGCTTCCCGAGCTTCGTCTGCCGCGGTACTTCGCCTGCTGGATCTGCAGGCTTAATCTGCCGTCATAACCCCACCCCCCACGCAGATTTACCCCTAAACACGGGGGAATCTGCCTTCAAAACAACTCATCTTGTAGATAGTCCCAGCGGGTGTGGATGCTCTGCACGGGTCTCGGCCATCCCCGAGCTTGCCGAGTACCCGGGCATCCCCTGCACAGGCCCCGCGTCCATACCCCCGGCGCGGGGCTTTTCTTTGCGCGCTCTGAATCATCTCGACAAGAGTCCCTAACAATCATTCACCACATGATCGCGCCACACCCAACATCTCGACCCACTCGCGTCCTCAAGTTCACGGACACCCTCGCGGACATCAACGGCGTGTGCCGATTCATCCAGAACACCGCCCAGACCGCGCACGACACGGGGCACGACTTGTGCGTATACACCTCGACCCGACTCGAGATGCCCAAAGTCGACGGTGTCCGCAACTTTACCCCGATCTACGCTCGCGCCATGCCCGGGTACGAAACCCTAGAGATCGCGCTCCCGCCCGCGCTGGAGATGATGCGTGCAGCCCAAGACTTCGACCCCGATGTGATCCACATCTCCACCCCGGGCCCTGTCGGCACCGTTGGGTTCCTCGTCGCGAAGCTCATGCGGAAACCCATCGTCGGCGTATACCACACAGACTTCCCCGCATACATCGATGAGCTTTTCGATAACTCGGTGTGCTCTGCGCTGTGCCGGGGGCATATGCGATTCTTCTACAAACGATTCAAGTATGTCTTCTCACGCAGCGCCGACTACGCCCAGCGCCTCGTGGACCTGGGCGTTCAACAAGACAAACTTGTCCGACTCCGCGCCGGGTTCGATGATACCAAGTTCGATCACACCCTCCGCGACACGAGCATCTGGGAGGGATACGGACTCAAGAACGACTCAATCAAAGCTGTGTTCTGCGGTCGCGTGAGCACGGAGAAGAATCTCCCGATGCTCGTAAAGATGTGGCCAACGATCTGCGAACGCGTACAGGCGCAGGGACGAGAAATCGAACTCATCATCATCGGCGACGGCCCATACCGAACCGAAATGGAGGAACGACTCAAACCGCACGGTGCTCACTTCCTCGGATTCCGTCATGGCGTCGAGCTCGCGACCCTATACGCCTCGTGCGATTTCTTCGTCTTCCCGTCGACCACCGACACGCTCGGGCAGGTTGTGATGGAATCGCAGGCATCGGGTCTGCCCGTGATCGTCACGGATCAGGGTGGCCCGAAGGAAATCGTCCGCAATCAAAGCCACGAGTACTCCACGGCGTTCGTGCTCCCGCACGATGACGAACCGCAATGGATCGACACAATCGTCAAACTCGCGTGCGATGATGAACTGCGTTCAACGCTGGGACGCAACGGGATCGAGCTGATGAAGGACCACACCTTCGTCGCGTCGTTTGAGCACTACTGGTCAATCCACGAAGCCGCGGCGGCACAAGCTCCCGCGTGATCAATCGAGCTTCACCTGCCCGACGAGATCTGACACGCTCGACGCACCTTGGGTGCGGACCCATTTCGCGAGCCCCTTCCGCATCTTCACGCTCGCGCGGGGCGATGCAAAGCTCCCTGCACCGATCTGCACCACGCTCGCGCCCGCGAGGATGAACTCCGCGGCGTCTTCCCAGCGCGTCACCCCGCCCGCCGCGATGATCGGCACCCCCGCATCCTTCGCGAGCCCGCGATACACCAGATGCACGAGACGCACGACGATCGGATGGATCGCAGGCCCACTCAACCCCCCCGTCACATTCGCGAGAATCGGTTTGCGTGTCCGCACATCGATCCCCATCGCGGGGACCGTGTTCGTCAGGGTCAGTCCCCGAGCGCCCGACTCGATCGCAACCCGCGCCAGATCCACAATCGTGTTGGGCGTTCCCACCGTCACCGGCGAGAGTTTCACGAACATCGGGATATCCCCGATCGCACCAAACATCGCGGAGATCAGGTCCTTGAGCGCAGCAGGGTCGCTCCCGAACTCCAACCCCGAGTGCACATTGGGACACGATACATTCGCCTCGATCGCGCGGACCCCGTCGATCGACGCGAGCCTCGTCGCAACCTCGACATAGTCATCGAGACAATCGCCCGCCACGGATCCGATGATCGGGCACCCCATCGTCGCGGCTTTGGGTCCTTCATCGCGCACAAACCCATCGATACCTGGGTTCGCGAGGCCAATCGCGTTCATCATCCCTGCTCGCGAAAAGGTAATCCTCGGGAACGGGTTCCCGTGCCGGACTTCTTTCGTAATGGATTTGGTGACGATCCCGCCGAGTTTTGAAGGATCGAGCACATCACGCATCTCGGACAAGACGCCCGCCGTGCCTGCCGCAAGGAGGATCGGGCTTGTCAGATCGATCCCCGCGATGCTCGTTCGCAACGCGTCGTCGTTCACAGATCGTCCAACCGATCGCGGACCACGCGTTCCATCTCGTCAATGACACCGTCGATCGTCAACTCGGATGTATCGATCACGATCGCATCATCCGGGCAGACCAGCGGCCCATCCGATCGCGATGAATCGATTCGGTCGCGTTCGAGGATCCGTTCACACATTTCGTCGACGCTGACATTGTCATGAAGCCCCAACTGATCGATCCGGCGCTCCGCGCGGACCTTGGGGTCCGCATCGAGGTAAAACTTCACGGGCGCATCCGGGAAGGCGATCGATCCCTGATCGCGGCCTTCGGTGACGAGTCGTGGATGCTGCGCAAAGATCACGCGCTGCTTGCGAACCATGTGTGAACGCAACTCTGGGATCGTGGCGACGAACGACACCTTCTTGGTCACATCGTCTGCACGGATCCGATGATCGATCGGGGTGTCCCACGCGAGGATCATCGGCGGGTCCTGAGACCAATCAAAGTGCAGATCCGCTCCGATGACCGTCGAGACCAGCTCACCGATCTCATCGTCCTCGAACTTCCGATCGATCATGATCGCGGCCGCCGCCCGGTACATCGCGCCGGTATCGAGAAAATCCAGACCGAGACGCTGCGCAAGCATCCGAGCCACCGTGGATTTGCCCGTCCCGGCGGGTCCGTCGATCGTGATAATAATTTCTTTGGTGCTGGGCACAGTGAACCCCGCTGTTATCGTCGCTGAGCCCTGCGACTCTTTCATTTCGCGTTCGTTCGTTGTCTCGCTGACCGCCACGAGAGCTCCTTCCTGTCGCCCGCGTACTTACCGCCGCCCGTCAAGACTCAGCGAGTGACACCAACGCCGCCTCGATCGCGTCCCGGGTCTGCAACACCCCCAGTGTACCATCACCTTCCCCCCTGTAGTCAAGCGCGATGTTGCCACTGAACCCAACGGCCTTTATCGCCCCAACCATGGGTTCGAGCTCGTAGCCGACATGTTTCGCGGGTGCGGCGTCGTCCATTGCCTCGAGTTCCGCCGCCAGAGCGTCCAAACCGCTGAGCCCGTCCGCAGCCGCCATCGACTCGTCATCAGGCTCTACTTCTTCGAAAGCGAGGGTCGAAGCGTTGACCACTGTGGCATACGGCGTCAGACGACGAAGGTAATGCACCGCATCCCCTGATTCATGCGCCGCCTGGAAATCGGGGAGGGTCCCGATCCGAAATCCGCCGATCGCCTTCACGAGATCCGTCGTACGATCTGGATCGCTCGTCAGTCCTGCGTGAGGTGAAATCAGGACATTGATGTCCATCGTGTCCGCGCGTTCGAGGACGCTTTTCATGTACTCTGCCACCGCATCGAACGCATCATCCGTGTCAGGAGACTTGATCGACATCGATACAGCGTTACACCCGAGCACGCTCCCTGCGATGATCACGCGATGCATCCGATCGATGCTCGCTTCGCCCTTGTTTCCACTCAGATCGAGGGGAGTGAGCTCCGAAAGCATCAGACAGGTGCATCCCACCTTATCGCCGTTATCGCGGACCTGCGCAATCTCCGAGCGTCCCATGCCCTTGAGCAAGTCCGTGGAGAGATTCAGGGCACGCAGATCGAGCTGCTCACGGGTGTACTTCGGAAGGTCTGGCACGCTCAGCGCGCTCTTGCCCCGTTTCGTGATCAGTGACCGGATCGAGTTCACATTGAGCGAATACATCATGCGACGAGACTGTAGGCACGCGTATCGGCTTGCGATCGGACCGAGCTACAATCCGGCATGCCTTCACCCACTGGGATATCCATCAAATCGATCGGGTTTATCGCCGCGGGAATCCTCGCGCTGATTTTCACAGGCATCATCGTTCTCTCGATGATTGTCGCAAACCCAGCCCCCACAAGCGATCAGGACAATAACTTCCCAGATCCAGAGGACATCATCGATATTGAGCAGACCCAGACGGGCGGCGCCATGTTTGTGACGATTGTGGATCAGAACGATCCCACGCGCGTCTCCTCCACACTCCGCGCAGATCGATTCGAACCCATTGGCGAAGGGCGTCGACGCCTCGACCAGCCGGAATCGTGGATATACCTCGACGATGGTCGGGCCGTACGCGTCAATGCCGACACCGCAACCATGCTCATGCCGGATCCGAACCAGGCCCCAGAATCCGGGACCCTGGAGGGGAACATCATCGTTCGCACTTACGACGCCACGCCTGCACCCGGTGAGCCCGCCCCGGACGACCAGGAACCGACCCTGATTGCACGGTTTAATGAGCCGCTCGAGTTTGAACGCCGATACCTCCGGATGCGTTCGCCGGGGCGTTTCGAGATCGAATCCGATCAAGTCGATTTCTCGGGGGTCGACCTGACCGTCATCTTCAATAACCTGAAAGACCGGATTGAGCTTATCGATGTGGAGCAGGGCGATCAGATCGTCTTCCACACCGATCGCATCGCGTCTGACAATGACAACACGCCCGCCCAATCAACGAGCGAACCGGAATCCGTCCCTCAACCTGGCAATCAGGATCCCACAACGATCGCGGCATCCCAAACCCCAACCGAGACGGACGCCCCCCAAACCGCATCCGCGTCGCCTGAAACCCAGCATTATCGCATCGCACTCGAATCAGAGGTCCGCGCCGAACTCTCCGGATCGGGCCGTGTCCTTGCGGACACACTGACCCTCTGGGCAACACTGATCGACGGACGGATCCCCGAAGATGCGGCCCGTCGCGTGATGCTCGCGTCTCAAACAGCGTCCACTCAGCCCGCTACCGAATCTTCGGCATCACCATCGGCACCCGGCACGGCTCCCTCTACCCAAAGCACTCCGGTTCCCGCAACCACTGAGGGGCTCGTGGTGACCTGGTCGGGCCCCATGCGCATTCGACCGATCGATGATGACCTCCCCCCAGAGCTTGAGCACGACCATCTCTCGCTCCGTCTGGATTCCGATGAGGGGACCGGAATTGCGATGCAAGCTCCCGATCGTGGTTTCACTGGGCAAGCGAAATCGCTCACCTACTTCGCGACACGCGCGATCGCTCAACTGGAGGGCGAACCCAACGAGACCGGGATCATCAAGCTCGATGTCGAGGATACCGGAACGCTCTATGCCGAGTCGCTCCGAGCAAATCTTGCGAACGGCCAGATCGATATGCGACGACGCGGGTCCATCGCCACACACAGCAATGACCCAGAACTCGTTGCCTCAGTCCGCTGGAAGGATCGCGCACAGATCGAGTTCGCGATCGATGATTCAGGTGCGATCACCCAGAGACTCAAGAGCGCCCGATTTGAAGGCGCGGCAATTGCTGAACAAGCGGGCAACTCCGTCGGCGCACGCGCGATTCATGCAGAGCTCAACCCAGAACTCCCACCCGCTTCGGCACTCACTCAGATCGTTCTGAATGACGGAGTCATTGCCAGCGCCGAGAAACAAACACTGACCGGCAAAACCGTCACGATCGATTTCGAGCCCGATGCAGATCCCAACGCCTCACCACACCCAGTGCGGGTTACTTCCATCGGATCCTCGATGGGACGCACAACTGACCAGATGCTCCGTGCGGACGACATGCACGCGGATCTCGTTCGTGATGCGGCAGGACAGACCCGGATCAGCAATGCTCGGGCTGTCGGTAGCGTGAACTACAGAGACAGCTCACGCACGACCGCACGCGCCGACGAACTCGAAGCAGACGGCATCAACGAGATAATCGTCCTGAAGGGTGATGAGGCCCAGGCTTCACAGGCAGGATCCACGATCACCGGACCGCACATCATCCTCCGCGCAAAGCGTCGTAGCATTGAAGTCGTCGGCCCGGGCACCTTCGATCACGATATCGCCGTGAATAATGCATCCGATGCCCCCAAAGGCCTCAACGGGAATGTCAACGCGCGATGGTCTGAGTCGATGAGGTTTGAAGACACGCTGGGCACCGTCGAGTGCAAAGGCGATGTCCGCGTCATCTCCACGCCAGACGCCCTTACCCGTGACACGCTCAAAGCGGATCGAGTAACGATCAAACTCACACCCATTCCCACCAACGACCGCATCGCGAATGCGAATCCGCCCGAACGAGAACTCATCAGCGCCCGGGCCGCAGGGCGTGCCGATCCGGGCGCCGACCCCATCTATGCGTCTGTTGAATCTCGGACCTACGCCGCGAGCGATCCAGAACGCGCCGAGGGCGTGCTCTACCTAGAGGGTGCTCAGATCCTCGCGGACAATGAAAACCAAACCCTCACCGTCCCGGGTGCGGGGACTCTGCTCATCCTCGATCGTCAACAGGATGAGAATACTCCCGACTCGAACCGCCCGATGGATGGCTCAGGACTCACACGATTCACATGGGCATCTCGGATGGTTCTTGATCGCCCGATGGGCAAGGGCACATTCACCGGCTCCGTCGCGGTCGATCACAAATCCCTCGTGTCCAACAAGCGTGCAACGCTGAACACCGACTCACTCGTCGCGTTCTTCGAGACTGACCCAGCCGAGGATCCCTCACAGGTCGCAACCGGTACCAATACACTCCGTTCAGCGATCGCCGAAGGACAGGTCCGGTTTATCTATGCAGGTTCAGAACTGCTGAGCGATCGTGCGGAATACGACGCGATCGAGGATTCACTCTTCGCGAGCGCACTCGATACAAACCGCGTGACGCTCTATCGCAATGACGGCTCTGCGCCGACCTCAGCGAGGACCATCTTCTGGGATCTCGCAAAGGACCAACTCCGAATAAACGCCCCGTCGCCCGTGCGGACATTGCCCGGCGGGTAAAACGACAATCCAATCGACGGCTTACTTGTTTGCGTGGGCGCCCTGATGCACTTTCTCCTGAGAGTGCTCAACCCATGAATGCCCGACGGGCACCCCAAGCAACGCCCCCATCACCCATGCCACGGGTGAAACGATAACGAACCCCGGAAGAGTGCCTCTGAGCACCATCTCCTCCATAGATCCAAACCCGGGATAGACAATCGTCACCAGCGGGAAAATCACCCCGGCAATCATCACGCCCAGCATCACCGGCGCGAATGGTGTGCCTGTGTGCCCTTCCTTGCCCTGCATAGAGGCCGCGGCCATGCTTCCAGCAACGCCCGCCACAATACCACCGATAAAGCCAACTCCAGTTGATTGCCCAGGGAAGTCGTACGCGCCCATGAAGAGCGACACCAATCCCGCGACGAGAATCGCAGCCCCCATCGCCGATAGCATCGGCGCCTGACGCAACCATCCCGCCAAACGCTTGAGCGAGAAACTCGACAGAGGATCGTTTTCGTCGTTCGCACTGACAATGACCCCTGCGATCATCACGAACGCGATCAGGACCGCAGCCTCAATCGCGAGCTTGATTGATGTCCCCACCTCGGGCGCGAGCATGTAGACCTGCCCGATTCGTCCGCTGGTCCAAGCGACCCACCCGAGCACAAACCCCATCGCGAGAAAACCCTCTCGTCGTCCGCCGAGCAAACTCCCGATCACGCCGGCGATGCAGGTCAGGGCACCGACGCACACCAACGCGATCAGCCCCGAAACGAACGCGTTGCTCGTCAACAAGGTGTGCGCCCCGGATCCATCGAGCGCGTTGAGTCCCCCTGCTATCGAGGCCGCGATCGGTCCAATCAAGGCAAGCGCGAGCGCCCGGCTGATCCATTGTCGGAGGATTTTGATCATGACCGTATCATCGACCCAAACACGCGCCGGGGCAAGCAGATTCGTGTACCATCATGCCATGAGCTCGTCACGCCCCCAATCCTCCACCAACACACAACGCCCCCTCCGCGAACCGGATGTGATGCTCTCGGATCTTACGGATGAACTCATCTGGCCCCGCATCCTGCGAGCACCAGCGCTCGCGATCGCACCCAATCGCTTGCTCTCTGGGTGCTTGGGCGTGTTCCTGATCGCGCTCATCCTCAATATCTACAACTGGTTACGATCGATTTCGAATCCAAGAGACGCGTTCTCACAAGCGGATCTGATCGCTCCGACGATCTCCCAGCGATTCGAAGGAATCATGCAAGCCATCATCACCCTCGACGCACACGCGTTCGCCGGCCAGATCGAACTGGCCATCATGGCACTGCGGAACAGTGTCATGAATAATCTTGTTCTAACGCTGCTGCTCGGGATCCCGATCATCGTCGTTATCGCGCTCGTAGGCGGGGCGATATCTCGCTCCGTTGCGTTCGAGTTTGCCCAAGGGCGATTCGCATCCCGTGAAGAAACCGTCCACTTCACGCTCCAACGCTCGCGTCAGTACATCTACGCCCTTATCGCACCGATCCTGTTTGCCTCGGCCCTCATGTTCATTATCGCGCTCGGTGGCCTGCTTCTCAGCTTTCCCGTCCTCGACATCCTCGGTGGCATCCTCTACCCCATCGCCCTCATCCTCGGCGCGATCGCGACAATCGTTCTCGTCCTCCATGTTGTCGCTTCACCAATGATCATTCCTGCATTAAGTATCGAAGGCACAGATGCATTCGACGCGATCCAACGCTGTTATGCCTATGTCATTGGCCGACCTATTCGCTACTTCGCATACGCGATCTTGCTCAGCATCGTGGGCTTCCTCGCCGCGAGCGTCTTCACGATGATCATCGGACTATCCATGGAGATGACGGACTGGTCCCTCAACTTCTTTTTCAGCCACTCCATCGAGAGCGCACTCACCGGTGAGGGAGATCTCGGCGCAACCAAGTCTCTCGCACACAGCGCGATTGAAGCCTTCAGAGGCGTTCTCAGGATTCTTATCGCCGGGTACTTTGTGTCGCTCTTTTACACCAGCGGCACTCTTCTCTATCTTGCGATCAGACGCATATGCGACGGCCAGGGTATCACAGAGATCTGGGAGCCCGTCGAAGAGGCCTGATCATTCCGCGTCCTCAAACAACGCAGGATCGAGCGTCAAAGACCATGGATCCAACGGGTCGGGCAGTTCATCGAGCGTGATCGCGTCATCGATCGAGAACCGCCCCACACGGGTGCGCCGCAAAGCAGTCAGAACACCGCCCGCCCCAAGTTCTGATCCGATATCGCGCCCCAGCGATCGGATATAAGTCCCCTTCCCACAGGTGACCCGGATCACGAGCGTTGGCCATTTGTACGACACGATCTCAATGTCATCAATGCGAATAGGACGCGCTTCCAGTTCAACGAGTTCTCCTCGTCTCGCCATCGCGTACGCTCGTTTGCCATTGACCTTGATCGCGGAATAGGCCGGGGGTTTCTGCAGGACATTTCCAGTCCATTTGGCGCACGCGTCTTTCACCTCGTCAATCGTCGGCACACGATCAACACGCACATCTTCCATCTCACCCTCCAGATCATCCGTATCCGAGAGCCGTGAGAGATCGATCGTGGTGTCGTACTCCTTCACACCGACCATAACCTGATCGCTCCGCTTAGTTGCCTTCCCAACAAGCACCACAAGCACCCCGCTGGCGAGTGGATCAAGGGTACCCCCATGCCCCACTTTCACGCGTTTGGGAGCGCCGCCTGCCTTGAGTTTCCCCCGCACCCTCGCGCACACCTGCATAGACGACAAGCCGAGAGGTTTATCGATCACAAGGACGCCTTCGATGGGTTGCTGATCCTGCGGTGCATTCATGGTCCGAGACTCTAGTCAATCGGGAAGATACAAAAACCACACCGCCCGAAACACTCGGGCGGCGTGGCGCAGGAAATGGGGTGATCTGCAAGTTCGTACGCCCGTGAGCGAACGAACGGTATTTCATGTGGCCGGGCACCGGACCCGGGGCCCGGCCTGCGATGCCTCGGAGAGGGGTACAAGGCATCGCGTGGTTGAAAGGCGGTTCGGTCTATCCGTCCCGCACGGTTTCGCTCGTCAGACCGCGGCCGATGCAACGAGTTCGACTTCCGGGAAGTCATTTTCTGTCTCGATCGCGTGGTTCATGTAGTTCGTAAACAGGTTGAAGGTTGTAATCGCGATGACTTCAAGAACTTCCGATTCGCTCAGGTGCTCGTGTGCCTTGGCGAAATCGTTGTCACTGATGAACCCACGCCCGCCAACAACCGCTCGTGCGAAGTCGATCGCTGCCTGTGTCTTGGGATCATTGGACTTGCCGTTTCTGTTCAGTTCGCGCTCTTCTTCGCTCAAACCGACCATCTTCCCAATCACATTGTGGGCCGACACGCAGTATCCGCATTGAGAAAAGTTTGCGATCGCCAAAGCCAGCGACTCGCCGACCTGATCACTCAGGACGCCCGTCGAAAGAGCTTCTTTCTGATTGACATAGCTGTTGAGGGCCGCGGGTGATTTCCCGAGGGTTCCCAGCAGGTTTGGGACCTTACCGAGCTGCGCCTTGATCCCCTCGAGGGTGCCTTTGGTGGATTCAGGTGCGTTTTCGATTGTGGTCGGCTCGATGCGTGCCATGTAACTCTCCATCTGGTCGTGAAAGTAGATTGTCAATCAGTTTCCTTGGATGCATTCTTGCGAACGCACAGGACACACGGTAGAATAGACCAACCTGTCTGTTTATTTCCACCCTCTTGAGAAAAATCAATACCGATGCCTCCTTCCAAAAAACAACACCTCATTTCCTGTGCTCGGCGACTATTTGAGTCTGAGGGCTTCCACACCACCGGGATTGACCGGATCCTGGAAGAAGCTGGCGTCGCCAAAATGACCCTCTACAACAACTTTGGGTCAAAAGACATGCTGATCGTCGCGGTCCTCAACGACACGAGTCAGGATATGCTCAATCGCCTCAGCGCATCCGTCACGCACATAAACGATCCATATGAGCAAATTCTGGGCATCTTTGATGCTCTTGCACAGTGGCATGATTCCGATGATTTCTGCGGGTGTATGTTCCAGGCGGCCGTCGCGGAGTTCCCTGACCCCGAATCCGAACCTGCGAAAGCTGCACAATCGCACTTGCTCCGTCTGACTGAACTCTTCTACGGGCTCTGCATTCGCGCGGAGCTGGACGATGCACGAACACTCTCATCCATGCTGGCCATGATCGCGAGCGGCGCGAACTGCACCGCTAGACAGATCCGTACAGGTCTTCCTGCGAAGCATGCACGACAGATCGCGGAGATTCTGCTTGAACGCGCCTGCTCACGCCCACTGTCGTCCAGTACCATCGCAAACTGACGATCGTTTGAATTCTGCCTCGCCCTGAAATAGAATCACCTGTATACATGTTCTCCCTTGAACAGTGGAACGCACTTCAAGGACAAAGGAGGCCTCATATGTCGACCCAAACCGTCATCGAAATCACCGAAGAGAACTTCGATCAACTCGTCAACTCCGAAACCCCAACGCTCGTCGATTTCTGGGCGCCTTGGTGCGGCCCATGCCGTGCTTTGGGCCCCACCATCGAGAAGCTCGCAGAAGACTATGAAAATAAGGCCCAGGTCGGCAAGCTCAACATCGATGAGCACCCGCAGCTGGCCGCGAAGTTCGGCGTCTCGTCCATCCCCACCGTGATGGTGTTCAAGGGTGGCGAACGGACCGAGCAGTTCGTTGGGCTGCGTCAGTACGACGATTACGCTGGCGCACTCGACGCCTGAGGCGCTTACCCAACAAAGCGCGAAAAATGCCCGCAGCAGCGGGCGTTTTTTGTATCCGTGCTCGATACAATCGCACCCTCAGATGAGCACGAAGACCGCCAAACCGACCAAGAAGACCGCCAAGGACCCGTGGGACACTCCTGGGATGCGTCAGTGGCGCAAAATCAAAGAACGCCACCCCAACTGCGTGCTGTTCTTTCGGATGGGCGACTTCTACGAACTCTTCGGCGAGGACGCTGAAAACCTCTCGCGCGATCTGGGACTTACCCTGACAACCCGTGGTAACGCGATCCCGATGGCCGGGGTCCCCCACCACCAGAAATCAACATACATCTCCCGTGCGATCGAGATGGGTTATCGCGTCGCGGTGGTCGATCAACTCCAGGACCCGAAAGACGCGAAGGGCGTGGTGGACCGGGGCGTGACTCAGGTCGTGACCCCGGGCACGCTCGTGGACGAGTCGCTGCTGCGGGATGAGCAATCAGTCCCGATGGGTGCGATTGTCGTCCATGATAAGGACCACGCGGGCGTCGCGATCGTTGAACTCTCCACCGGCGCGTTCTCGCTCTTTGATGGCACACTCGAGCAGTGTGCGGATGAGCTGGGGCGTATGGGTGTGCGAGAGCTGATTTACGCCGCCCCGATCTCGGGCGATGCACCCAAACGAATCGTCGATCTCGGATCGGGCATCAACGCGTCGCTCACGCCGCGTCCGGGTTGGCAGTTCGGGCAATCCGAGGCGCTGGAAGCGATCGAGCAACAGTATCGCCTTGGTACCATCGAGGGGCTGGGCCTGGAGAACACTTCGCCGAGCGTGCATGCTGCGGGCGCGATGCTGCGCTACCTCAACGAAACCCAGGCGATCGACGAGGGCGCCAAGCGCAGTCCTGGCCAGCAGCACGCCTCGCTGGCGCATCTGCGCCCCCCGACTCGCGTGCAGCGCGAGAACCACTGCCTGATCGACCGGGTTTCGCTGCGATCACTCGAGATCGAGCAGACCATCCGTGAGCAGTCGCTCAACGGCTCACTCGCGGGAGTCTTCCTCGCCAGCCCGGTCGGCACACGCTGCGTCATGCACACGCCCATGGGCAAACGACTCGTCCGCAACTGGCTGTCGGCCCCGCTGATCGACAGAGACGCGATCAACGCGCGATTGGACGCGGTCGAATCGCTGACACTGAGCTCCGACCTGCGGGACGATCTCTCCGGGGTGCTGGGGAACATGTGCGACATGGCGCGTATCGCGGGTCGCATCGCGCTGGGACGAGCCACGCCGCGTGATCTGGTGGCGCTCGGTGGCGCAAGCATCCTCATCGAGGAACTCATGGGTGCGATCGCGCGCTGTGAATCGCTTAAACCACACCACGACGCGCTCGTGAAGATTCGCGATGATGTCCTGCCTCTGGGCAAGGAGATCACTCGCTGCTGCACCGAAGACGCGCCTGCGCACCTGCGTGAGGGCGGGCTGATCAACGACGGAATCGACCCCGAGCTCGACGAAGCACGCGGGCTCCAGCGAGACGCGGGTACCTGGCTGAGCCAGTACCAGCAACGGATCATCGATGAGCACGACCTGCCATCGCTGAAGGTGGGCTACAACAAGGTCTTCGGGTTTTACATCGAGCTGCCGGCCGCCCAAGCACTGCGGGCACCGGATGTCTTCACGCGTAAGCAGACACTGAAAAACGCCGAGCGGTACATCACCCCCGAGCTCAAGGAGTACGAGGAGAAGGTGCTCTCCGCGGGCGATCGCGCCAACGAACGCGAACGCATTCTCTTCGACCAGCTCTGCGAGCAATCACGCGCGCACCTCGATGCGCTGGGCACCTTCTCCGACATCGTTGCCACGATCGACTGCCTTCTTGGTTTCGCGACCAAGGCATCGCAGCGCGGGTGGGTACGACCGAAGATCGTTGATGCCCCCACGCTTGAGATCACCGACGGGCGTCACCCCGTTCTCGATGAGACGCTTGGGCACGACTTCGTCCCCAACGGCTGCACGCTGGCGCAGGAGCACACGCCCGCGACGCTTGCGCTGATCACCGGCCCCAACATGGCGGGCAAGAGCACCTACATCCGCCAGAACGCGCTGCTGGTCGTGCTCGCGCAGGCGGGCAGCTTTGTCCCCGCGGCGGGCGCAACGATCGGGATCGCGACACGGATCTTCACCCGCGTGGGCGCGGACGACGCGCTCCACCGCGGCCAATCGACCTTCATGGTCGAGATGATCGAGACGGCCAACATCCTCAACCATGCCGACGAGCGATCGCTGGTGATTCTCGACGAGATCGGGCGGGGGACCTCCACGCTCGACGGGCTCTCGCTCGCGTGGGCGATCAGCGAATGGCTGGCCGAACACCAACCCCGCACACTCTTCGCCACGCACTATCACGAGATTACGGAGCTCGAGTCCAAGCTCGATGGGCAGGTCAAGAACCTGCATGTCGCCGTGCGTGAGTGGACGAGCGAGGACGGCAACCAGGAGATCGCGTTCCTGCACTCGATCCGCGCCGGTCGCGCCGACCAGTCCTACGGCATCCATGTCGCCCAGCTCGCGGGCGTGCCCAAGCAAGTCACGCAGCGGGCTAAATCGGTCCTTGAATCGTTGAGCGTTGAGCACGCGGGGCGCGTGGACACCGAGCAGGTACAGGCCGCGAACAAGTCCGCCGCGAGCCCGCAGATGAGCCTGTTCACGGAGTTTGTCACCCACCCGGTCGTCGATTCGCTCCGTGAGATCAAGCTCGAGGAGATGACCCCGATGCAGGCGTTTGATGCCCTGCGTCAGTTGTCATCCAAGGCTCAAGATTCCGGATCCTGAATCCGCCACGCCCCGCCGCACTCAGGGCATACGGTGCATCCGTCGGATTCTGGTTGAAGCCCATAGAGTGAGTACCTGCAAACGAGGCAAGATTCATCGGTTCGGCGGATGAGGTCGAGTTCTTTGCCGAGTCGATTGATCTCTCGGTGGAGGGTCTTTGGTCGCGTGATCGCTGCGATGAGCAGCACTACACCAAAGACACCCACCACGAACGAAAAAAGAAGGTATCCAATCGACCACGATGAGCGGATCCCCTGCACGAAACCATACCAACCGAGGAGAAATGGTGCCGAAATCAGAAGCATCCCGATCGTTTCGGTGAGGACCACATTCTTCATGGTCTTCTTCTCGAGCTGTCGCATGATCTCGTGCCTGCGATCGGCGCGATTGATCAGATCAGTGGGCAACGCCGCGATGCGTGAGACTTCGTGTGCTTGGCCGCGATCATCCGTGATCTTCATGCGTGCATCCTCCACGCCGCGCCGCACTCGGGGCAGACGGTGCACCCTTCGGGTTCAGGGCCGATCCCATCGATGCGGTACGCACACGACGGGCACAACCCTGCATCGGTCATCGCTCGGATTGAATGACTTGGGCTCCGCCATGCGTAGAGACTCAGGTATCCACCCATGATGCCGCCGAATGTAATGAAGTAGAGGATGAAAACCTTCACAGAAACCATTGTGAATACATCGAATGGAGTTGAAGACCCAATCGCAAGCCCGATCAGGATCGGGTTGATATAGGTCATCGTGACTGCAAATGGCAACCCGGTGATCAAGAACGCGACGATGAATCGTGCCGTATCACCTCGCTTTACAAGGAAACCCTTCTCGTACCCGCTGATTTTGGACGCCTTGCCAATAGTACACGGTTTCCACTTCAACCCCCGCGCATCCACAAGTTTCTGCCATGCGAACATCATGTCTACCATCTCCCCTGAGGAAACTCAATCAGGAGCATCCTATGTCACTCACAGAGTACCGCACGCTGGGCAGGTCCGGGCTGCGTGTCTCCCCGTTCTGCCTGGGCACCATGACCTTCGGCGACGACTGGGGCGTGGTCGGCACCACGATCGAGGAATCGCTCGATGTGCTCGGCGCATACCTCGATCGCGGGGGCAACTTCCTCGATACCGCCAACGCCTACACCAAGGGGCACTCCGAAAAGGTCATCGGCGACTACTTCAAGGACCACCCCAGCAGGCGCGACCGCACCGTCATTGCCACCAAGTTCTGCGGCAACATGCATCCGAACGACCCCAACGGCGGCGGCGCGGGGCGCAAAGCGATCATCCATCAGGTCGAGGACTCGCTGCGCCGTCTCCAGACCGAGTACATCGATCTGCTCTGGGTGCACTTCTGGGATCGCCACACCCCATTGAGCGAGACGATGAGCACGCTCAATGATCTGGTGCGATCGGGCAAGGTGCGCCACATCGGGTTCTCCGATCATCCGGCGTGGGTGTGCACCGAGGCGATCAGCATCGCCAGGCAGAACCACTGGGAGCTGCCGATCGGGCTGCAGATCGAGTACTCGCTGTTGCAGCGCACGCCCGAAGACGCGCTGCTGCCGATGGCGCAGTATCAGGGCCTGGGCGTCACGCCGTGGTCGCCGCTGCGGGGCGGTGTCTTGTCGGGCAAGTACACCCGCGACGGGCGCCCATCACCCGAGGAAACACGCGCAGCTGTCGATTCACCGTACCTTAACGAGCGGACCTACACGCTGCTCGACGAGATGGTCGAAGTCGCGAAGGAGCACAACGCGACCCCGGCGCAGGTGGCGCTCAACTGGGTGCAAGGCAACTGTGCGGTCACTTCCACGATCATCGGTGCCAAGCGTCTCTCGCAGCTCGAGGACAACCTCGGGGCGCTGGAGTTCGAACTCAGCGCCGAGCAGCGGGCACGCCTTGAGGAAAAATGCACCTACGACAAGCACTTCCCCCATAACTTCCTCGATCGCATCACCCCCGCGATCCAGAACGGAACGACGATCAACGGGCAACCGAGCGAGATCTGGCCGTTGAGCCCCGAGACTGATGACGACCGGTATTGAGTCGGCCTGGCTCCGTTCTCATGGAATCCCCCCGGTTTGCGTGGCTGACGGCGCAATACTGGAGATTCGCAGCCGATACGGTGCGGATTGTGCCGATTGGGCAAACCCGATGTTCATCGGATATTGATGGATCTGTGTGTTCCTCATCGCGGATTTTCGATGATGAAGTCATGAACCGCACCCTCGCACGCTCGATCACCCCGATTCTTCTTCTCTCGCTCGTCGGCTGCGCTCACAGCGCTACTCGTCAAGCCGATGAAAGCCGCGAGATGACTCCAGAGGCTCAGAGCCCTTCGGAATCGAGTGCGATCGTTGTATCCACGCCTCAGGATAATCGCGAGTTCGTGCTCGGCGAGGTATACAACCAAGACGCGGTCCCCTCGTACACCGAAGCCGTGGAATCTATGAGTCTCGAGCAAGTTTGCGCCGAGCTCGAGGAGATGTACGAACACGATCGCGATCTGGTGAGCGTGTCGTACGATCCAGACCGAGATCCTCAGTCTCTGGAAACCGTGCAGGCAATCGATCGTGCGCATGCAGAGCGGCTGAAGGAGATTGTTGTTTGCATCGGTTGGCCGACCCGTGATCTTGTTGGACTCAAGGCTACTCAGGCCGCCTACATGGTCATCCAACACGCAGGACACGATGTCGAGTTCCAGAACGAATGCCTCGAGATGATGGTGGATCTCGTGGCGCAAGGCGAACTTCCTGCATCTTATGTTGCGCTCCTCACAGATCGGATCCGCGTCTTCTCCGGCCAACCTCAGGTGTTCGGAACACAGATGCAAATGGCGCGCAATGACCTTGGAGTTCTGGTCCCGACCCCCACCGTGCCGATCGAAGACCCCGATCATCTCAATGATCGGCGTGCATTGATGGGCATGGTCGCTCACGAGCAGTTTGTCGAGGCGATCCAGCTCGCGTATGAGGCATCGCACATCGACACCAACAGCTCGTTCGCGTCTTACGAGACAGACAGCGAGTAAGACCCGCGGCGTACGCGAATCGGACTTAATCGTCCGATAATATCCCAATTCGACTTTCTTGATTTCATGGAACACCCCCATCGACATTTGTCGTATATTGGGGTGCCCGTTCGGGTGATTTTGTTCGTGTACAAGGTCGTTCTGACCGAACCAGAAACTCGACAACCTACCTGTGTGATTTCGCGTTCGGACGAGGGTGCGATGCCCATCGTGTCACACAGCGCCTGCAAAGCGTACTCGCGCGTACAAGAGGTCTCAATACATGCTCGTTAGCACCATCGCCGCACTACTCACACTTACCGGAACTGCCGCGCTCGGCCCCACTTCGATTCATGACGCGATCCCCGATTCTGAAGGCGTGATCGACGATCGATTCGTTGTCATCTCGGACACCGAGATTATCGCCGACGGCGTCACCTATCACTCTTGGGAAGAACTCGCAGAATCGGGTTTCCATCATCTCGAGGAAAACCGCTGCAAGACCATCAGCTTCGGTGAAGATGTCGCCCGCGGCACACCGAGCGACTGTTCCTTCTCCCGCACTCGAGTCGAACCGGAATACGATCCGAGTGTTGAAAAGTACCGCATCCCGGTTGTCGTTCACATCATCCAGCGCACGAACGGGACAGGGAATGTCCCTGATTCCCGTGTCTACTCGCAGATCGAAATCCTGAACGAGGACTTCCAGGCGATTGCGGGCACGAACGGCGCACCCGGCACCGATACACAAATCGAGTTCTATCTGGCAACGGAAGATCCGGACGGAAACCCAACGACCGGCATTACCCGCTCGACAAACAACACCTGGTATAACGACGGCGGCGCGTACTACAACACCCTCGCGTGGGACACAAACCGCTACCTCAACATCTACACCAACAGTGGCGGCGGTGCTCTGGGATATGTCCCGAACCTCCCTCAGGGCGGGATCGCCGGCTCAAACTCAGACCGTGTGGTTATTCTTCATTCCACCTTCGGTCGCAATGCTCCCTACTCCCCATTCAACCTGGGTCGCACCGTCACCCACGAGGTCGGGCACTATCTGGGTCTTGAGCACACATTCTCAGGTGGATGCTCGAACTCCTATACATCCGGCGACTTGATCGTCGATACCAATCCGGAGAGCTCACCCACTTACGGGTGTCCCGGGAGCCGCACATCCTGTGGGTCGCAGGCACCGATCGATAACTACATGGACTATTCCGACGACCGGTGCATGAATAAGTTCACCCCAGAGCAAACGAACCGCATGCGGTGCTCGCTCATCAACTACCGCCCAAACCTCTACACCATCGCCGGCCCTACTGGTTGCTCTGATGCGGATCTTGCAGAACCCTTCGGCGAGCTCAACTTCTTCGATGTCTCCGCCTATCTGGCCGCGTTCACCGCGCAGGAATCAGCCGCAGACTTCGATCAGAACGGGAACTTCGATTTCTTTGATGTTTCGCTGTTCCTTGGGCTTTACAACTTCGGTTGCCCCTGATCGACGGCTCTGAAAAACGCCATTCGTCAACGCCCCTCGAGTCGTGTGCTCCGAGGGGCGTTTTTTATCCATGATCCATGAGGGAACAGGTGCAGTGGTTGACCCAGACATGCGGGCGTATACTCTTTGCCCGTCCCCGCGGCCCGTGGGGCAAACGCCACCTTAGCTCAGTTGGTAGAGCGAAGCTTTCGTAAAGCTTAGGTCGCGAGTTCAAGTCTCGCAGGTGGCTTTCCCCCACTCACAGATGCACGACAAGGTAAACTGTTACTTCTTGCTCTTCTTGCGCTCTTTTTCCCACCCTCTCCCAGCAAATACCCGATTGGCAACCTGCACCCCCATGAGGTAAAGTAGGTAATATGCCCCAACCGCTCCGCCAATCCACTACGACTGCTGATACGATCCTGCTGGTCGAGGATGACCAGAATCACTGCGATCTCATCGACCGGACGATTCAAAAAAACACAATCGATCGGGAGATCCGCACGGTTCATTTCTTTGACGGCGAAGCCGCGAAGAACTATCTCGAGCATCAGGCCGAAGACCTTCCGAAGCTGATCCTGCTCGATCTCAAACTCCCGAAAGTCAGTGGGCTCGAACTGCTCGCCTGGATCAAGTCTGACACATCACTCCGCCGAATCCCCGTTGTCATCCTCACAACATCGCTCGCCGAGCACGATACACAACAGGCGATCGAACTCAACGCGAACAGCATCCTGACCAAGTCGATCAACTTCGTCGAGTTCAACGAGATGATCAACGACACGATTACCTACTGGATGAGGTGGAACCGTGGAGCCTGAACTCAACCAAGCCAAGGGAACGGATTCCAGCCGTTCGAGAATGAAACTCGAGCAAGCCACGCGGCTGCATTGGTTCCATTGGGTCGTGGTCATCGGTTCGCTTGTGCTCACATTTTTCGCATGGAACCTCGCGAAGAATCAGGTCAATGATCGTGTAGAACGACAGTTTGATCGTGAAGCTCAGCGGGTGATCGCAAGCATCAAAGAACGAATGAAGAAATACGAAGACGCGCTCTGGGCTGGCGTCGCGCTCTACGAAACACTCGATGGACAAGTAACACACGAGAACTGGGTCGACTACTCAACGAGCATCTCAATCGAAGAGAAATATCCCGGGATCAGCGGGCTCGGATTCATTACGCGTATCCAACCCGAACAGGCCGAAGACTTCGAACGAGCCCAGCAACAATCGCAACCCAACTACAGGATTCACCCACAGCACGATCAATCCGTGTCTTATCCGATTACCTACATCGAACCTTTCGGAGCGAACAGACCCGCGCTCGGTCTCGACATCGCCCACGAGGAGAATCGCTTTACCGCTGCTGAAAAAGCACGAAAAACAAGGTCGGCTCAGATTACCGGCCCGATCGTGCTCGTCCAGGACTCTAACAATACCCCCGGGTTTCTCTTCTACGCGCCCTACTACAATCACGATAACTGCAAAGAGAATGAGCATAGAGACGACTGTATGAAGGGCATGGTGTACGCCCCATTCGTAGTCAAGAACCTCATGCTCGGCACGCTGTCAGAGGAGAGCCGGCATGTCAATATCCGCCTGAGTGATGGCGGCGAAGTCCTCTTTGATGAACTCGTTCCCGAGAACGACGATTTCGATGAGAAGCCATTGCACGCCGAGTCGTACTCCATAAATGTTTACGGACGAGTTTGGGACTTCGAGATCCAGTCGGACAACTCGTTCAGGATGGCGCAGAAGTCATCGCAACCAAAGATCATCCTCTTTGGCGGTATCTTCATCGACTCCATGATCTTCGCGCTCTTTGTGCTGCTCGCACGCGCGAACAAGCAGGCGCTCGCGTACGCAGACAAAATGAATGACGAACTCGAGATAAAGAACAGCGAGCTCGAGCAGTATGTTTACTCCGCATCGCACGATCTCAAGTCGCCGCTGTTTTCGATTCAGGGCTTTGCGTATCTGCTCAAGCAATGCATCCAAAGCAAGGAGTACGACACACTACCCGAATACATCAGAAAGATCGAAGACGCTGCCGACAAGATGCGCAGCAACATCGAAGCGCTCCTCGAAGTCAGCCGGGTTGGCACGACCACTCCGGAACTCAAGCCCGAGAACGCCCGTGAAGTGATCCAGAATGTCATCCACCGGCTCGATGAGCTTCAGATCATCCCCGCTTCATCCATCTCCCTCCATGGTGACGCGACGGTGCTCATTGACAGCGTGCGACTTGGGCAGGTCTTCGAGAACCTGATTGGGAACGCCGCGAAGTACGCGCACCCGGACCGCCCACTCGAAGTGACGATACAGATCGATGATTCACGGCGTGACGCAGCCGAAATTACGGTCGCCGACAACGGGATCGGTATTCCGCAGGAATATCGGTCAAAGGTCTTCGGGCTGTTTCAGAGACTCAGTCACGAAACCGAGGGCAATGGAGTAGGGTTGTCGATCGTAAAACGCGTGATCGAGTCCTTCGGCGGACGCGTTTGGCTCGACGACTCCGACCTCGGTGGGCTTGCTGTCTGCATGTCGATTCCAAAAGCGAAGGCAACGAAACCCTCACGCGCCGCCTGAAATCAAGAGTGCTTCAAGAGTGCCTCGAGCACTTCTTCTGCAGCAGGCATGCTGTCGCGTCCCCTGAACGCACTCAGATGAGCGTAAACATCTTCGGCTGCTTCATGGAATCCTGCGGGCATCCCCGCCGACTTCAGGGTCTGCGCGATCTCTCGCATCTCGCCCTCAAAACGCCATGCTTTCTTCGTCACTCGGCACAACCTCATGTATCGCTGCTCGGTTGACCCTAGCTCATCCATGTCCCATTGAGAACGAAGTTCTTCATCGACACCCAGGGCGTGTGCCGCGCCGATGACAGCGCAGAGCATCGCAGTTGTTCCCTTGGTGAGTGCCGCATAGCACATCTTCAGAGCCGATGCCTGATCTGTTTGATCCCCGATGATCTTCGTTTCGACTAATCCTCCGCAGAACGCCGAGGCGGCTCTATTCGCTTCTGGCCCAGACAAATACAACATCGTCTCGCCCTTCGTCCATGCCGGGCCGCCGATCACTCCGCCATCGACATATCTAGCCCCCGATGATTTCACTCGCTCCGCGATTGAGGAAGCACGCATCGGAGAGATCGCGTTTGCGTCGACGAATACCCCGCTGAACCCAGCCTCGATGACCTGATCCGCGACTTCATCCGCCGCAGCTGGTGGGCAGATGCTCACGATCATCTCGCAACACATAGTCATTTCACTGAGCGAAGAGCAATCAATCAACCCATGCTCTTTGGCGCGGGCGTGAGTCTGTTCACTGCGTCCTTTGCTGATCCAGAACGCGTTGTGCCCACTCGCGATCACACTCGCGGCGAGTGATACACCCATATCGCCAGGATGAAGAAATCCGATCTGTTGTTTTTCAGACATGCGATGACGATAGGAGGACCAATCAGTCCCGCGCGATATCACACTGCATCGTCAGGCACCAGGGCGTCGCAGGATACTCAAGTTCAGCGCGATACCCCCGATAGGACATCAGATCACCCCACCCCGCACGATCGAACGCGTATCCAAGCAAGCGAGCATACTCACCAACCCTGTTTGATTGCACAATCGGCGGGGTCCCCAGGCGCATCGCATCCTCAGGCCCCGAAATCGAGCGATCATGCGATTTCCCGACTCCAACACCGGGGCGATCTTCCAACAACCCATACACGGAATGGCGGAAATCTCCGAAGTTTGACAGGTCCTCGTGGATGAAGATATCGAACATCACCCATTCGACTGGTGTCCGGAGAACGAGCTCGTATCGCCCGAAAGTATTCTCTGGGGACCAGTGTCGCGGGATCGCCCCCCTGTACAACTCGCCCGTGACACATGTTAATGAGCCATGCTTGCCCACCGGGCCGGGTGCGATCTCGTCGTAAATCACGCCGTTGTTTCCCCGGAACTGGTTGATCTCCGGCAGTGGATGCGTGCAGAACTCAGGTATCACCGGGAGCGAGCCATCCTTTGCGGCTTCGGGACATACGGGTGATCGTTCAAAGTCGTTATCCGTGCTGGCTTCGGTATCCGAAGTCCACAACCGGCGGATGATCCAGGGGACATCAGCGCGGAGTCGCTCAAAGTCCACGAAACCTGATATCTGGAGAACATCAACGCGATCATCATTTGTCTCAGACGGACGCAAACACAGGGTCAGCATCTGCACCTTTGCCCGGACACCCCAAATCGCTGAACTGGACTGGTAGAACGATTTGCGCTCTTCCATTTCGACACGCTCGTCTCGACCACCAGCGGCGAGCATTGCTTCGAATGATCGACGATCGCCCGCTCGCTGGCGGACAAAGTCGCGAAAAGCACGATCGGCCTCGCGCACGGCCTCGATCTGTTCGGTTGCAACCCCATTTTCTGCTGCCGCTTTGAGCATGATCTCAATGCCGCCAGTTCCGGGGATATGTTTAACGGCCTTGACCAGATCCGTTGACTCGGAGAACCGGGACATCTTCCACGCGAGGGTTTTATCGACGCCGAGGATACGCCCCACTTCGGTCGGCCGTGCCCCGCCAAGCCCTGCACCCGTTAGGAGTTCAGAGACCGCTGCCTGGGCACGACGCACACAAATCACGGCTTCATTCGAGAAATCCTGACCCTGATCATTCTGTGTTTGACGCACCATGACCCGCATTGTAACGCATGCAAGCGGCGTTTGGACGCGAATCAGGGGACACACGGCAAATTCTTTAGATTTTTCTCTAGAGAAATATGTACATCCTGTCCAGATCCGTGTACGCTGTGGATCACCTCACGGGACGAACCCACGAGCGTCCCGATTCAAACCCATTGCACGATTCAAATCGGAGACAGAGACATGAGACGAATCACCACAGCATTGCTCTTCGCGGCCGTTGCGGGGAGTACCCAAGCGGACACGGTATCGACACAGGTCGATTTCAGTATTGACGGGTTCTTCGGCGGAAATATCGCGTTCGATCGCTTCGACGACATGAACGGCACACGCGAACTCACCGGCGTGTCCTTCTCCTATGACCAGACAATGTCATTCGATCTCACCATCGAATCGAACGGATACACAGCGCTCAACTCGGGCGATTGGCTGCTCGACGCGGGGTACTACACGATCCATCAGCTTGGCACACTCGATGGGCTCGGCGGCGACGGTGGCCCAAGCATCCCCTCGATCGGTGCGGGCGGAGTCTTCGGCCTCGGAATCACCGGTGATCTCGGTGCGTCCGATGGGTACAACCAATCGGGCCCAGATACACAGTACACCACAATCTCTGAAGCGTTCACCTTCAATCAGGCGTTTGACAACTCGGACAACTTCGGACAGAGCATCCTCGACACGGTCACCGGCTCAGGACAGCTCAACACCTTCATGGGCGGTATCTCTGAGCTCCTGTTCGAATGGGTCAATGACCCGAACTGGGTCGTTGATCCCAACAACCCGCCAGACGGGCCGTTCGATGGACCGTTTATCGATCCGTACTACGGGATCTTCGTGAACTTCGATCAGATCTCACACTTTGGCACACTCACTGTGACCTATGAATACGCTGCGGTCCCCGCGCCATCAACGCTGTTGGCATTGGGCGGCGTCGGGCTGGTGGGTCTTCGCAGACGACGCTGAATCGAGCTTCCCCTTTTGGCTTGATTCACGAAAAAACACCCGGGTTCGGCCCGGGTGTTTTTCATTGGTGATGTTGATTGATTACCCCGAAGGGATCGCGAGCAATGGGACACGCGATCGATCGGAGACGACAACGCCTCCTGGGGGCTCGACGGTGACCGCGAATGCAACACCTTGCTGCACGAGTAGCTTGGCGTCGATGGGAATCACGACCTCGCCGGTGTCGGTGATGTCGAAGACACCGCCGTCGATCGGACGCTGGGTGAGCAGCCCGCCAAACGCATCGCCGTGCTGCGGGAGCTCGCCGAGCGGACGGGTCGCATCGAAGATCCAGAGCTGGTACTGGAACTGGGATGGATCGTTGACCTCGAGCCCTGTGATCGTCATGTATCCCTCATCGCGTTCCTCGTCCCAGATGAGCTCACCCGTGACTTCCCCCACCACCGCGGGGTCTTCTGTCGGGGTCCACGCGTATCGGAGGAGATCCTCGTCGTTCGCATGGGCCTCGATCAACGCATCACGCTGCTCAAGGGCGGTGAGCGCAACCGGCGGCTGATCAGGAGTCGGAGAGGGCGTCGGGCGGAGTAGCACGATGCCGGTAACCGCGACGGATGCCGCCGCCACGAGCCAGGGGAACCAGGCACCGCGTGGGGATTGGAGCTGTTGGCTCGTCCGCACGGGCGGGGATTGATCATTGACGAGACGCAGCTCGGGTTGATCGGGTACGCCGGGTGCCGGCACAGACGCGAGGAGTCGCTCCTCGAGCCCGTTGGGCATCTCAACGGGGTCTGTTTCAGCAAACGCGATGTCGAGTTCTGCAGCAACCGCTTCAAAGGCTTCGCGGGCGCTCATGTCCGGATCGAGACGATCCAGCTCGTTCATGTCGTTCTGCTCGTGCAGACCTGTTGCGTAATCGGCGCAGAGGGCGATCAATCGTTCGCTGAGTTCGTAGTGTTGGTGATCACTCATCGTGACACCTCCTTCGAATCAGCGGGGAGTTGCGGAGTTAGGAGGGTGCGGACTTCATCGAGTCCACGCCGAAGATGGGCTTTGACGGTCCCCAAGGGCATCCCGGTCGACTCGGCGATCTGGGAGTGTGAGAGCCCGTGGATCACCGCGAGTTCGATCGTTTGACGACGCTCGGGTCGGAGGGATCGCAAGACCCGCATTACGCGCTTGGCCTGTGGGGTTGTATCCATCTGATCGATGGTGTCGTCGTCCCCTGAGCATGCGCGATCAGCACCCGGTGCATCGAGCGTCACCTGGTCGGGTGCTCGTCCGATGCGTCGGATCTGATCGATGATGCGTCGTCTCGTGATCATGGCGACAAAGGTATCCTCTGAACCAACTGATGCGTCGTACCGGTGAGCGCTTTTCCAGACATCGGCAAAGATCTCTTGCACGAGATCTTCAGCATCCGTCTGGGAGCGGATTTTTCGCCGAACGAGGGACCAGACCAATCCTGAGTAACGCTTGATCAGCGTCCTCATCGCGTCCTGGTCGCCCCTCGCAACCTCGGCGAGCAGCGGTGTGTGTTCGTTGCTCGTCATATCTCGGTGCCTACCCCTGTTCCTGCTCCCGGACTGCCGATGCTCGACATATCGGGATGGGATTGCTGTACAGATCATAACCAATCCATAAGGGTCCTGCTTGCGTCTGCATTCGCAATCTATTGGCGAGCCGATGCAGGTTCGTGGGATTGTTTTTCATCTTGTTTTCATGTTGAAAAATCTCTTCCCAGTTCCGCATCGGCTCGGAAGTGGCCCCCGAAGTCAAGCCCAACCTCGCGGCGAGGTCCGGACCGCATCAGGCAGTGTCTGCCAGATGTGAACAAGCCGTGCATTCCACAACACAAGCCAGGAATCTACACGAAGGAGACCTCACCCATGAATACCAAAGCACTCACTATCTTCACCGGCACCATCCTCAGCGCTTCCGTTGCGTTTGCAAACGCCGGCCCATGCAACTCAAGCACATCCAACCACTCGGACGCGATGATGACCAAGGCGAGCTACACCGCCAAGAAGGACATCGTTGACACCGCCGTCAGCGCTGGAAGCTTTACAATCCTCGCGAAGGCCCTCACCGAAGCGGAACTCGTCGGCGCCCTCAAGGGCGACGGCCCGTTCACGGTCTTCGCACCCACAGACGAAGCATTCAAGAAGCTCCCCAAGGGCACACTAGAGACCCTTCTCAAGCCCGAGAATCGTGACATGCTGGTGGGCATTCTCACATACCATGTCGTTCCCGGCGAGTACAAGGCAGGCAAAGTCCTGAGCTCCAAGACCCTCACCACCCTGAACGGTCAGCGTGCAGACATCGCGGGTGGCGACATCGATAACGCAACGATCGTCAAGACCGACATCGAGTGCAGCAACGGGATCATCCATGTCATCGACGAAGTGATCCTCCCTGAGAGCGATTCGATCCTCGAGATCGCGACCTCTGCGGGCTCATTCAACACGCTCGCAGCAGCGCTCGAAGCGGCGGACCTCATCGACGCATTGAGTGGTGAAGGCCCGTTCACCGTGTTCGCACCGACCGATGAAGCATTCGCAGCACTCCCGGACGGGACATTGGACATGCTTCTCAAGCCCGAGAACAAGGACAAGCTCCGTTCGATCCTGCTTTACCATGTTGTTGAGGGACGCGTCTACGCGGACCAGGCGATCGAAGCCGAGAAGGCAGCGACCCTACAGGGCGGCAAGGTCAAGATCACCAAGTCCTGGGGCAATGTCAAGATCAACGACGCCAAGGTTGTCAACGCTGACATCGAAGCAAGCAACGGCGTCATCCATGTCATCGATCGCGTGATCCTCCCGAGCAACTGATCCGCGATCAACCAGACCCCTGTGTGTGGGGAGTTGCCAGTGTCGGCGGCGTCCGTGTGGACGCCGTCGGCCTTTTTGTGTTTGTAGGATTTAATCCTGCTTTGATGCCTCAATGAACTGAGACGCGGGCATATGCCTCACCGGATCAGGAGATTGAGGGTAGATCGGGAAAGGCAGAAGTGATGTTGTGTTTACGCGTCCCTCGATCGCGTTGGAAATGATCCCTGCTCGTCCACGGATCACGAGCATGTACCTGATCTGCGTCTGATCGCTTCCGTCGTATTGAGGGACATCGAACTGCCAGTACTGATGTCGATCGAGCATCACCCTGTGGTAGCTATTTCCACAGCCACTCGACGGGAGCATCTCCACATTCCTCCATTCCCCGTCTGCATTGAGCGCTTGCTGAACGATCAACAATCGACCATCGACGGCGAGAAACGGAACGACCTGCCCGCTCGTATTGATCAGACGAACCCGATACCCCTTTGACTCTCCTTCGACATCCGCATCAAGAAGGAGATGAATCGAGTCCGCCTTGAGTTCGTGCTCAAAGTCGATATCGCGGGGCCAGTTATCCGATGACGCATACCCACCCGGCGATTGGAGATCTTTGATCTTCGTGCCCGCCTCGCACGAGCCTTTTGGGTATCCGAACGGTGCGACAGAACAATCGTGCTGTGCGGGGGCATCGATCTCGACGGCAGGATCCGCTTGATCATCCGGGCCGGGGTATGCCATCCCGATCGATATGCTCGTGATCAATGCCGTCCACATCGCCTGCCTCCTCTTCGCTTGTTCAATGAAACAGCGTACCAGATGCTCTACGCATCTGACACTTCCAATGTTTCATTTCTCATTCGCGGGGCTATCCCTTGATCTTCTCAAACGCCTCGAGTGCGTCCTCGCGTGCTTGCTTGTGATCGGCCATCGGCTCGGGGTACTCCTCGCCGAGGGTGACACCCGCTGCGGTAAGTTCCATGGGCTTGGCTTCCCACGGCTCGTGGATCGCCCGCTTATCGAGCTTGCTGAGTTCGGGACACCACTGGCGGACATAATCCCCATCAGGATCGAACTTGGTGCCTTGGGAAACCGGGTTGAACACACGGAAGTACGGCGCCGCGTCCGCGCCGCACCCGGCCGTCCACTGCCAACCCAGGGTGTTGCTCCCCAGATCGGCGTCGACGAGCGTGTCCCAGAACCACGCCATCCCTTCTTCCCACGAGATCCGCAGGTCCTTGCACAGGAATGATGCGACGATCATGCGGGCGCGGTTGGGCATCCACCCTTCCGCCCAAAGGTTCCGCATCGCGGCATCGACAACGGGATAGCCAGTCTGCCCACGCTTCCACTTGTCGAACTGGGACTTGTTCTTCACCCACGGGAAGTCCTTGAAGTTCTCGCGGAGGGGCTCGTTGATCGTGCAGGGGAAGTGGTTGATGAGGTGCTGGGCGAACTCGCGCCACCCGATCTCGCGCAGGTAGTGCTCCTTGCCCTTCACCTTCTCCCATTGTGGGTCTTGTGTGATCGTGTGCCACATCCGACGCACGGAGATCTCTCCGAAGTGGATATGCGGCGACATGGCGCTCCACCCCGGGATATCCAATCGGTTCCGATCCTCGTGGTATTCGCTCAGGCGGTGCTCGACGAAGGCGGCGAAGCGTCCGCGTGCGCCCTTCTCGCCGGGTGTCCAGCGCTGCTCCATCTGGGTGTACCACTCGATGTCGGGGAGCAATCCGAGCTCGTCGATGTCGAGCGATTTGGTGTGCTTGTCCGGAGCGTTGAGCTTCCTGGGCGCGTCGAGGGGCTCATCGGGCGTGGCGGTCTTTATCGCCATCTTCCAGAACGGAGAGAACACCTGGTACGGGTTCCCGTCCTTAGTCATAACCGACCCGATCTCCCAGAGCAGGTGCATGGGGAACCGCTCGACCTCGATATCGTGTCTGCCGAGTTCGTACTCAACCCGCTCTTCACGCTCCTGCAGATCGGGCTCGATGGACTCGCAGAACATCACCCGATCCGCCCCAACCGCATTCGCAACCTTGCGGAGTTCTTCCGCGGGATCGCCTTTTCGCACGACCAGAGCCGATCCCATCGTATCCAAACGCCCTTGGAGCGCCATCAAACTGTGATGAGCCCACCATTTGGTGGCCCCGCCCATTTCGGAAGAGCCGTTATAGTCGGGTTCATAGACATACACCGGCACAACTTTGCCACGCTCGGCAGCGGCGTTGAGTGCGGGGTGATCGTCAACTCGGAGATTGTTCGCGTACCAAACGAGCGTCGTTGCCATGTGCAGTCCCTGATTCTGGGGATGGGAGAGAGGGTCTTCTCAGGACATCGAGAAGCGAATCCCGCCCGATGCACCGTCTCGCGAAATAGTCAGTAAACAACTATACAGGAGAGTCCCATGAACGCACGCACCACGACCATCGCATTGCTGCTCACAGCCACAGCTGCTGTGCACGCGGATACGACCCAGACTGGCCCAAACTCGTACACCGTTGATGAGGGGGTCACATTCAACATCCTCTCGATTGGTTCGAGTAGCTTCATCGTGAACTGGGAGGACGGCACCGGCTTGTTCAGCGCATTCGATCCCACCATCACGCTCAGCGCTGGGGAGACCTATATCTTCGACAACCAGACTTTCAGTCATCCCTTCCGCATCACCGATGACACCCTCCCTGTTTCGGGCACAGACGGGAGCTATTCACGCACCACTTCTGACATCACGGTCATCGATAACGCATCACTTCAACCCATCGCGGACTTCACGAGCGATCCCCAGCCCCAGGACGACCCGATTACCTGGACACCGGGCAACGACGACGCGGGCGAGTATTACTACACCTGTCTGGTTCTCTCGCACGCGGGGATGACCGGCAAGATCATTATCGAGGCATGCCCCGCGGATCTGACCGGCGATGGCAACCTCGATTTCTTCGATGTGTCCGCATTCCTGAGTGCCTACAACGCGATGGACCCAGCCGCCGACTTCACCGACGATGGGGTGTACAACTTCTTTGATGTCTCTGCTTTCCTCGGACTGTTTAATGCCGGGTGCCCCTGATCCTTCGTCCAGCATCGCTCAGTTCCATTTAACCGCGTTTGAGCACCCTCAGGGGTGCTTTTTCGTGCACCTGAATCAAGGGGTGCAACCGGGAATCGCCCCTGTGCGTACCGAAGAATGTTTGGTACACTTACACAGAAGGTACCATCACAGGGGAAACACCGTGCGAAGGTCCCCACTCGATGCGCCGGATCGCCATCGACCCCTTCCGGACCAGACGGTTATGAGTCAGACACCAGACCTCACCGACGCACCACACACACCCGATCCACCCCATCCTGACGGAGACCCGTACATGAAACTCGTCCGCCGCGCCAGAACTCTTTCATCCCTCGCATGTTCGCTGGTTGCCTGTGCAGGGCTCCCGCTCGTTGCGACCACGACACTCGTGATCTCCGACACCCCCACTATGGCACAAAGCTCCACCAGCTCGGACGATGCGGAGTCCCGGAGCGCCAAGCGTGCACTGCTCACCAAGCTGTCTCAAAAGATTACCCTTGAAGTCGAAGATCAACCCATCGAAGACCTGTTTAACTTCATCAACGATGTCACGGGTGCAGAGATCGAGCCGATCTACCTGAACGATGACCTGGCCGTGGAAGGAATTGATCCGGGAACACTGATCACGATCGATGTGAGCGAAGTCGCGGCTCTAGTTGTTCTGGAACGCATCCTCCTGCGAGCGCAGCGCATCGAGGGGACCGGTGAAGAATACACATGGCAGTTTACAGAATACGGCACCATTGAATGCGGACCGAAAACCAGACTCAACGAGAACACCCGCATCGAGCTTTACGATGTCGCGGATCTTCTCTATGTCGTCCCAGACTTTGACAATGCTCCCGAGTTCGATCTGCAGAACGCCATTCAGCAATCCGGAAGCGGTGGCGGCGGCGGTACCTCTTCACCATTCACCGGAGGCACACAGGACCCGCAGGATGTACAAACATTTGCGGAACGCGCCGAGGCGCTGCAGAACCTGATCACCTCAACGGTTGAGCCAGACCAGTGGTCCGATGTCGGCGGCGACGGGGGCACCATCACCCTCTACAACCAGTCCTTCATCATCACCGCCCCCGACTACATGCACCGCCAGATCGCGGGATATGACTTCTGGCCAGCACGCCTGCAGCAGATCCGGAAAGTCAAAGGTCGTCAGCAGGTGAAGATCCGGCCCAGCACCGATCCCTGATCGACTGATCGATAAACCCTTTCTCTGGGGCACCAGGCCCATGCTCCGCTCTCCAGTCTCCATCGAGCGAAACCACAACGCTCCTCTCTCGGCAGCCGACGCACACCGTCGGCTGTTTTTTCATTCATCAGCAACCCTGACACGATCTATAAGGTACATTACTCACATCCCATGAGCACCGTCCAAACCAACATTGCGATCGATCGAGAGTGCGACCATTGCGGCTACAACCTCAAGGGGCTGCCCATGGGCTCCAAGTGCCCAGAGTGCGGCACCCCGGTGCGACGGCTTTCGTCGAAAACCTCTGGCACGATCATGGACGAAGCGCCCACACGCTTCGTCAAAAAACTTCGGCTCGGATTCCTGCTCTCGAGTTCCGCGATCATCCTGCAGATCATGTCCGCCTTCATGCCCAACATGGTGGAGGTTGCAGTCGATCTTTTCGCGTCATTTCTCTGGGTCGGCGGGATATTCTTTATCACACTCCCCCGCCCCAACCGTAGCAATATCCGAGCAGACAAAGTGCTGGACAACGACAAGTTCCGGTTGACTGTCCGGGCGCTGAACATCGCATGGATCGGCGATGCGCTCGTTACTGCGGGGATCGTTTCTCTTCAGAGCACCCCCACGGGCGGAAGCGCCCTGATGCTTGGGCTGCTCGGCACGCTCGGCGCGATTGTCAGTATCGCTGCGTGGATCTGCATGATCCCAACAAGCGTCTATCTCGCGGAGCTCGCATACTGGACCGCGAATAACAATCTGGCGGATCGCTTGCGAGGGTGCGCATGGATTCTTGCGGTCATCGGCACCATCACGGCCCTGCTCACTGGCATTGGTATCGCTCTGGGAAGCCCTTCGTTCATCTTCATTGCGGCATTCCCGTCCATTTTGATCTTCTTCACGATCATCGTCTACAACTTTACCTTCCTTCAGATGACTCATGTCATGCACTGGGTGGTACAGAATCAATCCCACGCCGCGGGTTCCTTCGAACGGATGGAAGCACGACGCAAGAAAGAAGAGCAGTACAAGGGGCGCATCGTCGATGACACGCCCTGCGATCGTTGCGGATACAACCTCATTGGTCTTGAGCCCGGCTCGCCGTGCCCCGAGTGCGGTACGCTGGTCTCTCATCCGACCATCCCCACGATACGCGATCCCGCGAAGACCGGCTCCTACCACGACAACACACCACTCGATGTTGAAGAACACGGCGAAAATCTCGGGGTTTACTTCAACGATCAGATGGATGCGTTCGGGAAGCCCAAAGCCTCGGGTGTCCCATACACCCCAGAAACCGAAGTCCCGGACGATGGGGACATCCCGCTCTCACTCGAGGATGACGAGGAAACGCCCGAGAAGCCCATCCGCCATGATACATCGAGCAACGATACGCTTAAACCGCGATCATTCGATGACGACTCCTGAGGCGATGATCCGATATACTCGGTCATGCCCGAATCCACATCGATGATCGAGGAACGACCCGTGCAAAGCGAATGGACATCAAGCATCGATGCGAAGGGCATCGCGGAGTGGATCAAGGATCAGCGTACACTGCTCCTGCTCACCCACGCCAAACCCGACGGCGACGCGCTCGGTTCAACCGTCGCCCTCGCTCGCGCGATCAACATGATCCGGGAAACCTCCGGCGCGGTCTCCGCAGCAGAGTGCTGGTACGCGGCCCCCATGCCCGAATGGTCTAAGACCATCATCGGCAACACCAAAGCCCGCATCATCGAGGACCACCAGCCCGTCCCCGGCGCGTTCGACCCCGAGGGGATCCTCATCACCGATACCGGGTCATGGACCCAGCTCGCGCCGTTCGCCGAGTTCCTCAAAAGCCGACTCGATCGTACGACAATTATCGATCATCACCTTCAGGGCGACGCAGAGATCGCGACGCGCCGGCTCCTCGATACCAACGCGGCCGCGGTCGTCCAACCCATCGCGGAGATCTGTTGTCATTTGCTCGGTATCGATTGCCCGAGCAAGCTGCCCGTGGACATCGCGACACCAATCTATGTCGGGCTCGCGACCGACACGGGCTGGTTCAAGCACTCCAATGTTGACGGGCGCGTCATGCGTCTCGCGGGTCAACTCCTCGACGCGGGGGTCAACCATACCTCCCTGTTCGCGATGCTCTACCAGCGCGATCGTGCGTCACGGTTCAAGCTCATGGCCCGCGCCCTCGAATCGATGCAACTGATCCACGACAAGCACGCGGCGATCATGTGCCTCAAGCTCAGTGACTTTAAGGAAACCGGCGCCGCGCCGGGAGAGACCGGCGGGTTCGTCGATATCCCCCAATCCGTCGCATCCATCCGCGTCGTCGCGATGCTCACCGAGCAGAAGGACGCGGACGGGGTCTTCACGAAGGTTTCGCTGCGATCCAAGCCCGACGAATGGGACGGCAAGCCCCCGGTTGATGTCAATCAGGTATGCAACACCCTGGGTGGCGGCGGGCACGCTCGGGCCGCGGGGTGCAAGATCCGCTTGCCGCTCGAAGAGGCGGCGTTGAAGCTTATTGAAGCGTTGCCGTAACCTACCATCCCCCATGCCCAAACGCAACGACATCCGCGCCAAGATCGATCAAGAGCTCAACAAACCCGGGTCCCGCTCGGGCAAGCCGCAGCGTGGACAGCGCAAGCCCTATCCCAAAGGGCCACACAATAAGAAGTCAGGCCCAGCGCACGCCAACCCCAAGAAGGTCAAGCCCGGCGATCGCCCGCAGATGGGCATCATGACCACCACCCTCTGGGAGTACCCGTCCCAGCACTATGACGACCATCTTGGTCGCAAGATGCAGGGGTCCAAGGACTACGCCGGCGCGTCGCCTTCTTGGGCGATCTGGCAGCTCCTCCAACGCTACACCCGCAAAGGCGACACCGTCGTCGATCCGATGTGCGGCTCAGGCACCACGCTCGATGTCTGCAAGGACCTCCAGCGCAAGGGCATCGGGTTCGACCTCAACCCGCAACGCCCCGAGATCACCCACGCCGACGCGCGAGAGATCCCCATGCCCGACAAGGTCGCCGACTTCGTCTTCATCGACCCCCCCTACTCCACGCACATCGACTACTCCGACGACGATCGCTGCATCGGCAAGCTCGATTCGGGCGCACCGATGCAAGGCGACGATGTCATGATGGGGCACGACTACTACGAATCCATGGATCAGGTCATCTCCGAGATCGATCGCATCCTCAAACCCGGGTCGTACATGGGGCTCTATGTCTCCGACTCATGGAAGAAGCACAAAGGCAAGAAGTCCGGCACCTTCATGCCCATCGGTTTCGAGCTCTTCGCGATCATGCGCGACTACTTCGAGCCCATCGACATCATCAGCGTCGTGCGACACAACCAGAAGCTCCAACGAGGCAACTGGCACAAAGCCGCGGAAGAGCAGAACTTCTTCTTGCGTGGGTTCAACTACATGTTTATCATGCGCAAATGAACACACACAAACTGATCGTCACAGCATTTTCTGCATTTTCTTGCTTATTTCTGCATAACACAGCTTCTGGTGGGCCTGAAGTTCTAGACCTTGAGGGAGGGTATCTCTTTGGGACAGACACCCCTCCCCCTAAAGGAGTGTTTGAACTATTTTACGATCTCACCGTGAACAGTGATGAACACCTTACAATCTCAAACGGAAGCATGACCGGCGGGCTCAGCGGGCCTTGGGACAACTATTACTCATTGAATGTGCATGGAGTAGCCGTCTTTGGTCCAAGTTTTCCGACTGATAGCATTCAGATGACTGACAACTGGAACATCAGCGTAAGCGGAGAACTAGTCTGTGGTGATTTTGATGTGAATGCGGTTATTAACACCGTCAATAGCTTTGGTATTAACCCTTTGGGAACTCTACGGGTCGTTGAATCTTCAACCCTTTCATCGGAAGCTTGGATTCGCAACAACGGATTAATCGAACTGCACAACGGCTCGTCAATGAGTCTCAGTGGAGCAGAGCCAATTCTATATGGGGACGGCACTGTATTAATGCATGCGAACACATACCTAGGCGGGATTATTCAAGATCAAACTATAGAGCTTGGGAGTGAATCTGAGTTAGCCATACTTCCGTCTATGAATCTTGATGTACAGTTTCCTGAAGATTCCTCATGCGAGCTCATACTGCGTGATTTTTTTGGATTTAGTGAACTTGCAGAATCTAGTCTCTCACTGGCTTCGGTACCTTCCTCTACAAACTCAGCACCAAGTATCGATGTGGGTAGCGGATTCAGTTCTCCATTTATTGACTGCGAATTCAGGCTCGATTCAAGTACTGGATCGATCGACAACAGCGCCCAATTGCTGTTTCAAATGGACAATCGTTCACCAGACTGGACTCAGCTATACACGCAAAACATTCTCGTAGCACCAAAATCCGATCTACAGAGAGAGTTTCATATGCGTTGGGGCAATGAAGGCATATACCTACTTACGACACCATTAAACTGGTGCCCTGCAGATCTCAATTTCGATGGCGTATTGGATTTCTTTGATGTCTCAATCTTCATCACCGCATATACCAACGAGTTGGTTTGGGCGAACCTCCAAGAAGATGGGCAGATCGATTTTTTCGATGTCAGCGCGTTCTTGCAATTATTCCAGAACGGGTGTAACTGACTCGAAAGAATCGGTGTCGTTCAATCCAGCCCAGGCCCGCTGATATTCGACCCGCCCCATGGCCCACCGGGCTCATCACCCCGATCCGGATCATCGATCTGCGCTCGGATCTCGTCGAGCATGGCATGAAGTTTCGCGCGTTCATCGGGGGACATCTCCTCGGCCGCCGCGAGCATGCCCTTGATCGTGAGCTGCTTGCGCTGGGTCGTGCCGTCGGGGAGACGACGCACTGCGGCGCCTGCTCGTTGACTCAGGAAGTCTGGGGTGTCCTCGATCATGTCGGCCATTTTGCGGAGCATCTGGGCGGCCGTCTGCGCCGATACGCCGTGCCCGACACGGACGCGAACGGGTGCGAGCGAGCCCTGGTCCTCTAAACGCCGGATAATCGTCCCGGTGATGACATGCCCGTCCTCGTCGACGGCGGGGTCGTCTTCGCGATCGAGCGTCGAGGCATTGAGCCCTGACAGGTATGCGGCCAGGTGATTCGTCTGGAGTTCTTCGTGGTGCATGTACAGATACTCTAGGGGCCAAAACGCCCGATCCCAAGCGTATATTCGGACAACTCGTGTTCAGGAGACGGTTTCGATCCACCCGCCGCCAAGCACGATCTCGGGATGCTCAAGGTCGTACAGCGCCAGCGCCTGCCCCGGGGTCACCGCCCGCTGCGGATCATCGAACACGCACTCGAAGCACCCGACCCGACCCGAAGGCGTGTCCGGGTCTTCGCGATCGATGATGCGAACCTTCGCGGGAACCGGCGCGGAGTTATACCGGTGCTGCGCGAGCACAGGCTTCCAATCGTGGAGTTCCGACTCATCGATGAGCCAGTTTGCCTCGTGCGCAACACAGGACTGCGCCATCAGGTCGGTGTTGCTCCCCACCGTGACCGTATTGGTCTCTGGATCCTTGTCGACCACATAGATCGGCTCGCCCGCCGCGACACCCAACCCGCGGCGCTGCCCGATCGTGTACTTGTGCTGCCCGTCGTGCTCGCCGAGCTGCTCGCCGTGGAGGTTGACGATCTTGCCCTTCACCCGAAGCTCCGGGCGTCGGCGCTCGACCAAGCCCGCGTAGTCGTTGTCGGGGACAAAGCAGATCTCCTGCGAGTCGGGCTTGTCGAACACGGGCAGGTCGTACTTCTCCGCAATCGCGCGGACCTCGGCCTTGGTCATGTACTCGCCGATCGGCAGAAGCATCTCCGCGAGTCGATCGCGCGGCGCGCCGAAGAGCACATAGCTCTGGTCTTTTTTGTCGTCCAATCCACGCAAAAGCTTGGGCGTCCCGTTCGTCCGATCGATCCGGGCGTAATGACCCGACGCGACATACCCCGCGCCGATCTGCTGGGCGTACTCGTGGAGCTTGCCGAACTTCAGCCAATCGTTGCAGCGCACGCACGGGTTGGGCGTGCGTCCGCTTGCGTACGCGTCGACGAAGTAATCGATGATGCGTCCGAAGTCCTTTTTGAAGTTGCAGACATACAGCGGGATCCCGAGCTTGGCCGCCACCTCACGCGCGTCCGCCGCGTCGCCCACGCTGCAGCACCCCTGGTGCCCGATCTTCACCTTGCTCGGGTCGCACGAGACGCCCGCGCTGTCGAATGGCATCATCTCGTCGATGGTTTCGCCGGGTGACCCGAGGCGCATGAAGCACCCCACCACCTCGTACCCCTGCTCGAGCAAGAGCGCCGCAGCTGCGGACGAATCCACGCCCCCCGACATCGCGACGAGCACCTTTGCCCCCTTGGGAGGCATCCCGGATGAATCATTTGAGTTCTGCAAAGCGAGAGATTCTAGACGCTTGCGCCCGTTGTTTCGCCTGAAAGCAAGGGCTCGATCACCCCCGCAATGCGTTTGACATCGCGGCTGAGCTGCCCCTGAAGCCCATCGAGCGAATCGAACTTGACCTGATCACGAACCCATCCGATCAGCCCGACCCGGATCCGCCACCCGTACTCTGGGAGGTCCGCGGGTAACTCCGCCGGGAATCCATCCTGATCAATCAAGTGCACCTCCGCGCGTCGTTGGGTTCCCTGCACCGTTGGGCGTGCCCCGACATTGACCGCCCCACCGATTCGTGTGCCGTTGGGCAGGGTCACGATCGCCGCGTACACCCCATCCCGAGGGAGCATCGCAGGGGTGTCGATATTCGCCGTCCGGAACCCGATCGTCCGCCCGAGCTGATCGCCTCGCACGACATCGCCGACGAGTTCGTGCGGGCGTCCGAGCACGAACCCCGCGTCACGCACACGCCCATTCCCGAGCAACCAACGCGTAATTGTGGATGATGCGGTCACGATGGACTGGTCGGTCAGCGCCACCTCAACGGGCCGCACGATCTCGACATCGACTCCTCGCACTCCTGCGAGTTCCTTAAGAACCACCGGCGTTCCCGCCCGACGCTTCCCGAAGTGGAAATCGTGCCCTTCGACGATCGCATTGGGTCGGTACTCGTCGATGAGCTCATCCACGAACGCCTGGGGCGATTTCCCCAGAAGCTCAGGTGTCGGTGCGAGTTCGACGACCCGGTCAACACCGAATCTCATCATCCGGTCCGCACGCTCGGCGAACGCCTCGAGGGGCTCTGGCGCATGATCAGGGTTCAGGTACATCATCGGGTGCGGATGGAACGCGAGGGCGATCACTTGCCCATCCTGCCCCACGCGCGAGCGGCACCGCGAAATCAACGCCCGATGCCCGAGATGGACGCCGTCGAAGTTTCCGATCGTGAGGGCGATTCCACCGGGGTTCGTGGGTGAAGATGGGTTCGGCTGCGAAAGGTGCACGAAAGATTCTATACACACCAGATCGCGTCTTGTTTCCGCTCTTCTGAGCCGATCCAAACCCCTGATTGAACCTAGAATTGAGTCCGGTTTATCTCCGCCCGATTTCCGGGCCTCCCCCTGCCAACAGGAGATCTCGTATGGCGTTGTTTAGTCGCAAGTCGAAGTCCTCGTCCGCAAAGGTTGCCGCGACATCGAACGCCGCAACTACTCCTGCGACGAGGCCTCCCGTTGCGACGACTTCGTCACCAGAGCGTGAGGAACACATCACGCAAATCGGCACCACGATGCTCGACATCGCGAAAGACCACAAGGCCGGTTTGCTCTCTGCGAAGTTCTATCAGGACAAGCTGATGGACTGGTCAATGAAGGATCACAACTTCAAGGTCCAGCTGTTCCGCTTCGTTGACGCCTTCCCCGCGCTCACGACCCCCGAGATGGTCCACGACCATCTGGTCGATTACCTGACCCAGCCGGGCGTGAAGGCGCCGCCATTCATGGATCTGGGACTGAAAGCCGGTGGTGTTGCCAAAGGCATGATGGCGAAGACCATCTCCTCGCAGATCAAGAACATGGCCGGCAACTTCATCGCCGGCACCGACGCGTCCGACGCGCTGCCGATGCTCTCGAAGCTCTGGAAAAACGGCATCGCGTTCTCCGTCGACCTGCTCGGCGAGGCATGCGTTTCCAATGCCGAAGCGGATATGTACCAAGGCAAGTACCTCGATCTTGTCGAAAACCTCGTTGGCGAAGCGTCCACTTGGAAGGAAACAGAGCGGCTCGAGAAAGATCACCTCGGGGTCGTTCCACGCGTCAATGTCTCGATCAAGGTCACCTCGCTCTGCGCGAACTTCAACCCCATCGCGCCCGAGTCTTCGATCGATGATTTCATGTCTCGCGCCACGCCCGTGCTTGAAGCCGCGAAACGCAACGGTGTGCTCATCAACTTCGACATGGAGCAACACGAGCTCAAGGACCTCACCCTCGAAACCTTCATGCACGCGTGCGAGCATGTAGACTTTGAAGCCGGGCTCGCGATGCAGGCCTACCTCAAATCGGGCGTTGAGGACGCGAAGCGTATCGCGGAATGGGCGAAACGCACGGGCAAGGTCGTCACAGTCCGCCTCGTGAAGGGCGCGTACTGGGATTACGAGACCATCCACGCCGAGCAGGAAGGCTGGCCTTGCCCAGTCTGGAACGAGAAGTGGCAGACCGATCTGTGCTTTGAACAAATGGTTGAGGTCTTCCTCGATGCCACCCCCACCAAACCAGGCGAGGGCGGGATCAAGCTCGCGCTTGGCTCACACAATGTGCGTTCGATCGCAGCGGCGCTCGCGGGGCTGGAAAAACGAGGCCTACCCAAGAACGCAATCGAACTGCAAATGCTCCACGGCATGGCGGATCAGCTCAAGCATGCCGCGGAAGAGATGGGACTCCGTGTCCGCGAGTATGTCCCGGTCGGCGAGATGATCCCCGGCATGGCGTACCTTGTGCGCCGACTCCTCGAGAACACCTCCAACGAATCTTGGCTCAAAGCAGGCTTCCTCGACAACGCTGATACCGCGACACTGCTCGCGGATCCCAGCAGCAAGCACCGCGGGCAACTCCCGGTGGATCTCTATGAAATCGCGCCGCACCGGCACAACCTCTCGCCGAGTTTCCCCGAAGTCGGTGATTCCAAGCCCTTCTATACCGAGCCCATGCGCGATTTCGCTGAGCAGGATCAACGCGAAGCGTTTGGGCGTGCGGTCGAGTCCGCATCGGTCCCGAGCGTCGCGAATGATCACACACCCGAGCAAGGGCTCGACATGATCGCAAAGGCGAACAACGCGTTCCCCGCATGGCGAGATTTCGACCCGATCAAGCGTGCAGAGGTCCTGACCCGAGTCGCGAGCAAGATGCGTTCGCGTCGCGACGAGCTCTCCGCGATCGTCTCCAAGGAAGCACGCAAGATCTGGCCCGAGGCCGACGCGGATGTCTGCGAGGCGATCGACTTCTGCGAGTACTACGCGCGTCATGCGGTGCAGCTCTTTACTCGTACGCGTTTGGGTAAGTTCATCGGCGAGCTCGACGAGCTCTGGTACCAGCCCAAGGGCGTCGCCGTCGTCATCTCCCCGTGGAATTTCCCGCTCGCGATCTGCTGCGGCATGACCGTCGCGGCGCTCGTTACGGGGAACACCGTCGTTCTCAAACCTGCCGAGCAGACCCCCGGCATCGCGAAGGTCATGCACGACATGATTCTCGAAGCGCTTCACGAAGTGAACGCACCGAGCGATGTTATCCACTTCTGCCCAGCGCCCGGCGAAACCACCGGCGCAGCGCTCGTTCGGGACCCAAAGATCTCGCTCATCGCCTTCACCGGTTCCAAGGCCGTCGGTCTCGACATCATCGCAGCCGCGGGCGTCACGCACGAGGACCAGCCCATGGTCAAGCGCGTCATCTGCGAGATGGGCGGCAAGAACGCCGTCATTGTTGACGCCTCCGCAGATCTCGACGAGGCAGTCCTCGGCGTGCGCTACTCCGCGTTCGGGTTCCAGGGTCAGAAATGCTCCGCGTGTTCACGCTGCATCGTTGTTGATCCCCAGGGACCCGATGGGCCGAACATGAAGCTGTTCCTCAAGCGACTGAGCGAGTCCACCAAAACCCTCATCCTCGGTGCTTCCACGGATCCCAACGCGGATGTTTCGCCCGTTATTGACGAAGAAGCCGCGACCAACATCCGCAAGTACATCCAGACCGCACGCGACGAGGGCCTGACGGAACTCGTCGGCGAGCAGGACTTTGCGATCCCCGAAGGGATGCCCGATCTGATCGCCCCGCACATCTTCACCGGGGTGAATGAATCGCACACCATCTATCGTCAAGAGATCTTCGGCCCGGTCCTCGCCGTCATCCACGCGAAGGACTTCGACGAAGCATTGCGACTCGCCAACGGGCACGCGTACAAGCTCACCGGCGGCGTGTTCACCCGCAAGCCCGCACATATCGATCGTGCGAAAAGCGAGTTCCGTGTCGGCAACCTTTACATCAACCGAGGGTGCACGGGCGCGCTCGTCGGACGCCAGCCCTTCGGCGGCTTCGGCATGTCCGGCGTTGGGTCCAAAGCCGGCGGCCCGGACTACCTCATGCAGTTCGTCGACCCGCGTGCATCGTGCGAGAACACCATGCGCCGCGGGTTTGCTCCGGAGCTCTGAGTTCTGGAGTGACCGATAACCCACCACCCCGCGAGATCCGCTGGTCTCACGGGGTTTTCATTTGCACCCTTCCTCCATGCGCCCGCTGCAACGCTCCGCTCGATCCGCGTTCACCCTCGTCGAGATCCTCATCGTCGTCGTGATCCTGGGGATCCTCGCAGCCATCGTTATTCCTCGTTTCACTGGAGCAACTGATGAAGCGCGTCAGAGCACCTTCATCGCGAGCTTGAAGACATACGCCGATGCGTGTGAGTATTTCGCAGCCAAAGAGGGTCGCTACCCACCCGACGGTTCATCGGGTTCCATCCCTACCGGGTTTGAGGAATATGTCGATCAGGACGAGTACGAATCCCCCACACCCCTCGGCGGCAGTTGGGACACCGAGTTCAATGATTCGGGTGTGACCTCCGCGATCGGGGTCCATTTTCAGGGGGTTGATGTCCCAGATTACATGCTGCAGATCGACGAGACATTCGATAACGGAGACCTGAGTTCAGGATCTTTCCAGCAACTCGCCGCCGATCGCTTCTACTACATCGTTGAACCGTGATCGATCGTCAGTCGGATCACATGCACTGACAACTCGACCCGCTCACCACCGCGTGGGGATCCACCGCGCCATGCGACGGCTCCCACTCACCCTTGCCATCCTTGATCAGATCAAGCAACGGCCAGACAGCGCAGAAGTCATCCCCCGGACCGAACGGCATATGACCCGTACGCACGATCGACCCGTCGCTGTTCATATGAAACGCGCTCACGCCGGGGTGTGGGTTGCCTTCATTGTCCGCGTACCCCATGGCTTTCGCGAATCCTGTCTCGTGCCCGGAGACGCACGGGTAATCCCAGCCCCGTGTTTCTCGGAAGGCGCGGATGACCTCCGGCGGGTCATTGCTGCACAGAACGAAACCACAGCGCTGCATCAGGTGCGGTGCGATCCCCTTCATCGCATCGCCCCACAGCGAGCAGTAGTTGCATGATCGCCCCATGTTGTGCACGACGAGCAGTTCGCTTTTTCCCGCGAACAAACGCGACAGGTTCACGACGCACCCGTTGAGCCCGTGCAGTTCCCAGTCCTCGACCGCTTCGGGCTCGAACGAGGCGACCGCCTCGCGCAGGCGTTGCTTCGCGTCCATCACTTCCTTCTGCAGTTCCCGGATTTGATCGTTCATGGTCCTCTCCCGTCTGGGTGTGCGTTGCCAACCCCAGTGTACCAAACGACTTCGCGATCCATGCATGAAAAAAGGCTCACGCGACGCGTACGAGCCCTGATCGTCCGATTCTACCCTGATTTGCGGGATTTTAGCTGTCCACAAACCCCTCGAGTTTGCGGCTGCGCACCGGGTGCTGCAGCTTGCGGATCGCCTTGGCTTCCACCTGACGCACCCGCTCGCGGGTGACCTTGAAGATCCGCCCAACCTCTTCGAGGGTGTAGGTGTACCCGTCGCCGATCCCGTAGCGGAGCTTGATGATCTCCCGCTCACGATAAGTGAGGGTCTTGAGCACCATCTCGATGCGCCCCTTGAGCATGTCGCGGGCCGCGGCGACCGCGGGCGCGTCCTGATTGGTGTCCTCTATAAAGTCGCCGAAGTGCGAGTCCTCGGACTCACCCACCGGGCGATCGAGACTCACTGGGTGCTTGGAGATGCTCATCACACGACGCACTTCCATCGCGTTCATGTCCGCGCGTTCCGCGATCTCTTCCGCGGTCGCTTCCGATCCTGTTTCCTGAGTGATCTGCTTCGCGATATTGCGGAGCTTGGTCATCGTCTCGATCATGTGCACCGGGATGCGGATGGTCCGCGAGTGATCCGCGATGGCCCGCGTGATCGCCTGACGAATCCACCAGGTCGCGTAGGTGCTGAACTTGTAGCCGCGCTTGTACTCGAACTTATCCACGGCCCGCATCAGACCCGTGTTCCCTTCCTGGATGACATCGAGGAAGCTCAGCCCGCGGTTGCGGTACTTCTTCGCGATCGACACCACGAGACGCAGGTTCCCACCCGAAAGGTCGCGCTTCGCCTGCTCATACTCCCAGAAGACCGTCGAGACCTGGTTGATGTGTGCCCGGAGTTGCTCGGGCTCTTCGCATGCGAGACTCCGGAGCCCGTCGAGTTCTTCACGAAGGACCTCAAGATCCTCGGGGTCGTACTTCTTTGGGAATCGTGCCGCCTGCAACATCTCCTGCTCAAGCTCCTCCATCTTCTCGGAGATGGACTTGAGCTTCTTCATCAGAGGCACGATGCGTCCCGTCCGCAGGCACAACTCCTCAACGAGCGCCGCCATCCGTCGACGACGACCGGAGATCCGCGCCCTGATTTCGCGTGCCTTCTTGGTCTCCCGGATGGTGCCATCCTCACGGCGGAGTTCATCCAGTGTTTCCCAGTCCTGGCGGTTCATCTCAAGCAGCTTCTCGATGGTTGGCAGGTTCGAGGGGATCCGCTGAGAAAGCTTCTCCTTCGCCTGATCGTCGAGGGTGCTCACACGCATCGTGCGATCAAACGGGAGCACCCCGTCACGCACCATCTTGAGCGTCTCGACCGCCTGCGACACGATGTAATCGCTCTCCAGGCAACGGCGGCGGAAGATCATGCGGGTTGACTCGATCTTCTTCGCCAGACGCACCTCTTCGTTGCGCGTCAGCAGCGGGATCGACCCCATCTGCGTAAGGTACATCCGCACCGGATCGTCCATCCGCTTGACGCTCGCATCGCTCGCAACGGCCTCATCGAGTTCGCGCTGCACGCTCTGATCGTCCATTGAGCGGGCTTCAGCAACATCGCGTTCCGCCTCCGCGATCTGCTTGGCATCCATCATCCCCGTGCCGTTGGCGTAATGGCTCGAGTTGACCTGAATCCGAACCTTCTCGGCATCGCCGAGATGCTCGCCACCGGCTACTGACATCGCGCGGAACTGGTCCGACAGCAGCCCGATGGAGTCGCTCACCGCCATGCTGCCTGAACGCTGCGCTCGGAAGAGTCGTCCGCGGAACTCCATCTCATCAACAAGTTCGATCCCGAGCTCGTCGAGCTTCGTCACCAGTGAGTGCAGGGGCACCACCTCGACATACTCGTCGGGGATGATGTTGTTGAGTTCTTCGTAACTCAACCATCCGCGCTCCTGCCCGGCTTCGATCAGCTGCGTGACTGCTGGATGAAGTATCCCGATCATGCGTGTCTCTCCGAAAGAATCCTACCAATATAGCCGCGCCGATCCCTCAACGCGCCCCCCATCACGACCCGCTAATGCGAGGTCTTCCACCTAAGCCCGTTTGCGAGCGATGTTTTCGCTCACCCGCAAGAAACTTTGCCAGTACATCCGCCTCGTTCTCGTCCGAATCGTCTACGGGGAGTTCTCGATCCCTGTTCCGGGACTCCTTCGAAACCAGCAGCGAGATGCATTCGTTGAAATACCGCGTGACGCGATCGTCCACCTCTTCCGTATGCTCCGCGACATACCGATAGAGTGCCGTCGCCCGCTCGTTCGAGGGAAGGGTATCGATACCGTCCTCTTCCGCGAGCATAGACAGCTCGGCGAGCACCGCGTGCAGCCCCGTGCCAGTGCCGTTCTCCGCGCTGGAGTGCAACGCGTCCGCGACACGACGCGTCAGATCACTCGTGAACCGAACGGTGCTGGTCAGCTCACGCTGCTCGCTGCTGAGCAAGTTCCATAGATTGGGCTCGAACAGGAGACACCCGAGCAACTGCTCCCGCGCATCGGGCTTCCAGTCGATCTCGCCCTTGTACTCGATCTCGCCCGCTGGCGGGCTGAATCGTCGGCGTCCGCGCCCCGTTCGGATCGCCTCGGTGACAACCTGCTCCTCGACGCGAGCCGCCTGCGCGACCTGCCGGATCATCAATCGACGGCGGACCGGTTCCAGCTCACCCAATCCGAGTTCGCTCAGCCGGTCCAGCTCCTCCTGGATCCGTTGGGTCACGCGCGCAGGCCCCGCGTCCTTGAGTTCCTCGCGCAAGCGATTGAACTTCCACTTGATCAGATCGACAGCGCCATCTATCACCCGTCGGAATACATCCGTGCCGTCATCCTGCTTGAAGAGCTCGTCGGGGTCCTTCGCCTCGGTGTAGCCGGCGAGTGCAGCGATCTTGATATCAATTGTCTCGCTCAGCAGCACCTCGATCGCGCGATCCGCGGCCTTGATCCCCGCCGCATCCCCATCGAACAACAGGACCACCGTGTCGCACAAACGACGCAGCACGGTCGCGTGCCCGCTCGTCAGCGCGGTGCCCAGAGTTGCGACGACATGCTCAACGCCCGCCTGATGGCAGGCGATGACATCCGTGTATCCTTCGACCACAACCGCGGTGCGCTCGTGCTTGATCGCGCGAGCGGCGTTGTTGATCCCATAGAGCGTCGTTGATTTCTTGAAGACCGTTGTCTCAGGCGAGTTGAGATACTTCGGCTCGTCTTCTTCGTTGATCTTGCGACCGCCAAACGCGATCACGCGTCCGATCTGATCACAGATCGGGAAGATCAAACGATTCCGCAACGCGTCGTACTGTCCCTCTCCCCGTTCGCGTTGCTTGACCAACCCCGCGCTCAACAACGCCTCGGTGCGAACATCCTTGTTTTCGGCAATCATCACGAGCCCGTCCCAGCGATCGGGGCTGGCGCCGATCTGGAACCGCTCCACCATCTCGTCGCTGATCCCACGCCGGGCGATCACTTCTCGGGCCGCGGCTCCGTGTTCGGGATGATTCAGGATGGCTCGGAAGAACCCGTTGGCCATGTCATTGGCCGCAAGGATCTCCTTGTTGCCAACGCTTTGCGCCTCCCCTTGATCTGAGCTGGATCGGCCTCGGAAAGGGGTGAGCTCGATATTCGCACGGTCGGCAAGGAACTCGAGCGACTCACGGAAGTCCATTGAGTGGTACTTCTGGACAAAGGTGAACACATCGCCGCCGCTGCCGCACACGAAGCAGTGGAAGATCTGCTTGGCGGGAATCACGCACATCGACGGGTTCTTGTCATCGTGAAACGGGCAGAGCCCAACGAACTCGCGTCCCTTGGGCTTGAGTGTCAGGTGCTCCCCCACGACCCGAACGATGTCGGACGCATCGCGCACACGCTGCACATCGTCGTTCTGTGGATACAAACCACTCAATCCATTCTCCGTTTGTCGATCATCGCCGCACCGGGCAGACCGGCCGACGAGGATTCTATGGACCCCAACCCTATCTGTGGGCGCGTTCTCCCGAAACACCAAGATGAACGCGCCAGCACGCCCTGCAACGCCATTGGGAAATGAAAATCGAGGCGAACCCGCACAACCGATCCCAATCCCCAACGCGCGTCCGATCACCATCTACAATCTCCGCATGGTCACCCGTCAGCGCATAATCTTCCAAGGCAGAGTTCAGGGCGTGGGGTTTCGTGTCCGAGCTCGGAACGCCGCGATGCAGTTCCCAGTCACGGGGTGGGTACGCAACGAGCCCGATGGCACCGTGATGCTGGAGGCACAAGGCGCTGAAAACGACCTTGACGCGTTCCTCGCCGAACTTCGTAGGAAGACATCGGGGCTCGTCGAACGCGAGGTCCATGCCCATGTACGCACCGAATCCGACGAACATCAGTTTGAGATTCGTCGTCACTAACCCGTCTCAATAGCCCGCAGACAGGGGTCCAGTCGCCATGCTCATTTTGTACGATATCGATATGACCCTGCTTGAGACTGATCACATCGGGATCACGCTCCTTGAGAACGCGGGGCGGGAGCTCTTCCATCCCGAGTTCACGGCCAAGGGGATCAGCTTTGGTGGGTCGCTCGATCCGGTGATCATCACGCAGATGCTCGTCAACAACAAAGTAGACAACTCGCCAGAAAACATCTCCGCTCTTCGGCGTCATTACCACGCGGGGCTCGATCGCACCGCCAGTGAACGCCCGGTGGCTCGTGCCCTTGCTGGGGCCCACGAACTGGTGAATGCAACGCGGGAGCACACGGGCATCGACGCGATCGGGGTACTCACGGGGAACTACCCGGAGACAGGGACGATCAAGCTCCGCAGCGCCGGGTTTAATCCGGACCATTTCGTCATTAACGCGTGGGGAGACGCATCCCCGCACGCTGAGCCGCTCCGCTCGCACCTGCCTCCGGTTGCGATTCAGAACTACCGCGAGATGAAATCACGCACGATCGATCCGGAACAAGTCATCATCATTGGTGATACTGTGCATGATGTACGCTGCGCTCTGGACAATGATTGCCGCGTACTCGCGGTGGCAACAGGCCACGCGACATCCAAAGAACTCGAAGAGGCGGGTGCGCACCTCGTTGTCGATGACCTGACACGCACACAGGAGCTCCTTGATTGGATCATGACCACACCAGCGCACCGGTGAGTTTGCCCGATCAACCAGCGCCGACCACGCTTCGATATTCCTCCATTGACACGCTGCGCGGTTTCGCGCTGCTGGGGATCCTTGTCCCGAATATTTGGGTCTTTGCGTGGCCAATGGCCGCTGCGACAGATCCGGCACGGGTGATGAGCGATTCATCAGCGAACATCCTCGCCCACGACATCACATCGACCCTGTTCCTGGGCAAGTTCATGTTCATGTTCGCGCTGCTCTTTGGTTCGGGCGTGGTCATGTACTCCCGGAAGTTCGACACCGCCGACGAGCAGGGAAACTACCACACGAAGCTCTCCAAGGGCGCTTCGCTGTGGCTCATCCGTTGCGCCGTCCTGCTCGTGTTCGGCATGATCCACGCCTATCTCTTCTGGTACGGCGATATCCTCACCTTCTACGCCATCTCAGGGCTGACGCTGCTCTGGTGGGTGCGCCGGCTCGATCCGAAGCTGCAACTCTGGGGCGGGCTCGGGCTGTACTTCCTGGGCATTTCGCTCATGATCGGGTTTTCCTTTTTTGGCTTATGGAGTTTCCACAACGGACAGATCACCGTCGACCAACTCTCTGGCGACCCCGGCGCCGAGATCGCTGGATACACCGGATCATTCATCGACGCGTTCAAGGTGCGTTTCTTCACCACGCTCGTCTTCCAGTTGATGTTCGTTCTCTTCTTCACCCCCGCGCTTTGGGGGATCATGACCGCGGGGATGGGACTTACCCGGCTTGGGTTCCTCACTGGCGAACGCAAAACGAGCTTCTATCTCGTGCTCGCGGGCATCCTCATCCCGCTCGGACTCGCGACGACCATCCCCGCGTACCTCGGGGTTTACAGCGTGTTCGAAGAGCTCCCGGGGTTCATGTGGCAATCGCTCGCCCAGCCGATTGGTGTGCCGCTCGCGCTCAGGTACGCATCGTTGATCATTGCACTTTCCAAGATCGGTCTGTTCAAGATCATCACCATCCCACTCGCCGCGGTCGGGCGCATGGCCCTGACGAACTACTTTGCACACACCCTGCTGTGCACAACCTTCTTCTACGGATACGGCTTGGGATACTTTGCAAAGATTGAATACCCGGAGCTCTGGATCGTCGTTGGATCCGTCTGGGCGTTCAATATCTGCTTCTCAATGCTCTGGTTACGGTTCTTCAAGATGGGCCCGTTCGAGTGGGTCTGGCGCTGTCTGACTTATCGACAACTCGTCCCCATTCGATGATCCCCATGAAATCGCACCCGCCCGGAACCCACGGAGTTCCGGGCGTTTTGCTACACTCACACAAAGAGATCGTCTCGCCACAACACGCATCGGCAAGGAGGCCCGAGCAATGCCCAGCAGTTACCGCGCACTCTGCAACGATTTCTATGTCAACTCCAAGCTCGCCGTCCGGATGGAACTGCCGACGAACCGCGAGCCCGTCCTCGAACTCTTCGAACGCACCCGGCGCTCCTACCCCGCAATGAACGCGTTCCGGCGCTACAAGGACGAGCTCGCGCTTGAGTCCGCCCCCAACGCGTCCCCCCACCGCTGGGTCGCGATCCGACAGGCCTCTGTCCGCGCGGGGGTGGTGAACCCGACCAATTCCGACGACATGTACTCGATCCATCGCGACACGATGGAGACATCGCCGTACTTCCTGTCCATCTCCCCACTCGACATCGAGTACATCGAGCTGCTCTACGGGTTCGATCTCAACGCATCGGGGAACCACGACGCGATCGCGGCCAATGCGCTGCTCGCGGGCTCACCCATGGCGGCGCTCATCGACGCTGCGGACATCAACATCCTCGATTGCCAACCCAACATGGGCATGAAGCTCGTTGACGACGAGGGACTCGAAGTCCACTTCGAGGTCAAAACCCGATCACGAGGCAAGAAGCCCTCCGAGCCAAACCCCGACCCGATCTCCGTCTACCTCACCCTCCGCCGTTTCGACCCCGTCACGGACCTGAGCAACCTCACGACCCAGCTCGACGACCTGATTCAACGCGGCCAGAACCTCGTGGACGAGTATGCACTCCCGAACCTCTTGATGCCGCTGCGGGAAGAAATCGCGTCCAGCTCGTTCTGATCTGCTCATCGGTTCTCTATGATGAGGTTGATGTCGCATTCGTACCCCATTCTCGCGCAGAACGCCACGCTCGATACACGAGCGTTTATCTACATCATCCTGCTCATTGTCCTGTGCATCGTGGGCTTCATCATCATCATGAGCGTCAAGCGGCGAATCTTCGATGAATCCAAGGAGCAGGACCAGTCCGCCGCGACACTGATGGAATCGCTGGAGCATATGAAAAAGTCCGGCGAGATCTCCCAGGAAGAATACGAGCAGACCCGACGGATCATCATCGAAAAGACCCGGGCCATGCTGCACGAGCAGGACGACTCGCAGGTACCCAAGTAACTCCACCAAAGCAGCCCCCCCGAAATAGGGTCCGGCTGTCGCATTTGTATCAAACATGCAGTCTTGGGCAGAGGGTCTCGACGCGCGATGACCAGTTCTCTATGATCCAATCACGAGCCCCGCTCGTACAATCGAACAGTCCTGCGCAACACTTGCGCTGAGAATCTGCAACGAGTCCCAGACTCCCTATTGAGCGGCCCCACACGATTGGCCGATACCCCCAGACGAGCGACATTTTGCCCTTCAGGGCGCACCAACCGCAAGGCATGACATGAGGTTCATTCGTGAGTAAAGACCAATCGCAAAGCCAACCAAACGCAAACCCTGTCAATGCCTCGGATTCCGGATCGGGATCGGGCTCCGATGCAGGCTCTGGTGCCGGGACCACGGGCACCGGTTCGAGCGGGTTCAAGGGCCGCAAGGTCACCACCTGCTCGTTCTGTGGCAAGACCTCCCGCGAGGTCGGCCCCATGGTCGAAGGCCCCGGCGAGGTCTACATCTGCTCGAACTGTGTCGAGCTCTGCCAGAACATCTTCCGCCAGGAACGCCGACGCGTTTCCTCAGTCTCCGCGCAGCTGAGCGAGATCCCCTCGCCGCGAGAGATCGTGGAGTTCATGAACCAGTATGTGATCGGGCAGGTCCTCGCGAAGCGGTCCCTCTCCGTCGCGGTGCACAACCACTACAAGCGCCTCCTCCACGCCGAGTCCGATCAGGCGAACGACATCGAACTCGACAAGTCCAACATCCTGCTCGTCGGTCCAACCGGTTCGGGCAAGACCCTGCTCGCCAAGACCATGGCACGCATGCTCAAGGTCCCCTTCGCCATCGGCGACGCGACCACGCTGACCGAAGCGGGCTATGTGGGCGAGGATGTCGAGAACCTGCTCCTCAAGCTCCTGCAGGCCGCAGACTTCGATGTCGAAGCCGCTCAGCGTGGGATCATCTACATCGACGAGCTCGACAAGGTCGGCAAGTCCTCGGGCAATGTCTCGATCACCCGTGATGTTTCGGGCGAGGGTGTCCAGCAGTCACTGCTCAAGATGATCGAGGGCACCATCGCCAATGTCCCACCCCAGGGCGGACGCAAGCACCCCGAGCAGCAATACATTCAGTTCGACACCTCCAACATTCTCTTCATCGTCGGCGGCACCTTCGTCGGGATCGAAGACATCGTCCGGCGTCGTCTCGGGCAGACCAAGATCGGCTTCTCGATCGGGTCCGCGAGCACCGACTCGGATGTGAAGGAGCGTCGTCACTTCGCGGATGCCCGCGCGGAACGCGAATGGCTGCAATCGCAGATCTCCAACGAGGATGTCGTGGAGTTCGGGTTGATCCCCGAGCTTGTCGGGCGTCTGCCCGTGATCACGCCGCTGATGCCACTGAGCAACGAGGCGCTGATCCAGATCCTGACCGAACCCAAGAACGCGCTTGTGCGTCAGTATCAGCACCTGTTCGCCCTCGAGGGCGCCTCGCTGACTTTCTCGCACGATGCGCTCGAGCTTCTTGCCGAGCGTGCCGCCAAGCGTGCTACGGGCGCCCGTGCACTGCGTGCGGTGATCGAAGAGGTCATGATGGACCACATGTACGAGCTGCCTGAGATGAACAACGAGGGCGTGGAGTACATGATCGATCGCCAGGCGATCGAGAACAAGACTCCGCTCAAAGATCTCAAGGTCGCCAAGGCCGAGTCCGCGTGATCCACTGAACGAATCAACAACGAAGCCCTCGCGATCGCGGGGGCTTTTTTTAATCCCTGTATGTTCAGCGGTTAAAACTCACAATTTGTGCTTGTGATACCCTCAACTACTCTTATCATAAGTAACGAAGAACATCATTACCAGTTCAAGTCACCCTGAGGAGTCTACATCATGATCGATACGATCAGCATGCAACCTCGATTCGCCATCGGCGCAGCGGTGCTCATTGCACTCACTGCTGGTGCTGAGGCGCAGGTCGTCGATCTGCAGCGGACGATCTCCGGAGTCGATGTACAGACCAACGACAACTTCGCATTCTCAGTTGATGTTGATCAGGATATTCTTGTCGTTGGGTCTCCGATGGATAACGACAGAGGCAACGCGTCGGGATCTGCTTATGTGTTCGAAGTCTCAACAGGGCAGCAGCTGTACAAACTGAGAGCGAACGATGGCGCCCCCGGCGACCTGTTCGGGCACTCAATCGCGATCGATGATGGTTTCATTGTGGTGGGCGCCCCAAGAAACAACGACGATGGCACCAACTCCGGGTCCGTCTATATCTTTGATGTCACAACGGGGAAGGAACTCCACAAGCTCACCGCCGCGGATGCTGGTGAAGGAGATCAGTTCGGACAAGACGTGGCGATCGAGGGAAACACCATTGTCATCGGCGCATTCCGTGATGGTGACAACGGAGTCGTCTCAGGGTCGGCCTATATCTTCGATGCGCTGACGGGGGGGCAGGTGACCAAGCTGCTTCCGGACGACGGAGGGGCGGGTTTCCAGTTCGGTCATTCGATCGCGATCGATGACGGCATCATCGCGATCGGCTCGAACTGGGACGATGCGAACGGGAACGAATCCGGTTCCGCGTACCTGTTCGACGCGAGCACGCACCAGCAACTCCACAAGCTGCTCGCAACCGACGGGGTTGCGGGTGACCGGCTCGGGTCTTCGATCGCGATCCAGAGCAATCGTGTCCTCGTCGGCGCGCCGGATGTCGACGATTTCACAAGCTCGGAAGGCGCTGCGTACCTCTTTGATGTCACGACGGGTGAGCAGATCGAGAAGCTGGTCGCACCCACATTCGGCGGTGCAGAGAGATTCGGCTTTACTGTCGACATCAATGATCAAACCGCGATCATCGGGGCCCAGAGCAGTGTTCTCGGCATAACAGTCGGTTCGGCCTACCTGATCGACACGGGCACGCTCGATCTCATCACACAACTTCATCCGGTTGAGCCCGAAAGCACCACGCTCTTCGCTCGATCGATCGCTTCCGACGGTGACACCCTCGCGATCGGCACCCTGAACGCGGGCCCGGGTGAAGCGTACATCTATTCCGTCACGTCAGCGCTCTGCCGAGCAGATCTGAATCAGGACGGCTCGCTCGACTTCTTTGATGTTTCTGCGTTCCTGTCGGCGTACAACGCGGACGACCTGATCGCAGATTTCAACGATGACGGTGTGCTCAGTTTCTTCGATGTCAGCACGTTCGTGCAAGCGTACAACGCGGGTTGTCCGTAACGTAAATCTTAGACAACTCAGTTGAGCGGCGTCGCGACCTGTGCGATGACGCCCGCGACGCGGACGCGTGCGAGCGCGTACATCCGGACCGGTGTGTCGTAGATCCCACGCAATGCCGCGGGCTCGTGCGAGATCAGGTGCATGATCGCGTCCGCGTCATCACGCGGGTCGGAACTGGGAAACTTGAGCCCGGGCTCCGCACGCAGAAGCAGACCGAAGTGCTCACGGGCCCAGCTCTGAGCCGTGTACAAACGCTCAAGGGCGGCGTGACAGTCCGCATCGCAGGCGATCAGGTGCAGCCGTCCCTCGCCGTCCATCCCCATCTCAACACCCTGCGCCTTGGGGCAGCGGGTCTCGATCGGACGGATATCTTCGAGCATGGCGCACAGCCCATCACGAATATCCGGGTCGGTGAGACCCTGATCAGTCTCGCTCTGGATGCCGAGCGATTCACTGGCGTCGTCCGTCAGGATCGGCTTGGGCGCGATCTCATCGATCGACACTGACCGCGACTCAACAATCGCAGGTGCGTCATTGCGCGAAGCGTTGATCTCCGAACGGTGCGCGATCGCGACCAGCCCATCGATGATGTCACCGGCGTGGTGCGACTGGGTGTCACGGAAGATGTTGGTCGTCCCTGTTGCATCGATCCGCCCCGAGCCGACGACGATCTCGACGGGGCGCTCGAGGAATGACCGGACCGCGCTCTGGAGCTTGTCCCGTGCGTCCTCACCCTGCTCTCGCGGCGATCCCATCACCGCGATCCGCATCTGCGGGGCGTCCGCATCGTCCTCGTACCGATCGTTCAGCGTGGCGTCGATCGTCTTGACAAGCCGGTACGAGGCCACAACCGCCGCCTCATCCGCACCGGTCAGGATCGTGATCGCCCCCACCTCCGCACGATCGAGCAGCTCGGGCTCAAGCCGTTCATCGACACGCAGGACGACCCGGTCGGCATGCTCGTGGATGGTCTCCAGAGCGCTCTGCATATCGGCGCATCCCATCGCCTGCTCGGGCTCACGGCCCGTGATCAGATCGATTGAGGTGCTCCCCGACGCGGCACGAAGCAACGCGACAACCTCGCCACGCTCCTTCGCGCTCCCGCACGCATACTGGCGAGCCCAGAGCGTCGCGCGGACGGGCAGATGACCCAGCACGATCACCTCGACCTTGGCCCGCGGCATGCGGACAAACTCCACGCCATCTTCTCGACGCTCATCCCCATCGAGCAGCTCGGCCATCAGGGCCGAGGCGTGCAGGTCCGTGGCTTCCAATGACTCGATCACACCCACTTCGGGCGGATTCTCCTTTGCCTCGGCCGCGTCATCGATCCCGTGCGTGAGCTGCAGGACCGGCGTGTGGGTGTTGTGATCAGGTGCGCCCTCGGTGTCCGGCACACAGGGCGGTGCGAACTCCCCGTCCCCAAGGAACAGGTCCGCCAGCGCGTCATATTCATCGTGATCAATCGGAGCGAGTCGGATCGACGGGTGACCGCCTTCGCGCTCAAACCCAGCATCGTGCGTGCTATCGCGTGTATCGTCCATGCCCTGCTCCGCGTCCGATCTCACACAGGGATCCATCCCCGTTGCCTCTCGTCAGATCGAATGATTTGTTCAGACAAGGTTCAGTATAGTGCCCAAGATCCGCCAACGCGAACCGTTTACGAGAGCTTGAACCTGTTGTTCCGCCCGCCCATCCCGTTATCCACGAGATCCGGGTTGTATGAGTCGAGTACCCACTGCCCATCCACAACGAGCTTATAGGAATAATCGCCGGGCAACATCTTCAGGTGCAGCTCGTACACGCCCAGCGCCTCATTCAAGCTCATCTTGGTTCCGCTCGGGTCCCAACCATTGAAGTCGCCAGCGATCTCGATCCGGTTCCCGATCGACCCGGGTTGCACGAACAGGACCCCCGTGGAGCTCCGACGCACACCGAAGAGGTGTCGAACCCGCGTGATCTCCATCCCCTTGGGCTTGGCGCCGGGCTCAACGACCCGGTCGTCTCGAACCTCCACCGCCACGGGCTTGTGCGGCATCAAGGACCGTTTCAGCGGCTCCGGCTTCGATTCCAACGCGACCGCCGAAGGCACGCTCGTTTTTGCTTCGCTCGTCTGCATCGTGCGTGCCCGCATGGCGAGCTCCTGGGCCCGGCTCAGCGATCCGTCCGATGCACCGCCATGGATCCCCAGATTCGCCGCGGCGATCTGCACCCGTGCTGAAGCCCCCGCAAGGGTCGGCTCCGGCTGCCCGAGCCCCATTGGCATGTCTTCCTCGCCCGGTTCCGGACGCTCGACGCTCGCGTGCTCGATAAGCCACTCGCACAGTGAACGGTAATCCTCGGCCCCCATGGAATCCGCGGCGTACTCATCGATCGGTTGCCCGAACGAGGCCGCCTCCTTGAGCGCATGGTCGTAGCGGATCACCACCGGGATCATCCCGCTGCCGAACCGATCACGCAGATCGTCGAGCAAGTCTCGCGCGAGCGGTTGCTGCGGATCGTGCATCGTCGCCAGCAATCGCGGATGGATCCGCATGCCGATCCGACGCGCAATCGATCGTGTCGTCTGCACCTGCTTCGCCGCACCCTTGAGCGAGAAGAAGCTTGTTTCCACCGGGATCAGCACCTCACGCCCCGCGGCGATCGCGTTGTACGACAACAAACCAATCGATGGTGGGCAATCGATCACACACGCGTCGTAGATGCTGCGCGGTTCGTGCGAGATGCGAGCATCGTCTTCCGAATCAGCACTTGGCGATGAATCTCGCGTCAGGCGTGCGAGCACGCTCCGCAATCGCTTTTCTTTGTCTTCCTGATCCGCAAGGCCCCCACCCGACGCCTCGATCCCCGCGAGCTTCATCCGCGATGGCAGCAGGTCCAGATTCCGACTGACATGCCAGATGAACCGGTCGCGGTTGAGTTCTGCATCCACCGGCAAGCGGAGTGCATCAGAGACATCCAGGTCCAGACGCTCCTCAGGGATGCCGAGCCCAGCAGCACAATGCGATTGCGGATCCAGATCCACGAGCAGCGTCCGACACCCCGCCCGAGCGAACGCCGCCGCGAGGTTGATCGCCGTTGTGGTCTTACCACAACCGCCTTTTTGATTGATGACGGTGAAAGTGCGCACTGCAGGGGACTCCGTAGAAAACTCACGAAAGCCACTCCGCCCCCGCGAGTCTCCGTTTTTATCGGAGCCGATGACTGTAGAACTGTAATAAACACCTATCTTGACACAGTTTCGGGTACGATTTGGGTGAATCCACGCACCCTGCTTCAGGGTGCAAAGGCCCGAATCGAATCGATCCCCACGAGCAAACCCGACTCGTCAGCGTCGCTCACGATCGAGCATTTGCCCGAGCCGGTGGGAAGAATCACACGAAGCGAGCCCCCCGCGGCCTTCTTGTCGTGCCCCATCCGCTCGATCAAGCTGCCCGTGCCCGGCAACCCCGCAACACGCGTCGGCAGCCCCACCGCTCCGAGCATCTCGCGTAATCGATCAGCGACCGACTCGGCGCACATCCCCAACGCCACAGAGGCCGAGCAGGCACAGCACATGCCCAGTGCGACCGCCTCGCCGTGATGCAGGGGGGCGTCCGCGGGATCACCGCTCGCGGAGATACCCTCAAGCGTCTCGATGGCGTGTCCGAAAGTGTGGCCGAAGTTCAGAAGCATCCGACCGCCGCTCTTCGCGTCGGGCGACTCCCGTTCGTCACCCATCACGACACTCGCCTTGAGCCCGACATTCCGAGCCACGAGCTGATCGATCGTGTCCGGATCAAAGCTCGCGATCGAGTCCAGGTGCGTCACCATCCAGTCGAGCAACGCGCAATGGACTTCGTCCTCATCCGGAACGCTTTTGCAGATCATCGCGTGCTTCACGCACTCCGCGAGACCGCAACGGCGCTGCCGATCATCCAGCGAATCCAGCAGCTCGGTGTCCGCGACCACCAGCGTCGGCTGATGGAACGCACCAACCATGTTCTTGTACAGGTCCCCGTTGACCGAGAGGTTCACGCCGGTTTTGCCGCCGACGGAAGCGTCCACCATCGAGAGCAGTGTGCTCGGGCACTGGATCACCGGGACCCCACGCTGGTAACTCGCCGCCACATACCCGGCGATATCACCGACCACGCCGCCGCCCAACGCGAGCACGGCGTCAACACGAGTCATCCCGAACCGGACCGCCTCGACCAGCAGGTCTCGGATTGTTTCCATGTTTTTGATGGATTCGGAGGGCGTGATCTCGCAGACATGCGTCTCGAAACCCTCACGGCTCAGATCCTCGACGAGCATCTGTTCGAAGCGCTCGGGCACGCCCGTGTCCCGCACGATCAGTACCCGTGAAGACCGCTGCCCGAGTAGCAGTCGTGCCGCCGAGCCCACGCCGCCTAATGCGCCTCGCCCGATCCGAACCTCGTAGGCGTGCGACGCGAGATCAACATCGACGATCCGCTCGCTCATCCGTCGATGCCCGGACGCTTCCGTTCACTTGGCGGGACCTGCACACGCGTGCTGTTGGCCCACAGCGACTCGAGGTCGTAGTGCGATCGTGCGTTTGGCTCGAAGAGGTGGACCACGACATCGACGAAGTCGGCGAGCAGCCACATCGACCGCTCGTCGCTGGAGATCGCGAACGCCTGCGTCCCGGCCTCCTTCGCCAGATCGTTGATGTTCTCAAGCGAGCTCTTCATCTGACGCGCCGAGGTGCCCGACCCGATGACGATGAACCCCGTGACGGGTGAGATCCCCGTCACATCGAGAACCACCACATCGGTGCACTTGTCGTCCGTGAGGGACTGCGCCGCGTGGATCGCGAATGCCTTCGCTGCGTCCTGATCGAGAATTCGCGCACCGCTCGAAGCCGTAGCCCCGATCGTCTGAGGCGAAACCGATCCATTCTGACCGTTGTGTGTATCTTCACTCATCAACAGATGGTAGCGCCCGCTCACGCGCCCGCACCGTCGGAATCCTGCGAATCACGCGTTCCCTTAGGCTTCTCGGGTTTCCCGGCCATCATCCCCACCCAGCCGAGCACCGGGTCGGGGCCCAGGCGGGTCATCCCCTCCGCTCCGAGACCCGCGAGCCGACGCTCGTACGCTTCGCAATCCATCTCATCCGTGCTCACCAGCACCACGCACCCGCCATCGGCGATCACGCGCCAGATCTCGGTGATGGCCCGCGATCGGCTCGGATCATCGGGCGCATCGCGGAACAGATCGAACACCACCGCCGCACGGAATGCCCCGTCCAACTCGCCTGAGAGGGTGTCGAGCCAGCCCAGCTCGTACGCCAGATGATTTGCTCGATAGCGTTGACGCGCGTACCGGATCGATTCGCCGTCCCTGTTGATCGCGATCACGCCGCCCGATGGACCGACCCAATGGGCAAGCTCGGCACTCCCGGCACCGGTCCCGCACCCCAGATCGAGCACCCGGTCTCCCGGGCGGACGACCCCACGCAAGGCCCGCACGAACTGCACACGGGGATCATGACCAAGATCCGCGTACCGGCGGCGGTGCGTAAACCGGATCTGCATCCCATCCCGATGCGCGTGCTGCGCCCCCTCGAGATCCCCCACCGGGATGGGAAACCGGACCGCGTATTCCTTGACCCCGGGGCCTGTCTCGCTCAACGCTCGGCGAAGGGACACCCCGCTGAGTTCGCGATAGACCACACCACCAACAACGATCCTGCGACGGGAGAACCCCATCGCCCTCCAGGCGCGACGCAGCCGTGAACGAAGACGCCCCAGCGCTCGCTCGGCATTTCCGCCGCGATGCGAGCGCTGGCGGGCTCGACGCTGCGACTCGCGCTCGCCCCAGGACAACGGGCGATGCCCATCCCCTCGCTCGGATTTGCTCATCTCACGCCCCCACGCCCGAACAGGCCCGGCTGGGTGTGGCGTGTCGATCGGGTCTGTTCGGTCTGCGAACCGTCGCCACGGACCTCGACCCAGGGGGTGGGGTCGAACTGTCCGGAGACGATGCACGCGCGATCGTCGTGCCCCTCGATGTATCGGCGATGGTGCCCCATCGCGATCGCGGGCTCGTTGCATTCCTGCGAGAGGTGCAGGAGCACCAGGTTGCGTTTTGGGGCGATGCGGGATACGGCCAAGGCGCTCTGCTCGTTGCTCAGGTGCCCCGCGCCGCCCATGATGCGGCGCTGGAGGTAGATCGGGCGTCCCGAGTTCTCTTGGAGGACCGGGCAGTAGTTCGATTCGATCGCGAGGGTGTCGACGCCACGCAGGTGCTCGATCAGGTCGGTGTTGATGTGGCCCAGATCCGTCGCGAACCCCACCGAGGCGCTTGGGCGATCGGGCAGGTCAATGCCGATGCGGAAGACCGCGACGCCCAGATCGTCGTGGGCGAGCATGAGGGTGCGCATCTGCACGCCCGGTGCGGGTGAGAAGGACTCGTCGAAGGGTTCGGTGCGTGCGTAGAGCAAGCCCATGCGTTGGGCGCGTCCCATGTGCATGCGGTGGATGCGGAGTTGGGCTTTCCATGCCCCCGTGATCGAGCCGGGTCGGAGCGCGTTGATCCATCCCTGGTGGCAATGGTCTGAGTCGAGATGGGTAAAGACGATCTCGTCCACCTCGTCGGGACGGATCCCGCGTTGGTGCAGGAGGGCGCGGGTTCGGCTTGGGCTCAAACCCGCGTCGAGGAGGATGACGCGCCGGGCGGTCTCGCGTGTCGCGGGGACGACGAGGACGGAGCAGTTGCCCTTGGAACCCGATGCGAGGACACACAGCGCGCCGCTCGCGTTGGGGTCGATCCCGACATGGTGGGTGCGATCAGTCACGCCCTTGCGACTTCCTTCCGCCAACCGGAACGATCGGCCGCTTCGCTTCCGCGATGAAATCCGATATCTGCTTGACCGCCGCCGAGTGCCCCGCCAGCTCTGCCAACTCCGCGCACATCTCTTTCAACGGCGGGTTATGGCGCAGCACCGCCTTGTACGCATGGCGCACCGCCTCGATCTCCTCTTTCGGCATCCCCGAACGGCGCATCCCCACCATGTTCAAACCCACGATCATGTTCCGGCCCGCAGACATGCAGTACGGCGGCACATCGCCCGTCAGAATACTCCCGCCGCTGCACATCGCTTGACGACCAATCCGGCAATGCTGATGCACCAGCACGCTCCCGGACATCGTCACACGATCCTGAATGATGGTGTGCCCCGCCAGCAGCGACGCGTTCACGATCACCACATCATCGCCCACCGTCACATCGTGCCCAGCGTGACTCCCCACCATCATCATCGTCCGGTTGCCGATCTTCGTCGGGGTGTGCTCGTTGCTTGCAGCGTGCACCGTCACATGCTCACGCAGGATCGAATCCTCACCGATCACCACCCCCGCCGTTGCAGACCCGGGCTTGAACTTGTAATCCTGCGGCTCATACCCGATCGCCGCCCCCGGATACACGATCGTGTTCTTCCCGATGCTCACCGGGCCCTGCAAAGAAACGCCCGAGAGCAGGCGGACGCCTTCGGCGAGCGTGACATCTCCTCGAACCACACAGAAGGGACCGATCTCAACGCCCTCACCGAGCTTGACATCCCCCTCCACGATCGCTGATGCATGAATCTGACTCATAAGGCGATTGTATGCCCGCACAGACCGAATCAGGGGATGATCATCGGCGACGACGCGAGCAGCAGAGCATCCCGAGGGTGAGGGCGATCGCGGAGCCCGGGGTGGGGTACGCGACGCTGAGGTAGAGGACCGAGTCTGCTTCGAAAAAGGCGTCGATGGCTGCGGGGTTGTCGTCGAAGACTTCGTAAAACTCAAGGTTCAGAAACCCGTCTGGATCCACATGAATGTTGTTGTACCCGTTATCGGTGAGATCGATGATGCCGCCCGAGAAGTACTGGGCGTTGGTGACACCGAAGTCGTCGCCGACTGCTGGGGTGAGGTAGATCTCGTCTTGGAATGAGATGACCGCGTCTGATGCCCAGCTCGCGCCAACGGTGGTCAGCGTGAGGTCCCACCCGATCCCGGTGACGAAGAAGTTGGGTTCCAGGTAGATCGAGAGGATCTCGTTGAACGCGGACCCCTGCGTGTCCCAGAACTGGGAGCCGGAGATATCAACGGTGATGGTGAAGAACGCTGGTGCTTCGTCGGAAGCCGCGACGGGTTCGTTGGCGGAGGTGATCTGCCCGCCCAGCGCGAGCCCGGCGCAGGCACCGATGGTCAGGACCGAGATGGTGTTCATGATGTCTCTCTTTCTCAATCAGGTTCTCAATCAGGAATGAATCCGCCCGAGTGTACCACGGATCGGAGCCGGCTCCTATGGGGTTTTTGAACCCTATGGTTGGGTGTGCTGCCTCTGTCTCACATCCCGCTCCAGCGTATTGGGTATGCCGACGGGTATGCGCTGCAGAATGAGCACCACGAGCAGGTGCTCGCATCGCGCGCGTCCGATACGCCCGAGCTTGGGCGGGTGCTGATGATCGAGCACGACCCGGTGATCACGGTGACGCGTCGTCCGGATGCGCCCGGGCATGTGCTGGCGTCGGAGGAACTGCTCGCGTCGCAGGGGGTAGAACTGCACCAGACGGATCGGGGCGGGGATGTGACCTATCACGGGCCGGGTCAGCTGGTGTGTTACCCGATCATCGATCTCAACGCGGCGGGGCTGCGGATCCACGAGTACATCCGGCTGCTTGAGGCCGCGGTCATCGCGACCTTGGGCGAGTATGGGATCACGGCGCATACCGATCCGGACGCGACGGGCGTGTGGGTCGAGCCCCAGCACCGGTTCGAGTCGGACCAGGCGGCGAAGATCTGCGCGATCGGTGTGCGTGTGCGTCGATGGATTACGCTGCATGGGTTGGCGATCAATCTGAATCCGAACATGGATCATTTCGGGCTGATTGTGCCGTGTGGTCTTGCGGGTCGGGGTGTGGTTTCGATCGCGGAGGTGCTTGGGGTGGAGCATGCGCCGGGGATGGAGGAGTTGGGGGATGTGTTGATGGGGCAGCTGCGGGTTGCGTTGGGGTGAGGATCGCGGGAGTCTTTGTTTGGTTGGCTTCCGTTCCTGCTTTGCCCTTCGGGTCAAAGCAGGGCACCCGGCCATAATCGCAACCTCCCCCTGTTCTATCCGTTACCATACACGCGTCCACTCTGTTTTCGTCGTGAAGGATCTCTCCCATGCCCACGCCTCGTGCTTTGATCAATGCCGCGCTCGTCGGCCTCGTTGTTGTCTCTCCCGCGATCGCATCGGTCGCCCAGCCCGACTCCGCCGACGACATCCGCCGCAAACGCGCCCAGCGGCAGCTCGATGAGAACCGGCGAGCCCAGGAACGCGAAGCCGAGAAGATCACCGCCGATGATCTCCCCCCGATGGACCCGGCGCTCGTCAAGCAGTTCGATGAGATGCTCGCGGTGATCGCGGACCCTGAGATGGAAGGACGCGTCCCCGGGTCGCAGGGGATCGAGAAGGCCGCCGACTACATCCAGTCCCATCTCGAGGATCTCGGGCTCCGCCCCGCCTTCATCAAGGACACCGATCTCAACGGGTCTGTGGATGATCTCCCGAACCACTACCGCCAGCCCATGCAGATGGGCAAGCACACCGCCGCCACCGCGGTCAGCATCGAGCTGGGTGACAGCGCGTACACCGACTTCGACGATGCGTCGCCGCTCGCCTTTTCCGGGTCCGACTCCGCCACAGCGCCCGTCGTGTTTGCCGGGTACGGCATCGTGTCGGGGCCCAACAACTACCTCGGGTTTGAGACCAATGAGACGGTCGAGGACAAGATCGTCATCGTGCTCAACTACGAGCCCATGAACGAGGACGGGTCCTCGCAATGGCGCGAAGAGGGCTGGTCGCACAACTCGCGTCTGACCTACAAGGTCACGGCGCTGGACCGGCGCGGGGCTGCGGGTGTGATCATCGTCAACCCGCCCAACGCCAACGACGACCGCGTAGATGTTCTCGAGACCGTCGAGTCGACCTCCCCACCATCCAACCGGATGGGCGATCGAGGCGGGCCCGAATATGACATCCCCGTCGTCCACGCCACGCCCGATGTGGTCGATTCCATCCTCACCTACCTCGGATCGGATTCCGACCTGAGCGCGCTGATTGAGCGGGCGAACGAGGGCGGGATCGTGATGCCGCTGGGCGATACCGACGAGAACAAGCAGATCACCCTCGCCGTCGAGATGGAGCGCACCCCGCGTATGACCGACAACATCGGTGCGATCCTCCCCGGCAAGGGCGAGCTCGCGGACGAGCTGATCGTCATCGGGTCGCACTACGACCATGTCGGGTTCGGGAAGTTCGGGACACGCCGACAGACGGACCGCGGCAAGCTCCACCCCGGCGCGGACGACAACGGCACGGGCACCACCGCCAACATCATCGCCGCGCAGCTCCTCTCGCAGCGCTACGCCACGCTCTCCGACCAGGACAACGCCCGCTCGATCCTCTTCCTGTGGTTCACCGCGGAGGAATCCGGGCTCAACGGGTCCAAGTTCTATGTCGAGAACCCGATCAAGGACCTCGACGATCACTTCGTCATGCTCAACATGGACATGATCGGGACGCTCTCCGACGGGCTCCTCGAGATCGGCGGCTTCGAGTACGGCGAGGGGTTCAAGGAACTCGCCACCCCCGCCCTCGACGCGTCGGGCATCCCCTACTCTACCGATGTCTCGGTGGGCTCGGGCCGTTCGGATCACGCGTCGTTTAACAACGCCGGCGTTCCCGCGCTCTTCTTCTTCACCGGGCTGCACGATCGCTACCACGCGCCCGAGGACATCCCCGACCCGCTCGACGACGAGGGCTGCGTGCGGGTCGCGTCGCTCGTCTCCGACATCGCCTTCGACGCGGCGACCTACACCGGCGACATCATCCACCCCGACGACAAGAAGACCAGCGCCGACAACGAGGGCCCCAAGGTCCGCATCGGCATCATCCCCTCCAACGCACGCGACGGCGGCATGCGCATCGAACGCGTCTTCGAGGACACCTCCGCCTCGCAGGCCGGGCTGCGCCCGGGCGACCGCATCACCAAGTGGGACGGCACCGACATCGACTCCGTCGAGACCTGGATGCCCATCCTCGCCAAGCACGAGCCGGGCGATGTGGTGCAGCTCGAAGTCCAACGAGGCGACAAGACCCTCGAGCTCGAGATGACGCTTCGCGGGATTGAGTAAACCTATCTCGAACCAATGAAGGAACATCCCCTACCCCCACCCGGGGCGGGGGATGTTCCTTCATTGTCTATCGCACGATTTGTGCGCACAAATCGGTCGCGGCGCGCGCGCTGTTGAAGAATTTGGACAATTTTTATAAGCGGCTGTACGCACGCAAGATCGTCCGCGATCGGTGGGCGCGCACTGACCGGGTTTGTGCGCACAAATCGTGTCGCGACGGGTGTTGGTAGAGGCGTGTGTTGGGCACGCCGGGAAAGGACACGAGATCAGGAGTCAACGATGACGAATCAGACAAATCAGGACAACGAGTTCAACACCTCGCCGCACCCGGCACTGCTCGGGATCGAGCCGCTCGAGATGGGGTCGATGGACATGGGCGACCCGGGGATCGTGAACAACAAAATGAAGCACTACCGCAACGAGGCCGTCCACTGGCTCGAACCAGGGCGGATCGCGATGGGAAAGGTCAACATGATCGCCGGAGACCCGGGCCTGGGCAAATCGTTTATGACCATGGAACTCGCGGCCCGCGCATCACGCGGCGAGATCGGTTCCGCGACCTCTTGCGTCGTGATCATGAGCGCCGAGGATGACCCGTGCGACACCATCGCGCCCCGGTTGCGGAGCATGGCCGCGAACCTCAACAACATCCGCTTCATCGAGGGCATCCGACGCGAGCCCGGCGGGCCCATCGATCTGCTCACGCTCGATCGGGACTACGAACGCTTCGAGCAGATGATCCTCAATCACTTCCCCGTGTCGCTGATCGTGATCGACCCCATCAGCGCCTACATGGGCAGCGCCGACTCCAACAACAACGCGGAGGTCCGCGCGGTGCTCGCCCGCCTGTCGGTCCTCGCGGCCCGCACGGGCGCCGCCGTGGTCTGCGTCACGCACCTCAACAAGGACACCTCGGGCAAACGCGCGGTCTATCGCACCATGGGCTCGCTCGCGTTCACCGCCGCCGCACGCACGGTCCAACTCGTCACCAAGTACGAACCCACCAAGGGCCACTCCGACGAGCACGCCAAGGACAAACGCATCGTGTCGATCGTCAAGAACAACCTCGGCCCGATCCAACCGGCAAGAGTCTTCGTGATCCGCAACGGGATCTGCACCTGGATCGATGAGGAGGTGGATATCGACGCGGACCACTTCGCGAATGGGCGTGTGACCTTCGACGCACCGGAGACCAAGACGGACCAGGCCGTGGAGTTCCTGGAGCGGTTGCTCGACGCGGGGGCACAGCCCACCAAGGAGGTGCTCGAGCGAGGGGCGGCGCAGGGGCTGAGTCGGCGGGTGCTCCATGATGCCAAGCAGGCCATCCACGCGGTCTCGTACAAGGAAGGAAAAGTCTGGTACTGGTCACGAGATGGGAAGGACGACGCCAAGCTGATCCGTGATTCGGTGGAGCCAGGGCTGCTAGAGCCGCCCGGGCCGCCTGATGAGCCGCATGATGATCTGGGGTACGACGACAACGGGTTTATGTAATCGAAAGGAAGGAACATCCCCTCCTCCGGGTCAAGGCAGGGGATGTTCCTTCATTGCGATCGGAGATATGCGGGCGGTGCCTCGTCTTGACCCGAAACGGCAATCAGGAACGCCTCACGGCGATGATGGAAGAAGGTACACCATGGAACACAACGAGTTCAATCTCGACACACACCACACAAACCTCTTTCGCGAGCGTTCCCAGATCTACGGCGATCCCCGCGAGAACCACCGCGCCATCGCGCTCGCATGGGCCGCCCTGCTGCACCCGCACGCGGAGAAGATCGCGAACCTTGAACCAATCCCGGAGCACACGATCGCGTTGATGATGGCGATGTTCAAGCTCTGCCGATCCCGGCGAGCCTTCCAACAGGACAACTACGACGACGCACGCGTCTATCTCGGATTCGCCCAGCGCTGGCAGGCGGAGGGCTCAGCACGACCCCGGGGTGACCCGCAATGAAGGAACATCCCCTCCCGCGTACCAGGGAAGGGGATGTTCCTTCATTGAACGATCAAGTGCGACGGGTGCCCTGCTTCGACCCAAAGGGCGAAGCAGGAACGAGAGACATACGCACACAATCCTGTGCCTCCCCCGTCCTGACGGGGGAGGTGTCACGCGCAGCGGGACGGAGGGGGCTTTACGACGATCATGTGCGTCGGGTGCCCTGCTTTGACCCGAAGGGCAAAGCAGGAACTGAAGCCATGAGGATGCAATCTTGTGCCTCCCCCGCACCTGGCGGGGGAGGTGGTCCGCCGAAGGCGGATCGGAGGGGGTCTTGGATTATCTTGTTGTCGCGTTCTCGTCCTTCTTTCCAATCCAAAGTTCGATGTAGTTTTTCAAAAGATATCTGAACAACTTACTCAGTCGGCGAAGCAGATGCAGGGCCAGGTGAGATGATTGGATCTTGACCCAACGGAAAGCGGACTTCACTTGATCTATCCGTTGCTCTCTTCTTTGTCGTTTCAGTTCTTCAAGCTCGCGTTCTCTCTCGAGAATCCTCTTCGATTCTGCTGCTCTTCGCTCTCGCTCGATCGATAGATGAATCGCTCTCTGATCACAAATGCGTTTGTACTCACCCTTATCGTAAACGATGATGAAGTTGACGCCTCGATACGCTTTGTGCCTGTATCCGCCGGTTACTTCCAGCACGACGCATTCGATACGCAGCCCAGAGTCCATGAGCGGGGCGAATCGTTCTGCGAGATCTCGGCTGACATACCCAACTGTGCGATACTTCTTGCTGAACAGCCCGCCAAGAACATCGAGTCTAACCGCATTTGGGTCGTGAGGGTTATTCGGCTCTCTCACCGGGCGGAGCTCTTTGCCACGATAGCACCACGCGGTCGCTGATTGGTAATGGGAGACACCCCGTACCTTTGTAAAGATCGTTGATTCATTCTTCATCATGTTGATCATACACGCTTGAGATCGAAGCACACAATGTAGGAAGCTGTCTCAAACCCAAGTGAGGGAAAGGCAGTCTTTCATTCGTCGCTCAATCGCTATGCACTTTGTTCCACCCTCGTGCATCGCGACTGTAGTGCCATACGAAGGAAGGTGGGTGGGGGTTTAAAACCCACGAAGGACTCTCCAAGCCCCCCTCCGATCCGCCTTCGGCGGACCACCTCCCCCGTCAGGACGGGGGAGGCACAAGATTGCATCCTCATACCCCCCGTTCCTGCTTCGCCCTTCGGGTCAAAGCAGGGCACCCAACGCAACTGAACACCCAGCACCACCAAACTACGAACCAACCGTCCAGGCGATGGGTCAGAGGCCGGTCAGAGGCCGGATGGTTGGTTGGTGCCGGATATCAATGCAGGACCGCCCACCACCCGTCGAAACGGATCGCGCACGCGCCTCTTCCCTGATCCCTGATGCCCGGTCCCTGATGCCTCTGGTGCACCGCACCAGCCCTCACAGCCGCTCGCGCACCCGCTTCACGATCTCGTTGTAGTTCCCGCGATAGAACTTCGTGTACTCGATCTCCAGCTCCGCCTGACGCGTCCGCCATTCGTTGCGGACCGTGCGGAAGGTGTCCGCCGTGAACGGGACCATCTCGCCTTCGATCTGGGTCTCCGGGAACGCATAGAACAGCTCGTCGAGCTCCGCCAGCTCCGCTTCGCTGAACTCGCCCGAAGCGATCGCGTCGTGCATCGCCCGGTACGCCGCCCGGCACTCGTTCGCAATATCGATCCCGAAGCACCCCATCATCACCTGCACGCCCGTCCGCCAGCCGGGGTTCTTCACATCGCTCACGATCTCGAACGGGTCCACCTGATCGACGAACTGATCGAAGTACTGCACATACATGCTCCGCTTCACCGGCATCCGGCGCAGCGCGTGCCAGTGCGGGCCCATCGGCTCCCCGTCGCTCCCGATCGGGTTGTCATCCAGACTCGTGTCGAACTGCCACAGCGCCTGCGCCTCGTCCGTCATGAGGTACCGCACGAACCGCGTCGCCAGCTCGTAGTCCGGCCCGCCGTTGATAATGCTGATCGGGTCCGCATCGACATACACCGCACCCGCCGGGTCGCTGTAGCCGACGCGATCGCCGCCGCCCGAGTCCTTCACCACCTGCGCCTGCCCACGCCCATAGAAGTCAATCGCCAGACCCGCGGCCGCCTCGCCTTGCGACACATCGATCGGCGGCTTCGTCGACGAGTTCGTGAAGTACCGCGTATTGCCGCACATCCCCCGCAGCGTCCGCCAGCCCTGCTCCCAACCCTCGTTGCCCAGAATCGAATCGAAGGTCGTCGTGATCGACCCGGACTGACGCGGGTCCGCCAGCGCGATCCAGCCCCACAGCGCCGGCTGCGTCAGATCCACGAACGCCGTCGGCTCGGGCAGCTCGAGCTTCTCGAACACATCCCGGTTGTACACGATCCCGAAGCTGCTCAGCGCGTTGCCGATCCAGTACTGATCCGGGTCGTACAACTCCTGCGGCCCGATCCGGTTCTCGCCGAACATCGCGTCCAGCTCGCCCTGCGTGAAATCCATCGGACGCGAGATCGGCACCTCCAGTGTCATCTTCGCCGTCGTCGATTCACCACCGCTCAGCGGCACATCGACGCTCACCCCGGAGATCAGCTGCCCGTGGTCATACGACCCACCCCCGAACATCACATCGAACGGGATCGTCCCCTCCGGCAGCAGCCCACCCGCACCGATCTCCCAGTTCGGCTCCGACGCGAGCTTCTTCACGCTCTCCTTGAACATCGCCGCGAGCTGCTTGCGGATCTCCGAAGTCCCGCCGGGCGTGCGGAAGTCGATGCTGACCTCTTCGTTGAACTCGCGAGCGTGCCAGTCCGCGAACCCCCGCGCAAACTCATCGCGGATCTGAGGCACATGCGGCGTCACCACAATCAGCGTCCGCAGATCAGCGTCATGCGACGAACCCGTCTTCCCAGCGCTGAGCACAAACGGCACACCCAGCACCAACGCAAGCAACAACCCGATGACAATGACCTGTACCTTCATGCTCCAAGTGTACGGGGCATCCGACCACCAGACCGTGCCCGAGACCGATCCTCTGTCCAAGCATTAATGCGGCGAAGGCGCCACCGGGGGCAGACGCCGCCGATCGCGACGCAAGAGATGCCACCCCAGCCCCACGGCCCCCACCACGCACGCCGTGATCAAGGCGATCACCCAGAACCGGAACGCGTCGTCATCGCCGCCACTCAAGCCAACGCCGCCCAAGCCGCAGATCGGCCCCAGGGTGTACCCCACGCCGATCATCGCCTCGTGCTTGCCACCCGCGTCAACCTCTGCGTTGCCCAGCGCCATCGCGTAATACAACGCCCCGTAGTAGGTCATCGCGATCCCCATCCCCACGACCACCAGCCCACCAACCAGCACCCACAGCCCCACGCCCTCAAACACCGGCGAGCCCACGCAACCAGCAAACCCCACGATCATCAGCGCCATCCCCGTCCACGGCGTCCACCACCGCCCGTGCCACCCGTGCCAACGCTCGAACAGCAGGAACATGAACACACGCGAGAACAACCACACGCTCGCGATCGGTGTCTTCCACGCCACATCAACACCAAGCCGATCCTCCACAATCGGAAGCAGCGGCGACAACGCGGACAACACGATGTACGACGCGATCAGCAACACCCGGAAGATCGTCAGCAGCGGCCGGTACGACGCGGGCGCAGACCCGCCATGCCCATCCACATGCCGAGGCGGGTACGAGGGGAACCACACCAGCAGCCCGATCATCGCAAACTGAAAACACCCCAGCAGCGAGAGAATCAGGAACGGCTGATGCTCCAGCAGCGGCGCCATCGCCCAGAACGAAAGCACCAACGCGCTCGACCACACAATATTGAACCGCCCCAACGCTGCCCGCAACGCCCGATCACGACGCCCACCCGACAAATACCCCTCAACGATCGGCCAAAGGATCCCCGTCATCGGCGAGAACACAATGATCAACGCCCACAACGAGACCTCCATCAGCCCCGGAGCAAAGTACTTCGCCGCGATCGGAAACTGGCACGCCAGCCCGATCACCACCAGCACAAGCACAAGCACCCCCCGAGGGCTCAGCGCCGAGCCACGACCAGCACCCCGTTCCGACAGCCGACGAACAATCGGCCCCGAAGCCAACGCACCCGCGATATACGACACCCCGAGCACCAACGCGAGCAGCAGGTTCATCGTCCGCGCATACCCAAGCCCCTGCGTCGCGATAAACGAGAATCCATTCGTCACCGCCCCCGTCCCCAGCGAACCCAGGAAGGTCAGCGCGAGCACCGCCCCCAGAGGCGTCGTACCAGCCCCGATGCCCGATCCGGGCCCGCCCGCGTCCGTGATTTGTGTGGGAGTCGTTGCCATGCGTGAAGCGCGATCGTAGACTCTTTGCTGATCGCGGTCACGCCACGATCAACACACCGCGGGTCCCGTAGCTCAATTGGATAGAGCGTTGGCCTCCGAAGCCAAAGGTTCTGCGTTCGAATCGCAGCGGGATCGCTTGAGATCACCAGAGAGCCCCAGCCACAACGCTGGGGCTTCTTCATGCGCCCGACCCATCGCCCCGACCATCAGCCGCCCTCGGCCTCGCCGTCAGCGTCACCCCGGCCACCACGATGTTCACCATCACCATCAGCGCCAACGCCCCGAGGATATTCGACGCCTTGGAGTGCTGCGCCAGGAACTCGTCCTTGAACCGGTCCGCAACATCCGTGTTCCCCATCGCCGCGTTGTCCCAGTACCCCTGAAGCATCTGCATCAACCCGGGCATGAACAACAACAGGTGGTAGCTCAACACCGCCAGCGTCATGCACAGCACAATCACCCGCAGCACCCGCGCCAGCGTGTTCAGCGAGTACCCACACACCACGAGCAAAACAATGGTTGCCAGCGCAATCGTTCCGCACACAAACTGAATCGTATCAACCGCAAAGAACACCTTGGACGCGACACGACCGGCCGCGAGCAGCGCGTGATCACCCTCGTAGTTTGGGTACGCCCCCAGCGTCGGCTCCAACTCCCGCATCAACGGGAACACGATCGCCGCGACAACCCCGGACATCCCCACCGCCCCCAACCAAACGGAGAGTGCGAGAAGATGCACGATCTGTGCAATGCGCGAGAGGGCGTGTTTGTTCATGCCCAATGGTAGAGAGGGACTTGAACGAATGTGCTATTCGTCGTCTTCGAATGGGTCGTCGCGGGGGACGGGGTAGATAACGAAATCGCCAGTAAGTGCTTCGGCTTCATTCATACGACGAGCATCTGCTTCTTCATTGGATATCCAGTCCGGGTTTCGCAGCATGGTCCTGATACTGGTACCGTACATGACTCGATGGATCTGTTCACCGCCGTCATCGATTCTGTCGGGGCCGACAGAGTACACCACCGGGGTATTCTCACTCAGTCTGAGCTTGAGTGGCTCGTTGGTGAAATGATCGATCGGCTCAAAGCGGAGAAAAACCTCATCGACACCGTCGATCGAACTCGGGAACTGCCCATGCATGAGCTTATGGCGATACAAAGCGATCGTAGTGCGAGTTCCAATCGCAAACTGGTTTGTCGTCAAGTACCTGTCGGCATAGGAGTTGTGGTAGCCAACATAGTATTTCGACATCAGCCCAAGCAGGCGATTGACGCTTTTGCCATTGGGTAGGGCTTCTCTGAGATTGGTTGTATTACCATCCCAAGGCAGACTCGAACGCTCCGAGGCGTATCGGATCTTTCGATACATATCGAGCATTGCCTGTTGCATCGAAGGTTTGAGCTCATCAGTCGGAATGCTCGACACTTCGCTAAATCGCTCGACGGGCATGTGTCCATCAGAGAATCCATGCAGCAATTCCCTTGCAGGGCCGTACCCTCCTCCTGAGGTTGCCTTACGCCGAAGAATATCTTCTGTGAGGAGAATCGATCCCTCCGCAATGAGTCCATCGGGGAGATGTGCGCTGATGATTGTGTCTAGTTGGACAAGATGCGAATCGGTAAACTGTTCGCTATGGAACTCAAGTCCCCACAATACCGAATCGAGCACACCATTGAACACCGTGAGCATCAAGTTTTGGTCGGATGGATCTGGGAACTCCATGTAATGACGATTGCTCTCGAGAATCTTTCCAATCAGTTCAATAAACCTCTCGGTATCGCCCTCAGATAGCTCGACGAGCGCAGCCTCGCGAACAACGAACTGAGCACGAACAAATGGGCGCAGCTGTCGAAACAGAGAGTTGTAAAGATTGATTGGCGTTGTTCCTGCTCGTTGATCGAGAGCCTCAGGAGTATCAATACTCATCCACAAATCTTCGCGATTGTCAGTGCGTGGTACTCCAAAGTAGGGCCGATTCAAAACTTGAGTGAGTTCGTTGATTTCGTCTCTGTGCTCGATGTGCCACTCACGGATGGTGATCCAGTACTTTGAATCAAATGGGAGTCCGTACAGATCCTCGACTCCGTCCTCCAGCATCAGTTGTTCGTATGAACGCGCGAATGGGAGTAATCCCTCCCAGACGGTTAAGTCAGGATCAAGCGATCGGATCCATGTGTGATACCCGGCAGCAGGATCCCAACGAGATTCACCATCCTGCATCACCCAAGGCGACCAGTTCTCCTTGGTGATTATGTCCCAGTTGATCAGAATCTCATCGAGCTCACTCGGACTCAGCTCGGGTGTTCGAAAGAGTTGAACATACGCGATAATGCTCAGAGTGAGAACAACCAAGATTGCTGTATACGCAATCCAGACTCGCTTCATCCCCTTCGATCTCAAGGTAGAGGATTCGCTCGTAGCAACGGGTGTTGTTGAATACTTCTTGTGTGAGTACTCATCCCAGCTTCGCGAGTTCTTCCGAGTCAAAGTCCGCGTTCGAGTAGACCTTCTGGACATCGTCGTTGTCCTCCAGCGTGTCGATGAGGTTCATCACCTTGCGCACATCATCGCCGGTCACTTCAACGGTGTTCTCGGGGATACGGGTGATCTCCGCCTCGACGATCTCGATCCCCGCCGCCTCGATCGCGTCCTTGACGCCCTGGAACTCCGTCGGCTCCGTCTCGATGACCCAGGCGCCCTTGTCGTCGTCGTCGCCCTCTGGCGCCTGAACATCCTCGGCACCCGCCTCGAGCGCGGCCTCCATCACCTGGTCCTCGTCATACTTATTCGCGTCGATGAAGATCTGCCCCTTCGTCACGAACATGAACGCCACCGTCCCCGCGTTCCCCAGAGACCCGCCCGCCTTCTTGAAGATCGAACGAACCTCACCAACGGTCCGGGTGTTGTTGTCCGTCAGCGCATCGATGATTAGCGCCGTGCCGCCGGGGCCGTACCCCTCATAAACGATCGTCTGGAACTCCGCACCACCCGCTTCGCCCGACCCCTTCTCGATCGCACGCTTGATCGTGTCTTTGGGCATGTTGGCGTACTTCGCCTCATCGATCGCGTAGCGAAGCGTGAGGTTCGTCTCGGGATCGCCGCCGCCAGCCCGGGCCGCGACCATGATCGCCTTGGAGCACTTGGACCAGATCTTGCCCTTCTTCTTGTCCTGGCGTTCCTTACGGTGACGGATATTCGCCCATTTACTATGACCGGCCATATGCGTTCGCTCCTGCGATAAATGCCTACTGCCCCAAAGACGATGCGCCCCGGGATTCGATTGTTGGCGGGATTCCCGTGCTTTTCCGCCAAGCACCACCCCGCACACCAGACTTCCAACAGGAACTCGAGCAGACCCAAGAAAAAAACCACCCCACGGGTGGTCAAATCATCAATCCCTCACGCGGATCACGCCGCCCGCAGATATCGCTGGCTCGTCAGAGCCCGCAGCATACGACCCTTATCACCCGCACGATCAAACCGAGTGATCGCCAACGCCATCCGCACCGGCCCGATCTCGTCCGAATCACACCACACGACATTCCCCGTCACAAACACGCTCCGATCAGCACCGCATTCAGTGCCCTTCATCGGCAGATCAATCCGCAGCGAGATCGTCCGACCCGGCTCGATCGGCTCATCCATCTCAAAGCACACACCACCCTCCGAGATGTCGTACACATGCCCCTCACGAACGAACACCTCCTCCTCCGGATGCACCCGTGCCAAAGCTCCGGTATACCCCGGCTCAAGCATAAAACGCTCGAACTGACGACGATTCACACGGGCATGGCTGCTCATTTCGGATCTCCTGTTTCAGACCTGCACAGAATACGGTGTGCCCCGCTTATCGGCCCACCATCCCCCCCACTTCAATCCGATCACACCCGTAACGCAATTATTGCCCAATCCCCAATCTGGAGACCGATGAGTACACTGGCGCAAGAACTACACGGAGAACACGCATGCCGAAAGATTCGATCTGGTCCCGCAAGGGCACCATTTTCTTCCTGATCTGCTGCATCGCCCTGATCACCACCGACGCACTCGCACACGGCGTCACCTCAGGAGATAAGGGGTACATCCAGGAGTCATCCGGGATGATGCCCATCCCTTTTATCTACCTCGGCGCCAAGCACATGATCACCGGGTACGACCACCTCCTCTTCCTCTTCGGCGTCATCTTCTTTCTCTATAAGCTCAAGGATGTCTCGATCTATGTCACCCTATTCGCACTCGGGCACATCATCACCCTCCTCGCAGGCGTCCTCCTCGAGGTCGCGATCAGCGCCTACATCATCGACGCCATCATCGGGTTCTCCGTGGCCTACAAAGCCCTCGACAATATGGGCGCCTTCCAACGCTGGTTCGGTTTCCAACCAAGCACCAAGATCGCGACTCTCGTGTTCGGGCTCTTCCACGGCATGGGGCTCGCGACCAAAATCCTTGAGTACGAGATCGCACCCGATGGGCTCCTGATCAATCTCATATCGTTCAACATCGGCGTCGAGATCGGACAGATTCTTGCTCTCGCGGCGATCCTCATCGTGATGGGGTATTGGAGAAAAACCGCGAGCTTTATCAAGCACGCATACACCGCAAACACCATCCTCATGACCGCCGGGTTCATCCTCGTCGGCTACCAAGTCACCGGCTACTTTGTCAACTGAGCCCGCAGCCCACACGCAATAGGTGAACCACCGATGCATAACGCAAACATACCAGACCCTTCAGAGCTCCCATCCTCCAAGCAGCTACTCAAGTCCACCATCATCGCACTCATCGCTGCGGGCGCGATCCTGCTCGCGATCGTCCTCCCCGCGGAGTACGGCATCGACCCGACCGGCATCGGTCAACTCACCGGGCTCAAACGCATGGGTGAGATCAAAACCACCCTCGCCCAAGAGGCACTCGAAGCCGCCAACGAAGAGACATCCGCTGTCCAGCCCCCGTCAGCCGCGGAACCGATCGAAAACACGCGAGATGAAACACTGTCCGTAACGCTCGCCCCAAGCCAGAGCACCGAGGTCAAAATCACCATGCCCGAAGGGACCGAGGTTGAGTTCGAATGGGTCGCCACACCTGGGGAGGTGTTCTATGACCTCCACGGAGACTCGTCATCCGTGAACTACCATGTCTACGAGAAAGGGACGAGCGCCAAAGAACAAGGCACCCTTACCGCCGAGTTCACCGGCAGTCACGGCTGGTACTGGAAGAACCGATCCGACGCGCTCGTCACCATCACGATCAACGCACGCGGCAAGTACGAGCAGATCAAAGAGATGAACTGACGAGGGCACCCCCCTACCATCTCCCATGGCACAATCCAAACCCAAAGCCGAGCTCGAAACCGTCGAACCCATCGGCGCGCGTGTGTTGATCCGCAAGGACGAGGACAAGAAGCAGACCAAGTCCGGGATCCACCTCCCCGACAAGATCGAGATCCCCACCCTCACGGGTCGCGTCGTCACCATCGCCGCACAGGTCGAGAACGACCCGGACTACCCCATCCGCAACTACGACCGCGTCCTCTTCAACCCCAAGCACGCCATCCCCGTCGACTTCGAAGGCGACAACCGCCTCTTCGTCGTCCCCGTCGAAGACATCGTCGCCGTCTTCCGCAAAGACACCTGACTGTCCCTCCCCGCGCCCCGCGGGGAGGTGGTCCGCCGTAGGCGGATCGGAGGGGGTCTTACTCTCCTCCCCCGTCCTGACGGGGGAGGTGTCGAGCGCAGCGAGACGGAGGGGGCCTCCCCAACAACCAACCACCCCGGGTGCCCCGTTTCAACCCACCACCGAACCAAGAACAACACTCCCCGAGCCCACCATGTCCGAATACCCCCCCTGCCCAACCTGCCACGCCGACGACACCTACCACGACGGCACCCTCTTCGTCTGCCCCGCCTGCGCCCACGAGTGGACCGAAGCCGACGCCCAAGCCGCAGCCGAGGCATCCATCGTCCGCGACGCCAACGGCAACCCACTCGCCGACGGCGACACCGTCACCGTCATCAAGGACCTCAAGGTCAAGGGCTCATCCCTCGTCGTCAAAGGCGGCACCAAAGTCAAAAACATCCGGCTCGTCGAAGGAGACCACGACATCGACTGCACCATCCCCGGGATCGGATCGATGGGGCTCAAGTCCGAGTTCGTGAAGAAGGCATAAACCCGAACCATCCAATCACAGGGTGCCATGCAGGTGACAAAGTCTCCTGCATGATCTTCATTGTTGTAGAGTGACGCTGTTTGCGCAAACCAGGTGCCCTGCTTTGACCCGCCAGGGCAAAGCAGGAACGGAAGACACCCAAACAACGAGTCCCCCGCTCCTTCCCCGCCCTTGCGGGGAAGGTGGATTCGGCGCAGCCGAAGACGGATGGGGTCTTGGCCCTCCCCGCGCCCCGCGGGGAGGTGGGCTTGAGCGCCAGCTCAAGGTCGGAGGGGTCTTGATGTGCATGGGCATTTCAGAAGACCCCTCCGTCACGCTGGCGCGTGCCACCTCCCCGCGGGGCGCGGGGAGGATCAAGAAAGCAAGACCCCCTCCGCCCCTTCGGGGCACCTCCCCCGCTGGGGCGGGGAAGGAGCGCAAAAGGTTGAAGTGCGCCGGGTGCGATCCGTACGCTGAAAGAGTAAGCGCACACTTCCGTATGATGTTCCTCCACACAGGAGCACTCCCCATCATGCGCGCAGCAGTCTTTCACGCATACGGCTCACCACAAGTTCTCACGCTCACGCAGGTCCCCGACCCAACTCCCAAGCCCGGCGAGATCCGCATCCGTGTGCACGCGTCCACCGTGTCGGCTGCCGATTCCAGATTGCGGGCGCTGCGGGTCGATTCCAAAGTCTTCTGGTTGCCCGTCCGACTCTTCATGGGAATACGCAGACCCCGCAAGAACCGACAGATCCTCGGCACCGAACTCGCGGGCATCATCGATCAGGTCGGCCCGGGCGTCACCCAATGGAGTGTCGGCGATGAGGTCATGGCCTCCACCGGCATCCGTCTCGGCGCCAACGCGGATTACGCGATCATGAAACACGACGCGATCATCGTCCGCAAGCCAAAGAACCTGAGCTTCGAACAGGCTGCGAGCATCCCCTTCGGGGCGCTCGGCTCCATGTTCTTCCTATACAAAAAAGCGAACCTTAAGCCAGGGCAGCGTGTCCTGATCGTCGGCGCTTCCGGCGCTCTTGGTTGCGCCGCGATCCAACTCGCCAAGCTCCGAGGCGCCCATGTCACCGCCGTGTGCTCCGCAAAGAACGCCGAACTCGTCACCCAACTCGGCGCGGATCGGGTCATCGACTACACCACCAACAACCCACTCGCCCCGGGCACCCTGCTCGACGAGATTCCATACGACATCATCTACGACACCGTGGGCGTCGCCCCGTTCGGTGCCGCGCGTCGCGTGCTCGCAAAGGACGGCAAGCACCTCGCCGCGGTCGCGGACGCGTGGGGAATGCTCTGGCAGCTCCGCACCATGCTCATCGGCTCACAACGCGCCATCGGAGGCGTCGATTCCGAAACCCAGGAAAGCCTCGACGAGATCCGCGCCCTGATCGAAGACGAGCGATACATCCCCGTCATCGACCGCGTCCTCCCCTTCGACCAGATCGTTGAGGGCCACGAAATCGCCGACTCAGGACGCAAGGTTGGATCCCTCGTACTGAGCCATCCAATGGAACCAGGCAGACCATAAAACCAACACGCTATGGCATCAGATCGATGGGCCTCAAGTCAGAGTTCGTGAAGAAGGCGTAAACCGAACTTACCGTTGATACAAGAATTCCTGCACCTGATTCGTGAATCTGATATGGTTCAACGGATTCTTATGCATTGACAGGAGATAGATGATGCCCTCACAGACCGAACTCGCTCAACTACTCGAAGACAATGACCTCTCGATCTTCAAAGACTATCTACTCAGCACATTAACCCAGTGCTACACCCTCGAGCCCAAAGGCGAGGCCATGGATGATTTACCAATCGCAATGTCCAAGGTCGGCGGGCTCCCCCATCTCCCAGAAAACTTCGTTTGGCCATCAAAGGGGCGACGCCCGCTCATGTTCCTCGCGCAGATCAACTTGGAACAGATCAATCCTGACCATGTCCCAGATAACCCGCTCCCGAGATCGGGCCTACTCACATTCTGGGCTGATACCGCGGGGTTGCCATGGGGATTCGACCCCAAGGACAATGGCGGATACCAAGTCCACTACATCTCAGATCCAATCGATTCCCTAGAGATGCGCGAACTCCCACCATATGACGCCGACGGCCTCGAAGAAGAGCCCCAATACCCTTGGACTCCGTTCAATGAGTGCGAACTTCAGATCAAGGACGATTACTGCTTCGACGCGAATCCTGAATCGGTGATCGACGCCATCAGATCATCTATATCAGAATCGGACGAGGACGAACTTTGCGAACGCTTCATGGATTTTATCGAAGCGCAAGGAGAAGAATCCGAAGGCATCCACCAACTGCTCGGGCTCCCGTATCAGATTCAGGGTGATATGAGAACCGAATGCCAACTCGTCTCAAACGGGATCTACCTCGGGAACCAACCACCCGAATCCGAGAACGCAAAGATCGAATCACTCAAGCCGGGCGCCAAAGACTGGCGCCTCCTCCTCCAACTCGACAGCGACTATGACGCCGCCGACTGGATGTGGGGCGATTGCGGCAGGCTCTACTACTGGATCAAAGACGAAGACCTCCGGAACGCAGACTTCTCCAAGGGGTGGTGTGTTCTCCAATGCTACTAAGCACTCAAACTCCCCCTACCCTTCCCCATGCCCGAGCTCAACCCCTCCACCCTCGCACTCGCTGATCTCCCCGAGCACCTCCCCCTCCCGCGTTGGTCGCGCCAACCCGGGCAGGCGCCGATCGACATCACCCTCCGCCCACCGGGGTCCAAGTCCATCACCAACCGTGCCCTCCTCCTCGCCGCCCTCGCCCCGGGAACCTCCACGCTCCACCACCCCCTCACCGAAGCCGACGACGCCCAGCGCATGCTTGTCGCCATCACCCAACTCGGGGCATCGATCGACGACTCCGACCCAACCACCCTCCAAATCACCGGCGTCAACGGCAAGTGGAAGGTCAACCCCAACGATTCCACCCTCGACCTCAACAACGCCGGCACCGCCACCCGCTTCCTCACCGCCGCCGCCCTCCTCGCGGATGCCCCCCTCACCATCACCGGCAACGCCCGGATGCAACAACGCCCCATCGCCGAGCTCGCCCAACTCCTCCAGCAACTCGGCTGCACCATCACCTACCAAGCAACCCACGGCTGCCCCCCACTCACCATCGCCCCACCACTCTCCTCCCCCGTCCCGACGGGGGAGGTGGCACGCGACAGCGTGACGGAGGGGGCTCTTCCAAGCACCCTCCCCATCGCCCCCACCCAATCCTCCCAGTTCGTCTCCGCCCTCATGCTCACCGCCGTCTTCCTTGAGCACGGGCTCACCCTCACCTTCCCCGATGGCATCACCTCCCAGTCCTATGTCCAGATGACCCTCGATCTGCTCGATCACTTGGGCGTGCAGACCCGATCAGCACAGGACCTCTCCGTCATCCAGGTCCTCCCCGGGCTCAACGGATTCACCCTCGACATCGAACCCGACGCCTCGGGCGCCACCTACTGGTGGGCCGCCGGCGCCCTCCTCCCCAGTGCCACCGTCCGCATCGAAGGGTTCAGTTCCATCACAAACTCACTCCAGGGCGACGCCCAGTTCCCCACGCTCCTCGAACAGATGGGCTGCACCCTCATCAGTTCATCCAACGGGCACAACAACACCCTCACCGTCAAGGGCACCAACGACCTCCGCCCCATCATGTGCGACATGCGCGACATGCCCGACGCCGTGATGTCCCTCGCAGCCGTCGCGTGCTTCGCGCCCGGCACCACCATCGTCAAGGGCGTCAAGACCCTCCGCGTCAAGGAGTGCGACCGCATCGACGCGATGAAGATCGAACTCGCAAAGCTCGGCGTCACCATCGCCGACAACCTCAACGGCGACGAAGACACCCTCTCCATCACCCCACCCAAAGACGGCATCGACTGCTCCGACACCGCCCCGCCAGTTGCGTTCGACACCTACGACGACCACCGCATGGCCATGTCCCTGTCCCTGCTCGCCCTGCGCCGCCCCAACATCACCATCAACGACCCCAAGTGCGTCGCCAAGACCTACCCCAACTACTTCCAGCACTTCGCGAAGCTCTACAGCTAACACGCGGTCGCCTTAACTTGCGGGGAAGTACAAATCGTTGGGTGCCCTGCTTTGATCCGACGAAGTCGGACAAAGCAGGAACCGGAGACCCCCGAGAACCTGCTTTGCCCGAACGGGTCAAAGCAGGGCACCCTGAGTTCAACCGCTTCTCTGCGTCCTCCGCGTGCCCCCCGCGCCCGCTGCGCTCAGTCTTCTCTGATGGCTGATGGCTAGTGGCTAGTCCCTTCTTCAACCGCAACACCATGCACCGTCAGCAGCGCCGCCACCCGCGGATGAAACCGCAGGTACCCCGCCTCCTTCGAGCAATCAAACGCCCGGCAACCCTTCGGCCGCGTCTCGTAGATCAGACACCCACCCACATCATCAAGGTGCGGGCACCGCCCATCAACAAACGCCAACTCCGACCCGTCATCGAGCAGCACGCCCCGATGACCGGTACAGCAGGTCCCCCCACATTCCGCGCAGGGCAGCTCTACCACAAGCGCCGCGATGACTCGGCGACGCTCGTCGTATGGGGGTGATGGGATTCAGGTATAGAAGGTAGATCGTAGTTGATGCACCAGTCTAGCACCAATACCCCCAACACCCACGAACTTTCCCACCTTCCCTGATGGCCAGTGGCTGATGGCTGATGGCTATCTCCCCCACAATCCGTTACCCTCTCCCCATGCCCGATTCATCACCCGAGCCCAAGCCCAAATCCTCCTTTATCGCCCGCTTCCTCACCTTCGTCGAGTGGCTCGGCAACCTCCTCCCCCACCCCGTCACACTCTTCGCCCTCTTCGCGCTCGCCATCGTCATCATCTCCGCCATCACCGCCGCCCTCGGCGTCGCCGTCGAAGACCCACGCCCCGGCGCCGAAGGCGCCATGATCACCACCAACTCCCTCCTCGCACCCGACGGCATCCGCTGGCTCTTCCAGAACATCGTCCCCAACTTCGCCGGCTTCGTTCCCCTCGGCACCGTCCTCGTCGCACTCCTCGGCGTCGGCGTCGCGGAAAAGTCCGGCCTCCTCACCGCCGTCATCCGAGGCCTCATCCTCGCCGCACCACCACAGATGGTCACCCTCGTCGTCGTCTTCGCCGGCGTCGTCTCCAACACCGCCTCCGAGATGGGCTATGTCGTCATCATCCCCCTCGCGATGGTCATCTTCCACTCACTCGGCCGACACCCACTCGCCGGCATGGCCGCCGCATTCGCCGGCGTCTCCGGCGGCTACTCCGCCAACATCCTCATCGGCACCGTCGACCCCCTCCTCGCCGGCATCACCGAAGAAGCCGCCCAGCTCATCGACCCCGCCTACGAGGTCTCCCCGATCGCCAACTGGTACTTCATGATCGCCTCCACCTTCCTCGTCACCCTCGTCTGCTGGTTCATCACCGCCAAAATCATCGAACCCCGCCTCGGCAAGTACGACGAGTCCGAAGCCGACGAATCACTCGAACCACCAGCAGACATGACCCCGCTCACCAGACTCGAAAAGAAGGGCATCCTCTACGCACTCACTTCAGTCCTCCTGCTCACCTTCGCACTGATCGTACTCGCCGGCCCCAGCATCCCCGGAGCCGCCCTCTTCGAAAGCATCCCCGGATGGGGCGTACTCCAAAACCCCGACCCAACCGCAGAAGGCCCAAACGCTTTCCGCCCCCTCCTCCGCTCCGTCGTCACCTTCATCTTCATCTTCTTCGTCATCCCCGGCTTCATCTACGGCAAAGTCGTCGGCACCATGAAGAACGACAAAGACATCATCCACGCAATGGACGGTGCCATGCGCTCCATGGGCCTCTACATCGTCCTCGTCTTCTTCGCCGCCCAGTTCGTCGCCTTCTTCAACTACACCAACCTCGGCCAGGTCCTCGCCGTCGTCGGTGCCGACGCGCTCGTCGCCCTCAACCTCGACAACCCCATCGTCTTCATCCCCTTCATCTTCATGTGCTGCTTCGTCAACCTCATGCTCGGCTCCGCCAGCGCCCAATGGGCCGCCACCGCGCCCATCTTCGTCCCCATGCTCATGACGATCGGCTACAGCCCCGAAGTCATCCAAGCCGCCTATCGCATCGGCGACTCCACCACCAACACCGTCACCCCCATGATGTCCTACTTCGGCCTCATCCTCGCCGTCGCCGCCCGCTACAAGAAAGACATCGGCATCGGCACCATGATCGCCACCATGCTCCCCTACTGCATCGCCATGATCATCTGCTGGATCGCCTTCTTCTACCTCTGGGTCTTCGCCCTCGGCCTCCCCGTCGGCCCAGGATCACCGACGACCTACACACTCCCCACATAACACCCACCTCTGGGTGCCCGTACTCGCCGTCCCCGGCGCAGTGCGGCCAAACACCATCCACACCCACTCGCCTCCCCCGGCTCGCGGGGGAGGTGTCCGCGCAGTCGGCGGAGGGTGCGACTCTTATCCCTCCCCGCGCCCTCGCGGGGAGGTGGCACGCCGTCTTCGGCGTGACGGAGGGGTCTTCCCCAACCCCCATCAATCCGTTACCCTGCACACAACAAAGGAGCCCCCAATGGACACGCCACCCCCCACCCCTCAGCACAACTGGCTCAACCAACTCGTCGGCAACTGGACCATCACCGGCACCTGCACCATGCCTGACGGCTCCACCGGAAAATCAGACGCCACAGAATCCGCCCGAATGGTCGGCGACTACTTCCTCCACGCCATCCTCAAAGGCAAAGTCCCCGGCATGGACACACCCGTCGAAACAATCCTCATCCTCGGCTTCGACCCCGATTCCAATACCTTCGTCGGCACCTGGATCGGCTCCCCCATGCCCCAACTCATCAACTACACCGGCACCCTCTCCGAAGACCAAACCACCCTCACCCTCGCCTGCGACGCACCAGACCTCGAAGACCAATCCAAAACCAGCGCCTACCGCGATGTCATCGTGATCACCTCAGAAAACACCCGCGAGTTCCACTCCGAAATCCAACTCGAAGACGGCTCATGGAACCGCTTCATGTCCTCCTACTACACACGCGCCTAACTCTCCTCACCTCTGGGTGCCCGTACTCGCCGTCCCCGGCGCAGTGCGGCTCAAACACCATTCACACCCGCTCTTTTCCCCGCGCTTGCTAGGTAGATAATCCGACTCTGGCATAAAGGAGTGGGCTCCCAGTCCGACCCAAACCGCAAACATGAACAGAAATTAACCCAAATAGAGTTCAAACAAACACTTGTTCCACGCCCATGATGCCCTTACAATCACCCCACACGCAGGGGTGGCACGGAGGCGCCCATGGAACTCGCACGAAAACTCGCCATCCTCGCCGACGCCGCCAAATACGACGCCTCATGCGCTAGCTCTGGATCCAAGCGATCACGCAAGGACAAAGACACCCTCGGCGACACCAACGGCGTAGGCATCTGCCACTCCTACACACCCGACGGCCGATGCGTCTCCCTCCTCAAGCTCCTCCTCACCAACTACTGCATCTACGACTGCCGCTTCTGCGTCAACCGCGTCTCCTCCGACACCCCACGCGCACGCTTCACCGTCGACGAAGTCGTCTGGCTCACCGTCGAGTTCTACAAACGCAACTACATCGAAGGCCTCTTCCTCAGCTCAGGCATCATCCAATCACCCGACTACACCATGGAGCGCCTCGCCGAGATCGCCCGCCGACTCCGCGAAGTCGAGAAGTTCAACGGCTACATCCACCTCAAAGCCATCCCCGGCGCCGACCCCGCACTGCTCGATCGCGCCGGCCGACACTGCGACCGACTCAGCGCCAACATAGAGCTTCCCACCGAAGAAGACCTCCAGTCCTTCGCGCCCGAGAAGACCATCAAAACCGTCGACCTCACCATGTCCTGCATCAAGGACAAACGCGACGAGTCACAAGCCGAGCGCAAGGTCTCTCGCGCCGCACCCAAGTTCGCGCCCGCTGGCCAGAGCACCCAGCTCATCGTCGGCGCCACTCCCTCCACCGACACCACCATCCTCGCCCAGTCCTCCCGCCTCTACAACCAGCACAAGCTCAAGCGCGTCTACTACTCCGCCTTTAGCCCCATCCCCCACGCCGACACCCAGCTCCCCGCGACCACCCCGCCGCTCATCCGCGAGCACCGCCTCTACCAGGCCGACTGGCTCATGCGTTTCTACGGCTACACCGCATCCGAAATCACCACCCCCGACAACCCCGACCTCTCCCTCAACCTCGACCCCAAGCACGCATGGGCACTCCGCAACCCCGACTTCTTCCCCATCGACATCAACAAAGCATCACGCAAGGCCCTCCTCCGAATCCCCGGCATCGGTGTCCGCAATGTCAACCGCATCCTCAAAGCCCGCAAGTCCAAGCGCCTCAAACTCACCGACCTCCGCACTTTCCGCGTCGCCCTCAACCGCGCCCAGGCGTTCATCGTCACGGCGGACTGGTCGCCCCCGGATCCGATCAACGACCCGCTCAACCACGCCGAAGAAAAGACCGCCGACACCCTCAAACGCGCACCCGAGCCCACCCGCACCAAGCACATCCACGACGCCGGCACCGCCGCGCTCTTCGGCGAGTTCTGACCATGCAGCCCGCCACCAACCACATCCACCTGCTCGACCCCAAAGCCAACTACGACGCCTTCCTCACCCTCGCCGCGTCTTTGCTCCTCGAGGCCACACCCCCCGACGCCATCCAATGGCAGGACTCCGAATCCGGCGCCGCCTCACTCTTCGATCCCACACGCACCCCCGCAGAACTCGCCGACCTCCCACGCCTCGAAACGCACACATCGAAAATCGCCGAACGCCTCGGCCGCAAAGGCAAACTCACCGCCCACCACGCCGACCCCGAGCGATGGGACCTGCTCTACCGCATCGCCTACCGCCTCTCGCACGGGTGCCAGCGCAACCTCCTCGGCGACATCCTCGACCCCGACACCCGCAAGCTCGAAACCCTCGCCCACCATGTCTCACGCGACATGCACAAGATGAAAGCATTTGTTCGCTTCCAACGCGTCCGCGACGCCCAACATGAAAACCAACCCGAGCAATATGTCGCCTGGCACCGACCCGACCACCGCATCATGCGCCTCATCGCCCCCTTCTTCGTCGGCCGCTTCGGCGCCATGCGTTGGACCATCTTCACCCCACACGAATCCGCAACATGGGACGGCCAGTCCCTCACCTTCGGCGAGGGCGTCCCCGCCGATCAGGTCAACGAACACGACCAGGTCGAAGAGCTCTGGAAGACCTACTACGCCCACATCTTCAACCCCGCCCGCATCAAGATCAACGCCATGGTCAAGGAGATGCCCAAGCGCTACTGGTCCACCCTCCCCGAGGCCCAGATCATCGAAGACCTGCTCAAGGACGCCCCCGCCCGCGTCCGCCGCATGATCGAGGCCCAATCAACCTCCGCCGGAGCCACCCCCTTCCTCCCACCGCGAAATGTCCCCCTCACCGTCCTCGCCGAAGAAGCTGAGGCCTGCGCCGGCTGCCCCCTCTCCGAGATGGCCACCCACACCGTCTTCGGCGAGGGCCCACCCAACGCCCGCATCATGCTCATCGGCGAACAACCCGGCGACGAGGAAGACCGCGCCGCCCGCCCATTCGTCGGCCCCGCCGGCCAACTCCTCAACAAGGCCCTCGCCGCCGCCAACATGAGCCGCGAAGACCTCTACATCACCAACGCCGTCAAACACTTCAAATACATCCCCAAGGGCAACACCCGCCTGCACCGGCGAGCCAACCCATCCGAGATCCGTGCCTGCAAACCTTGGCTCGACCGCGAAATCGAATCCATCGACCCCGACACCATCATCCTCCTTGGCGCCACCGCCGGCCAATCCATCTTCGGCGCCGGCTACCGCGTCCACCAATCCCGAGGCCAACACCTCACCCACCCCAACATCCGCGCATCCATCTACCCCACCATCCACCCCGCCAAAATCCTCCGCGCCCCAAAGCACGAACAACCCCAGATGCTCACCGAGTTCATCCAAGACCTCCGCAACGCCACGACCTGACCTCCAAGCTGGGTGCCCGTACTCGCGGCGAAGCCGCGCAGTGCGGCCCAAACACCGTCCCACTCGCCTCCCCCGCATTTCGAAGATCCGCCAAAGGCGGAGCCGGGGAGGTGTCGAGCGAAGCGAGACGGAGCGGGCCTCTTCTCTCCTCCCCCATCCTGATGGGGGAGGTGCCCGCGCAGCGGGCGGAGGGGGTCCCCATCTTCCCCAATGGCCAGTCCCTGATGGAGTCGAAGACCCGCCTCTGGCGGGATGACTGGGTGCCCGTACTCGCGGCAAAGCCGCGCAGTGCGGCCCAAACACCGTCCCGCGCCCGGTACCCTCCTTTGACTCAAAGACGAAAACAGGACCACAACACACCCGATCTACAACCCCCTTACCTCTCTCCTCCCCGTCGGCCGAATGTCCGCCAACGGCGGGACGGAGGGCACCTCTTCTCTCCTCCCCCGTCAGTCAAAGATCCGCCCAAGGCGGAACGGGGGAGGTGGTCCGCCTCTGGCGGAACGGAGGGGGTCTCATCTTGTCCCTCCCCACGATCCGCCTATGGCGGACGAGGGAGGTGGTCCGCCGTAGGCGGATCGGAGGGGGTCCACTCCCTAGTGGCTAGTGGCTAGTGGCTAGTGGCCAGTCCCTGGTGAAGTCGAAGACCCGCCTCTGGCGGGATGGTGTCTCCACAATCCTGTACACTGTAACCCCACACAGGAGCCCCCCATGCCATTCGGAATCCGCTTCAAGAAGCGCACCACAACCCCAACCATCTCACCCGAGAACGCGACACCCGTCGTCCTCGTCTCCCACGAGAACTTCCGCAACAAAATCGCCCTCATCAAAGCCATCCGCGAAGCCACCGCCCTCGGCCTCAAGGACGCCAAAGACCTCGCCGACCAGCTCACCGCCGGCCACCAGCCCACCGTCCCCTGCCTCTCCGAAGACCACGCCCTCCACCTCATCGACGACGCCGCCCAACTCGGCGTCACCGCCAAACACGCCGAACAGACCTGATCGCAACGGCAACCCCGGGTATCGGATGCGCTGCTTCCGCGCAGCTGAAGCAGGATCTGTACATACGCAGGGTGCCATGCAGGTGCCGTCCCCGGCTCCTGCATGTCCTTGAATGCTATCAGAACACGCAGAAGACTCCGCCACCTGCATATCGTAGATCCGCCTGAACGGGGCACCCGACACACGCGGTTATCGACGCGAGCTATTTGTAAACCAACAAGCTACCACATCAACATGACCATGCCGTCACCTCGCTCAAGCCCATACTTATCAAACTCAAAATCCGCAAGAATCCTGTCGCCGGGATTTGTTCCGACAAAGTTCACATAGATCGGGGCCTGATATTTGTCATCTACAGTCAGCACTATCACATCCCACGCCTGCCGCCGAATCCCTAATCCTACATAGGTAAGAGAATGGCAAGTATGCCTAGATATTTGCAGCCCCCCATCAATGGCATGCTCCACGAGCTTGGAGCCAAACAAGCTTGCGCAGTACACCCATTTTTGCAGCTCACGATCGAAGCAAATAACAGACCGAAATCCCGCACGAACTATTATGATGAATAGGCAAAAACCAACCACGCCTGATAGCAAAGCCAAAATAACACCAGCACGGAGTTGATTGAATATTCCAAAATTCGATGAGAAAAACATGACCTCAACGGCCATAAATGCAACAGCGAACACGACCACGGCTAACAAAGCAACTGGCGATTTGCGGACTCGGTATGGATACACTGCCGCTTTCACATTATCTTCGGAAATGCACCAGGGCGGATCTGCTTCAAATCGATCGCTTAAAATAAAACGGCGGCCTAGAACGCGTAGGCCTGCGAAGGGTTTATAAAACTGACGCAGAAGCAGATATCCTGCTACACTCATGAAAACACCATCTGTTAAATGTCGGCATACTAAAAAACAATTTGCGCTGCGTGCCGTCCCGGCATTTGCTTGCCCTTGAAACCCCTCAAAACATGCAGGAGACTCCGTCACCTACATGTCGTAGATCCGCCTGAGCGGACCACCTAAACCATCTCCCCTTCGAGCTCTTCGCGCCCTTCGCGCCCTTCGCGTTCACCCAAATCTCTTCTCTGCGCCTCCGCACCCCTTTGCGCCCTCTGCGTTCAACTCTTCCTATTGCCTATTGCCCACTGCCTATTGCCTCTCCCCACCCATCTCATCAATAAACGCGTTCGCCTCCGCGATCGACGCCTCCATATCTCCGATCAGCACCGCGATCTCATCCTCAAGCTCACCCAGCGTCGAATCCAGACTCGCGATCGCCCGCGCGTTCAGGTTGTGCTTCAGAAACAACACCTGATCCCCGAACGCCGCCAGCACCGGGGCCATCTTGCTCTCCGCCTTGCGCATCGCGAACAGCAAGTCCCCGAACCGCTGCTTCGTCTCATCCAGCTGCCGCGCCGAGGCGTTCCGCAGCGACTCCGTCGCGTACTCGTCGAGCTCGTCCTCCCACTCGTTGAACAGCGCCGTCGCCACCCGATCCACCGACCGGATCTTGTCACGCACCCGCTCCGCGCGGCTCTCCGCCCGATCGAGCTGGGAATCCAGCCGCTTGTACGCCGACTCCAGCTCCCCGCCATCGAACCCCGACAGCGCCTGCAGCTCCTCGAGCGTGCTGGCGAACTGCGTCTTCGCATCCTCCTGCGCCTCGCGGGTCTCCTCAACCCGATCGACAAGCTGCTCGCGCTTGGGTGTGCCCAGCGACTCTCGGATCGCGATGCCCGTAGAAGAACACCCGGCCGCCCCAAACAGAGGCAGCAACAATAGCAGCATGGTGAATGAAGATGTACAGCAAATGGTGCGACGCATGACTGGCTCCTCGCGGCGAACGGTTCCGCCTTCAGGGCCTAGTCTACACGCCCGCGAGCTCGTTCGCACGGGGGTACCCCAACCCGTCGATCTCCTCGCCAAAGACCGTTTCGATCTCATCGATCATCGCATCACTCAGCAGCGTCTGCCACTGGCGCGGCTTGGCGTTCTTGATGTGCGATGTACCCCCGGACTCGACGACCTTCTTCATATCGCCGAAGACCGATGACTTCCAGAAAGCATCGAGCCCGTTGACGATCTCACGCCCCACAAGACCGAACTCCACACACAGCTCGTGCCACAGCGTCATGTCCGTATCAACGATCAGGTCCTCGTAATGCACATCACGGATCACACCCTGATTGTCGAAGCGGAGCATCTTGCGGATCACCCAGCCCATGTTGTGATCGATCTCAAAGCGGATCCGATCCTCCAGCGTCTCGTACGACGCAAGCTTCTGCTGGTAGGTCATGCCGCCGAAGCGATCATCCGGCACATGCAACCACGGCTCATCCGCCGACAGGTGGAACCGGACCGCGCTGAGCAGGATGTCACGCGGGTCGCGGACGATATGCATGCCCCGCGCACCGCGGGATTCGATGCACGCGCTCAGGTCGGGGAACTCCGATTGATAATCGACAAAGACCGCGGGCGAATCGTTCTTCTTCTCAACCTTCTCGCGCAACGCCTCGAACTCTTCAAGCTTGTTCGGGTTCTTCGCCCAGGGCTTGATCGTGGCGTTCAGGTCGTAGAACTGGAACTTGTTCGCGCTGGCAAGGCGGCGGAAGGTCGTGAGCATCCAGACCGTGCCCGATTTGTGGTGGGTTGCAACGAATATATGCGGTCGACTCATACTTCCATTATAGAACCGGGCCGGACGCAGGGCTTCATGAACCGGGAGCTTCGGCAGCGTTTGAGCGCGGATAACCGAGTTTCTCGATCGCCCAGCCGAACCGCTCTTCGATGAGATCGATGCAATCGGCGGGCAGCTGGGTGCGCCATTGCTCGGGCGTGCTGTTATTGATGTGTGTTCGCGTTGCCTCGATGTCGAGGTCGCTGCGCTCGCCGAAGAGTGAGGATGACCAGTACGCATCGAGCGCATTGATGAGATCGGGCCCTGCCAGCCCAAGATGGACGAGCACCCGATGAAACCGGCGCATATCGCCGTCGGTGATGAGATCCTCGTAGCGGACATTGATGAATACGCCCTGATCATCGAGATTGGCCATCTGCTCGATCGTCCACCCCATGTGGGTGTCCATCTCCAGCTCGATCCGAGCACGCAGATCGGGGCACGCGCGGAGGCGTTGGCGGAATGTGGTTCCCGTGTCTGGATCAGGCTCATCGAGCCAGGGCTCATTCGCTTTGAGATGGAACTGCACGGCACTGTACAGCATGTCCCGCGGATCACGGATGATGTGCACCCCCCGGATCGAGTGTGACTGCTTTGCCCGGGTGAGATCCGGGACATCGCTGTGGTAGTCGTTGAAGATGGCGACCTGATCGGCACTGAGCTCTGCGATGTGGTTGTCAAAGACCTGCTGTTTGTCGGGGCGCAGGGCCCACCCGGACTCGCCTTCGTTGAGGTGGATGAATCGCCAGCCGTTCTTCTTGGCGATGCGGATGAAGGTGGTCATCATCCAGACCGTGCCTGATTTGTGGTGGGTGGCCACAAAGATGGAGCGGGATGGGCCGTCTGTGTGGTTCATGGGTCATGAACAATAGCGGATTGGGTGGGAAGAGGGCATAGGAAAGCCTGCTTCGGCTGCGCGGAAGCAGGACTCATGGCATGACTGGATGAGTAGGCCTTGTGATGTTTACCGGGCGGTGTTTATGGGCAGCCGCTCTGGAACGCGTTGATGTACGCGCTGATATCAAAGAAATCCAGAACGCCGTCGCCGTTGAGGTCTGCGGCACACTCGGGCTGGGGTTCGGTGTAGAGCATTGCGGACCAGGCGAGGGTGCCGGTCGTATTACCGAAGCCCGAGGGGGCTGGTGGCCAATCTGCTCGTGCGATGTAGTCAAGGACTCCCGAAGTCATGCTTACCGGATCACTCCCGCTGTAATCGCTCGGGGCATACAGCGCTGGATCGTCGGGCAGGGAGTCGATTCCGACGGCGAACTCAGGATATGGGCTGCGAACCCTAAAATCGAAAGACACAATATCGAACATGACTTCATCGATGCCTAGAGAACCAGAAAGAGATATGGTCCAGAAGGCGTCCTGCACCTGGAGATACGCATTGACTCCTGAGAGATCACCCAGTTCGACCTGATCAAGCGTCGGATTGCCGTCACTGGAGAACGGGGGTGTGGTGTCATTGATGAAGCCGTACTCTGCGAGGACCGAATCCCAGAGATCCCACGAGATGATTTCGACATCGAATCGTGTGAGGGTTGGATGATCCAGGATCGGAGGGGCTTCGGTATCGATGCGGAGATGGACCGCGTGGCGATGGGCGGTGACATCGGGGAGGGACGGATCGTCATTATTGATGTCGGTCGCCGTGCTCTCCATCTGGGCGTGAAAGTCGATGTAGTTCTGGGCGAGCGCTGCGGAGCAAGTGAGTCCGAGCATGGCAGCGATCGATAGGTTGCGGTTCATGTGTCCCCCGATAGGTTGAGATGTGTGTTGTGTTGAACTTGTTGTGCGAAAGATTGTCCCCGATTCTGGGGGGCGACACAACCACAATTCTGATGAATCGCAAGGATTGACATCATGCTCGGTCGGCGGAGAAGGGCTCTGAGAGCTGGTTTTCGCTGGTGTGAGGAGGGTGTCGTGCGCTTTGCCTGGCGTATGGGCCCCCAGCGTCAGGACGGGAGGCGCTCGATTTCGCGATTGGGGATGGAAGGCAGGCCTCGTTGTGTTTCGCGGCGGCGGCGGGCGGCGTAGAGGACTGGGGTGAGCAGGATCATGCCGGCACCTGGGGCGGGGATGACATTGAACTCGGCGACGACGCGTGTGGGATCGGGTCCGGTCTGTTGGCTCCAGATGGAGTAGTCGCCGGGGCCGAGCAGGTCGAGGCCGGCGGTGAGATCGGAGAGCACATTGCGCTCGACACCGAAGGAGTTGGTGAGGACGAAGCCAGCGAGGCCGGGGCCTTGCTGTGCATCGGGGTCGAAGTCGAAGATGTTGCCGAAGGCGAACCCGAAGAAGGTCGTGCTGTCGCGTCCGTCGTTGAGGTTCGTTGAGCTGAGGATGGTGATGGAATCGATGAACTCGCCTTCTTCGAGGGTGAAGGTGTAGTAGTCGCGATCGCCGCGGTTTGGGTTGTTGGAGTTGAAGACGGTGTTGAGGACGGTGTTGGTGCCCTGATCGAAGTCGAGGAAGGTTGGCGCGAAGCGATCGTTGGAGAACTCGCCGAGCGCGGACTCGTCGAAGATGTCTGCGTGGGCGAGGGTGGCCGTGAGTGCGAACAGGGCGAGGGGTGTGGCGTGCATGGGGCGCTCCTAGTGGGTGAGGGGGAGGGTTGCGCCATGGTGAACACCTGTTGACTTTGGATTATTCGGGGGTGGGGTGGGGAGGAAGACCCCCTCCGCCGACTGCGTCGGCACCTCCCCCGCAAGCGCGGGGGAGGAGAGGTGGGGTGGTTGGTTGTTGGGAAGACACCCGCCGCCGATCCGTCTTGGGCGGACCACCTCCTCCGCACGCGCGGGGGAGGCGGGTTGGGGTGGTTGGTGTTGGGTGGTGTTGACTCTTCGCCGCACTGCGCGGCTTTGCCGCGAGTACGGGCACCCAGAGGGGTGTTGGCTTTGCGGGCGGTTTCGAGGTAGCGGGATTTGATGGCGGCGCGCTTTGGGTCTCTGGTGGTGGCGGCCTGGTCCATTTCGGTGGCGGCGAGGTAGGCGTCTTGGGCGATGGCGCGGTTGAGGGATTGGGTTTGGAGGTGGGTGTTGGATTCGATGGCGTCGGTGCGGGCGGAGGTGATGGTATGGAGTTGGGCGGCCGCGCGTTTGAAGGCGGTGGATGTGACGATGGCCTCGAGCTGGTCGAGGGTGATGTCGTGGATGAGGCAGATCTGGAGGGGGGTGTTGGTGGGGTCGAGGAGGTCGGAGAAGAGGGGACTGGCCACTAGGGACTGGCCATCAGGGGAAGAGGGAGAAGCCCCCGCCGCCTGCTGTGCAGGCACTTCCCCCGCAAGCGCTGGGGAGGCGGGTTGGGAGGGAGACCCCATCCGATCCGCCGTTGGCGGACCGCCTTCCCCGCTGGGGCGAGGAAGGGGCGCGGGAGTGGGGAGGGGGAGGGCCGATGTGTTACGCGGGTGGGGGTCGTTGGTGAACATCGGGTGGGGCTCGAAGTGTGGTGTCATGCGCATGGGTTGGTCTCCGGATTGGGAACACAGTGGTCTCTGTAGTTCCTGATCGGGACCGATTTGTGCGCACAAGCCCGGTCGGTAAGCGGGTGCTTGCTTTGCTGTAAGGTGTTGTGGGTTCTGGGGTAAAAAAAGTTGTGGGAAATCTGCGAGATGGCGCGCGCCGCGACCGTTTTGTGCGCACAAATCGTGAGATGCGCGGGGGTGGGTTGAACGCGAAGATCGCGAAGGGCTCGAAGAGGGGATTGAACGCAGAGGACGCGAAGGTCACGCAGAGGCGCAGAGAAGAGGGCGTTGGGGGAAGAGGAGAGGGCCTCGGTGGGGTGCTTGTGGGTTGGTGTTTCAGGGGGCTGCTTCGAGTTCAGGATGGTTGCACGACGGCCTCCTTCGCCCGTTGGGTCGAAGGAGGGCACAGAAGATGGGGAAGGAGGGCATCCGGCTGAAAACTGCGCGCAAGTAGACCACCCAGCACCAAGCCAATATATAGATATTATACAGACAGCGGCTGCCTTTTGTTCGAAAATGAGCTCTTACTACTAGCTCTTAAACTATTGGCTATTTGTTCACCAACAACTCTTCCGAGAATAGGTGGCACAGCATTTCCAATTTGTAGATTCTTTGAAACTTTACCGCCTATGAACTCATACTCATCAGGGAAGCCCTGGATACGAGCACCCTCTCTTGTACTTAAAGCTCTATTTTGATATGGATGCACGCATCTGGAGGATGATGGAGTACCGAAGTTACGAGTTATTGTAGGTGATGGCTCGCCCGGGCGGAGACGCGCATAAGTATTCCCAAAGTATCCTTTGGGCCTAAGCCGTTCTGGAAGATCATCAACACAACCACCTTCAGGTATTAGCGACAATATCTCCTGCATACGCTTACCATATTTTGCTGAAGAATGATTTGTTAATACAGCCGCACTACCCCTCAGTGATTTCTGATAATCGCACTTTGGATCACTGGCGTATTTGTCAGATTCATCCCCAATTCCCAAAGGCGGCAAGTCACTAATTGCTTCCATTATTGTAAGATAGGGAGTACTAGAAAATAACGGCGAACCAGCACCGTGCGTTGGAGAGGGCAACTCGACAGGCACCTGATCACTTCTCCAGCCGATAACTATTGTGCGCTGCCTAAACTGGGGCAATCCATAATCAGCCGCATTCAAAACTCCATGCGAATGTAAATAACCAAGCTGATTCAGTTCTGATGCAAGAGTATTGAATGCCCTACCGCCATACAATCGCTTAAATCCAGATACATTTTCGAATAGAATATACTTTGGATCAAGCTGCCTTACAGCACGAAGGTATTCATAAAAAAGACTATTCCTCGGATCCCGCTCATTCTTCGACCCCACAGTGCTGAATCCCTGGCAGGGGGGACCCCCAGCAAGTAAGTCTACACTGTTCAAACCAAGATCTGATTGCACTCGTTCAAAATCAATCTCGTGGATATCGCCACAAACAACCTTCGCTTCAGGGAAGTTATACCCGTAAGACTTACAGCTATTGCTGTCGTAGTCATTTGCAAAAACTGTCCCGAATCCAGCCTGATGCAGACCAAGCCCAAGTCCGCCTGCGCCACAGAATAACTCAACCGAAGCAAACTCATGCTCACTCATATGTCAATCTCCAAATCTGACAAAGAGGGGGGCGAATCCGAGAGTCGCCACTTGAAATCGTTTTGATCTATGCAAAATACGGTCTGCCCTTCCATCTGCTGCCGACTAACCCAATTAATATCATTGTCTTCGATTGTGTCCAATCGGACAAAAGCACACTGACCATTGAATATATCCACATGAACACAAACTGATAAACTGCCGGATTCTCTCGCTATTTTTTTTGCCTCGATAACCTTGTGCTGCTTGATGTCACTAATAGACTGGAAGCCACTTTGTATCTCGAAGTGCACTCTCTTCCCATTTACGCAAGCCGAGTAATCAGCTGTAGGTGCTCTCTTAAAAGTATGATAAGAACTAAAATCATCTTGACCGATGGACTCAAAGTCATCACATTCAAAGATCTGTGCAAGGGGTGTAGCGAAAAATTCAGCCGTCATATATCCGCGAAGCCACGAGAATAACACATCCTCAGGCCTCCTGCCTTGGTTATTCAATCTAGGCAGGAGCTTGTTGTTTAGAATTTGCTCATAAGGAAAATCGATCTTCTGCTTGCAGAACATCTCCATATCCTCTGGTATTGTCACATTATTTACCACAATACTATATTTTTTTGCTATTTGCCTTATACGCGCAACTAGGCTTGCCGCATACTTTTCACTGACTGGCGCAGCAATGTCCTTGGCCCCCAAGAATGACTTAGCATCTCCTTGGTTCGTAAAACCCAAGAGCCCTCGGTATCGTCTGAAATATTCACTATTGGACTCTGATTTATTCATTCCTGTCTCAATTCATATCTAGCTGACGCCATCCCCCCGAATACTTAGCACTTGCGGAGGACGGCGCCTTCCATCTGGGGTTCAAAGTCGTATGTTACCATATTTGAGCCTATTACGACATCCAACCAGATGGTTTCGCGACAGGCCATGGCGCATTCTGCCTCCCACCCCATGTGAGATGGCACACCCACTGCTCGTTGGTGTCCGTGCGTTTGAGAAGGATATCGTCGCATGATTCGCATTGTTTGAGGACTGAAAAAGGGACACCCCAGAGTGGATGCCCCTTTGATAACTCATTTTTGAGTTGCTTGGTCAACTTCTCAGCAGCTTGCTGATCGACTGGTACCCACGATGGATTGGTTTCGCACATTGCTGTGCATTGTACATCAATCCATGTGCGAGATCACATCATCCCCAAACTCCGAGCACTTGCGGAGGGTAGCGCCGTCCATGAGGCGTTCGAAGTCGTAAGTGACTGTCTTGGCACCGATTGCGCCGTTCATGCCCTTGATGATGAGGTCGGCGGCTTCGGTCCAGCCCATGAAGCGGAGCATCATTTCGCCTGAGAGTATAACAGACCCTGGGTTGACCTTGTCCTGGTCGGCGTATTTGGGGGCTGTGCCGTGGGTTGCTTCGAAGATGGCGTGTCCGGTGTCGTAGTTGATGTTGGCTCCGGGTGCGATTCCGATGCCGCCGACGCATGCTGCGAGTGCGTCTGAGATGTAGTCGCCGTTGAGGTTCATTGTTGCGACGACGGAGTATTCTGCGGGTCGGGTGAGGATCTGCTGGAGGAATGCGTCTGCGATGACATCCTTGATGATGATCTGCTTGCCGGTGTTGGGGTTTTTGAAGTGGTGCCATGGGCCGCCGTCGAGTGGGGTTGCGCCGAAGTGCTCCTTGGCGACTTCGTAGCCCCATTCCATGAAGGCACCCTCGGTGAACTTCATGATGTTGCCCTTGTGGACGAGTGTGACGGATGATTCGTCGTTGTCGATGGCGTACTGGATTGCGGCCTTGACGAGGCGTGTTGTGCCTTCTTTGGAGATTGGCTTGATGCCGAAGCCGGTGGTTTCGGGGAAGCGGATCTTTCCGAAGCGGTCTGGGAAGTTTTCGCTGAGGAGCTTGGCGAACTTCTTGTTTTCGTCTGTTCCTTCTTCGAACTCGATGCCGGCGTAGATGTCTTCCGAGTTTTCACGGAAGATGGTCATGTTTGTTTTTTCGGGTGCTTTGACGGGTGAGGGGACGCCGGTGAAGTAGCGTACGGGGCGGAGGCATGTGTAGAGGTCGAGGATCTGTCGGAGTGCGACATTGAGTGAGCGGATGCCGCCGCCGACGGGGGTTGTGAGGGGGCCCTTGATTCCGACGAGGTAGGTGCGGAAGTCTTCGAGGGTCTTCTCTGGGAGCCATTCGCCGGTTTCATCGAATGCCTTTTGGCCTGCGAGTGTTTCGTGCCAGTGGATTTTTCGTTCGTCGCCGTAGGCCTTTTGGATTGCTGCGTCGAAGACCTTGACGGATGCGTTCCAGATGTCTGGCCCTGTGCCGTCGCCGATGATGAAAGGGACGATTGGGTGGTTTGGGACCTGGAGTCCGGCGTCGGTCATGGTGATTGGCGATGCGGTGGTGGTGGTCATCTTGGAGATCTCCGTGTGTCGGTGGTCAATCCGTTTGGTGTTGTGGTGAGGTTGAGGGGGATTGTAGGCGTTTGGGCGATTTTGGGCAGGGTGCTTTGTGCTGGATTTGGGCGTGGTGCTGGGGTGTATGTGAAGAAAACGCCCCACTCTTTCGGGCGGGGCGTTGGTGATTTGGATTGGGTTGAGGGTGTTAGTTGCAGCCGATGGAGTAGGCGCTGAGGAACTGTGTGATGTCGAAGAAGTCGAAATCGCCGTCGTGGTTGAAATCCGCGGTTGGGTCCTGGCTGCTGTATGCCGAGATGAAGAGGGTGACATCGATGAAGTTGAGGTTGCCGTCGTCGTTGAGGTCTGCGGGGCATGATGCGCCGCAGGGGGAGATGTCGACGGTCCAGAGTCCGCCTTGGTCGACGGTGGCGATGAGGGCGTTGCCGACGATTGCGGGATTGAAGAGGAGGGGTTCGTCGGAGTTGATTGGCCCTGCTGCGCCGTTGAGCGGGGTTGGGTTCATTGGGTCTGAGATGTCGTAGAGGTTGAGGCCGGTGGAAATGACTTCGGGCTCGATCGAACCGGGCTCTGCCAGGGTTGATCTGGCATTGAATGCGAGCAGGTTGTCTGATGCGTCGAGCTTTGAGATGTCGCCGGTGTTGATGCTGATGTCGGGGAGTACATCGATGTTGTAGACCCTTGAAACATCGAAACGCATGATTCGGTTTGAGCTTCTGGTGACATACGCGATGCCGTTGCTGATGTCCATGTCGGTTTCGATTGGTGTTCCAAACGAGATGACGGGGCCGTCTTCTCGGTACTCGTCGGTGATGAACATTGCGGTGGGATTTGAGATGTCGATGATGGCGAACTTGAAGTATGGCTGCGATGGGCCCGGTGAGGTTGAGGGTGCCCTGTCGGTGGCGTAGAGAAAGTTGCCTCGGATTTCCATTTCGCTGGGTTTGATGAGGAGGCGTGTCCAGCCCATGATGGTTGGGTTCGCGGGGCTCTGGAGGTTGTATATGGCGATGATGCCGTTTTCATTGGTGGAGCTGATGTAGTCGGTGCTCGTCGCCAACCTGTTGCCGTTGACGGTGATATTGGTCACATTGAAGTGTCGTTTCGTGGCGACCCATGTGGGGTTGCGTGGCGACTGGAGTGAGAAGACATCGAATCCGGAGCCGACGGCGATGTAGGCGTGGGTGCTGTTCACCGCGATGGCGTGGGCGTTGTCAGTTGTGGCGACTTCTCGCACGAGCTGTGGTGCGTATGGGTTTGAGATGTCGACGACGCTGAATGAGGGTTCGCCGTTGTTGACGATGAGTGCGAAATCGCCGTAGATCGCGAAGTCCTGCGTGTCTGAGTCGATTGTGGTGAGGTTCTGGGCTGGCGGCTGGTTGGTGATGACGGCGTTCTCGTCGTAGAACTTGAGGCCGGTGATGTCTCCGAGTGAGAATCCGCCGCTGATCTGGTTGACGCCTGCGAAGTTGTTGTTGCTGAGTATTCTGCCGAGCTCGTATGGTGCGGCGGGGTTGGTGACATCGACGGTGACGATTTCGTTGTTGCCGTTTGTGACATAGGCGATGCTGTCGAGGACTGCGACGCTCTGGGGATCGAAGATGTCGATGTAGGAAAGGACTTTGGGGTTGGTGGCGTTGGCGTAGTCGATGATCTGGAGTGCATCGTCTGCGCAGGCGTAGGCCAGGTTGCCCTGATGATCAAAGCCGGAGATTTCGTTGAAGAGCAGGGTGCTCTGCCATTGATTCAGTCCCTGCTGATCGATTGTGTGGAGGTAGATGCGTTCGCTGGTGTGCACGAAGAGCTGGCCGTCATCGACCTTCATGCCTTCGATGAGGATGCCCATGTTGACTGATCGCATGAGCGTTGGGTTGGCGGGTTGGGTGATGTCGTAGACGATGAGTCGTGAGTAGCCGCTGCCAAACAATGCTGGCTGGCTCGTCATGTAGAGAGCGTCGCCCCAGACATCGATGCTGTGAATCGCGTAGTCGAGATCGAACTGCTGATTGAGTACTGGGTTGTCTCGATCGGTTGCATCGATCACGCTCAGCATGGAGTTTGAAAAGTTCTCTTTGAGGGAGATGAAGATGTGGTCGCCCTTCACGGCGATGAATGATTCGCCGGTGAGGCTATGGAACGCGGCGGGTATGGCCAGTGTCGAACGGATCGTTGGTGCATGTGGGTTTGAGACATCGACGAGAACGAGTTCGATATCGCTGTTGTAGTCTTTGACGGCGATGAGCGTGTCGTCATCGAGCATCTCGAAGCCGGCGGTGCCGAGGATTTCGACCTCCCCCATCACCTGCGGTGAGCATTGCGCCGATTGGGCCATGGCTTGCGGTGTTATTGAGAGCAAGACTGCGAGGGTACATTGGAACGCAATGGAAATCATGTTTTTCATATTTCTTGTATAACACACATTTTCATTGATGCAAGCGTATTCGGCCCGGGACTTTGGTCTGACTTGCCGATTGGCTTGTCCTAGCCAGCACTTGGCTCATACTGCGCATCGTTCTTGGCCGGGGGGCGTTTCATTGCGATGATGACACGGGCCGTGGGCCGTGGGCCGTGGGCCGTGGGCCGTGGGCCGTGCGATTTTGAGTGAAGTTTTGGAATCTGGTGAAACGGGGGGACTTTGGCGGTGTCTAGTCGGTATCGCAATGGTGCGAGCAGCACAGGAGGACACGGCATGCGGACAGGATTGATGGCGGCGGTTGTTGGGATCGCGGGGAGTCTGGCGATGGGATCCGGGGCGAGCGCTGGATCAGAGAACGCGGCATTGGAGTACTACCGGGCGATGGCGATGGGTGGTCCAGACGACGCAACATCATTCATCGATCAGTCCGGCGAGAAGCTGAAGCTCACCTATGCGTGGAAGAGCCGCACAAGCTCTGATATGGACTACGAGATCCTTCATCGGGCAGCATCGATGGACGATGTTGATTGGGGGATCGATTCGAGTGAAGGCCCGATGACCCTGCTGCCGCACCTCGGATTCATGCGTCAGGCATCACGGTACCTCGCTGCGGAGGCGTTGGAGAGTGCCGAGCGGAATGAAACGGAGTGGGTATCTCAGAACATCGCTACGATCCATCGGATGGGGATCCATGTCGCGACGGACGATGTGCTGATCAGCTCGCTTGTTGGGATGGCGATCCAGAACCTCGGGATCCGAGTGACGAACCAGCTCATCGATGATGGGAAGATTGATGCTGCCGGGGCGCGGGTGATCGCAGATGCGATTCGAAACGGGGACTCACCGGACCGGTTCGGGATGCGCGACACCATCGTCGGCGAGTGGCGGATGATCGGGGAATACATCATGAAGAACGCCCCGGAAGACAACACGGGCGAGTGGCTGCAGGAGCTGACGATGTATGCCGGGGAGAGCGAGCCCGGCGAGCAGGTCCTCAAGATGACGCGCACGGAGATGATACGAGAGCTCGGCGGATTCGCGGTGTACCACTCAGACCTGTTGCGTGCCTGGGACGCGCAGGATGCGTCGATGTTCGAAGCGGCGGAGCAACGGGTGCAAGTAGGCGAGTACGGCGCACTCACGGAACTGCTCGGCGCGACATACACCCGATCCTTCGCGGGGCATGTGCAGATCCGCAAGGACCTCGACGCCCTCATCAAACGCCTTGAGGAGATCGCGGACTGAGATGGAACGCGACGAGGTCCAGGCACTGATGATGCGGATGCATCGCGGGGACGAGCGTGCAGCGGAGATGCTGTGGGCTCGTCTCAGTGCTCGCCTGATCGCGTACGCTCGCGTGCTGTTGCCCAAGGGGCACCAGTCGTCGGCGGAGGATGTCGTGCAGGGGGTGTTTGTCAAGGTGCTGCGGATGCGACGCGGGGCGCTCCGCAAGGTCACGGACGGGACGGCGTTCCTGTTCCGGGTGACACGGAACGAAGCGATCAACGCGGGGCGGGGCGAGCTGCGCGAGCAGGCACGGCGGCGGGCGGCGGAGGTGGACTCCGCGGAGACGCTGGAACGCGAGGAGGTGCGCCGGGTTCTGGAGGCGATCGAGGGGCTGGTGTATGAGCAGCGGGAGGTGATTCTGCTGCGGTATATCGGGGGGCTGACGAACGGGCAGGTAGGCGCGGCGCTGGGCGTGAACCGGAACACGGTCGCGAGCCGATCGCGGTTGGGGATGGAGCGATTGCGGGAGACTTTGGGTGTGGAGATGAGTGAGGTGCGTGATGGATGAGCTGAAGCCGATCGAAGTTGCGGACGCGGGCGGGTTGCCCGATGCGGTGCGGGCGCGGGTGCGGCGTCGTCGTGTGGTGCATCGTGCGCGGGTTGGCGGCGGCGTGGTGTGCGTGTTGTTGGTGGCGGTGGTTGGTGTGCTGATGGTGCAGGTGGACGATGAGACAACGCGTGGTGCGTGGGAGCACAACGCGGTGATCAGTCTTGATGATCCGATGTTCGATGCGCTGGATGAGGGGTATCGGAACAACCGCGTCGACTCGCGCTGGCGTGCGGGGGCGAGGCTGGATGGGGATTGGGTGTTGGAGATGTGAGGGGAGATGAAGACCCCCTCCGACCTTGAGCTTCGCTCAAGCCCACCTCCCCGCGGGGCGCGGGGAGGAACAGAATCAAGATCCCGTCCGTTCCGCCAGAGGCGGATCTGCGACCGACGGGGGAAGCACTAGAGGGCCTTCGATAGTTGCGCGTTATACAAGACCCCTCCGACCTTGAGCTTCGCTCAAGCCCACCTCCCCGCGGGGCGCGGGGAGGAACAGAATCAAGCCCCCCATCCGTTCCGCCAGAGGCGGATCTTCGACCGACGGGGGAGGCACTAGAGGGCCTTCGATAGTTGCGCGTTTCAAGACCCCTCCGACCTTGAGCTTCGCTCAAGCCCACCTCCCCGCGGGGCGCGGGGAGGGACAGAATCAAGACCCCCTCCGTTCCGCCAGAGGCGGATCTACGACGCGCTGCGCGTGACACCTTCCCCGCAAGGGCGAGGAAGGAGCGCAGGGAGAAGAGATGGAAGAAGAAACATCACACCATCGGTGCAGGGGATTGGGGGTTCCAGATGTTGATGGCGGATGCGGATGATGCGTAGGCGATGAAGTCCTTTGGTGGGCGACCAAGGGCGCGCTGGACGCCGTCCTGGGGGTGGATGCCTCGCCCGTCGAGGGTGTGGGACATGACATACTCGAGCAGGTCGATGTGTTCGGCTGGGACACCCGCGTCCGCGAGGCCGGACTTGAACTGGCCCATCGTGATCGGGACATAGGTGATCGGGCGATCGGTCTGGGCGGAGAGGATCTGGGCGATCTCGTGGAAGGTGATGGCGCGGGGGCCTGTGAGTTCGTAGAGCTCGGCGTTGTGCCCGTGTTGGGTGAGTGATGCGAAGACGACTTCCGCGATGTCGTCCGCGTCGATGAACGGCTCGGCGACATCGCCCGCGGGGAGGGCGAGGGTGCCTTCGAGGATCATGGGGAGGAAGTCGCCCTCGTCGAAGTTCTGGTTGAACCACGCGGCACGCACTAGGGTGTACTCCAGACCCGATGCGCGGACGATGTCTTCGCAGGCTTCCGCAGCCGGTTCGCCTCGACCCGAGAGCAGGACGAGACGCTCGACCCCTTCGTCGATGGCCGCGTTGACGAAGGCGCGGATGTCGTCTTGGGCACGCGGGACGCTCAGGTCCGGTGTGTAGACGATGTAGGCTGCCCGCACGCCCTTGAGGTTGGGGGCGTAGGTCGTGTGGTCCGTCCAATCGAAGGGGACGGGGGCGCTGCGTGATGCTCGGCGTGTGGAGATGTCGTTGGATTCGAGCAGCTCGACGACGCGACGCCCGGTCTTGCCGGTGGATGCGGTGACGAGGATCGGGCGGGGGTCATTCGATGTGGTGTGCTTGGTCATGATCGGGTCCTTTGTACCAGATCAGCGGCATTGCTGATACATACATGATGGCGCACATTTCTGGATACTCAATGATTGAATGCCTCTATGAATTGACTGATCGTCCAGATTGATGGATGATCGGGGATGGGTGCTATGATGGGGTATGGGTACATTGAACATGGACGAGCGGATCGAGCGGGCGTGGGCGTCGGGGGACCCGTATGGGGAGGCGCTGCACTTTCTGCGATTGGAGGGCGTGGTGTATGCGCACTCGCAGCTGAGCGCACCATACGGGATTGCGATGCCCGCGATGGACAACTGTATCATGTTCCACATCGTCACGAGCGGGTCGTGCTGGGTGCGGGTAAAAGGAGAGGAACTGATCGAGCTACGCCCGGGCGCGTTCGCGTTGGTGCCTCATGGGATGGGACATGACCTGATGAGCAGCAAGCGGGTGAAGACGGAGCCGTTCTTCGATCTGCCGGTCGAGCAGGTGAGCGAGCGGTACGAGCGGTTGGTGTATGGGGGCGGGGGCGAGGAGACCCAGCTCATCTGCGGCGCGGTGTGCTTCGATCACCCAGCTGCGGTGGATCTGGTGCGCCAGCTCCCGCGTGTGATCCATGTCGATGCGTGGAACGCGCCCGAGTCGGAATGGATGCAGAGCACCCTGCGATTGATGGCGATCGAGTCCAAGGAACGGCGCCCGGGCGGGGAGACGGTGGTTACGCGTCTGGCGGACATCCTCGTGATTCAGGGGATCCGTTCGTGGCTGGCGCGGGGCGAGGGGATGCAGCAGGGTTGGTTGGCCGCCTTACGCGATGAACGGATCGGACGCGCGATTGTCGCGATGCAGCGCGAGCCCGGCGCCTCGTGGACGGTCGAATCGCTCGCACGCAGCGTGTCGATGTCGCGGAGCGCGTTCGCGTTGCGGTTCCAGGAACTGGTCGGAGAGTCCCCGATGGAGTACCTGACGCGCTGGCGGATGCAGAGCGCAGCCCAGGCGCTGCGGACAACGAACGAGCAGGTGATCGACATCGCGGAACGGTACGGGTACGGATCGGAAGCGGCGTTCTCTCGCGCGTTCAAGCGGGTGATGGGTGAGACGCCCGGGAAGCATCGGCGCGGGGCGGGGTGATGAACATGCTGCGATGTTGCGGTCGTTCGCTTCGCCGCTGAAGAAGCCCCCCACTATGTCTCTGCATGCCCTGTGCATGATTTCTGTGTTCATGATTCTCTGACTGAGCTCGTGGTGTTTTTCGCTTGTCTCGTTTGCTTGAAACGGGGCTTACCCAGAGATAGCCGGGGATTTTGGTTCATGAATATATCTTTAAGTATATTTCACTGGACATGATGCATGCGAGCTCTATGTTTTAAGTGTGAGCCGCAGGACGGATCTCTGAGTGACCGGGCATATACGCGAAACTCGGTCGCGAGGAGCTTGAGAGCAAGCTTCGGCGGTCTCACGAATGCATACACACTCGCTGCGTGGGCACTTCAACTATTGAAAGGAAACTACTATGAAACTTATTGATATTCGGAACAAATCGAAGAACGCGAGCCGGATGATGTGTCTTGTTGCGGCCAGCGGCCTTGCGATGAGTGGGTCGATGGCGATGGCTCAGTCGAGCGGCAGCAACAACACCATCTATGAAGACGATATGGAGTACGAGCCCGGCGAGGGCGTGCACGAAGAGGAGTGGTACGACCCGACTGATTGGTGGGATGACGACTTCGATGGTCGTCGCGGCCCGACGCTTGACTATGAGTACGACGACTGGGGCACCGATAGCGACTGGGATGATGATTACAGGGACAACGACCAGTCGTACGCCGTCTATGACGGCGAGTCGTATGAGGCGAGCTGGTGGCACCAGTCGAACAGCGAGCTGTACAACGACGGGTACTACAACGGGTACCTCGACGGTTACGATGACGACGAGTTCGGTTATGACCACAACGAGGCCGCCAATGGGAGCAATCCTGACGGGTATAGCACCGGTTATGCCTCGGGCTATTACGATGGGTACTACGACCAGACGAAGGGCTACAAGTCTGACTGGACATACTACATCTACATCACTCCGGCCGACGAGAGCCGTGAGCGTGCTTCACGGGAACGCAGCCGGGATGACTCCCGCGAGCGTGGTGACCGTTCGTCCGAGGCCGGCACGGACTCGATGAGTCCTCGCCAGGCATCGAACGACGCGATGAACCGTGATAAGACACGCATGCGTGGCACGGTAACGAAGGTCGAGCACCTGAAGGACTCGAAGCTGAGTTCGAAGATGAAGGACCACCGCGTTGTGCGTCTCACATTTGAAGACGGCAACAAGGTTGTCGCTGACCTCGGCAAGAAGGCGGATAAGCAGATGATCGAGAAAGGCGACCGTGTGACGGTGTGCGGTGAGCGCACCACGAACAATGGGCGCAAGATGATCGATGTTTCCCGCCTGACCGTGAATGATGAAGTCATGTGGAACGCAAGCGACTATGGGCAACCGCAGCAGGTGAGCTCACGGTAACTGTGTAAGAATCTGATATGCAATCACACTGACGGGGCGGGGTCGATGAATCGGCCCCGCTCTTTCTGTGTGTTGCCTGCTGGCACAGCGGATCCGCGGAGGTGCTGGCGGTGGTATGGAACCCAGCAAGAACTCGTGCCTCGTCCCCCTGATCGGGCGGACGGGTCGCCCGATTCGTGCGCACAAATCGTATCACGGGGGGTGTAGGTTGAGGGGCTGTCCGTTGTGACACAGGGACAACTGATCGAGCGATTCCAACACGGAGAACACGATGAAGAAGTTTAGGTGGCTGAGTGATGATCACATGGTGCGGTTCCTGGATGTGCTTGGGATGCAGCACATGCCGCTAAACTCACGGGGAACAGGTGGTCGTCTTGGTTTCCGGCGCACGATGATCGCTCCCCTTCGCTGAGCATTGCGCAGTGCGACGACGGGCGGGTGCTGGTGCATTGCCACGCGGCGCCCCGGTGCAGCGGCTGGATTGAAACCGCTGGTGTGCGCGGGCGTATGAGGTTGAGCGGGCTCATGATCGCTCGTCCGACTCACGCTTAGCTTGAGGGAGGGTTCCGTGGTGATACAAAATCGATTGTTTTCATTGGTTGTCGCGATGATGATGTGCGCGATTGGTCTGGCACGGGGGCAGGTGTCGCCGTTTACCGCGGTGCGATTCGAGGACAACGATCGGATGGTTGTTCAATATGAGGGGGAGTGGGTTGAACTGGTGTCGATCGGTGGCGTGGGCACGCGCGAGCTGATCCGGGGTTCGATGCTGGAGTTCGGTTCGCTCTGGGAGAAGCGTATTGGGGAGGACCTGCTGGATGTGTTTGAGGCGATGGGTGTGGCGTTGGAGCGGCACGACGCGATCGATCTGGAGTTTCGGCGCGGGGACGGGGTTGTGTCCGTATCTGATGCGCCGATGACGCGGGCGAATCGGCAGCTGGTGCTCGATCACAATGTCAGGATGGCGCCGATCTCGCCGCGGGTTGCGCTTGAGCAACTGCTGGAGATCATCGAGTCGCGGCACGCGTACGCGACGCTGCGTGATGAGGATTTGCGTGGGTTTGTTGAGGCGGAGGTGGAAGCGCTCGGCGACAAGGCCCCCATCGCTGAGGTTCGGCGTGCAGCGCAGCGGATGGTGAGTCTGCTCGGCGATGGGCACGCGAGGGTTTGGGCATGGCGGGACGGGTTGGCTCCAGGTTACTTGCCGGTGGTGTTCGAGCGGGCGCGGGGCGGGATTGTGGCGCTGCATGCGGATCGGTCGGGGTTGGTGGACGAGTCGCACCCGTACATCGAATCGATCGATGGGGTTCCACTCGAACAATGGATTGGTGGTGTGCGTGCGTATGTGCCCGCGGGTTCTGATCAGTATGTTGAGGCCGGGTCGCTGCGTGAGCTTCGTGCGTTGAACATTGCGCGGATGATGCTCGGGCAAGAGGCGAGCGATGCGGCGATGCTCACGCTGCGGGATGCGGACGGGGCGTCGCGGGTCGAGGTTGAGGTGCGGCTGGATGATCGACGGGCACGATCGACGGCGCGGGTTGGGCGAGCGACTGGGCGCGTTGATGGGGATATTGGGTATCTGCGGCTGGCGCGGATGAGCCCGGAGGACCGGGGCTCGATGCACGCGTGGATCGCGTCGATGCGGGAGGAGCTTGCATTGGTGACGGAGGGGGCCACGGGGCTGGTGATTGATGTGCGGGGGAACGGGGGCGGGCTTCGGCATCCGATATTGGCGCTGCTGCCCTGCCTGATGGGAGCGGAGGATGAGCCGGTGGTGGTGAACGCGGCGCGGTATCGGCTGGAGGGCGGCGATGACCCGCATGCGCCTGGTGGGTATCTGGAGGATCGGTTCCTCTTCCCGCGGGCGTGGCCGGGGTGGAGCGAGCGCGAGCGGGCGGCGATTGATCGGTTCAGGGAGCGATTCGAGCCGGCGTGGGCTGTGCCCGAGGGGGACTTCAGCGCTTGGCACTACATGGTTGTGTCGGCGGGCGGGGAGGATGTGGTTCGGTTTGATGGGCCTGTGGTCGTGCTGATGGATGCTGGGTGTTTCAGCGCGACGGATATCTTCCTGGAAGCGATGGGCGAGCTGCCCCATGTCACGCTAATGGGGACCGCGTCGGGCGGGGGGAGCGCGCGGAGCAGGATCTACGAGATCGGCGAGCTTGAGGTGAAGCTGGCAACGATGGCGTCGTACCAGCCCAACGGGCGGCTGTTTGATGGGGTTGGCGTGTCGCCGGATGTGGTTGTGGACGCGGCGGCGGATGACCTTGTTGGTCGGGGTGATCGGCAGCTTGAGCGGGCGGTCGCGTTCGTTCGGGGACGCGGTCAGGATTCGCCCTGAGGCGGAACGACTACAAGGGTCGGCCCTGTGTGAAACAAGACCCCCTACTTCTCCCAGTCCGTGTCGTCGGGTGCGTCCATTGTCACATGCACTCGCGCGGGCGTGTCGTTGAAGATGTGCACATCGCGCCGCGGGTTGCGCTTGAGCAACTGCTGGAGATCGTCGAGTCGCGGCACGCAGCGTGTTGATGTCGCGGAGCGCGTTCGCGTTGCGATTCCAGGAGTTGGTTGGGGAGTCGCCGATGGAGTACCTGACGCGCTGGCGGGTGCAGAGCGCGGCCCAGGCGCTGCGGACAACGAACGAGCAGGTGATCGACATCGCGGAACGGTACGGGTACGGATCGGAAGCGGCGTTCTCTCGCGCGTTTAAGCGGATGATGGGTGAGACGCCGGGGAAGCACCGGCGCGAAAAGGCATGATGCGTTACTCGTTGTAGAGCGTGATGAACCGATCGATATCTGATGGGGTGAGCACACCGTCGCAATCGAGATCGACAGAGAGGGCCCCCGCGATGTATCGGGTGATGAACTCGGAAACGTCGAAGAACGTCAGGCGGCCATCAAGATCGAGGTCTGCGCGGGAATCGCTTGCGAGACGGCAGATGTGCGTGCTTGCAGTCGAACCATTTGGAAAAATGGGAGCAAACTTCGTTATGAAGTCCGTTCCTTCCGGATCAAACGCGAAAATGTTGCCCGAATCCTTCAACATCCTCGCGAAGTTGTTCCCAAACAACAAGTCCCACTCTTCTGTCCATTCAGGATTTCCCCCGATCAAGTCAAAGAGTCCCCACGGCGAGGTCACATCTTCGAACGCACCCAGAGGATAGAACAGCACACTCTGACCGATGTCGTCGCTGCTCATACCCATCACGGTGTGCCCGACGCCGGGCAAACCCTGCATAGGTGGATCATCAGAACTGTGCCCGTACGCCCACCAGCCTGGTCCCTGACCATTCTTGTCTGGATCGTAATGGGCCGCCTTGAGGTACTCGTCGAGGCTTGGGATCCAGAAGCGAGCATCACAGCTGCGTGTGCTCTGGTCCGTCCAACCTCCATCGTGTTTCCCAAACGTGCTTGTGTCATACGCACCGATATGGATCGATGCGGGATCGGAACTCTTCCCGTTGTGCAGCCAGTTGCAGTACATCGCGATCTGACGCCATTGCACTTTGATCGGCGCACGGCCAGGGAACTCGTGTTGCGGGTTGTGAACGTACCGATTTCCTGGGCCTTGGTACGAGAAATCGACCCATGCTCCCCAGCGGATAGAACCGGTGACGAGCTCGTCGAGCTCATCGCTCATGGTGGCGAAGGTGTTGGCGAACTCCAGCCAATCGTCTGTGGTGATCTCGTAGCGCGAGATGCGGAAGTCGTACGGCACCGACCCGCGTCCATCGATCTCGCTAAACGGATCATCGCCCTCGTACGGGATGTTGTCGCGATCATCGACGAGCACCCACCGATCGGGGTCGTCGAAGTCGAACTGTGCCAAAGCGAACTCGGCACTCAACGCGAGCAAGGCGAAACACGCGAAGGTGTGTCGTTTAGGCATGCGTCCATCGTACCGCATTGTGCAGCAAATCGGGGCGAGCGAGTCGTCGTACGGAACCAATGCCACTCCCTACTTCTCCTCCACATCATCCTTCGTCACATGCACGCTTGCCGGCGTGTCGTTGAAGATATGCACATCGCGCTGCGGGAACGGGATGGTGATGTCGTGCTCGCGGAAGAGCGCATCGATCTTGAAGCGCAGGTCGGACTCGATCTGGCGGCGGTCGAAGGACGAGCGGGGCGAGATCCAGAAGTGGACTTCGAAGTCGAGGGAGGAGTCGCCGAAGCCCATGAACAGCACCCGATTGTCGGGGGACTCAAGCACGCGGACATGGTCGGTCAGCAGCTTCTCCAGCGTCTTTTTCACGAGCTGCACATCCGATCCATACGCCACACCGACCGGGATCATGGAGCGGATGCGTGGGTCGGGGAGTGCCCAGTTGGCGACGGCATTCTCGAGGAGGTGCGAGTTGGGGACGATGGTGGTGACGCCGTCGTATCGCTGGATGTGCGTAGCGCGGGCGCCGATCTTGAGGACCTTGCCGGTCTCGTTGTTCACTGTGACGATGTCGTTGACTTGGATGGGTCGTTCGAGCATCAGGATCAACCCCGAGATGAAGTTGTTCATGATGTTCTGCGAACCGAAGCCGATGCCCAGCGCGAGCGCCCCGCCGAAGATGGTGAAGATCGTCAGCGGGACCTGCGCGATCTGCAACGCGACGATCGCGGTGATGATGAGCAGGATGTAGTACAGGATCGTCTGGATCGCGCTTGCGGGCCCCTCGTGCACCTTCATCCGCGGCAGCACCTTCTTGCCGACCCGGCGGGAGATGAGCTTGGAGAGGATGACGCCGAAGACGAAGGCGAAGAGTGCGACGACGAGCTGATTGACGAAGACCTCGGTTTCGCCGATGGTAAAGAGTCTCAGATCCCAGAAATGATCGACATAGGCCCAGATGTTCTCGAAGAAGTTGGCGTTGGAGTCCCAGCTTGGCCAGCCCGAGAGATCGAGCACGAACTCGGGGTCTGATGCCCCGCCTGGTGCGGCGTTGTTGGCCTGCTCAGCGGCGTTTTGGGCGGTTGTTTCGGGGGAAGAGAGCGAATCTGGGGTATCTTGAAGGATCATGGGCTGATGATATCGTGGATTTGTGGTCGTAGACGCGGAGAATCGCGGGGAATGATGGATCGACTTGGTGGGAGAGGCGGGATATCATCTCGACCCCGATGTGCGTCGGGTTCAAGCGTGGGCCGCGATGGTTCACGCCCCGGGACGCATGCGGCAGCTGATCGGAGCACTGAAATGGCAGACACTTACGCGATTATCGAGGAATCCGGCGGGCAACGCAAAGTCACCGCCGACGAGACAATCCTCATCGATCTTTACAACGGCGGCGAAGCGAGCGAAGGCGACACCATCACGGTCGACAAGGTGCTCGTGGTTGGCAGCGCTGGCGGCGACGCGAAGATCGGCACGCCGTATGTTGACGGCGCGAGCGTGACGCTTGAGATCACCGAGCCGGTCGTCAAGGGCGACAAGCTCTACATTTACAAGTTCCGCCCCAAGAACACCTACCAGCGCAAGACCGGTCACCGCCAGCGGTACACCGCGGTCAAGGTCAGCGGCATCAACGGCTGATCAGCTCCCCCCAGATGAAGCACACGCCCCGCGATCTCGCGGGGTTTTTGTATGTGCGTGCTTCTTCACGCCGCCACACACGCTCCTGCGTTGAAGGAGCGGGCCCGTCTGCTTTTCCTGGACACACCAGACAACGCCGCAGGCCCGGTGGTACCATGCGCCCATGTCCCTTCCCGTCTACAACAACCGCTCCATGCTCATCGTGCACGGTGAGCACGCGTTCGAACTCGACGACGCGATCAACGCGCTCGCGTCCATCCACCGGGTCCTGCGCAAGACGCTCGGGCGGACCTGCAAGGTCCACGCGTTGTTTAACAAGGATGACCTCCCCCACCTGTGCACGCTCGAAGAGATGGACGAGGATTTTATCCGCTCGTTGTTTGAGGACCACCCCGCACGCGGGAATCAACCGATGCTCAGCGCGATCTTCACCTACCAGACCCGCACCCGCGTCGCGCAGGGGATGTTCAACTTCGACCACACCATCGACTCGCTGCACCTCTCGATCGACATGCCTAATCGCGGCATCCCCCGTAAGCACATCATCGCGCTGGCCGAGTCGATCATCGAGCACCTCGACCCGCAATGGATGGTCTATCACAACCGGGCACTCATCGATGCGTTCTACCGGGTCTACCCCCGCTTCTTCCGAACCGCTTGGCTCACCTACCACACCGGGATGGCCTCCGACTTGCCCCGATGGCGCACCCTCGAAATCCTCGAAACAACCCGTGGCGTGATGTGTGTCGCCAAGCCCGGGTGGTTCGGTCGGACGGACGAGGACCTCATCGAAGAACTCGTCGAACTTGACGAGATGATCGAGGATGTTTCGCCGTACGGGTGGTGATTACGGGCACACACCCAAACTTGCCACAACCTCCGCACACTCCCCCTTATTGCGCTCCTCCCCCGCTGGGCGAAGGAGCGCAGATAAAAAACGCCCCACCAAGGTGGAGCGTCTGGAGTTCAGATCAACATCACCATCACGCCGGTTCTGCGGTCAGGTTCCGCACGCTCGCCTCGCGGCGGATGCGGTTCTGGGCTGCCTCGGCCTTCTGCTTGGCGACGGCTTCTGCTTCCAGGAAGTCCTCACCGAAGCGGAAGAGGCGGAAGGAGTTGCCGATCACGAAGACATCGGGGATGAAGTGGAAGAAGGCGGCGAAACCGACGCCGATGGAGGCGCCACCGATGGCCTGGAACGAACCGGTTGCGGCGAGGATCAGCCCGCCGATGGCCATAAGGATCGAAACCACGATGTTCTGGGTCACGATGAGGCGTGTGCGTCGTGCCAGTTCCATGAGGAAGGGCAGGCGGTTGAGCTCGTCGGTCATCAGGGCGACGCCCGCGGAGTTGGCTGCGATGTCTGAGCCGGAGAGGCCCATGGCGACGCCGACATCTGCTTCAGCGAGCGCGGGGCCGTCGTTGATGCCGTCGCCGACCATCATGACGCGGTAGCCGTCGTCGGTGAGTTGTTTGATGAGCTGGTGCTTCTCTTCGGGGAGGCACTCGGCCTCGACGGCATCGACGCCGGTGATGGAGCCGACGCGTTTGCCTACGGAGAGGCGGTCGCCGGTGAAGATGGCGGCGAGGCGTACACCGATCTCGTGGAGTCGCTCAACGACGCTCTTTGCGTTCGGGCGGACTTTGTCTTCGAGCCCGACGGCACCGAGGTAGACGCCGTCCTTCACGACATGGACGCCTGACATGCCTTCGATTTTGTCTTCGACGGCGGCGATCTGTTCGGTTGCGTTGGGATTGAGCTGCTTGATCCAGGTCCCTCGCCCGGCGGAGATCGCCCCGATGGAGGTCTTGGCGTTGACGCCGGCGCCATGGATTTCCTCGAACTTGCCGTCTGAGTCGATGACGATCCGAGCCTGCTCGGCTGTGCGGAGGATCGAAAGCCCGAGGGGGTGATTGGAGGATGCTTCCGCGAAGGCGGCGGCCTTGAGCAGGTCTGCACCCTTGACGCCGTCGGCGGGTGCGAGACGGGAAACCTCGAAACGCCCGGTGGTGAGGGTGCCGGTCTTGTCCATCACGACGGCATCGATATTCGCAGAGGCTTCAAGGTATTCGGTCCGCTTGATCATGACACCGAGACGGGCTGCAGCGGCAAACGCGGCGACCATCGCGGAGGGCGAGGAGAGCAGCAGTGCGGTCGGGCAGGTCACAACGAGCACGGTGACCGCACGCAGTGCAGCGGATTCGCGGACGGCTTCGACATTGCTCTGCGATGTCAGGAAGAAGACGACGAGGGCCACCGAGAGCGCGACGGGGACATAGAACCGGGCGACCTGCTCGATGAGGAGCTGGCGCTGGGTCTTGGTGGACTCGGCTTCACGGATGAGGCCCGAGACCTTGCCGATGGTGGTGTCTTCGCCGACCTGCGTGACTTCGATATCGATCGCGCCTGTGAGGTTGGAGGTACCGGCGTAGACATCGGATCCGCGCTGGACTTCGACGGGCATGGCTTCACCGGTGAGGGATGCCTGGTTGATCGTGGACTCGCCAGTCGCGACGCGCCCGTCGACGGGCAGGTTCTCGCCGGGGCGGATGCGGACGGTCTGGCCGACCTTGACCTGTCCGACGGGAACGATTTTTTCGACGCCATCGAGAACCACACGGGCGATGTCCGGGGTCAGTGAGACGAGCTGCTCGATGGCACGCTTGGCGCCATCGGCGGTGCGTGAAACGATGAGATCCGCGACGAGGAGGATGAAGGCGAGGAAGGCGGCGGTGCCGTATTTCTCGACGGCCATGGACGCGAGGATCGCGAGCGCGGCGAGCGATGAAGATGAGACGCGACGCTGGAGGACTTCGAGCCCTGCGGCGTAGAAGAGCTTGGACCCGAGGAGGAGTGCCGCGAGTACGGCCGGGAGTGTGGCGACGAGGTCGTTGGTGATATTCAGCAGGTGGGCCACCCATGACACGATCGCGAGGATGCCGCCCACGAGATAGAGGAAGATCCAGCGATCGTTGCTCATCGAGTGGTGCGAGCAGCATTCGAGTGTGCTGTGACCGTGGTCGTGGTCGTGGTCGTGCTTGTGGTCGGGGGTGCCACCCTCGGGGTGGGTATGCGTGTGGGTCTCGATTTGGCTCATGGAACGGAATCCCTTGTTCGGTTGGAACAGTGCCTGCTTTGGTTCGTGCCCTGGCGTTGAAAGAAGTCTAGGGGGCTCGGGTGGAGTTTGCGGCCGGATCGGACAGAGTCCGTATATAGTGTCCGGTGAAGGTTCGGGCGAGGTTGATGGGTTGTACGCACGCTTTCCGCGATAGGTTCGGGCGAGGAATGCTCGGATTTGCGATTGATTTGGAGTATGGGCATGACAGCAGCAGCATCGCGCAAGAACGACAACTTGGGCCCACGGGTCACAATTATGGGGATTGGGCAGATGGGGCTCGTCTGCGCTGGTGCGTTGGCGATTCCTGATCCGGGTGGCTCCGGGGACTCTCCGAGGGCTCGTGTGACGATGTGGGGGCACGACGAGGACGAGAATGGGGCGCTCTCCCAGACGCGCAGGAGTGAGCGGTTGCCCGGCTTTGTGCTGCCCGACTCGGTCCGCGTGGCGATCCGCGACGAGGATGCTTTCCGAGATGCGGATGTGATTGTGTGCGCTATCCCGGTGCAGTTCATACGCGGAGCCTGGGAACGGATTCGCGAGTTTGCACCCCCGGAAGCACGCGTGATCAGCGTTGCCAAAGGGATCGAGAACGGGACGCTCCTTCGCCCGACGCAGATCATCGCGGATGTGCTTGGCGATGACCCGGACGGGAAACCGCGTGCGTTGGGCTGTATGTCGGGGCCTGCGATTGCGAGCGAGCTGGCCCAGTGCAAGCCGGCGACGATGGCTGCCGCGTCTGACCATCCGGGCTTCGCGGAGGAGATCCAGCAGTTGTTCTCTACGAGCTGGCTCCGGATCTACACCAACCCGGATCTGCTCGGCGTTGAGCTGGCCGGCGCAGCAAAGAATGTGATCGCGATCGCGGCGGGAATCATTGATGGGCTTGGCGCGGGGTTCAACGCCAAGAGCGCCCTGCTCGCGCGTGGGAACGCCGAGATCAGCCGCCTGGGTGCCGCGATGGGTGCTCAGACGCAGACTTTCTTCGGGATCGCGGGTGTTGGCGACCTGGCAACGACATGCTTCAGCCCGGAGGGCCGGAACAGGTCCTGCGGCGAGGCGCTGGGGAAGGGCGTGAAGCTCGATCAGTATCTGCGTGACGCGATGTGCGTTGTCGAGGGCGTCGCGACCACGGAGTCGGTCGTGGATCTGGCCAAGAAATACAGGGTGGATATGCCGATCACGGACGCGGTGCACGCTGTCCTCTTTGAACACCTGGATCCGGTGGATGCGATCGGGATGCTGATGAGCCGCGAGCTGCGAGAGGAGCAGATCGGGTGAATGAGCGCGACGCAGCGGTTCGGGTCATCGAGGTGCTCCGCGGGCGCGATCATGTCGCGTACCTCGCGGGAGGGTGCGTGCGTGACATGCTCCTCGATCACGAACCCAAGGACTTCGATGTCGCGACCGACGCACGCCCGGAGCAGATCCAAGCGTACTTCCGCAAGACCGCCTTGGTCGGTGCGGCCTTTGGCGTCATCCTTGTTCGGGACTTCGGTGCCACGATCGAGGTCGCGACTTTTCGATCCGACGGCGTGTACTCCGATGCGCGACGACCGGACTCGATCGAGTTTTCGTCTCCCGAGCGTGATGCCCAACGGCGCGATTTCACCATCAATGCACTGTTCCTCGATCCGGATGGCGATCGGGTGATCGATTTCGTGGGCGGGCAGGAGGATATCAAAGCTCGTTTGCTGCGAGCCGTGGGCGATCCGGACAAGCGATTGCAGGAAGACCACCTTCGCGCCCTGCGTGCGGTGCGTTTCGCCGCGAGGTACGGGCTGACGATCGAGGAAGGGACCCGCGATGCGATCCGTCGGCACGCGCTCGATCTGCGCGGGGTATCCATCGAACGCATCGGCGAAGAAATCCGACGCATGCTCCTGCATCCTTCGCGTGTCGATGCTTGTGTGATGATCGATGAGCTGGGGCTCGACGACGCGATCTTCGGCGGCGCATGCTCGTTCGATCCCTTTGTCATGGAGCATCTGGGCCAACGCGTTTCCTATGGCCTGGCGCTGGCATCGCTCGCGCTCGGGCTTGGGCACGGGATCGACGATGACCCGATGGAGATCTGCGCTCACTACCGCGCTCGGCTGGATCTCTCGAATACGGACCGAGACGCGATGCGCTCGATTCTGGAGATCACGCGCGCGATGCATCTGGATTGGGACTCGATGAGCGTTGCGCAGAAGCGTCGACTGGGATCGCGGGAGCACGCGAGCGATGGGATGCTTCTGTACGCGGCGTTGTGCGCGGCGAAGGATTCATCGCACTCCAACGAGATCGCGGTGGAACTGAACGCGTGGGCGGAATCTGAGGAAGGGCTCAATCCTGCCCCCCTGATTGATGGGCGTGACCTGATCGAGATCGGGGTTGAGTCGGGGCCACGATTCCGTGAGATTCTTGACTCGGTGTACGACGCGCAGCTTGAGGGACGGGTTTCTGATATGTATTCGGCGCTGGATCTGGCGCGGGAACTGGCCGGAAAATCCGCATAGAATGAAATGAAATACTGAATACCCCCGCGTGCGCGGAAAGACTCGCGCCTGCAGACACAACAACGGAGTGATTGATGACGACGATCCAGACGACCGACTTTGTTCCCGAGGTTCTTGATGGAACGAAATGGGAGAACATCGAGCCGCTGCTGAACAAGCTTCTGGAGCGTGAAGTCAACTCGAAGGAAGAGCTTGAGCGATGGATTCTCGATCGCAGCGAGCTCGAGGCGGCGATCGGTGAGTCGGGTGCGAACACCTACATCGATATGACCTGCGATACGGGTGATGAGGACAAGCAGGCGGCGTACACATCGTTTATCACAACGGTGGTCCCCAAGGTCAAGCCCGTGAGCTTCGAGCTCGACAAGAAGATGAAGGCACTCTGCGAGCAGCACGGCTTGACGGGCGAACGGTATGAGGTGCTCTTCCGCGACACCGCGGCCGATGTCGATCTGTTCCGCCCGGAGAATGTTTCCATCGAGACGGAGCTTGCCCAGCTCGATCAGGAGTACGACAAGATCTGCGGCGCGATGACGGTCGAGCATGACGGCGAAGAGAAGACGATGCCGATGATGGGCAAGTACTTCGAATCGGCTGACCGGACGGTGCGTGAAGAAGCCTGGCGGAAGGTTGCCAAGCGCCGCCTCGAGGATGCCGAGAAGATCAGCTCGATCTATGACGAGATGGTGCAGAAGCGCCAGAAAGTCGCAGCGAACGCCGGCTTTGAGAACTTCATCGGTTACGCGTTCAAGAGCAAGCATCGATTCGATTACACCCCCGAGATGTGCAGCGAGTTTCACGACGCGGTTGAGAAGCATGTGATGCCCTTCGTCGCGAAGCTCGACGCGACCCGGAAGGAACAGCTCGACCTTGAGGAGCTGCGCCCCTGGGACTTGGCGGTTGATCCGAAGAACCGTCCGGCGCTCGAACCATTCCAAGGTGGCAAAGACCTGGTGGGCAAGTCCCAGAAGGTCTTTGACAAACTCAGCCCCGAACTCAGTCAGTTCTTCGCGAGCATGGGTGACGGGTCGAACACCAGCGGCACCGCAAACGGCGCGATGCTCGATCTCGACTCGCGCAAGGGCAAGGCCCCCGGAGGGTACCTGTACTTCCGCGATCGATCGAAGCTCCCGTTCATCTTCATGAACGCCGCGGGTCAGCATCGCGATGTGGAAACGATGGTTCACGAAGCCGGGCACGCGTTCCATGCGATGTACTGCAAGGACGAGCCGTATGTGTGGTATCGCAGCGCCCCGCTGGAGTATGCCGAGGTCGCATCGATGAGTATGGAACTGCTCACGATGCCCTACTGGGACGCGTTCTACCCGAACGAAGAAGACGCGAACCGTGCCCGTCGCAAGCAGCTCGAGGGCAGCATCGGGCTGCTCCCATGGATTGCGACGATCGACGCCTTCCAGCATTGGGTCTATGCGAACCCGACACACTCTCGCGAGGAACGCGCCCAGGCGTGGCTGGATCTCGAGAACCGATTCGGGCACCAGGGGCACAGGGTGAGCTGGGATGGGCTCGATGAGGAGCGCAAGCATGTCTGGCAACGCCAGGGGCATCTGTTCGGTGTTCCGTTCTACTACATCGAGTACGGGATCGCGCAGCTGGGCGCACTGGGTATCTGGCTGATCAGCCTGGAGCAGGGCGAAGAGGCGGCGCTGGCGGCCTACAAGAAATCGATGCGTCTGGGAGGGTCCAAGCCCCTGCCTCAGTTGTTCGAAGCCGCGGGTCTGCCGTTCGACTTCGGCGACGAAACCGTTGGGCGTCTGGTCGAGCGCGTGCAGACTGAAATGGACAAGCTGCCCGAATAAGACCGGAATTTATCTAACGGTTACCAATTTTATTGGAACAGATTCAGTTCGCCTCCATATTGAATGGGGGCGGATTTTTAATTCAATCAATATGGGAGTGGTACGACATGATGAAGAAACAGGTTTGGTGCGCGGTCCTTCTCGGGGCTTGCGGGATGGCACACGCTGGGATCTCGGATTTTTATGTCGCGGGTGCAGACGGGCGGATTTACTCTGTTGATGGTGCGAGTCTCGCCGCGACTGAGATCTATCAGATTCAGGGCGGCATGGCGATCAATGACATCATCTTCACGGGCGGCAACAAAATGCTCGCGAATGTGACCGATCAGCTGATTGAATACAACATGACGACCGGTACGGAGTCTGTGGTCTTCGATATCGCGGATTATGAGGGCGAGGACGATGTCTTCTTTACTTCTGGGTTCTCTGGGCGTCAGCAGGGCGACATCTTCATGTCGGTTCGACGACTCGGCCCTGAGCTCAATGATTACATCGGTGCCGCATTCGATCCCTTTACGGATTCCTTCACGGAGTTAGCCGACATACAGGCGACCGTCTCTGGGTTGTTCTTTGATCATCAGGAGATCGCGCCCAACAGGATGCTCGGTGCGGATTATGGGAATGAGAGCATCACGCTGTTCAACTCTGCGAGCGGTCACGAGATCGAAGTGTTCGATGTCGAAATCGGTGTCGTGTCATTTCTCGAACTGGGATCAGATCTCTTTTTGCTCGATGATCTCGGTGGGCTGTACACCTTTGATTCCAGCACGGGCGCAACCTCGCTCTATGGGAATCTGAGCGGATTCCAAGGTAGCCTGCTTGGGGCGGCGAACACCCAGGTGTTCCGCATCCCAGCGCCGTCGAGTCTCGCGATGCTCGGTTTCGCAGGCGTGATTTGCTCGCATCGGCGTCGATAAGTTGATTCCCTGAAAACACTTCAAAGACCGCCCGGATTGTGAATCTGGGCGGTTTCTCATTCGCATTCCACACGCTCTTCGACCGTGTTGCGGAACACGGGCGGGGACGATTGTGTACACTGTGTTATCATGATTCAGTACCACGAGATTCTTCGTCGGGTGCTCTCTGAGGGCACGCCTTGTGATGACCGAACCGGGGTCGGCACGATCTCCCTATTTGGGCATCAGAGCCGGTATTTCCTTTCGCACGATGCGCCCGGAGCTCGCGAGGCGTTTATCGAAAAAGGCATCCAGTCCGGGTTCCCCGCGGTCACGACGAAGAAGCTTCATCTGCGATCGATCATCCACGAGCTTCTCTGGTTCCTGCGAGGTGACACGAACACCGCGTATCTGAAGGAAAACGGGGTCTCGATCTGGGATGAGTGGGCGGATGAGAACGGGGATCTGGGCCCGGTCTACGGGGCGCAGTGGCGTTCATGGGCGATGCCCAACGGTGAGACGGTCGATCAGATCGCGAAGCTGGAAAACGCACTCCGAGAGAACCCCCACTCGCGCCGGCACATCGTGAGCGCGTGGAACCCGGGTGAGGTTGATGAGATGGCACTACCGCCCTGTCATTGCCTGTTTCAGTTCAATGTGCAGCGCTCCACGGACGGTGGGCCGGACTGGCTGAACTGCCAGTTGTACCAGCGTTCTGCGGACCTGTTCCTCGGGGTTCCGTTCAATATCGCGTCCTACGCATTGCTGACGATGATGCTTGCGCAGACGACGGGCTATCGCCCCGGTGCGTTCATCCACACGCTCGGCGACGCACATATCTATCTGAATCATCTGCCTCAGGTGGATGAGCAGCTCTCGCGTGAGCATCGGGCTTTGCCAACGATGAATATCAACCCGGAAATTAAATCGATCTTCGATTTCCGGTTCGAGGACTTCGAACTCGAGGGCTATACACCACATCCGCATATCAAAGCTGCCGTTGCGGTTTGAGTCCCCCCCATTTTTCGGGGTGTTTTACCTGACTTTCACACAGATTCCACACTTCTGACGATCTGGGCCGCTTACATACATGTACCAGTAGTGCGAGCATGCCTGTCCGTCATCGGGTACGGTACATGCTCATCTCTCTCTTGCGTCGCAGACGCACCCCACTTTTCGAGACATTCATGCCCAAGACAACGATAGACGCAACGAGCGTCACTACGGACCCGAGACCTTCATCACAAGCCAATAGCGAAATGGAACATGTTCCCATGCGGGTCCGGCTTGTGAACCTGATCGGCGTATGCCTGCCATTCATCGGGTTGATTGTGGCCATCTCGCTGCTCTGGGGCGTGGCGTTCAGTTGGACATACCTCATCTTGCTGTTTGTGATGTATCTGATCAGCGGGCTGGGGATCACTGTTGGCTACCACCGCTACTTCACGCACAAGAGCTTCCAGACCTCACGATTTGTGCAGGCGCTGCTCGCGATCTCCGGGTCGATGGCGTTTGAAGGATCTGTCCTGCAATGGGCGGCTGTGCATCGCAGTCACCATCAGCACAGCGACGATGAGCACGACCCCCACTCGCCGCACACGCACGGTGCCGGGGTCTGGAACGCCATCAAGGGCATGTGGCATGCCCACATGGGTTGGCTTTTCCGCTCGCGATCGCTCCCCTTGCAGAAGTATGTCGTCGATCTGAAAAAGGATCGACTGATCACGACGATGAGCGCTCTATTCCCGTTGTGGGCGTTGTTGGGGTTGCTGATCCCTGCGATCATTGGTGGCTTGATCACAATGACCTGGACGGGGGCCCTGCTTGGATTTATCTGGGGCGGGCTCGTGCGCGTGTTCTTCGTTCACCATGTGACATGGAGCATCAACTCTGTGTGTCACATCTGGGGATCGCGTCCATTCAACAGCCACGATGAGAGCCGGAACAACCCGATCTTCGGCGTGCTCGGACTCGGTGAGGGTTGGCACAACAACCACCACGCCTTCCCGACGAGCGCACGCCACGGCTTGCGCTGGTGGCAAGTCGATATCAGCTACATGATCATCCGCGCTCTGAGCTGGTTCGGTATCGTCTGGGATGTGCGTGTGCCGTCACCGGCCCGTGTCGCTGCGAAGCGTTCGGCTTCTTGATCAGCGTCTGCGCTTCGAGCCCATCAGCCCGAGTCCCGCTCCCAGAAGGGTGATGGACGCCGGGGTTGGGACCGATGGGACAGACAGCGGTGCAACCGGGTCAATCGCGTCGATGCGGATGTTGTCGATCCCCCATGATTCGTCGTTCATTGACTGATTCAGGGATCCGATGAACTCGAAATCGAAATGGTCCGTTGCATCGGCGATCTCAAAGTGGATCGTGATGTCCCGGTAGATCTGGTCCTGCCAGGCCTGGTTGTAGGCGTTTTGGGTTGGCAGCTCATCTGGCATGCGGAAGTTGTTGGGGAGCCAATGGATCTCTAGCAACTCATCGAAGACTGTTTCGCCGTTGATATCCACACGGAAGCTGTCTGGGCCGTAGCCCTCGTAGCCCGCGTCCCATGAATCGAAGAGCATGAGATCAAATGTGAGTGCGTAGGTGCCCTGCGTGAACAGCGGTTCGTCGCTCGGGGGTTCACCTCCGTTTGAGCCCCCACCGTTGACAGCGCCCCCGAGATCGAGACTCGGGCCGTCGTTATCGAAGACGCCAGAACCGATCGGCGGGTTGGATCCGCCTCCGGCCTCGTCTGGATATGGGAGAAGGCGTCGATCGCTGTTGACTGGCCTCGATGCGAGATTGAAGGGGCGTGGACCGCCATCCCCCTGATCCCCGTTATCGCCGCCGCTGTCGCCGTTGCCGTTGCCGTTGCCGAGCCCTGCGGTGTTGGTCGCGTTTGCGTTCAATCGCATGGATACGGACTGGTTGTTGAATCTCCCGAGAAAACGGGTGTAGGGTCCGCCCAGGTTCCCGCGTGTGGTATTGGACCAGACCCCTGCCTCATCGCCATGTGAGGTCTCAAAGTCGTATTGATAGATAGGACCCGCGATGGCGAGCGTTGAAGACAGGGTGATGCCTGCGCAGATTGCGATTTTGGTGAGTCGGGTATCCATGGCGGTTCCTCTTCTGGGGATGTCTGGACCGAGCCTCGGCCAAGTGAACCATGAGGGGAACTCGTCATCGGGGCGAGCGAGATCACGGATTGGCTATCTGGATGATGCGGAGCGTGCCGGATGGGCAAGTTGGTGAAGTGTTTTCGTGTTGTTTCTCGACCCGATAAGCGGCGTGTATACGATTTGTTCAGCGATCCGCCAAGGACGCACGAAGACCGAAACCGCCCTCCTGCAAGGATTTGGAGCCCCCATGCCCGCTATCCGTCATGAAACCAGCAGCGATATCGCGTCGCTGCGAAATGTCGCGATCATCGCACATGTTGATCACGGCAAGACCACGCTTGTGGATAACCTGCTCAAGCAGTCGGGGAACTTCCGCACAGGGGAGCTCGAGAAGCTCGAAGGCGGGCAGCACGGGCTGATCCTGGACAGCAACGATCTTGAGCGTGAACGCGGGATCACGATTCTTTCGAAGAACTGCGCGGTGAACTACCACGCGTTGGACAACACCGATTACCGAATCAACATCATCGATACGCCCGGGCACGCGGATTTCGGTGGTGAGGTCGAGCGGGTCCTGCAGATGGCGGACGGGTGCATCCTTGTTGTTGATGCCTACGAAGGACCGATGCCTCAGACACGGTTCGTGCTGGGCAAGGCGCTGGAGAACGGTCTCAAGCCGCTGGTTGTGATCAACAAATGTGACCGCCCGGACGGCGATCCTGATCGGGTGATCGGCGAGGTGTTCGATCTTCTCGTGGCGTTGGGTGCGGGAGACGACGCGCTGGACTTCCCGATCGTGTACGCCTCGGCCCGCGATGGCTGGGCGATCGATGAATGGGACGGGAACACGAAGGGCGAGAACCTGCAGCCAGTGTTCGAAGCAATCGTGAGTCATGTGCCGCACCCGGATGTGTATATCGAGAAGCCACTGCGGATGCAGATCACGACGCTGGGATTCAGCGAGTATGTCGGCCGGATCGGCGTCGGGCGTGTGTATCAGGGCACGCTGCACGCTGGGCAGCCTGTGGTGATCGTGAAGCACCTCGAGAGCGGTAAGACGAAGGAAGTGAAAGCCAAGATTGGGACGCTTGAGGGCTTCCAGGGTTTGGGCAAGGTCGATCGCGAGTATATCGGCGCGGGTGATCTCTGCGCGATCTCGGGGCTTGGCGACCTGGACATCGGGGACACGATCTGTGATCCGGATCACCCGGAAGCGATGGACGAGGTCGCGATTGATGAGCCGACGGTTTCGATGGCATTCCGCGTGAATGACTCACCCTTCGCGGGCAATGAGGGGGAGTATGTGACCTCTCGTCAGATCAAGACGCGCCTAGAGCGTGAGCTGGAGCACAATGTGGCGCTGCGGGTCGAGCCCGGGCGCACGATGGATGAGTTCATCGTTTCGGGGCGTGGCCTGCTGCACCTCGGCATTCTGCTCGAGACCATGCGACGCGAGGGCTACGAGCTGGCGGTCGGTCGCCCGATCGTTATCGAGAAAATGATCGACGGCGTGAAGTGCGAGCCGCTGGAAGAGCTGGTGATCGATGCCCCCGACGAGTCGGTGGGCAGTGTGATGCAGATCGTCGGCGAGCGCAAAGGCGAGATCGTCAAGGTCGAGCAGCGCGGTGACGGGATGACACACTGCGTGTTCAAGATCACCTCGCGTGCGTTGATCGGCATGCGTGGGCGTGTGCTGACCGCGACACAGGGCGAGGGCATCATGCACCACACCTTCCTGGAGTTCGTGCCCGTCACTGGCGAGCGTCCGCACCGCCATCAGGGTGTGATGGTGTGCACGGAGACCGGGCAGGTGACGGGGTATGCCGTCGAGAACCTCCACGATCGCGGGGTGATGCTCGTGAAGCCTGGAGACAAGGTCTACGCGGGTCAGGTCGTCGGCGAACACAACCGCGGCAATGACATCGATGTCAACGCGGTCCGTGTCAAGAAGCTCGATAACATGCGGAGCGCTAATAAGGACGCGACGGTCACGCTCAAGCAACCCAAGTCGCTCTCACTTGAGCAGGCATTGGAGTACATCGAGGATGACGAGTTGGTTGAGCTGACGCCGACATCGATCCGCATACGAAAGACCGAACTGAGCGAAGCGATGCGCAAACGCAACGCACGCCAAGAGAAGGCGAAAGCCAACGCCTGATCAGTTGCAGCCGGTCTGGAAATCGAACAGGAAGTCGCTGATGTCAAAGAAGTTTGTGGTGCCGTCGAGGTTGTAATCGAGGAAGATGTTCGCGCCCGGGGCTGGGTTCAGCAGTCTATCGACATCGAAGAAATCGAGCATGCCGTCGCCGTTGAGGTCTGCCGGGCAAACCCCGCACTGATCGAAGAAGACTTCGAGGTTATCGGAACCTCGTGCTGGCGCGACAAAGTCGACTTTGCCGTCATCATTGAGATCCGCGACGGCAACCCATGAGCTGAGCCCGGTGTTTGGTACGAAGTTGAGTCTGAACGATCCGTTCGATCTGCTCTCGAGCAGTGAGATGCCGCCCCCCTCCGAGCTCAGCACCCCGTCGTACGAGACAACGATGTCGAGCAAATCGTCATCGTTCAGGTACGCTGTCGCGACATTGGCGGCCTCGACGAGTAGCGGGATCTGGCGGTCATCATTGAACGCGCCGGTTCCGTCCCCGTAGTGGATGGTGACGCTGGATTCGATCCTGCTTACAGAGACGATGTCGAGGTGCCCATCATTGTTCATGTCTTCAACCGTCGATGTGATAGTCGAACGCCTCGAGTTGAACTGGATCGGCTCATCGAATGTGGCGTCTCCATTCCCAAGGTAGATCCGCCCGCGGTTACCGCTGGGATAGATCCCTTCGAGTGCGGCGATATCGGCGTTGCCGTCGTTGTTGAAATCAGCGATCGAGACATCATTCGTATGCATGTCATCGAAGAGCCCGAAGGGTTTGGCAAAAGTGATCTTTGGCCCGCCGAGCAGGATCTCGACGGTCGGATCGTCGATCAGATACTGATGATGCGTGCACGCGATGTCTGAGTAGCCGTCGTTGTTGAAGTCCGCGATCTTGATCGAGCGGGAACGTTCCCCGACGCTTACTCGGCTGTGCTCCACGAAGCCGGCGTTGCCATCGTTGAGGAAGATGGTGATGTCGTTGTTTTCGGCGTCGACGATGAGTAGGTCGGTATCGCCATCGTGGTCGATGTCATCAAACTCCTGCGCGATCGGTAGTTGACCGGTCAGGATCTCGGAAAGGTGGGTGAAGGTCCCGCCGGGTTCGCCGAGGAGGACCGTGAACGAGCCCCCGTCTCGGTTGAGAACAACCGCGTCTAGGTTTCCGTCCTGATTAAGGTCCGCGAGTTCGACCTGGCCAGGGTGCTGCCCGACGGGGTAGAGGTCTATGCGTGAGAACCGCTGGTCGAGCAGGCAGATGGTGTCGGATTGGGCGAGTGCCGGTGTGGACACGGAAAAGTACGCCGCTGCGAGTGCGACGGCGGTGAAGTGCTTCTGAACAATCATGGGGCCCCCTGGTCTCTGTATGTGATGGATAATCATGTAACGCAGCGGGCTCCGATACGCTCGTATTGCTGTTGCGGTTGAGAGTAATTTAAACTGGAAGGTCACAATGTACAAATCTGAACACGATGCCAGGTGACAAGGTCTACGCGGGTCAGGTCGTCGGCGAACACAACCGCGGCAATGACATCGATGTCAACGCGGTTCGTGTCAAGAAGCTCGATAACATGCGCAGCGCCAACAAGGACGCGACGGTCACGCTCAAGCAACCCAAGTCGTACTCGCTTGAGCAGGCACTGGAGTACATCGAGGATGACGAGTTGGTTGAGCTGACGCCGACATCGATCCGGATACGAAAGACCGAACTGAGCGAAGCGCAAGCGCAACGCTTGGTCCACATGTAGACAGACCGTCTGTCCTTTTGAAGTACTTTCATGATTTTCGATGCGCCATCGCATTTTCGGATGCAATGGTGCGTTTTAATTGTGCGCGGCTGCAGGACCGCGTGCACAGGAGATCGTCATGCGCATGCAACCAATCGCCGTACTCTGTTCTTCGATCGCATTATCGTGTACATCCCTCATTGCAGGCCCCAGGGGCGGCGGGTGCTCGCTTTGCGCCGGTGAGAAACAGGTTGAATCCGATCAATCGCTCGATCAACGCGTCATTGATACCCTCGTTGCGATGCGTGAAGAAGAGAAACTCGCACGGGATGTGTACCTGACACTCGGAGAGAAGTGGGACGAACGCATGTTTGGGATCGCGGAATCCGAACGACGACACCTCAACGCGATGAAGGGGTTGCTCGATCGGTTCGGCATCGAGGATCCGATCAAGGATGACAGCCGGGGCGTGTTTACGAGTGAGCGATACGCAAAGCTCTATACAGAACTCGTCGCCCGCGGATTCACATCGCGTGTTGATGCGTTGCGGGTCGGCGCGTTGATCGAGGAGTTGGATCTGACCGATCTGCGTGAAGCGAGTGCGCTGACCGAAGACGAATCGATCACCCGCGTCCTCAACAACCTCCGGCGAGCAACGCGGAACCATCTTCGTGCGTTCGCGAATGCCATCAAAGCAGAGGGCGCGACTTATGAAGCATCGCATCTGAGCCAGGAAGAGTTTGACTCCATCGCATCGAGCCCGAACGAGCGTGGCGGGCAGGGGCGAGGACAGAAACAGGGGCGTACGGATATCTGATATCATGCGATCATGAAATGCATGACTTTGACAATGACGCTGCTCCTGCTTTCCGGGTGCACCGCCGGGCCTCGCACGAACGAACAGTCTGATATCAACCGATCAACTGAGGATCGGTTGATCTCCGATGTGCGGATGCTTTCCGAAACATTCGCGAGTCGCAACGCGAACGATCGGGAGACACTCGACGAATCCGGGCGGTGGGTCGGAAAACGCCTGTGGTCGATGGGATACGCTGTTGATCTCGCGATGGTCAATGAGACGAACCCGCAGCGCGGGTTCAATGTCGTGGCGGAACTCACCGGCACCACACGCCCCGAAGAGATCGTTGTGATTGGCGCGCACTACGATGCGGAGGTGAATACCCCCGGCGCGGACGATAACGCATCGGGCGTCGCGGCGATGCTGGAGCTTGCGCGTCGGTTCGCGGACTCGCCGATGGATCGAACGGTTCGGTGGATCGGGTTCACCAACGAAGAGAACAGCAACAGCGTCGGTGGGGTCATGGGCAGCTTCGCATACGCGCGCGACGCGCTCGCACGCAACGACTCGATCGTTGCGATGATGTCACTGGAGATGCTCGGGTATTACGATGAGACACCCGGGTCGCAGAAGTACCCGTTTGATTCCGCGATGGCGAAGCGCCTGGGCATGGACCTGCCCGACACGGGCGATTACATCGGAATCGTTGGACGCTTTGAGGATCGTGGTCTTGTGGAGCGGATCGGCGCATCGATGCGCGAAAGCGGGCGAGCAAACATCGTCGAAGCGCCGTTGCCCGCGATGGTCCGCGCGATCTGGCGGAGCGATCACGGCAACTTCTGGATCTCGGGCTACAACGCGGTGATGCTCACGGACACGAGCGAGTTCCGCACCCCCCACTATCACAAACCCTCCGACACGATCGACACACTCGACTTTGAACGCATGGCGGGTGTGGTCGATGCACTCGAAGTCGCCATCCGTGATCTCGCGACGCTCAATGAGGACGAGTAAAGGATCAGCATTCAGGGCGCATCGTTGCCGAGCTTCGGCGACGAGGCAGACTCCGCGAACTGAATCTCTAGACGCCCTCTCATCGGGGTGTCGATGCCGCGCCGGATGCCCAGATCGAACCTGCGGATAATCTTTGTGATTGCGATGTCCATGATGTTCGGGTCGTCCATGATCTGCAGTGTCCGGGCCGGGTCCATGGAAACTCGCAAGAGCACGCCCGAGCGTGGCTGTGCTCCGAGCGCATCGAGTGCGCGGGCGGCCTCCTCGATACGCCGGATGTGTGCTATAGGGATCTGGCTGTTGGGAGCCAATGACGCGATGGTCAGGTCATGCTCCGAGGTCGTCGCGGTTTTCCAAGCCAGCGAAGGGCTCATGCCCGGCCAGTCATTGGCAGACCGGTCGCGGCTTGGCGGGATATGGAGTTTGATTTGCCTCAGCGCCGCGGGGAATCGCCCCCGAAAATCCGGGCTCTGCGATGCATCGAGCGCACTGACCATGGCACGCATGGTTTCGTCGCTCAGCCGAGCGGTCTGCGATGGTTCCCGGCGGTCATTGGAGAAGCACGCGGTGAGCCCCATGCTCTCGTTGTCGTCACCGCTGAGTGTAAAGAGCGCCGGCCCGTTGAAGATAGGATCGGACACGACATCCGGAGTCTGGTCTGGAGAGACCGTGAGATCGAGGTGGAACGAGTTGCCGGTGACACTCATGCGCGGAGCGCGTGCGCTGGCGACGGTAAACACAGATTCTTGCGCAATCGCGTCGAAGAGCTCGATTGGCGCGTCGGGGAGCTGATCATCGACGGGCATATCTGTTGCGAATGTGCACCGGAGCATGTCCGGGTCGAGCTTGAATACCGCCGCGAGCGTGTGGGTTTGCCCGTTCTCTTCCGATTCAGGGATTGCAAGAATCGAGTTGAACATGTCGAGTCTCGACATGAAGATGAACGACCAGGTTCCATCACGGAGTGATTCGTGGTACGCCCCGAGCTCCGCGAGCATGGGTTCGTGCCCAGCTGTGATGGGCCGGTTCTCCCCATGATTCCCTGCGGTATCTGCGTGCGCGAGCACGGCTTTGAGCAGGTCCGTCCCGGATCGTGGAGCGAGCAGGACGGTTGCTTTCTGCTCGCCCTTCGGCGCCTCGAGGATCGTGATCGCGTACCGACCTTGTTCGATTGCGAACACGGCTCTCTTATGCACGATCTCGCGTTTCACCGGTTTGAGGGATCGGCTGATCTGCTTGACATACTCAGGATCCACTTTGCAGATGAGCGTCCAGTTCGAATCGAATGTGCCGGTGATGCCCTTCGCTCGCTGATCGTGATCTATTCCATCCCATACGACCGCGACCTGATCGCTCAGGAGTCCTCGGATAGTGGAATCGATGGGCTCGTTGAATGTTCTTGCTAGCGCCCCCCATGCTTCCTCTGTCTGCGTAAACACTCCGCCGAGCGCGAGCAATGATCGCATCGAACGCCCGACAGGGGAGAGGAGGATCGAATCGGCTGGGTTGTGAAAGACGGCCGCGGCATCGACGCGTTCGGGGATGGTGATCATCGACTCGAACGGACCGATATCGGGTGAACCCGCCAGTGCGGAGGTGGTGATTGCTGCGAACGGGAGCGCGGCGATGACGCGGGCCAGGTTGGTTCGGCGTAAGAAACGCATGGGTTCGTGCTATTGGGTGGGATCGGAGTGACTCGATCGGGTTTGGTGATCAGGGAAGCTCGATTGGATCGTCCATCCTTTTGGGAGATTCGGACGGGCGCGGGTTTGAGGACCATGACGCGAGTACCAGCCGGTTCGATTCGGCGCGATGAGCAAAGCCGTGGCGCTGGCGTGGTGTGGGTGTTTGTGAAGTCGAGTATGCGAGATTCACGATCGCATAGCTCGGGTGTGGAAAGGCGTAGGATTCGGTCGGCTGCGGCGCGGCGCTGAGTGATGTGGTGGCAACCTGAAGGTTATATGAGTATGCGTCATTGCCCGGGCGTTGGAGCGAGCTTGCGAGCAGGCCTCGCACTGGTTCTGTCACGCACTCCTGCATTTTCTGAAGATCGCTGGACAAAGCTTGTGCGAGTTGCTGGCCGCTTTGCTCGACCGCTGATTCGATATTGGCCACGGGCGTTGGTTGTGCACCGAAAGTGGTCAGTCTTGGGTATGCACGCTGGAGCCCAGCGACACCGAGCATGGTGATCAGGAGGACGGCGGCCATTGCGAGGCGGCCCGCGCGAACCTGTTGGCGGAGCTTGAGCGGGATGAAGTGACGATGGCGGTGCGCGCGTTCGAGTACGCGATCACTGAGGTCCGGCGATTCGATGGGCATCCGCAACGCGTTGATCGCGTCGCGTGTGTCATGGAACTCCTGTTTCCGGATCGGATCGTACTTCAGGGCGCGTCCGATTTCCTTCTGGATCTCCGTGTCGAGCTCGCCGTCCATCGCGGCATCTATGAGCGACTCGGGGATCCGTCCGGGTGCGTCGTCGCGCATGTCTGGGTGATCCCGGCGGGAACGACTCATTTTGCCACCCCCGCGAGTTTCTCCGCGAGAACTGACTGGTCCTTGAAGAGCACGCGGAGTCGCTTGCGACCTCGGTGCAGGTGACTCTTGATGGTGCCCTCTGGCATGTCGAGATGGGATGCGATGAGTGAGATCGGCCAGTCGAGTTGATGGAAGAGCACGACGATTTCGCGTTGTTCTTCAGAGAGCGACATGAGCGCCGACTGGATCGCGTCGTGCTGGACGCTCTGACGCTCGCTGGTGTAGATCTCTTGTTCGTTCGGTGCCTTGGTGTTGCCCATCGAGCCCACAAAGTCTGTGTCGTATGCTGGGCGATTCTTGGCCATGGCGTTCATGTAGAGACGACGGGCGATGGTGAACAGCCATGTAGAAAATCGGAAACGGAAATCGAAGCGGTGCAAGTTGCCCAGGACTCGGACGAAGGCTTCCTGAACGATGTCCTCAGCGACATCCGGGCGTCCAGACATGCGCAGGATGTAGGCGTAGACGGAACGCTGGTGCGCGCGAATGAGATCGCCCGCTGCGATACGCTCGCCAGCGATAGCTCGTTCGATCAGGGCTCTTTCTTCGTTTCGGTCCATGGGGTCCGCCTGTTGGAGTGCTGGTGCACCCATGAATATACCACGACTGCAGGGGTTGGTTGCAGTCAAAAACCCTGATTCCGACCGATAAGTTTGGTATTTGGCCGATCTCGGACGCCCTTGAGACGAAAACACCCCGGCGTCGGTGTGGGACGCCGGGGTGGAGGCAGATGGTGTTTTGAGGCAGTTACCTCTCGGCCTTGTATCAGGCCGCCTTGGCCGCGGGCTTGGAGGACTTCTTCGTGGTGATCTTGCGGGTGCGACCAACGGTGCGTTGATCGTCGGGCGCCCGTACCGATTCCTCGTCGATCATGCGATCTACGAGCTCGAGCGGGTGTGAAGCCCAGAGATCTGCACCAATTTCTTCAGCGAGCCCTTCGGCACGGTTGAAGACGCCGCCGCCGACCACGATCTGCGTGTGGGGGCAGGCACCGATCTCGTGAAGCGAATCGATGAGCAGGCGGATGTCCGGCAGGTCGCTGGGCTCGGAGCAGAACATGAGGAGGGCGTTTGGCTTTGTCTGCTGGACCGTGGCGCGGATCTCATCGATCGGGAGACCGCCGCCGGCGAACTGGACTTCGAAGCCGGCCGCTTCGAGCAGGTCGACTGCCATCTGACCGCCGAGTTCTGAACCTTCGGACGGGCCACAGCATGCGAAAACGGTGCGGCCGACGGGTGGTGCATCGGAGTTTGCGATGAGTTCGCGGGAGGTCTGATCGACGAGAATGCGGAGGAGTCGAGATGCCATATTGTGTGCGAGCGTTGTAATCTGATCCTCACGGTGCAGTCGTTCGATGAGCTCGTATGCTGGCCAGAAGAGGTCAGTGAGCAGGATTTCCTGGGTCACCCCTGCGTTGGTCTGCTCTTCGACGATGCTGCGTGCTGTCTGGCGATCCCCTGAGATGAGGGACTCGAACAGGCGTTCGATCAGGATCTCTGCGCTCATGGTTGAAACTCCGGTGTGTGATGCCCCGCACGAGATTGCGGGAGTATTTGTGTGTGTCGCCGTGAACATCGCGGCGGTGACCGGGGTATCGAGCAAATGACAAACGGAGCAAGAGGGCACCAAAGGAAAAATGCGCGAATCAGGCTTGACCCGATTCTTTGTCGAATAGAGCAATCATTCTCGGACCTATTCCCCGCAATGAGTGGGTAGGGTCCGAGAATGTCTTATCGTCCGAGTAACGAATCGGCTCATGTTCGGAGGGAAAACCTCTAAACGCAGCGATCAGGCGGGCTTGTGACCACGGTAGAGATTGCAGATACCAAAGGTCAGCGGCTTGGACCAGAGCTCAACAAATCTCGCATGGCGATATGACGCGTGCATCTCATCGCGTGTCTTAAAAGATGAGACGGATCTGGGAAGATATTTGTACGCTCCAGAAGTGTCTCGCGCGATCCAAGTCGCTGTCCGAGGCATGATCGTCCCACAATAGAAGGTATTGAACCAACGCATCGGCGGGAAAGAGGGCTGCCCAAACTCAAGGATCATCAATCGTCCGCCAGGACGGAGAACGCGATGGAACTCACGCATTGCCATTTCCGGGTCTTGCACATTGCGGATCCCGAACGCGATGGAGACGACATCGAAAGATTCGTCCTCAAAGGGGAGTTGCTGGGCATCCGCCTGTTGATACTCAACACGGGATTGGATCCGATCGTGCAGGTGCTCACGCTTATGACGCGCAATATCGAGCATGTTAGGCGTGTAGTCCGACCCGACGATCCGCTCCGCTTTGGAGTACCGCGCGAACGCCTGGGTGAGATCCCCCGTGCCGCAAGCGCAATCGAGGACTGATTCGCCGGATTTCACACGGGCTTCACGGACACACCGCTTCCGCCACGCCTGATCACGCCAGAGTGAGTGGACCCGGTTATTCAGGTCGTAGGACCGGGCGATCGCGTTGAACATCGCTCGGACTTTTTCGTGCTTGTCCGCGTTCTCGTGGAGGGTATCGAGCTCGCGATCGACCCACGCGGGGGATTCGGACTTGCTTGTTTCGGATTGCAGCATGGGCTCAGACATGGAACAATAATGATAGGACCCCGCGGATTGAGGGACGGCGTCACGATGGCGAGTTCGGGCGCGAGGGCTGCACCGATGCGAAAGGATGAGCGATGATCACGGGATTGAGTCGTTGGACAAAGACTTTGGGAATGGCGCTGCTCGGGGGGCTGATGATTGTGCCCGTTGGGTGTTCCGTGAACCCCGCGACCGGCGAGCGTGCGTTCATGATCTATTCATGGGAAGAGGAGAAACGCCTTGGCGCTGAGGCCGCGGCGGGTTTGGCGGAGCAGTTCGGCGGCGAAGTCGATGCGGAAATCCCGAGTGACTATGTCGTCGATGTCGGGATGAAACTCACACAGGGCGTCGAGGAGGGGGTCCCTGAACTGGATTGGGAGTTCACGCTCCTGAACACCGATGTCATCAACGCGTTCGCGCTCCCAGGAGGCAAGATCTTCTTCACGCGTGGACTGGCAGAGCAGCTCAGTGACGAAGCTGAGATGGCCGGCGTGCTCGGGCATGAGATCGGGCATGTCACTGCCAGGCACGGGAATCAGCGGATGAGCAAGCAGCTGGGCCTCAATGTCGGGATTGCGCTGGGCGCGGTGGCCGTCGGGGTCAGCGATACCGATTCGAGTGTGCGTCAATACGGTCAGCTCGCGCTCCCCGCCGTCGCGATTGGCGGCAATGTCGTCCTTCTTAAGTACGGGCGCGACGACGAGAGCGAGGCGGACATGCTGGGGATGCGATACATGGAACGCGCCGGGTATGACCCGAGCGGGCAGTTGCGGGTGATGGAGGTTCTGCAAGCGGCTTCGGAAGGTCCTCGCACCATAGAGTGGCTCGCAACGCATCCGTACCCCGAGACACGAATCGAACGGATCGAGCAGATCCTGCGTGAGCAGTACCCCAACGCGGGGGATCGTTCGTATTACACGATCAACTCCGTTGAGTATCAACAGAAGATGCTCAACCCGTTGAGCCGACTCGCGCCCGCTCCCGATGCGCAAACAACGCTGCTCGATCATCCCGAGCTGTGGTGCGGGCACTGCAGGGTTTACGCATCGGCAGATTGACTGTTATCTACCCGCCCAGAACCGCTCCCAGTTGGCGTGGGTGAACTTGGCGATGTCGTCGTCGGACCAGGCGTTGGCGCTGAGCGCGTCGGTAATCTTTGTCAGATCGGATGGGGTGTTGATGCCCTCGGGGAGCCCGTCTGCGCCGAAGCCGCCGTCCATGTCGGATCCGAGCCCGATGTGATCTCGGGAACCGGCGATGGCGCAGACATGCTCGATGTGTCGCACGCAGTCGCTGATTTTGGCGCGCTCGCCCTTTTTCAATCCGGGCGTGACAAAATCACCCAGCAGGTTGAGGCCGATCACCCCCCCACGGCTGACGATCTCCTTGATGGTCTCGTCGCTGAGGTGACGCTGGTTGGGCTTGGAGTCCGGATCGCCCATGAGCGCCCGGCAGTTGCTGTGCGATGCCATGACGACGCAGTCTGTTGCCTCCAGTAACTCATCGGTGGCGCGCTGGGAGAGGTGCGAGAGGTCGTGGACGACACCGAGCTCGTCCATGCGCTTGACGAGTTCGCGCCCCAGGTCGGTCAGTCCGTTGCCCGGCTTGCGATGGTCGGTGCCGTTGCCCCCGGCGTAGCGGGACTGGTGCCACCATGCCATGCCGATGGCGACAACGCCCATATCGACCCACTGGTCCAGCTCGTCGGGGGTGGTGATCGGATCGGCGCACTCGACGAGCACACCGAGACGCATGGGGGCATCGGATGATTCTTCGGGCTCACCCCGCAGTGGCATGCGAGCGATCAGCCCTGCGTCGCGCCAGGCACGATAGAGCAGGAGCTGGCGCATGCCCGCACGGTAGGCGGCGTCGGCATCTTCGAAGGGATAGGTAAACGGACCCGATTCGGAGTCTGCGTTGGTCGGGTCGATCGCTTCTGTAAATACGGTGCCGAGACAGGCGCGGACTCCACCCTCGATGAGCGAGGGGAGGGTGACGGAGGCCGGCTGATACCGTCCCCGGCAGTCTTCGAGCAGGGCGTGCATGTCCCGCCCGTTCTCTGCGAGGTATGCCAGATCGAGGTGCGCGTCGAACCACTGCATAAGCAACTCCAATAAAAATCCCCGGGAAACCCGGGGATGGTAGCGTATGAATGGGTGCTTGATTCAATACTCGAGTGCGCGAGGCAGAGACTTGGCATGTTCGACCCATTTGCTTACCTCGTCAGCATTGGGTACACGACGAGTCAGGCTCTTGGAATCGTTGACCTCAACCATCTTGGCTGCGAGGTTCGCGGCGTTGCGTTGCGCGAGTTCGGGGACAGTGTCAACGCCCGAAGCTTCGAGCAGTTCGGAGAACTCGGAGCCGACACCATTGATGCGGTAGAGGTCGACCATGTTCGCCCATTTGAGGATGTGCGTGTCACTGATGCCCGACTTCTCTGCGAGTTCCTTGCGCTGCGCGGGGGTCTTGCATGCTTCGAGCAGCGCATCTGTGTCATTGATCCCCGCGGTGCGGAGTTGCTGGCCGTAGGTTGGGCCGATGCCCTCGACATCTTCGATTTTGTAGTTCGCCATGTGCATTCCTCTCATTGGGATATAGTGATGTCGTCCCCAATGAAGAATATCGAGCTGGGGCCAATATCGAGCGGGAAGATCGAAAATTCTGTGTCCTGCGGCTTGAACGCCCCTGAAGGTGCGTACTTCCCGCTCGAACTGAAACAGCGTTCCCCGTCTTCCAAAGAACCAGACAATGCAAAACACACACACCATGAAGAACTCTAAGCCAAAGAATAACAGGCATTTGCGCCGGGGGAACATGCTCGTCGGTTGTCTCACGGTCCTCGGGGTCGTGCTGGTCGTCGTCATCATTGCGACCATCTTTGTCGTCCGCTCGTACCGGGGCTGGATCGCGACTGGGATTGAAAAATCCGTTGATGCCGCGCTGGTTGAAATGAACCTCGGCGACGCGGAACAGGGTGAGATCATGGGTCATGTCAATACCCTGATGACCCGTTACGAATCCAAGGAAATCGGTCTTGAAGAGCTTGGGAAGGTGCTTGAGTCGATTGCCGAGTCGCCGCTTCTTGGTGCGGCGATCATCGGAGGCGTCGATGCGCTCTACTTTGCCGAGTCCACCCTCAGCGACGAAGAGAAAGCCGACGGACGGGTCCAGCTTGCTCGATACGCGGAAGGGCTTCGTCTTCAATCGATCGATCCCCAAACACTCGACGCAGTACTTTCGAGTGTGAGCACAACGACACCTGACGAGAACGACATCCAACTCCAGTACCAGCAGGGCCCGATGGGATCATCCCGTCTCGCGCTGCGTTCCGCGGACGAGGTCAGCGATGACGATCTGCGGGCGGTGTTCGCTGAGGCAAAGACCAACGCAGACGCTGCGGGGATCGAAGAAACACCTGAGGAAGTGGATATCTCCGACGCGCTGGGAATCGCGATCGCGAATGCACTCGGTGATGACCCCGCCGACTGGGTCCCGGGGTACCTTCCCCCTCCACCCGAAGTTGAAACACAACCCGTCGATCAGAGCGCAACCCCCGATGATCAATCGGAAGATGCCCCTGTCGACAACGAAGGGCCCTGATCCATCAGAACATCGAAACAAGCATCGTGATCCCGCGATCGATCCAGATCGCAATCAGCACAGCGATGGCAACCGTTGGGATCGGATGACGGAGCAGGAGTGAGCGGAGTTCACTTGCGACCTGCTCTTTTTCGATGACACCCGCGATCAAGGGTTTGGTTTCCGTTGGACGGATGCGCTCCGGGCGGCGGCGCTGGATGGGCTTTGAGTCCGCATTGAGGAAACACTTGAAGTCCATCATCAAGACATCGTGATCCGAGTAGGGCTGGAGTTTGATGTCGGTCATGCCCTGCATCGCCGCAGTATCGATTGCTTCGAACTCCGAGCGTGCACTGATCTGTATTGACTTGGGCTCGAGCGTATCCATATCTCGGCCGGTTGCTTTATAGAAGGGCATGTGTGCGGACCTCCGTGTCGTTTGCAGACCGTACCACTTCTTACTCGATCCTGCACGAAACAGTTTATATCCAATGATATAGCACACCCGAATTCCGGGTGTGCAGTGGGTGAAACCACTTATGAATTCAGGAGTTATCCACGAAGACCGCTATTCGTTGAAGACCAGGAAACCCAGAGCCGCGAGCGTGAACATGAGCAAGGCGAAAAGCACTTGTTCTCTGCGTGTTGGCAGGCGCGAAGGTCCATTGAGCACGGGCGCAAGGATCGCTCTGGCAGCGATACAGCAAACAAGGCCAAACACGGCGAGCAGCCATCGCGGGGAACCATATTCGATCAGTTCCTGCGCATCAGCGAACGGCGTGATCGCGCCGAGACCGATGTAGAGCCCGTTGGCGAGCAGGACGAAGGCCGCGACGATGCGGAGCGAGAACTGGTGACGCTTGATTAAGCATATCAGGAGCATTGGGACCCCAGCGCCGATCAGGACGCCGAGGACCGGGCCGCCCCATGTGGTGATGTGCGGGCGGGGGTTTGAGGCGAACTGCGTCATCGAGAACTTGAGCGGATTGAGGATGACGCGGTCGACCTCAGCCCCGGTGGCGAGTCCGGTGAGGATGTGGCCGAACTCGTGGGTCCATTGCATGTAGAGCCAGGAGAAGGCGAGTGTCCCGATTAGTGAGATTGCGACCAACACGCTGTTCTGCTTACCTGATTGCTCTGCGATCACATGCACCAGATATGGATACGCAGACAACCTGTCAGGGATCCGATGATCGCGATGGGCACGGCGGCAACGATGATCCCAAGAGCGATGGTACTGATCGGGGCCCGCTGCAGCCGGGATTGCTCTTGTATTACGAACTCGTCCTCATACAAGCCCGCGTCGATCTGCGTTGTCTGGCGTGTCGAACCATCCAACGCGAGTTCTTCGATCTCGACATTGGCGGACTTTGAGATGCCGCGTGCGTATGCGATGCTCAGGGCCGTGTCGAGATCATGTGCGTCCACGATCTCCTTGCGGGGCTGGCGGCGTTTGTCTTTGCCGTTGATGCGGTACTTGGGCATGAGATCACACGCTCACCACCGCCGGTTCATCGCTGGTGATGATCTCGGCTTCGGTTTTTTCGATGACCTCTTCGACCGACACGCCCGGGGCGAGCTCGGTGAGCTTGAAGCGTTTCTTGGCTTCGTCGAACTCGAGGACGCAGAGGTCGGTGATGATCATGTCGATGCAGTTCTTGCCGGTGAGGGGGAGGGTGCACTCGCGGAGGATCTTGGGGTCGCCGTGCTTGGAGACGTGCTCCATGGTGACGACGACCTTCTTGACGCCGGCGACGAGGTCCATGGCGCCGCCCATGCCCTTGATCATCTTGCCGGGGATCATCCAGTTGGCGATGTCGCCCTCCTGGGAGATCTGCATGGCGCCGAGGATGCACATGTCGATGTGCCCGCCTCGGATCATGCCGAAGGATTGCGAAGAGGCGAACGAGGACGCGCCGGGGACGGCGGTGATCGTCTGCTTACCCGCGTTGATCAGATCGGCGTCGACCTTGTCTTCGCTGGGGAACGGGCCGATGCCCAGCAGCCCGTTCTCGGATTGGAGCCAGACCTCCATCCCCTCGGGGATGTGGTTCGCCACCAAGGTCGGCATCCCGATCCCGAGGTTGACGACGAACCCGTCGTGGAGTTCCTGAGCAGCCCGTTTGGTGATTTCATCGCGTGTGAGTGGCATGGCCAAGTATAGGGTCTCCGGCTAACCGCACCCACAGTCCTCGCCGCACTTGTCGGACGAACGATCTTTCGTTTTCGCCGACACCGTGAGACTTGTGCGTTTGCCCTTCTTCTTGGGGACAAACATGCGAAACAACGCGTACACCGCGACGAGCGCGATGAGTGTGACGACCCAGAACTGCCAGTCTCCGATCGGCATCGCTTACCCCCCCACCGATCCGACGATGGTGTAGGCGATGAGCGCCCCGGCGTATGCGACGGCGGACATCCAGCCGAGCTGAAGGAACGCCCAGCGCCAGCCGCCGGATTCTTTCGCCGTCACGACCGTTGTTGGAAGACAGAGCGATGCGAAGACATAGAACACGAGCAGCGACCACGCCGTTGGGGCGTTGAAGATGGGCGATCCGTCGTCGCGTCGCGCAAGCTTGATCATCTCAAGGACCGATTCGTCTTCGATGTCATCATTCCCCGCGACCTGCACCGCCATCGTCGAAACGAAGACCTCGCGCGCGGCAAAGGACGCGAGCACGCCGACGGTGAGCTCGTCGTTGTACCCGAGTGGTGCGAACACGGGTTGGATGGTTGAACCGATGCGTTGAAGGTAGCTCGGCGGGATGTAGTGCTGCGCTTCGTAAGCTGCAAGATCCTTCTCGTATTGCTCGGATGCCTTCACATTCTCCTGTTGGACCCGTTCAATATACTCACCATCAGCACCGTCTGGGAAGAAGAAGGTCTGCTTGAGCGAAGGCTCCTCTTGAATTGTGATCGGCATGGTGTTCTGCGGGTACGCATCCAACCACCAGAGCACGATCGAGATCGCGACGATGAGGGTGCCGGCCTTCTTGAGGAACACCGTGCCGCGATCGAGGGTGAGCAGCAGCGCGGACTTGAGATCCGGGATGCGATAGCTGGGGAGCTCAAGCGCCATGGGGCGGGACTTGCCATTGAGGATGGTGCGCCGTGCGATGAGCGAGGTGAGCAGGCCGCCGGTCGCACCGAGGACATAGCAGCCGGTGAACGCGATCGCCTGGGTGCCGGGTTGATCGGGGAACAGGATCCCGATGAGCAGCACATACACGGGGATGCGTGCGGTGCAACTCATGAACGGCGCGATGAGGATCGCGGCGAGGCGGTCGCGCCGATCGGGGATGGCGCGGGTGGCCATGATGCCGGGGATGGCGCAGGCGTGCGATGAAAGCAGCGGGACGAACGCGTGCCCTGACATCCCAAATGGGCGGAGCAAGCGATCGATCACGAACGCGGCCCGCGCGAGGTACCCGGTTCCCTCGAGCAGCGCGAGCAGGAAGAACAACAGACAGATCTGGGGGAGGAAGATGACGGTGCCGCCCACGCCGGCGATGACGCCGTCGACGAGGAGGGCCTTGATCGCGCCGTCGGGCAGCATCCCGCCGACCCAGCCGCCCAAGGAACCGAACCAGACATCGATCAGGTCCATCGGGATCGCGGCGAGTTTGAAAATCACATAGAACAACCCCGTCATGACGAGCGCGAACGAGCACACACCAAGAATGGGGTGCGTGAACGCACGATCGAGTCGATCCGTCACATGATCGTCGTCGAGTGTATCAAGCGGAGCGCACGCGTTGAGATAGACATCCTGCGACCAACGCTCGATGCCCGACTGGTCAGTGGGCGCGGTGCGATCGGGGACGCGGGCGTGACGCAATGCCTCCAGAACCTCATCGATACCCTCGCCCGTCCGCGCGGAACAGACAACCACCTCGCACCCGAGCATCTCCGAGAGTCGATCCGCGTCGATCCCGATCCCACGGCGACGGGCTGAGTCGATCATGTTGACCGCAACAACAGTCGGCAATCGTCGATCGAGTGATTCCGCGACGATCGTCAGGTTCCGCATGAGGTTCGTCGCATCGAGCACGACAAGCAACGCGTCGGGTTTGTGCGCTTCTTCGCCCTTGGGCGCCGCGGTCCCGTCAAGGCACGCTGCACAAACGCGTGATTCGGAGAGATCGAGATTGAGCGAGTAGATGCCCGGCAGATCGATCAGCGTGGACTCAACATCCTCGCGAACGATGTGGGCAACGCGTGCTTCCTGGGTCGTCCCGGGGAAGTTCGCGGTTTTGGCGCGGATCCCCGCGATGCGATTAAAGAGGGTCGTCTTCCCAACATTGGGGTTCCCGAGGAACGCAATGGTGCGATGCCGGCGATCGATCGATGGAGAAGCATCCATAACGCTCATCGCAGCTTCGGCACTCAGGCGTGCGGGGTGACGAGAACGCGGGACGCGATGTCCTTGGCGAGACCGATTCGACAACCGCCGCCGCATGCGCCCGAGAGAGAAACGATGCAGGGTTCGCCCAATCGACACATCTGAATGGACGCGTCAGGACGCAGCCCCATCGCGCGGAGCATCTTTGTGTCCTGTTCATCGAGTTCGGCAGTGTTCACCGTGGCACGCTGCCCGCGGGACAACTGGGACAGGGGGATCGATACCGGTTTAGGCTCAATCGTTGCATCGTGATTCTGATTCGTTGCGATCATGCGTACCCCGGCTCAATGGCCTGAAAAGGACATTTGACTCCGTGATTGTACGCTGATTGAGAACGATTCGCAACGAGGCCAGAAAGAAATACCCATCAATCGTCGTACTGGGTTTGGGCATCCGTAGGCTGGAAACTCATGCAGTACCCAGCGCGCCAGACGGGGTAGATCACCTCGCAGCGGAACCCGACATATTCACTCGGATCCCACCCGAGACGATCGAAGAACAGACCAGTGAGCTCGCCGTGCCTGGGGTGGAGCTTGGTTTGGGCACGGGAGATGCCCTCACCGAGCAGTTCCAGACGAGGCGGGGACGGGTATCTGGTGATCCATCGCTGCCCGCCGGGGGATGAGAGATTTGGGTACCAGAGCTGGGCATCGATCGCGGGGCGGACCAGACGCTCAAGCTCACGATGGAGGTAGATGTCGAATACGAGCTGCGCGGTTGGGCAGTTCACCAGCGACCACACTTCGTCGAGGGTCATCTTCCCGGTTTGCGGATCGGAGAACGGATGATTCGATCGCATCGCCGTGATGACATCGATTGTCTGCGGCCCATCGAGATCTGCCGGGTCGATCACCTGGATCAGGTTGTCCGATCGCCCTTGGGACGAAACGGTCGGGAGCGGGTGCGTCGTGAACTCCTTCAACAGCGCCTGAGGCGTGTTGCCCTCGGGCTTGGAGTCGTCGAGCAGATCGAAGGAGCGGTTCTCGGGATCATCCCATTGAAGGGTGTCACCCGCGCGGATCACGACGGGCATCCCGCCGGGCATCACGGTGGTCTGAATCAACCCAGACGCGAGCGCCCGCTGGAGGACCTCGGGGTTTTCGGGTGATCTGCGGAACGCATAGAGGCTGATCGAGGTCTGGGCGGAACGCCCCGTGACCCCGATCGCGGATTCGAACACTGCCCGGCGTTGCTCGATGCTCCCAAGGGTCGAGTCTGAACTCGTTGTGCCCGGCGCGTTGATCCGGTTGATGAGTTTGGTGTGTGAGCCTGCGAGGTTGGAGATGAGTTGTTCAAACTGCGATACCGCGATCTGCGCGAGCTCGATCGATTGGGGCTTGAGCCCGGCCTCCCGCATCGTGGCCAGGAGTTGCTCGAGCCCCTTGGTCCCGGGCAGTTTGACGAGTGTCTGGATGCTTGGTGATGGATCGCGGAGCGCATGGGCAACCCGCTGCGTCGTATTCCGAACAATATCGAGGTGCTTGGACATCCCCGACCCGTTTCGGGCGGATTCAGGGAGTTGCCCCACCAGCACACTCAGGTCCGAGTGCAATCGGGCTGCAACGCGTTCGCACATCGCTTGTTCTTCGTGCGTGAGCGGGTTTGGGATGGATTTGGGCGTGGTCTTGGCAACAGCGCTGGGCATGACGCGCACGATACCCGGCACGGCGTGTCGCGTGTGATTTGAAATCGGAGATTCTGACCCAAAGTACGGATGATGCATCGATTTCGCCTAAGTATGCCGGTTATTGAGCCCCGGATGCGATACCGATCCCATCGGGTGATTTTCTTCAGTGTATTTGATTTCAGGGTTGATTTCAAATCATTTTCTATGTATTGTCTCATTCGATAACCCGATCACAACGGTGTGCACCGGGTCCGTACCGCGTCGGCTGAGGGGTCCAGGAGATCAATATGCAACTCACTCAAACTACAGGCATCATCATCGCGAGCGTCTGCGCCCTTGCGGGAACGACCCACGCCCAATCGGTGACCCAGCTGATGCCGCTCACGCCCGGCGACGCGTTCGCGGAAGACATCAATGACAACGGAGAAGTTGTTGGGCAATCGATGTTCGCCGGATTCGGGATGCGCCCGACGCGATGGGACGCGTCCGGGAACGCGGCTCATCTGGGTGTGCTCGCAAGCAGCGTCACGGGCAACGCGCTCGCGATCAACAGCAATGGCGAGATCGTCGGCTGGAGCGAGGATCAGAACGGGTATCGGGCCGCGACGCTCTGGGACGGGCGGGGCGGGATCGTGAACATTGACGATGCGATCGGGTCCAGCGCGCCGTCTGTGCCATGGGACATCAATGACGCCGGTGTAATCGTCGGCCAGGCATCGATCACACCGGGCATCTTCCAGCGGGGGTTTATCTGGGATCAGGTCAACCCCGCACAGCAAGCCGGGACCGATCTGTATCCCGGCGGCGCGAACTATGGCATCAATAACGACGGGCATATCGTCGGTGCCGGTTTCTACTTTGGTGATCCGGATGACGCACTGCTCGCGATCCCCGATGGGCGCGGCGGGTACGAATATCCACTCATCAACCCGCTTGGTTTCTACTTCTCGCAGGCCCGCGCGATCAACAACGACGGCCTGATTGTTGGACACACAGTCTACAACTCGACGACCGATACCTGGAACGCATGCATCTTCACGGGTGACGAGCGTGAACCGGTACAAACCCTCGGGACCCTTCCGGGTCTCAACACCTCCGAGGGGCTCGATGTCAATGACTCGGGCATGATCGTCGGGTACTCATGGGACGGCACGGGCAACGGGATCGATCCGCGCGCGTGGGTCTGGGTCGACGGCACGATGTATGACCTGAACGAGTTGCTCGAAGAGGGTGGCGCGTTCGAGATCCTTTCCCGCGCTACGGGGGTAAACAACAACGGCGACATCGTCGGGTGGGGCCGTCTACTCGATGGTTCCATCGGGGCGTTCCTGATTGAGGGTTTCGCGCCCCCATCCGAGTGTGCCGCGGACCTCAACGGCGACGGCGAGCTCAACTTCTTCGATGTCAGTGCCTTCCTCAACGCGTTCAACGCGCAGGACCCGATCGCGGACTTCGATCGCAACGATGAGTGGAACTTCTTCGATGTCAGCGCATTCCTCAACGCGTACAACGCGGGCTGCCCGTAACGCTGATTCAAGGGGGGTGCCTCGAGGACCGCTGGGGTTGCGTTGGGGACGACGGAACTCAGTAGATCGATGCACTCACAAGACACACGGAGCCGTTGGCATCACCCCTCTCGCCGCGGCTCCGTGTGTTTTTACTTTTTGTTGCGTTTCGCGCGAGCGTTCTGGGATCGGCAGACAAGGTATCCAACAACGAATCCGATCAGCGAGAAGACGAAGTAGACTATTGCTGCGGGAACGAGCAGGTCGGTGATGAAGAAGAGATCAAGCTCGACATCTTCCCAGTTCTGGAAGATGAGAATCAGGAAGATCACCCCTGCGATCACGCCCATAATGAACTTGGGCTTGAGGTAGAAGGGCTTGCCCTTGGGCTCGGGCGGTGTGGGTGTGGTTGCTTGTTCAGTCATGCGTGTGCCCCTCTCTGATGGAATCCGAAATCAATCGACCCACAGCCCACATAGGCAGGAGTCCTCCGGCAACGCCGGAGACAAAGGCGCCAACCCCGAGTATGAACGCAAGGGTACTCTTGAATCTGATCAGCCCCGACCGATCGTTCTCTGCATCGTAACTCGATACGATTGTGATTGACTCTTTGCCGTACTCATAGAACTCCTGGGCCTCGTTGAAAGACACCCCGGTGTTGATGTAGATCCGTGTGATGCCGAGCAGCGCAGCGACCGTAATGGCGACCGCGCTCCACAGCAAAAGCTTGGCAGGCTGGGTTTCATTGAGAAAGCGAATCAACATGCTTGAGCGTTGATCATGGGCGGGATGTTGTGATCGGAACGATTGCCCTCGTTCAAGCTCACCACTTTCATGTGAGTCGGGTTCGCTCAACTCACACCTCCGATCGGTGGACCGAGGACCTCGATGCCGTATCGTTTCGCGACTTTGATGATCTGGTCGATTTGCTCTTTGGTCACGGGGTCGGGAACTTCATCGGGCGAATCGACAAGCTTGCCGAACTCGTGGAACATGCGTTCCATCCCGCCGGGTGTGACATGGATCAGGGCATACACCGGTTCGTCCGTGAGATTGGCGAAGGTGTGTGGCACGCCCCTGCGAGTCAGCACGGAATCACCCGCGAACGCGTCGAGCTCTTGATCTCCGACACGAAAGCGCAGCGAGCCCGTCAGGATGTCGAAGCGTTCGTCCTCGTTCTCGTGAACATGGAAGGGTGGGCCGCCGCCGGGCGGGATGGTGGCGTGCCAGAGCGCGTACGCGCCGTCGGTATCCTCCGCCGTCGCGAGGAACCTGTAGATATCGCCCGAGGCGTGGATGATGGTCTGATCGGAGACCTTGCGGATCATGACTTGCTCACCAATTTGTGATTAGTCATTGCTTGCCCCTCTTGCGATCGCGTCAGCGATTAGGCGAGCGATCGCCCAGATGACGAGCACGCCCGCGCCGTATTCGATCAAGGATGCGATTCCCGCAAGGAACATGGCAAAGCCTTGTCCCGAGTCCACCACCTGCCCATTCGTTGTCACGGTGTTCGAGTTCGCGTAGACCATACTTTTGATCGCGATAAATCCGATGATCTGAGACGCTATGTAGGACACGGCAGCGAAGATCAGGATCATCGCGGGCTGCGCGAAGCTCAGATAGTCACGGACATAGTCAATGACATTTGTGAAACCGGAAGGAGCACTTGAGCTCGCGCCTGAGACTGATTCGAACTCACTCTTAGTTTCACTTGGTCGCTGCTTGCCGGGACGCCAATCTCCGTAAGTTGGACCATCTCCTCTGGGCGCATCATCACTCATGCCTCGCTCACCGTTCTTTGCTCGATGCGTTTCTCGCTGTCGGTCTTCACGACGCAATCGACATACACACCGGGCAGGTGGATCTCGTCCGGGTCGAGCGAACCCGTCGGGACGATCTCTTCGACTTCCGCGATGGTGAACTTGGCGGCGGTGGCCATGTCGGGGTTGAAGTTGCGGGCTGTCACATTGAAGACGAGATTGCCGAACTCGTCGGCCTTTTGGGCCTTGACGAGGGCGAGGTCTCCGAACAGGCCGGTCTCCATGACGAATGGGCGTTCATCGCCGCCGTTGGGTGATGCGAAGGTCCGGGTCTCTTTGCCCTCCGCGACCATGGTGCCGTAGCCGGTTGCGGTGTAGAAGGCCGGGATGCCTGCGCCGCCCGCACGCACACGCTCGGCGAGCGTGCCCTGGGGGTTGAACTCGACTTCAAGTTCATCGGCGAGGAACTGGCGGGCGAACTCCTCGTTCTCGCCGACATACGACGAGATCATCTTCTTGATCTGCTTGGTCTGTAGTAAGAGCCCGAGTCCCCAATCATCAACCCCCGCGTTGTTGGAGACACAGGTGAGGTCTTTAACGCCGGTATCACGGAGGGCGATGATGAGTTGCTCCGGGATGCCGCAGAGCCCGAACCCCCCCACCATGCACATCATGCCATCGCGGAGGATGCCTTGCTCGGCGAGCCCTTCAAAGCACTCGTTTGGTGTGTTGCGGACTTTGGATGCCATGTGTGATCACCTTTCGTCTGATGGGGCGGCGTACGGGTGATTGTATGCGAGATTGGCTACAGGATACAGGAAACTGGTGGCACAGGCGTCTCGCCTGTGCGCTCTCGACAGATGCACAGGCGGGACGCCTGTGCCACCGCTGGTTGCTATTTGGAGGCCTTGACGCCGAAGAGGCCCTGCTGATCCGGGCCTGTGGTTGGGCGGGAAGACAGATCGTCGAGCTCGCGCTGGATGTCCTCAAGCGTCGAGAGCTGGAGGTGCTCGGTGGCGAAGCGGATATAGGCGATCTTGTCCACATTGCGGAGCTTGGCCATGACACGCTCGCCGACGAGTTGGGATGGCACCTCGCGCTCGAACTCGGCGTGGAGTTCTTCCTCAACCGCGGCGGCGAGGGACTGCTTGATGTCCTCAGAGATGGGCCGCTTGCCGCAGGCGTTTGAGACGCCGCGCATGATGTTCTCGGGGCTGAAGGGGACGCGGGATCCGTCGCGTTTGACGACCATGAGGCGGCCGGCGGGCTCAACTCGTTCGTAGGTTGTGAATCGCTTCTCGCACTTGAGGCAGTGGCGACGACGACGAATCACCGCCCCACCTTCGGTGGAGCGGGAATCGATGACCTTATCCTGGTTGTGGGCACAATATGGGCAGATCATGCGGTATGGATCCCCTTAGGTCAGGTGATGATACCACAAGATGTGGGGGAATGAACGAAGTCAGCCGAAATCAATCCCAGACGACTGGAGAAGCAGATAAATGCTTCTGTCCGGTTGCATTAGCGATTGGGTTGGGGTGTGGTGCGCAGATAGGGCTTGATCTCGTTGAAGCCCTTGGGGAACTTCTTCTCCGCATCTTCGTTGCTGACGGACGGGACAATGATGCAGTCCTGCCCGTCTTCCCAGTTGGCGGGGGTCGCGACTTGGTACTCGCTGGTGAGTTGCAGCGAGTCGATGACGCGGAGGATCTCGTCGAAGTTGCGGCCGGTGCTGGCAGGGTAAGTCAGCGAGAGCTTGAGCTTCTTGTCGGGGCCGACGATGAAGACTGAGCGCACGGTCAGGGTGCTGTTGGCGTTGGGGTGGATCATGCCATAGAGATCGGCCACGGTGCGGTCATGATCGGCGATGAGTGGGAAGTTGAGCTTGGTCCCCTGGGTTTCCTCGATGTCCTTGGACCAGCTCTCGTGATCGCTGAGCCCGTCGACGCTCAGGCCGATCACCTTGACATTGCGTTTGTCGAACTCGCCCTTGAGCTTGGCGACCGCGCCGAGCTCGGTGGTGCAGACGGGGGTGAAGTCAGCCGGGTGGCTGAAGAGCACGGCCCATGAGCCGTCGATGTAGTCGTAAAAATGGATCGGCCCTTCGGTCGAGTCCTGAGTGAAATCGGGTGCTGTATCGCCGAGTTGAATGGTCATCACATGCTCCTTTATCTATATGAACCCGGTCTGGCAAAGAAACCATACAGGGTTCACAAGTATATGAATATGTGGCGTGCCTGACCGCATTGATCACGGACGATCAGGTAGACCAGTGGTCAATCTGCGGCGGTGAACACTGCCCCACTTCCGGTGGAGCGAGAATCAATGCCCCTGCCCTGATTGAAAACTTGATTCCGTCAGATCATGAGGCATGCAGCCCAGTGGACATGTGATGACTATTCAAGATCGGGGTGAAACTCGCCGTGGGATCGAGCTTCACCCCATTCGTTTCTACTCGCGTATATCAGCCGACTAGTTGAGCCCTGCCCTGAGTTGCTCGCTCTCCGCGCTGATCAGGAGCGCTTGCAGACTCTCATAGCGACGCTCTTGCTCCTGGAGTTCAATACGGAGTTCTTTGAGCATGAGCTCCAGATCACCGAGTTGTGCTTTCGCTTTCTCGAAGTCGGGTCCGCTGAGCTCGCCTTGGATGATGCGCTGCTCGATCTGTTTCCCTTGGAGTTCAATGCGTCCGTAGTCATTGGACTTCTCGAGATATTTCTGCTTCGCGACTTCGTATTCTGCGCGGATCCGATCGAGCGCTTCTCGTGATTGCGTGTGTTGCTCACGCTGCTGGGATTCGTGCTGCGCCTTGAGTTCTTCGAGCAGCACCCGGATTTCTTCGTGCATGCGTTCGGGTGCTGTGACGACGAGTGTCGAGTTCAAGACGGAACTTGTTGCGAGCGAGCCACCATTCGGAGTCCAGTCTCTCGACGATACATGCGACTGCATGAGGTCCATCACCCGCTGAACCGTATGCTGAGTTCGTGGGGAAAACACACTGCTGGTCTGACCCGAGTTCGATGTACTAGGCGGGGATGGCTGCGTGAAGACAGACAGGTCGTAGATCCTCTTCACCGTGGTGCGGCGATCAAACTGGTCACGGTTCCCGATCTCGATCCGATCAGGGCGTTTGAAGGCGGCCATCGAGTTGTAGAAGACCTGCTCGGTCCGCTCTGCGAGGATGGTGAACACGAGTTCCGCGTTGATCGGGTTGGAGTCGATGTTTATTGGGGTGTCGCTGCTGAAGCCGAACTGTTCGAGCATGTCCCAGTGGATGATCAGCGGGCGGTCTGCGTGTGCCTCGATCTCGTCGAACAGCTCTCCGAAGGTCGCGTTCCGGACATCGATCGTGAATGCTTCGAACGGGTCCGGAGCAGCGGTAGCGATCGGTGCGGCTTCTTCGCTGAGCGTGATTGTGGTGTTCGTCGCGTTGTGTGTGCTCGTTGGCATCATCATGCTGATGCTCGCGGTCATAATAGAGCCAGCGAGGACAAAGAATGTGGCGTTCATGGCGAATCTCCTGAATGGGGTCCGTGTGCGTGAGGCCGATGAAATGAGTTTGGCGAGCTCGGCGGTCTCGCCGAGTTCGTGGATTGCGGCTTGAATCGCGTCGGGTTCCGATTTGCCCATGATGAGCAGGTCGTCGACGCGGGAGCGGAGGTGATCCTCGAGCTCATCGCGTACCTGATCGCGCTGCGAGCTTGGGAGGTTGAGCATTGACACGAGCACATCGAGCCAGGACTCGATCGCGTCGCGATTGCTCGACGGACTAATCCCCCTGGTGCGTTTCATGTGTTTGTGCTCGTGGCGGTGGCTGTCGGGGCGAGGAAGTTGTCGAGCAGGTGCTGCATCTGCTTGTGGGCCTCGATGTGCTTGTCGAGTTGTCTGCGCCCCTTGGGACTGAGCGTGTACCACTTGCGTTTGCGTCCGCTGGCGTCGGGGTCGGCCCCTTCGGCCTTGACCTCTTCCCAGCTGGTGGTGACGAGGCCTTGTTTTTCGAGCTTGGTCAGCAGCGGGTACATGCCCGAGGCGGTGAGCTTGAAGTGCCCGTCGGACTTGGCGGCGATGGCCTTGGTGATGGCGTAGCCGTAGGACGGGCCGTCGGCGAGGACCGAGAGGACGACGAGTGTGGAGTGATCTTGCTTGAGATTGAGCATGGCGGTTTCCTTGGCGTCTGCTTCGGATCAATATACCACAGATGTATATATCGAGTTCTGATATATCTGAATATTGAAGGGATTTTCTCGGTGGGGCGTGGAATAGATCGTGTTCGAATGCTATTTTCTTGTTTAGGAAAATGAGAAATCAACACACCAACCCGATCGACCGGCTCACCAGCATCGCTGGTGCGTTCGCGGATCCCAATCGAGTCCGCCTGCTGGCGGCGTGTCTGGATCAAGAACGATGCGTCTGCCAACTCGTTGCCTTGATCGATCTCTCGAACGCGTCGATCTCCAAACATCTTGGGCAGCTGCGTGATGCGGGATTGCTCGAATCGCGACGGGAGGGGCGATGGGTGCACTACCGGTTGCCCGATTCACCGGATGCGATCGTGCGTGATGCGCTCGCAACGGTCCGCGCCCATGCGATGGAAGACGAGCGGATAGTGATGGATCGGCAGACCCTGATCAACATCGATGCGATTGACCCCAATGAACTGGCACGCATGCAGCGGGAAGGGTGCTGCCCGGACCTGTCATGCTGCCCACAAAAGCCGTCAAACACCCCCACTGTTTCACAAGGAGAACAGTCATGAATACGAACGAAGCAGTCCGCGACCAGATCCGGAGCGACTACGCGAACATCGCCACCACGAGCAACAAAGCCGAGGGCACCGGGAGCAGCTGCTGTGCCGGCGCCTGTGGCGTCACCGAGTCGATTGACCCCGATGTGCTGGCCGAGCAGATCGGGTACTCGCGAGAAGAACTCGAAGCGCTGCCGGCGGACGCGAACATGGGACTCTCGTGTGGGAACCCGAATGTGATCGCGAACCTCAGGGAGGGCGAGACGGTGCTGGATCTGGGCTCGGGCGGCGGGTTCGACCTGTTCCTGGCCGGGCCCAAGGTCGGTAAGACTGGCAAGGCCATCGGCGTGGACATGACCGCCGAGATGATTGGCAAGGCCCGCAAGAACCTGGAGCACTACAAGAACACAACGGGGCTGGACAATGTCGAGTTCCGTCTGGGGGAGATCGAGCACCTGCCGGTGGCGGACAACTCGGTCGATGTGGTCATGAGCAACTGCGTGATCAATCTGGCGCTGGATAAGCAGGGCGTCTGGAATGAGGTCGCCCGCGTGCTCAAGCCAGGGGGACGGGTGGCGATCAGCGATATGGCGTTGTTCAAACCGCTCCCTGAGTCGGTCAAGGAGATCGTCGAGTCTTGGGCGGGGTGCATCGCGGGCGCGGCGTTGATCGAGGATCTGCAGCAGCAGATGCTCGAAGCCGGGCTTCAGGGTGTGAACTTGACACCCAAGCCCGAATATGTGAAGGCGCTGATGAATGCGGATGATCCGCTGTACAACAAGGTGGTCGCGGAGTTGCCCTCAGGAGAATCTGTGGCGGATTACATCACGAGTGTGGATATCGCGGCGGTGAATCCCGATGGGGCATGCTGTGGGACCGGCTGTTGTTGAGTCCCGCGGTTACGACCTTGCCTAGAGTTATTCCATGAGCCAGCAGACCACGACCACCGTGACCACCACCACGCCCAGATGAAGGCGGCTGGCTTATGTTGCAGAAATAGCACACAACGCCCGGCCGCTGCCGGGCGTTTTTCATAGGATCATCCTCAGAACGGACTCCCATTTACGCGTTCAACACGAGAGCGAGCAGGACCAATGCCTCAGATTACCCTCCCCGATGGATCGGTGAAATCGTTTGATAACCCCGTTAGTGCCTTCGATGTCGCGATGTCGATCGGCGAGCGCCTCGCCAAGGCGTGCGTCGGCGCGATCATTGACGAGGAGCTGTCTGATCTGAGCACCGTGATCGACAAGGACTGCACCCTCTCGCTTGTCACGGAAAAGACCCGCGACAAGCAGGACGACCCGAATGCGCTGAACCTGCTCCGCCATTCGACGGCGCATGTCATGGCGGAAGCGATCCAGCGAATCATCCCAGAGGCGATGCTCGTGTACGGGCCTCCGCTCGAAAACGGGTTCTACTACGACATCGCGTTCCCGGATGATCGCCCGCTCAAGGAGGGCGACTTTGAGGCGATCGAAGCGGAGATGGCGAAGATCGTCAAAGAAGACCGCCCGTTCACCCGGTACGAACTCGAATACTCCGAAGGACTCAAGAAGGTCAAGAGCGAGGGGTCCAAGTACAAGCTCGACAACGCGCATCGTGCGCACGAAGCGGGATCTCTTTCGCTGAGCTTCTACGCGACAGGTGAACCCGGGAAGGACTGGGAGGATCTGTGCCGTGGGCCTCATGTCCCGAGCACGGGGCGGATTGGCGCATTCAAGGTGATGTCGCTCGCGTCGTCCTACTGGCACGGCGACGAGAACTCCGATCGCCTCACCCGCGTGTACGGGACTTCCTTCTTCAACAAGAAGGACCTGAAGGCGTACCTAGAGCGGCTCGAAGAAGCGAAGAAGCGCGACCATCGCGTGCTGGGCAAGAAACTCAAGCTCTTCCACATCGACGAAACCGTTGGGCAGGGGTTGATCCTCTGGACGCCCAACGGCTCGGTTGTGCGCAAGGAGCTGCAGGACTTCATCTCAACGGAACTCACGAAGCAGGGGTACCACGAGGTCTTCACGCCTCATATCGGCAAGCTGGACCTGTACCGTACATCGGGGCACTTCCCGTACTACGCGGAATCGCAGTTCCCGCCGCTGATCGAGCGGGACCACATGGCGCACCTGAGTGATGAAGGGTGTACCTGTGCTGAGCTCTCGAACCACTTGCATACGGGCGAGATCGAGGGGTTCATGCTCAAGCCGATGAACTGCCCGCACCACATCAAGGTGTTCGACTCGCAGCCGCATTCCTACAAGGACCTTCCGGTGCGGCTCGCGGAGTTCGGCACGGTGTACCGTTGGGAGCAATCGGGCGAGCTCAACGGTATGACGCGTGTGCGTGGGTTCACGCAGGACGACGCACACCTCTTCTGTACTCCAGAACAGATCGGTCAGGAAGTTCAGGGGTGTTTGACGCTCGTCAAGACGATCTTCAAGGTCCTCGGGATGAAGGACTACCGCGTTCGTGTGGGTCTGCGTGACCCGGACAGCGGCAAGTACACTGGTGACCCTGCGAACTGGGACAAGGCGGAGCAGGCGTGCCGTGAGGCGGCGCAGACGCTCGGCGTGCCCTTCACGGAAGAGCCCGGCGAAGCAGCGTTCTATGGGCCGAAGATCGACTTTGTGGTCAGGGATGTGATCGGTCGTGAGTGGCAGCTGGGCACGGTGCAGGTGGATTACAACCTGCCCGAGCGGTTCGACCTCACCTATGTCGGCGCGGACAATGAGAAGCACCGCCCGGTCATGATCCATCGCGCACCGTTCGGTTCAATGGAGCGGTTCATCGGCGTGCTCATCGAGCACTTCGCGGGCGCATTCCCCGTCTGGCTCGCACCCGAGCAGGTGCGTGTCCTCCCGATTTCTGAAAAGAGCAACGATTATGCGCATGAGGTCATGAGCGCGTTGCACGCGATCGGGATCCGCTCGACGCTCGACGATCACGATCAGCGTGTGCAGGCGAAGATTAAGAACGGGTCGGAGATGAAAATTCCGTACCTGCTCGTGGTCGGGCCGCGTGATGCGGAGAACCGTGCGGTTTCGGTGCGTGCGTTCGGGATCGAGAAGGACCTCGGGTCGATGCCTCTGGATGAGTTCATCAGCGCGATCGGCGAGGAGTATCGCACCAAGGGTCGGAGCACGGTCCGTGAGCGGTTCGCAACGGTTCAGGCGTGATCACTCGCCGAGTCGTTTCCTGAACCAGTCGCTCAGATCGTCGCTTGTGTAGGCATCGTCCCACGCGTTGTGGTTCACGCCGGGGAGTTCGGTGTAGCGTGTGTCCGCGTCGAGTTCTTCCAGTGCGCCGTGGATGGCACGGGATTCGGCGGCTGAGACGACCGAATCCGCGTCACCATGCCAGAACCATGTGGGTAGGGTTTGGAGTTCTTTCGCAGCTGCGATGAACGCGGGGGTGGTCTTTGTGGCTTCGGGATGTTTGATTCTTTGCCTGTCCTCGGTAAAGACCGGTCGCAGATACCCACACACAGGCGCGGCGGCAACGAATCGGTCCGAATGCGACCGTGCGAACGCCATGGTGCCGTGCCCCCCCTGGCTGAGCCCGGTGATCGCGAGCTTTTCGGGGTCGTAGAGGCCCTTCGCCTTTGCTTCGTCGAGGAAGTGGATCACGGCCTTTTCGTGCTCCTCCCACTCGGAGTTGTGGATCGGTTTCTGTGGCACGATGAGCACGAACGGCCAGAGCTCGGGTTGATCGATCGCGTGTTTGGGTAACCCGACGCTGAGTTGGCGTTCGTTGTCCGTGCCGCATTCGCCATACCCGTGGAGGAAGAGGATCGCTGGTCCGCCTTTGGTCGCGTTCTTGTTGATGATCACGGCGCACGGGTAGGACTGCCCATCGATCGTGGTCGATACATCGATCACTTCGTGCGTCTTCCCATAGAGGATGTCGGGATGTGTAGATTCCTGTGCGTGGCTCAATCCAGCGCATGAGAAGATAGCAAAGCAGACGATGAAATGGGTGAGGCGCATGCTAATGGTATACCATGACCCGCGGGAGTGAGCAAGGCGTCTGCCTCGACCCCGGGTGTCGATTGATGAGCACACGAGAAACCATGGACCCACGGACGGCGGATCAGATCCGGCGCGATCTGCGTTTCAGCACGCGGGACGCGATGTTGTTCTCCGTCATGGTCGGGTGCGGCGAGGCATACTTCGTCGCCTTTGCCCTTGCGGTCGGGATGGGCGAGACGCTCGCTGGTCTGCTCGGGTCGGTGCCCTTGCTCGCGGGCGCGCTGCTCCAACTCGCAGGGCCCAGCGCTGTGCGGGCGTTGGGATCGCACAAGCGATGGGTGGTCCTGGCCGCGGGGCTGCAGGCGCTGAGCTTTGTCCCCATGATCATCGCGGCGGTGGTCGGGCACATGCCAGATTGGCTGATCTTTGTGATGGTCGCGTTGTACTGGGCGTTCAACCTCGGCGGCGGCCCTGCGTGGAACACCTGGATCGGCACCGTCGTCCCCCGCCCCGTGCGCGCCAAGTACTTCGCGGGGAGGACGCGACGGGCGCAGGCGGCCCTGATGTTCTCGCTCATCGGCGCCGGGCTGATCCTGTACTACGGTCGCAAACACTTCACTCATGGCGACGAGGGCGGCTCGTATTTGCTCGTGTTCGCGGTGCTGTTCGCGATCGCGGGCGTGGCGAGGCTTGCATCGACCTGGTGTCACACGCGCGTGAGCGAGCCCGAACCGATGCCCAAGGGTCAGACACGGGTCCCGATGCGGGCTTTCCTGCGCGGACCCCAAGCAGTCTCAGGCGGGCGATTGATCCTGTATATGCTCGGAGTCACGCTCGCGGTGCAGGTCTCCGGTCCGTTCTTCACGCCGTATATGCTCAAGGAACTCGGGTTCGATTATCTGGTGTACGCGGGGCTCTTGTGCGGGTCATTCATGGGACGCGTGATCGCGATGCCCATCATCGGACGATTCGCGAAGAAACACGGGCCTGCGAAGCTCTTGTGGATTGGAGGCGTAGGGATCATCCCGATGAGTGCGGTATGGGTGATCTCACCAAACCCATGGTTCATCATGGGAATCCAGGTTGTATCGGGGATGATGTGGGCGTGTTATGAGATGGCGACAATGCTGCTGCTGCTCGAGTCGATTCCTGCGCGCGAACGCACGAGCGTCTTGACCACTCAGACTGCGCTCAACGCCTGCACGATCGTGCTCGGCGCGAGTTCCGGCGCGCTGATCTTCCGATTGATGGGCGAGGGTGCAGGGGCGTATCACACCCTGTTCCTTGTGAGCGCCGCGGTGCGGTTGGGGACCTTGATTCTGCTTGCGCGGGTGCACATGCCTGAGATCAAACGGATCCGTCCGGTGATCTTCCGCACGATGGGGATCCGCCCGCAGTTCGGCGGGATCGATCGCCCGGTCGTGCCCTCGATCGACGACATGGATTCTGCTTCCAAGTGATGCAGGCACGGGCGTGTCTCTGTAGAATGCCCCCATGTGTGATGATTCTGATGCTCAACCGATCCGGATCGCGATGTGGTCTGGGCCTCGAAATATCTCGACAGCACTGATGCGGAGCTGGGGGGCTCGCCCGGACTGCTTTGTGAGTGACGAGCCTCTGTATGCCCATTACCTCAGCGCCATCGACGAGGTCAAACGCTGCGAGCACCCTGTGTACGACGAGGTGATGCGCTCGCAGCCGACGGATTGGCGGGAAGTCGCGGCGCTACTGACGGGACCGATCCCGAACGGGAAATCCATCTGGTATCAGAAGATGATGTCGCATCATCTGACCGAGGGGATGGGGCGGGACTGGATCGCGGGGTTGAGCAACTGTTTCCTGATCCGTGATCCGGCGGCGATGATCACGAGTTTTATCAAGATCATCGACAACCCGACGCCGGAGGATCTGGGGTTGCCGCAGCAGGTGGAGTTGTTTGAGTGGCTGCGGAAAGGGAAAGGTACAACGCCCGTAGTAATCGATTCGCGTGATGTGCTCGTGGATCCTGCCGGGATGCTCACAAAGGTGTGTGAGCGGGTCGGTGTTCCATTCGATGAAGCGATGCTTGGGTGGGAGCCGGGCACACGCGAGGAAGACGGGGTCTGGGCCCCCCACTGGTACTCGAGCGTGTACGGATCCACCGGGTTTGCGCCGTATGAGCCGAAACAGGAGCGCGTGCCGGAACGGCTCGCGGGTGTGCTTGAAGCATGCCGGGATCTGTACGATCAACTCGCGGCGCACAAGCTGTAGCAACCCGGTGCCTTGTTTCAGGTAGAACCCAATGCCAGAGGGGGCGTTAGGAGCAAAGCATGCACGAAACAAGCAGACGGGGATTCATCGCGGCGGGGTCGGTATCGCTCGCTGGCGGGGTTGCCTTTGCAGGCGGTTTGGTCCAGAAACAAAGTGAACAAGATAGAACCGATTCGCGCGTGAGAGCCGATGCGGAACGCGTGCGAGCCTTTGTTGGTGCCTGTCATGCGCGGATCGAGACTGTCCGTGAAATGCTCGGCGAGGACCCGGACCTCGCGAAGTCCGCGTGGGATTGGGGATTCGGTGACTACGAAACCGCGATCGGCGCGTGCTCGCACACGGGTCGGCAGGACATCATCGAGCTGCTGTTGATGCACGGTGCTCGGCCAACGATCTTCACACTCGCCACGCTCGACAAACACGCGGCCGTCCGGGGCTTCATCGAGTCGATGCCCGGCGCCCGAGCGATTGAGGGGCCGCACAGCATCTCGCTGTATCGTCACGCTCAGGCCGGGGGCGCAAGCCGGGTGATGCGTTACCTTGAGAAATCCGGGCTGAACCAGGGCGCGGAGATCTTCGAGACGGATCAGGCCGCCACGGAGCGGTATCTGGGCGTGTACGGATCGGAGGCGCTCGATCAACGGATTGCCATCGATTGGTCGGCGCGGTTCGGTTGCCTCACCCTCAAGATTGGAGACGAGTCTGCACGCAACCTGATTCCGATGGGTGGAGCGGACAGTCGCGTTGAAGAACTGATCTCCGTATTCCGCCCCGCTGGCTCACGCGGGGCAAGCGTGTCATTCACCGATCAGGATTGGCTTGAGATCCGGTATGCGGGCCAGACGGTGCGCGCGAAGCGGATGGATGAATGAGCACGCTTGCATGAGTGTTGCTACGCTTGACGCATGCAACAGAAGTTCAATGAGAAGAATCGGGATCTGAAGATCAATATCAACGGCGAGCTGATCCATCGGGACGAGGCGGGGATCTCGCCCTTTGACTCGCTGGTTCAGGGCGGAGACGGGGTCTGGGAGGGCCTCCGGGTCTACGACGGGACGATCTTCAAGCTCGACGAGCATCTGGAACGCCTTCGCCGGAGCGCGAAAGCCCTCGCGTTCACGCAGATCCCCTCGCGCGATCAGTTGTTCAACGAGATCAAGAAAACACTCGAAGCGAACGACATGCGGGACGGCGTGCACATCCGCATCACGCTCTCGCGTGGGACCAAGATCACCTCGGGGATGGACCCGAGACTGAACCAGGCGGGCCCGACCCTGATCGTGCTCGCAGAGCACAAGCCCCCGGTGTATCGCGATGCGGAAGGCAGCAGCGGGTTGACGATGTGCACGAGCAGCATCCGCCGATTCGCGCCGGACATGATGGACCCCAACATCCATCACAACAACCTGATCCAATCGATCATGGCGAAGGTCGAAGCGAACGCGCACGGCGCGGACGATGCGCTGATGCTCGATCAGCGCGGGTTCCTCGCGGAAGCGAACGCGACACATGTATTTATTGTGTCGCCGTACCCGGCCCACGCGGGGGACGACACTCCTGTCGTCCAGACCCCCACCACCGCAGCGTGCCCCGAGGGAATCACGCGTCAGACCATCATCGACATCTGCGATGAGCACGACATCCCCTGCATCGAGCGAGACATTTCGATGACGCATGTTTATAACGCGGACGAGTGCTTCACGACGGGGACGATGGGCGAGCTCGCGTGGGTCGGCAAGATCGACGGGCGCGTGATCGGTGACGGGAAGATGGGCGCGATGACCAAGCGCCTATCCGAGCTGTTTGTGGAGAAGACGAAAAACAAAGGCATACGCGTCGTGTGAAACCGAGAGGGGGCATTGCGGGTATCAGGGGTAGACCCCACACGCACACGGAGCCCCCATGCAGATAGAGCACTCGATCGTCGCCCTGTGGATCATCTGCTCGATGCTCGCGTGCTGGGCGTTTTCGTTGATTGTCCGCTGGTGGTCGGACGCACGCGCACGCAAGCTCGATCGCCTGAACGCGCAGTACTCCCCTGGATCGAGGTGGCTCGCGGGCACACTTGTGTGTATCTGCGTGCTTGGTTCGGTGCTTGCCGGGTATAGCGCCGCCTGGATCAGCGCACGCCCCAATATCGGAGGCGTGCGACTCACTCCGCTCGGCGCGATCGGTATCGGGATGATGATGTTCGCGTGCCTCCTCATTGTTTGGGGCGCCATCGGCGATCGATCACGCGGCAGGATGCGTTGCCCGAGGTGCTGGTACGACATGCGCGACTCCAACGGGCTGCCCTGCCCCGAGTGCGGAAAGGAAGTGCAACTCGAAAAGCATTTCTACCGAACTCGTCGCCCGCGTTGGGCGTTTGTTGTTGCGCTGCTGTTCCTCGTGTTCGGAGGCATTGGGATCGGGTTCAACGCCAAGCTCCGGAACCATGGCATGGCTGGGTTTGTTCCCAGCCGGCTTCTGATCTCCCACTGGGAACGGCTGCCGGCGAACTGGATCCATGACACTGGGATCGGCACCGATCAGCGCCATCTCACCGAACGGATTCGTGAAAATGAAGTCGCCACAAACGATCGGCGCGCATTTGTCACAGCACTGCTTGATGAGATGATCGACGATCCGCACGCACGATGGGAACCGCGCCGGATGGCGTTGCTTCACGCGTGCGCTCAACGCGAAAAATGGGACACGACCTCCGAGGACGCCACTCAAACACTGGTTTGGATCCCAGAGGACGACCGGGTCGAGCGACTCTATGCTGCGTGTATTGAAGACCTGCTGAACTTCATTCAACGATCCACTGTCCCGATGGAGACGGAACTCGAGTTCGCGATCCTTGATTCTCTCGGGATGTGGCGCGGGACGACCCTCCAGACGGTGCGAGAATGGACCATCCTGCACGCGTTTTCCGGCGATGAACAGATGTTTGTCTATCGAAGAGGGCTCAACGCGGAGCAGGTCGACCACCTCTCCGGATTGCTCGGCGATCTCCCCGAACGCTTCAAGCAACTCCACGATCTCGCTGCGTACACCGGGCCCGATCAGCAGTTCGCGTACGAACTCTCAGAGATCGAACTCGAGATCGGGATCCTGAGACAGCGCGTCCTTGAACTGATGGCGTGGCACGAGTCAAATCTCGACGCAGAGAAATCGATAGTCTTCACCTTCATCGTCCGAGGTATGCGAACGATCCCTGAGGATGAGCTCAATGAATCGATCTCGATTGCAAAGCGCTGGCTGGAGGACGGCGATGTCCAGCTGCGCAGAGCAGCGTTGAGCATCTTCTCCAGCGTCTTTGCCTTTGATGATCGGCTGTCCCGTGCGTGGAGTCCCGATCAGATCAGCGAACTGATCAGCGCGATCCAAACGCACGCGCTCGGGGACGAGCGTCAGGCGATGGACGGCGCAGACACATACCTCATCTCGCACCAAGCATTGGGCACGATCGGCGCGATCGATGCAGATGGGCAAACCTACTTCAAGCTCCTGCGCGACGCGATGCTTGATCCGAAGTCTCACGACAACACGATCCGCTATGCCCGGATCGAACTCAGTCGCGGACCTGCATCGCGAATACGCAACTGGATCGAGACTTTCGAGCCGTTGATCCACGATGGTCACCCAGATATTCGGCTCTGGATCGCAAGGCAAATCCCAAGCAAGCAAGGGTCGGAACACGATGACCGATTCAACGAGATGCTTCGGGTGCTCATGGAAGATCCGAATGAAGATGTCCGTGATCAGGGTATCACGCGTGCGATGGATCGGGGCATCAAGTAATATCCTCGTACAGTACGCGTTCATCGCATGCCGACTTGCCATACCCATTTTCTCGTTGAGAGCTGAAGTTCATGAAGAACTGGATCGCCATCCTGCTCATCATCAGCACCGTGCTGGCGTGTTGGAGTTTTTCGCTGTTCGTCCGCCTGATCTCTGAGTACATCGCACGAAAACGCAAGCTGCTTCGCTCGGAGCATCGCCGAGGAGAAATCGTTCGTGCGCTGCTCGCGATGATTATGCTGATCGGCGGTGCCGCTGTTGCCGCATGGTTTGCTGCTGATCTCACACGGAGCATGACCGATTTCCAGCTTGATGACGCAGCCGTGGTGCTCGCGATCGCGATCGGGCTGGCTGTGTTCTCCGCGATGCTGCTCATCTGGGCGATCATCGGCGATCGGTCCCGCGGGCGGCTCCGTTGTCCACGCTGCTGGTACGACATGGAAGGGGCCTGGGCTCTCCAGTGCCCGGAGTGTGGGAAGACGATTAAGTCCGAACGACACCTCCGGAGCGCGAAACGCTCACGATGGCCGTTCGCCCTCGCGGGCGTTTGCATCATGCTGAGTGTGTATGGGCTCGACCGCCACAAACGGATCGAGGATACGAGCGTGCTTGCCCTTGTACCGACACGCGTCCTGATGGTCGGCTGGAGCGTACTGCCCGATACATGGATCTCTCGCTGGAATGGCAAAGCCCACAGCGGCTGCCTAGAGGATCGGCTCCGGGAATCATGGGTCACTGTCTCTGCGAAAGATCGGTTCGGGCGGAGCCTGATCCACTCGATGCCACGGAGTAAGGCCAGTCGTTGGGACGGACACAGAACGACCCTGCTCGCCACGATCTACAACAACAACGCGACTTGGCTGAAGTATGACGATCCGGAGCATCCACACCCGCCCTCAGACATCTCCTACGGACCAATCCTGCAGCTGCTCGCGTTGGACGCGCTCAACGCCATGACGACCAAGTCTCCGGACATGATCGATTCGCAGATCATCGCCGAGTTTTCTGACCACAAGATGAACGCGTACAACCTCATCTGGACCTGGATGGTGTTCACCAGCGATCACTACGCTGAGAACGACCGCTTCCCGGGGCGTCTGTTCAATATCGATTATCAGCGCAGCCCGATCACACACGCATTGGTGTTCAACGAGCTGCGTGATGTGCTACCCAGTTTTCAGGGGCAACCATTTCTCGACTGCATCCATCATCAACGAGAAGACATACGCGAGGCAGCTTTTCGTCTCGCTATCGACACCGGGCTGATTGATTCCGATCCGTGCGTTTTCTTTGAAGCGCAGGATCAGCTCGGGCTCCGCAGATCCAGGATCCAGCAGCACCTCGGGCGTGTGCTGCACCTCATGAGCCCGCAAGCTCAGGAGTCCGCGTTCGCACAGCTCAGCGACTGGATCGGCTCTGAGGATGCCCGGAAGCGGATGTATGCGATCAACTCCATCATGTATCTGCAGAATAACATGGGCTACGACCGTGACACCGAGGTACCCGCGTATCAGAAAACAGTCCAGCAAATCATCGAGAGTTCGATGATGGATGACCGTACACCGTATACCGATTCTCCCAAAGTCAGAATCAGCGATCAGGCGATGAAGGTTATCGCGCGATACGACCTGTACGGCGATCTCTTTTTCCCACTGCAGCGCATGCAGATCCTGCGAGGCCGAACCCCAACACTTAAGCTTTACTGGTTCACAAACGACCCCGACCGATATCAACGATCAGTGCTGCTTTGGCAGAAGCATTTCGGCGATCTGTTCAACTCACCAAGCCCGAAAGTTCGACTGTGGCTTGTGAAGCGAATGCCAAGAGAGCGCGGCACATCGATCGATGAAGAACTCAACACCTTGGTGGCCGAGATGCTCTACGATGCTGATCCTGAAGTGCAAAAAGAAGCGTATTCCGTGCTGGTCGACCGCGGTGCGACTGAGCACATACCTGAGGGGTACGCTCCTATGAACGATACAGGATCACTCTAGCTCCCATTCCGCCTCGCCTGCGCCTCCGCGATGATCGCGATCGCCTCATCCGGATCATCCGTGAGGTGGATCAGGTCCATGTCCTCGGGTGAGATCGTCCCGCCCTCGATCAGGGACTTGTCGATGAACTCGCGCATCGGTTTCCAGAACTCGCGCCCCATGATGATGATGGGGAACTTTTCGATCTTGCCGGTCTGGATCAGCACGACGGTCTCGAAGATCTCGTCGAGTGTGCCAAACCCGCCGGGCATGACGATGAACGCGTCGGAGTACTTGACGAGCATGACCTTGCGTACGAAGAAGTAGTTGAAGTCGATGTACCGATCGAGGTACGGGTTAGGGAACTGCTCCATTGGGAGTTCGATGTTGCATCCCAAGGACAAACCGCCGCCATTTCGGGCGCCCCGGTTCGCCGCCTCCATGATCCCAGGGCCGCCGCCGGTCATCACCGCGAAGCCGGCCTCGGCGAGCTTCTCCCCCACCTCGACCGCGAGCTTGTAGTACTCGTGGTTCTCGTCGAATCGGGCCGAGCCAAACACAGTGACGCACGGGCCGATGAAATGGAGACGACGGAACCCCCGGATAAACTCGAAGAAGATCCGGAATGTGGTGTATAGCTCCTGTCGTCGCAGACGCGGGCCTTTGAGCAGGTGATGCTCTGACCCCTGAGGCGGCTTCTTCCCCCACTCTTTCTGTTCCTGGGGTGACTGCTCGCGTGTCGATTCGGTCTGTTGTGGGGCGTCGTCCATCAAGTCCAATCTTAGGCGACCGATCGCACGCGCTATCGTTTCCCAAAGGAGCACGCATGAGCACCCCATTTACAATCATCAACGAGCATGGGCTCGACATCCTCGGCGATATCCATCTCCCGGATCAAGACCCCATCGCGTGCGCCGTGATCCTGCATGGGTACAAGGGATACAAGGATTACGGGTTCATCCCATTGCTCGCACACGATTTGTGCAAGCGTGGGATCCTGGTGCACCGGTTCAACTTCTCAACATCGGGGATGACGAACGACATCGAGACCTTCGCGCGTCCTGATCTATTCGAGCTCGATACTTGGACGCGGCAGGTGGACGATGTCCGGCGCGTCGTGCGCGCGATTCGTGACGAAGAGATCGCGGGGAGCAACCTGCCCCTGTACCTCATCGGGCACTCACGAGGCGGCGCCACGGCGCTGCTCAGCGCGGGGCGTCACCGCGACGAACTCAAACTATCCGGTGCGCTCACGATCAACGCGGTGGATCGGTGCTGCCGGATGAGCGAAGACGAGCAGTGCGCGATGCTGGAACGCGGGTACGCCATGACGGAGAGTGCGCGCACAAAGCAGCAACTCCGTATCGATGCGGGTTGGCTGCGCGAACAGATCGAGTCACCGGCGGATCACGATGTGCTTGTGCAGGCCTCGCGCTGCAAAGTTCCAGTATGCGTGATGCACGGCGACGCGGATGACGCGGTCGATATCGACGCGGGATTAGCGATTGCTCACAAACTTGATACCCCCCTTTTCGTGCTGCAGGGGGCGAATCATGTGCTCAACATGCCCAACCCGAGTGAAGTTTCCACGCCAAGATCTGAACCATTGTTGAAGGCAACGGAGGAGATCACACGATTTATACATCAGCACGCGTGAGTCCGATCATTTGACTTTCCACGCGTGGGCGGAGACAATTCCAAGCGATGCATCGCATGAGTGCCATATTGGGAATGATGACGCTGACGGGTACTGCCCTGGCGCAGCAAGCTATCGTCAGTCTGGAAGACGACACCGCTTGGTTCCCGTCGATGCTGCTGGGGCGCGGTTCGTACTTCAATCACAGTTTCACGAACAATCGGCTTGTACCGATCAGCGCTGAGCAGCTCACCGAGTTTCGTGCAGCGGGGATTGATCCGTCATGGATCGATACTCGATTCGAACTGCCTTCGTTCGACCCAACACTCCGCCGGGTGACACAGGATGATCATCCGTTGTATGTTGAATCCTGGGCAACACACCACTCTTCTGACAACCCCGCTTTCAGGTTCGACGATTCATTGAGTTTCAATGTCGGACGAACCACCGCGTTGCGAGACGGCAACATCGCTGGCAGTGCGGGTGGCTTTGGGAACTCAGGCAATAATCATGTCGCAAGTGTCACTCAGAGCGAGGGCGAATACGACCTGTACGATCTTTCGCTCGCGTGGAACGCGCTCAAGACGGACGATGTGTCGTTCTCGTTCCTCTCAGGTGTCAAAGCGATCGACGCGAATATCGCGAAGCGTGTGAAGGATGTCGGCGGTTCGACGAGCATCGACTCGGAGCACCGAGCGATTCTGATGCCAATGGTTGGGTCGGGCGTGCGATGGGATGTCAACGATGACTTCGCGATTACGGGCAGCGCGTTGACACACCCGATCGAGTCGGGCGATACGCTGATCGACTTTAACGCCGCGACGGACCTGAAGATCACTCGCAATGTGGACTTCACGGCCGGGTATCGGATTATCCGCTCGAACTTCGATGTCGGGACCGTGAACACCGAACTGACGCAGGAGGGGCTCTTCGCCCGGCTGCAGATCAGGTTCTAAATCCTCAACCAGCTCACTCACTATGGCTTCATCAGCTCGGCGAGGATATCCAGCCCTTGCGAGAGTTTGTCGCGCCGTGTCGCGAAGCTGATCCGGAAGTGCGTATCGCGTGCGGAGAACGCGCCGCCGGGGATAACGAGGACTTGGCGTTCGATGGCCTTTTCCGTAAACTGTGCCCCGGTCATGCCCAAGTGCTCTGGGACCTTGATGAACGCGTAGAACGCGCCGCCGGGGGTCGCGATCTCGGTCAGGTGCCCGAGCTTTTCCTGCACCAGATCGCGGCGTGACTCGAACTCCGCGACCTGCTCGCTCATGCTCGTCTCAAAGCACGCCTCCACACCCGCCTGGAGGGGCGAGGGGGCACACACGAAGGTGTACTGCTGGAGCTTGGCCATCTGTTCGATGATCGCCTTGGGACCAGCCGCGTACCCCAAACGCCACCCGGTGCACGCGTAGGTTTTTCCGAATCCGCGGATGAGCAAAATGTCTTCGTCCGCGCCCTCGAGACGCGCCGGACTCGGGCACCGCCTGAGCGATGGATCGCCGGCAGCGGTGTCCGTCGTAAAATCGGAGAACGCGAACTCGTCGTAGATCTCATCGGAGATCAGCAGCACGCCCTTGGCCTTGCAGAGTTCTCGCAACTCTGCGCATTCCCCGCGCGAGGGCACGACTCCGCATGGGTTGCTCGGGGTGTTGAAGAGAACGAACTTGGTTTTGTCCGTGATCTTCTCTGCGACACGCTCGGCCGTCAGGCGGAAGTCCGGGTAGGTGTCGACCGTAACCGCTTTCGCGCCGCACAATGTCGCGATGTGTGGATACGCGACGAAGTAGGGATCGGGGATAATGCACTCATCCCCCGGGTTCAGTAGCGCCATAAATGCGAGCAGCAGCGCACCGGATGTACCTGATGTGATGAAGGAGACGGGCCCCTCGTGCCCCGGGGTGTTCACGGTTTTTGCGTCCCATCCCAGATCGGTCCGGAGCCATGCGTTCACTTTATCGAGCAGTGACGGGAGTCCCTGCGTCAGTGTGTACCCATTGGTGTCGTTCTCGATCGCGTTTATTGCCGCGTTCTTAATCGCGCTGGGAACGGGGAAGTCCGGCTGTCCGATAGATAGATTGATCGGATCTTTGAGCGTAGATGCGAGCGCGAAGATGCGTCGGATCCCGGACGCGTCGATGGCGCTGGCGCGATCGGAGACGAGTGAGCTCAGGTCCATGCCGTCGATCTGGGTCATAACTTCATCCTTGCGATGAGATTTGTGTGTTGAGGCGCTCAAAAAGAAAAGCCGCGTGATTGAACATCACGCAGCCATGAATGGCAGCAGGTGCTGGTTCGGCTGGTGATGAGCCGAGTTATTCTTTGACTTTGGTCTTGGGAAGGCCCAGAGCAGTGCTCTTGCCGTCCTTGAACTTGCCGTCATCCTTGAGCGCGGCGATGCGTTCGGCGCGGGTCATGACATTGCGCACCGTGGAGAGGTTACCTTCGGTTTTGAGTGAGGGATCGATGCTCATGGCGTGCTCCGCTTGTGTTCCTGTCACGCGATCTCGCGTGGATGCCTATCTCGTTTCAGGGATCAAACTTTTCCCAGTTGGTGCGGGAAAAATCTGATCCTCCTCGTCGTTCCAGCTGCCAACGGGCGCCCAGGGTCGCGATCATCTGCTGATGCTCGAGTCGCTGGTTGCTCATGGCACTCCATCGATTCCCGGGGATCGCAAGCCCAAGTGAATACAATGAATAGCGGGAAGGATTGTTGGCGCTGTTGCCCCGAGAGTCCAGCACGGGCACCCCGATGACTGTGACCCCGTTGAGACTCATGAAGTTGATTGCGTCAGTAGCCTGTTCGGTAGGGAGGGTTGCGAGCGCAAGATAGTTCATGCCAACCGTTCGCGGATCATCCTGGCGGAAGCCGTTGGGCGTCATGATGGCGCTGGCTGATTGAGCCAGCGCGGGTGTCGATTCGGGGGTGCCCTGCGTGGAGGGCTCAGGCCGATTGATCGGCTGGTTCGTGGAGTCATTGGGCGTATTGATCGGCTGCTGGCTGGTTGTGGGCTGATTGCCCTGCGGACTCACGACTGGCTGATCCGGGAGGAACTGGACCATCTCGTCCTTGCCATCGCCGTACCCGATCTGGTACCCGCCCGCCCACGCACCGACCACAAGCACGAGAGCAATCGCGACGAGTGTGTAGAACTTCGCGACCGACAGGGTGATTCCTGATTCGGTCTGTGGTTCCTCGTCGAGCATCGCGGCGGCGGATCGCTCGGCCCGAGAGACGCCGCCCGATGTGTCCCATGCGGTTGGTCTTTCCTGACGCGGGGCGACAGGTGCTGCAACTGCATCCGGCTTCTGGATCGGCTTGTCCGTGGGTGCGGTTGCCGGAGTCGACTGTGGTGCATCCTGCGGCTTGGGTGCTTGCGGACGCTCTCCACGCTCACGCATGAGATCAAACAACGGCGGTCCTGAGCGACGATCGGTCATGCCTAGATAGTATGCCGCAAATCGTGTGAGAAGTACGCGCTCAACCCCCACTCACGCGTTGAAAAGCCGCTATACTCCGCGCAGTATGCCGATCCGCGACGAAGACATCATTACGATCGAACCCGCCCCGATGAACACATCCGAGGCGGTCTACTTCCCGAGCATCATCAAGGGGTTCGGGACGACCATGCGTCACTTTTTTACTTCTTTCGGGCAGGGACATACGAGCAGAACGCTCCAGTACCCCGAGCAGCGACGCGAACACTACGACCCGGAGCATGGCGGGCTTGAGCCCTCCAACTTCCGAGGGGTCCACCGTCTGAATCGAGACCCTGCGGGTCGCGTGAAGTGCGTTGCATGCATGATGTGCCCAACGATCTGCCCCGCGAACTGCATCCACATCGAGGCTGCGGAATCGCCCTGGGACGATCGTGAGAAGTACCCCGCCAAGTTCGAGATCGACGAACTCCGTTGTATCTTCTGTGGCATGTGCGAAGAGGCATGCCCCGTAGACGCGATCGAGCTCACCCCGCTCTACGATGTCGTCGGGAAGTCGCGACAGGAAATGGTCTACGACAAGAACAAGCTTCTTCATGTCTACGACATCACGATCGATCAGAAGCCGATGTGATCGAATCAAGCGCGAGATGATTACATGAAAACAGCCCAAGTCCTCGACTTGGGCTGTGTCTTTTTCAAGCTTATGGGACCGTGTCTTATCGACGACGGCGAGACATCGCGAGTCCGCCCATGCCCAGAAGTGCTAATGCACCTGGTGCGGGGACGATCGTAAAGCCCACAGCGAGTTTGTAACCGAAATCTTCGCTGTGACCGATGCCATCGGCCAGTTCATCGGTATCAACAGAATCACTGCCCACATCACCAAACCCAGACATGCCCAGGTAATAGGTTCCTGCACCCAATGACTCGACTTGGAGAGCCGGCAGGAAGCCAACCCCTGAGTCATCATCAAATGCGATGACATCGCCTGAATCGGTCACCAACTGCAAAATGCCATCCGCACTGGAACCTGCCGAGAATGCGGCAAAGATCGCAAGCGAAGATGTATCCGCCAGTGTAAACGAGTACCAATCTACATCGTTATCACCGAGGTATGCGTCAATGACCACACTACCACCTGGCACATCGAACAGCCCAAGGGAGTTCGCGGTACCGATGGTGTTGTTACTCTCTAACTCTGAAAAGGTGCCAGCAAATGCTGTTCCGGCAACCGACAGAGCGAGGGTAATCGCCACTCTTTCTCTCATACTCTCACCCTCCGGGTCCTTTGAATGACCAACATGGTGCATAAGCCAATGGACCCAAGACTGGCTTTCGCTCCATGAAATTACATCAATGTGCCGCGTTCAGATGATGAAATCCTGTTGGCTCGAAGACAATCCCTGCTTTTCGTACCCATATCACCCCAAAACTGGGTGCAAAAATACAGACCGGGCCCGTAAAGGACCGGTCTGTACTTCATTATCAGAAATGGGTTTGGATCAGCGACGGCGACGGGTCATGACCGCACCACCCAGACCGAGCAACGCGAACGAGCCCGGAGCGGGGACAATCGAGAAGCCAATGCTGAGCTTGTATCCGAAGTCTTCGGAGTGATCCGAACCATCGGCGAGTTCGTCTGAATCAACTGAAGTCGAATCGACATCACCGAATCCAGAGAAACCGATGTAGTAGTCACCTGCGGCGAGATCAGCAACCTGGATCGCGGGCATCAGCCCAACGCCCGAGTCGTCATCGAATGCGATGACATCGCCCGCACCAGTAACGAGTTGCATGATGCCATCACCGTCGCCAGCGCTGAACGCGGCGAAGAATGACAACGATGCGGAATCGGTGAGGCTGAACGCAAACCAATCGACATCACCCTCAGAGAGTGTGCCATCGATCGCGACAGATCCGCCGGGTGCACTGAATGTGCCGATGTCATTTGCGAGTGCGAGGGTGTTGTTATCCTCGATTTCGCTGAAAAAGGTGCCAGCACTTGCGACAGTCGCGCAAGCAGCCAGGCCCAGACTCATGATTTTTAAGTTCATTGATCCTCTCCTCGCAGGGGGTTATCTGCTGATGGTGTCTCGGGTACAACATGAACCCGATTTGGGGAAAACCCAACGAGTTGAGAACTTTTTTTAGATATCACACCTTCACTCATTACATGCGGCTCCTGCATAGCAGGAATTCCATCAAAACCACCAATTTGTGGGAGATTCGCCGCGATCTGTTGGCATTGGAAACAAACCCGTGGCAGATTGTCCCGACGAGATGAACTCGTATTCGAGCAGAATCAGCTCATCGGGGACACATGTACGATCCGACGCACCCGCCGGACCTGCGTGACCCACAACTTGAATGCTCACACGCGATGTTGAGTGTGACGAATCAGAGAGAGGCCGCTCGGTGGGTGCAACAACCGGCGGCCTCTTTCCTTATTTTGCCTTCATCAGTCGTGTTCGGTATACAACGCACGCAGAGCATCCGCGAACGACCTTGCGGCGTTCGCGACGCCTAGCTGCCAATCGCCCTCGGTGCCATCTGAGTACAGGACCGAGCGAGAGGCGTTCACAATGACCCCAAGCTGTCCGGCGCTTGCCGCCTCCGGACGGCACATGGGGCGGACATCATCAACCGTTCCTCCCTGTGCTCCGACTCCCGGGACAAGGAACATCTGGTTTGGCATGAGGTCTCTCAGACTTCCCATCTCATCGGCGGCCTTGGTCGCTCCAACAACGGCCCCCAGGGCACTGAGCCCGCTCACACCGTTCTGTGTCGAACCGATCTTCGCGATCATGGAACTGATCGCGTGGACGACATGCTGTCCATCCGCGAGTTCGTTGAGTTGGACCTCGTCGGAATCCGGGTTGCTCGTACGGGCGAGTGCGAATACACCGAGCCCCGCGTTCAGGAACGGCTCAATGGTCGATGGCCCCATATATGGCGACACCGTGATGAAATGGGCTCCCATGTCAGCAGCCCCTATCGCGTAATGCTGGGCGGAGGAACCGATGTCACCCCTTTTCGCGTCCAGAATCACCACGAAGCCCAGATCCCTTCCCCTCGCGATGACTTTCTCGAGGATCGCGTACCCGGCGCTCCCGTAACGCTCGAAACAGGCGCTCTGAGGCTTGATGGCGGGAACGGTGCCGTTGATCGCGTCGAGCACTTCGAGAGAAAAGGACTCGATCGCGCCGATCTCATCGCCGCCGCGGAGTGAATCCGGAATTTTGGTGAAGACCGGATCGATGCCAACACACGCTGGGGTCGCGTGCATGTCAATGGCGGTCACGAGTCGATCGATCTGGTTCGTCGCGGGCATAGGTAGGCCTCCGTGCGCTGGTCGTTCTACACTGTAGTCGCGATGAAACAGACGCATACCCCCCAGCACCTGGATCTGAAAAAGGACTCCGCCCTGACAATCGTCTGGCAGGACAAATGTGAGTCTGTTTATCCGATCCCCTACCTACGCCGTTTGTCCCCGAGTGCGGACATGCGGGAGCTTCGCAAGTCCATGAAGAAGAACCCGCTGACGATCCTCCCGAGCTCGGGGGGGGCGGGCGAGGTGACCGCGGTGGATGCAGAACTGGTTGGGAACTACGCGATCAAGATCACATTCTCTGACGGGCACGCGACGGGGCTCTACACCTGGGATTACCTGCGGGAGATCGATCCGGCAACAAACCCGGAGGGGCGGGTGAAATCCGACGATGCGCCGGCGCACAATGATCCTTTAGGGCTGGGGTGATCGAGGTGTCGATCACATTAACCACCTCCATATACGACATCCCAGGTGTGCGGGAGTATCAGGCGCAGAAGCTGGAAATCCTTGGCGTTCGCAATGTGGGCCAGTTGATCGCCCATCTCCCCCACCGCCACGAATGGATACGAGCCCAGGCGGGGATCGCTGATCTGGAGCCCGGGGTGATCAGCTCAGCAGTTGGTGAAATCACGGCGACCAAGATATCGGGATTCGGACGCAAGGCCCGCTTTCAGGCGGTGCTGCATGACGGGGACGGGCGTCTTGATCTGGTGTTTTTCAATCAGTCGTTCCTGGCCAAGAAAATTCCTGTGGGGACCCGGCTTCGGGTGCAGGGCAAGCCGACAAAGTTTGGGCCCGGGCTGCAGATGGCCAACCCGCAGTTCACCATCCTCCCATTTGATGAAGAATCGACCGAACGGGTCGAGGACGATGCGTACCGCCCGGTGTACCCTGCGACAGAAGGGCTCCCGAGCGAGCAGATCTGGGAGATTGTGAAGAAGGTCCTTGAACCTGCGACCGCACTCCTTGAAGACCATCTGAACGACGAGTATCGGGAGGAGCGCGCGCTGCCGAGACTTCGTGAGGCGTACCGGATGATGCATGCGCCGGAGCACGAGGACGAAGTGAAGGCGGCCCGGCGTCGTCTGGCGTATGACGAGTTGCTGATGCTTCAGCTCGGGGTGCACATGAAGCGTGCACACCTTCGTCGAACGCTGACCGCGCCTGCTTTGGAACGAACTTCAGAGATCGACGAACGGATCCGGGCGCGGATGCCTTTCGAGTTGACTGAGGCGCAGAAGCGGGTGGTGAACGAGATATCTCGTGATGTGGCGCTCTCCACGCCAACGAACCGGCTGGTGCAGGGTGATGTGGGCTCGGGAAAGACCGCGGTGGCGCTGGACGCGATGCTGCTTGCAATCGCCCACGAGCATCAGGCGGCACTCATGGCCCCCACGGAACTGCTCGCGGAGCAGCATTTCCTATCGATCACGGAGATGCTCAAGGGTTCGAGCGTCCGGGTTGAGTTGCTGACAGGGTCGATGCCCAGCACGGACAGAGAAGCAGCGCTGGCGCGAATCGCGTCCGGCGAGGTGAACATGGTGATCGGTACGCACGCGCTGATTTCCGACAAAGTCGAGTTCCAATCGCTCGCGTTGGTGATCATCGATGAACAGCACCGGTTCGGTGTTGAGCAGCGGGCAAAGCTCCGTGTCAAGGGTGGGAAGGAGCACGAGGCAGAAACACCGCATGTGATCGTCATGACCGCGACCCCGATCCCACGCACGATCGGGCTGACGATCTTTGGCGATCTGGATATCTCAACGATCGACCAGCTCCCCCCCGGACGCAAGCCCGTGATTACGAAGAGGGTTGCTCAGGATCAACGCAAGACGGTGTACGGTTGGGTGAACGAGAAGATTAAGCAAGGCGATCAGGCATTCATCGTGGTGCCAGCGATCGAGCCTGGTACGAAAGGGGAAACGAAGGTGACTGACCTTCGATCCCTTCAGAAAGAGCTCGAGGGCGGCGAGTTGCACGATGTGAAGATCGCGGCGTTGCACGGGCGACTCAAACGCGAGACGCGTGAGCACATCATGCACCGATTCCGAGCGGGCAAGATCGATGCGCTTATCGCAACAACAGTTATCGAAGTCGGGGTCGATGTGCCTAACGCGACGATGATGATCATCGAGGACGCGGACCGGTTCGGGCTCGCCCAGCTGCATCAGCTCCGCGGACGAGTCGGACGAGGCGAGAAACCCGGTGTGTGTGTCTTGATTGGAAACCCCAAGACAGACGACGGCGCTGCACGCCTCAACGCCATGGTCGAGACCTCCTCCGGGTTTATTCTCGCGGAGAAGGACCTGGAGATCAGGGGAGCGGGTGATGTGTTTGGTACGCGTCAGAGCGGAGCACCACCGTTCCGGGTTGCGGATCCGATGAAAGATATCGAACTCTTGCAGATGGCTCGGCGAGACGCGGCAGACTGGATCGGGCGATCGCCCACCCTTGAGGAATCGGGTGATGTGCTGGCGCGGCGACGGATGCTCAAAGCGCACGGGCAGTGGCTGGGCATCGGCGATGTGGGGTGAGTCTTTGGCCGATCACCCCTACGATTGGGTATGAGTTTTACCAAAGCCGCATCAACCATGTTCAACGAGATGTCCCAGATGATCGAGCTGCTCGGCGGCGATCGGTTCCGGGTCAATGCGCACGCCAAGGCGGCTCGGGTCCTCAAGGACACAACCGCGGACATCGAGATGCTCGCGAGCAATGGCGATACGAAAGCGCTCGTGGCTCTGGAAGGCATCGGCAAGGGCACCGCGGGCAAGCTCATTGAGCTGGCCCAGCACGGGAACATGAGCGAGTACGACGAGCTACGAGATCAGATCCCCAAGGGGTTGATGGAAGTGCTTGAGATTCCTGGGCTCGGTCCAAAGACGGTCAAGCTCATGTGGGACGAGAAGGGCGTGGAGTCGATTGACGATCTGCTCAAGATCATCGAAGACGGGAGCATCCTCGAACTCCCCCGCATGGGACAGAAGACGGTTGACAATATCAAGGAATCGATCGAGTTCATGGCCCAGAGCGGGGGACGATTGCACATCGGGATCGCGCAGGGCGTCGCGGATCGGTTTGTTGAGATGATGAGTGCTGTGAAGGGTGTGAAGCGATGTGCGTTTGCGGGCTCGCTGCGTCGGGGGAGGGAAACAATCGGTGACATCGACATCCTGATCTCCACGAGTGAACCCGAGGCCGCACGCGAAGCGTTCACCAATGCGAAGGGTGTCATGAAGGTGCTCGCGAACGGTGAAAAGAAATCATCCATCCGGGTTGCGATCGAGGATGAATCGAGCCGATGGGGCGCGGAGGACAACACAGCGGTGCAGGTCGATCTGCGGATCGTGGACGAGTCCGCATGGGGCGCAGCGTTGATGTATTTCACCGGATCGAAGGAACACAATGTGCGTTTGCGTGAGCGGGCGATCAAGCAAGGGATGACGCTCAACGAGTATGGGTTGTTCAAGGACGACGGCAGCGATAAGACTCCGCCGCAGGAACGCGGCGAAAAACCGCTCGCGTGCCAATCGGAAGATGCGATCTATAGCAAGCTGGGTGTGCCGTATTACCCCCCCACGATCCGTGAAGACCGGGGGGAGTTGGATCTTGAGGAGACACCGGCACTGATCCAAGTCGAGGACATCAAGGCAGAGCTCCATTCGCATACCACGGCCTCGGACGGCAAGATGTCGATCGAGGAGTCGGGGGAGATTGCCAAGTCGCGCGGGTTTCATACGCTGGCGATCACGGATCACTCGCAGTCTTCAGCCGTCGCTGGCGGGCTCTCGCCCGAGCGTTTGCATAAGCACATCAAGGCGATCCGCGAGGCGAATGAGAAGGTCGAGGGCATCACGATCATGCCCGGCAGCGAGGTGGACATCTTGGTCGATGGCACGCTCGATTATGACGATGATCTTCTCGCCCAGCTTGATGTGGTCGTCGCCTCGCCCCACGCGGGGTTGCGCGCCAAGCCCAAGCAGGCGACGAAGCGTTTGCTCAAAGCCATAGAGCATCCGATGGTGCACATCATCGGTCACCCAACAGGGCGACTGATCGAGCGTCGGCCCGGATTGGAACCCGACTGGAATGAGATCTTCGCGGCGGCGCTCGAACATGATGTAGCACTGGAGATCAACTCGCATTGGATGCGCCTGGATCTGCGTGACACCCATGTTCGTGCGGCCGTCGAGGCCGGTTGCAAAATCGCGATCGATTGCGATGTGCATCGTGCGGATGATTATGAGAACATCCGCTTCGGGGTCATGACGGGGCAACGCGGGTGGCTGACAAAGGATCAGTGCATCAATACCTGGAGCAAGAAGGAGCTCCACAAGTGGTTGCAGTCTAAGCGATAACACAACATCAGCGGTCAGTCTGCCTATGATCTCCGCCCGGCTGGGCGCAGCGGTCATCGCATCTGGTGGTCGACATCCCGTGCCGGGATTGACACACGATATGACTTCCGGCAGGAGCCCGCATGACTGATACCCAGCCACGCTATCGCGCGATCACCCTTTCGAATGTGTCCAAGTTCCCGCAATGGGAAACCTTGGAACCGGAACTCCGTGAAGCTGTCGAAACCGTGGCGAGGGTGCTTCCTTTCAGGACAAACGCGTATCTTATGGATGAGCTCATCGATTGGGATCGCGTCCCGAACGACCCGATTTTTCAGCTGACCTTCCCCCAGCGCGAGATGCTCAAGGATGATCAGTATGCACGAGTCCGCGACGCGATCGCAGGCGAAGCCGGCAAGGATGAGATGAACGCGGTTGTCAATGAGATCCGGATGGAGCTCAACCCGCACCCCGCGGGGCAGATGACGCATAATGTGCCGCACATCAACGGCGAGCCCATCCCCGGTATGCAGCACAAGTATCGTGAAACGGCGTTGTTCTTCCCCAGCCAGGGGCAGACATGCCACGCATACTGCACATTCTGTTTCCGATGGGCGCAGTTTGTAGGGATGGACGGTCTCAAGTTCGCGAACAAGGAAGCGGAACAACTCGGGCAATATGTGTCACAGCATCGTGAGATCACGGATGTGCTCTTCACCGGCGGTGACCCGATGGTCATGAAAGCGAAAGTCTTTGAGAAGTATGTCGAGCAGCTCCTCGAGATCGATCATGTCCGCACAATCCGGATCGGGTCCAAGTCTCTGGCGTACTGGCCCCAGCGGTTTGTCTCGGACGCGGACGCGGACGACATGCTGCGTCTCTTTGAGCGGATCGTCGCGGCAGGAAAGCAGGTCGCGTTCATGGCGCATTTCTCGCACCCGGTGGAGTTTGACCCCGAGATCGCGCGCACCGCGATCTCGCGCATCCGATCCACTGGCGCGAACATACGGATGCAGTCCCCCGTCATCCGTCATGTGAATGATGACCCGATGGCGTGGCGTGATATGTGGATCACCGGCACGCGCCTGGGGATGATCCCGTACTACATGTTCGTTGAGCGTGACACGGGCGCGAAGAACTACTTTGAGATGCCGCTGGAACGATGCTGGGAGATCTTCCGCGAGGCGTATCAGCGGGTGCCCGGCACGGCGCGCACGGTCCGCGGGCCGAGCATGAGCTGCCATCCCGGGAAGGTACATATGCTCGGGATCACCGAGGTCGCGGGCGAGAAAGCATTCATGCTCGAGTTCCTGCAGGCACGCAAACCCGAGCTCGTGCGTCAACCGTTCTTTGCGAAGTATGACGGAAGCGCGACCTGGTTCGATCAGCTCGAGCCCCTGACACAAAGCGATGTGCCGTTCTTCCAGCGGGATCTGGAGACGGTGGATCTTCGCGTATCCGTTTAAAACGCTACATCATTCAACTTTTGAGCAAGGGCGCACCAGCTGCGCCCTTTTTCTTGCGTGAATCCAGAAATTTCTTTCGTGATTTATCTCACGGCCACCACCCTCGCTATTCGCTGATAAACCCCGTCACTTGGGTCATTTAACCCAAGCATTCCTTTCTGAACTTGACTTGGGCAAGCTCTTTCGTGTTCGCTTGAGGGACGCGGTTTAAGAAAGTAGGTTCGGAAATCGCGCCCAGCGCGCGATGAGGAACTGCAACAGAAAGGAAACTCCATGTTTGGAACACGCATGAACGCTACTGGGTGGCTTTCCGTCGTGGCGATCGTCGCAACGAGCAGCCAGGTATTCGCGTTCCCCAGTTGGATCGGGGTGTACGGCTCATATGCGCATCATGATGCCAGCAACCCTGGAACTTTTACGATCCTGATGAATCAGGACTACTACGGGCTGCACGCCGAGGTCGGAGTCCGAGTCAACGGCGGGTCGTGGACGACGCACCAGATGAGCTACGGGGGCAACACCGGCGGCAACTCGCTCTGGACATACACCCCCTCGACGAGCTATGCGCCTGGGAGCACGATTGAATACTACTTCCACGGGTACGACGACTGGGGCGGGCACATCTATGACAACAACGGGGGGAGCAACTACACACACACCGCGTCACTGATCGCATCGAGCAAGTCCGGCATGGGTGCGTGGGTCGATTCCGGTGACACAACCTTCCGGGTCTGGGCACCGAATGCGACGACCGTTGCGGTGGCCGGTTCGTTCAACAGCTGGAGCACCACCGCCAACCCACTCGTGAGCGAAGCTGGCGGGACATGGTCGGTCGATGTCGCGGGCGACCAGCGTGGCGAGACATACAAGTATGTCATCGATGGCACGCTCTGGAAGAACGACCCACGCGCGACCGATGTCACCAACTCGGTGGGCGAATCGATCATCACCGCGCCGGCGAGCTACTCGTGGAGCACCTTCTCGACCCCGGGCTGGCAGGATCTCATCATCTACGAGATGCACATCGGGACCTACAACGACAGCCCCGGCGGCAACCCGGGCACATGGCAGTCGGCGATCAGCAAGCTCGATCATCTTGAGGACATGGGGATCACGGCGGTGCAGCTGCTGCCCATCGCGGAGTTCGCGGGCGACTTTTCGTGGGGCTACAACCCCGCCCACCCGTTTGCGCCCGAGAGCATCTACGGCGACCCGGAGGACATGAAGGACTTCGTGGACGAGTGCCATCAGCGCGGCATGGCGGTCATCATCGACGTGGTGTACAACCACCTGGGCCCGAGCGATCTGGATATGTGGCGGTTTGACGGCTCGTACACCGGGAGCTACGGCGGGATCTACTTCTTCCAAGACTGGCGCGCCCCCACCCCCTGGGGGCACACACGCCCGGATTATGGGCGTGGCGAGGTCCGCACCTACCTGCGTGACAACGCGATGTACTGGCTCGACGAGTTCAATACCGACGGTCTCCGCTGGGACTCGACGGTCAACATCCGCACCCAGAATAACGGTGGCGGCGGGAACATCGCTGAGGGCTGGTCCTTGATGCAGTGGATCAATAACGAGATCGACTCGAACTCCGGTTGGAAGATCTCGATCGCGGAAGACCTGCAGAACAACGATTACATCACGAAGACCACCGGTGCCGGCGGGGCGGGGTTTGACTCGCAGTGGGACGCGGACTTTGTCCACCCGATCCGTGAGAACATCATCGAGTCAACGGACGCGAACCGAGATATGTACGAGGTGCGTGACGCGATCGCGAAGATCGACAACGGCGATCGGCTCAAGCGGGTGATCTACACCGAGAGCCATGACGAGGTGGCGAACGGGCATTCGCGCGTTCCTGAGGAGATCTGGCCCGGCAACGCGAGCAGCTGGTACTCTAAAAAGCGTTCGACGCTCGGCGCTGCGCTGGTCTTCACGAGCCCCGGTATCCCGATGATCTTCCAGGGGCAGGAGTTCCTCGAGGATGGGTACTTCGCGGACACCGATCCGCTCGATTTCTCCAAGGCGACAACCTACTCAGGCATCGTGGACCTGTACACGGACCTGATTGGGCTCCGCAAGAACGCTGGCGGGAAGACGGCCGGGCTCAAGGGCAACGGCGTGAATGTTCATCATGTGAACGACACCAGCAAGCTCGTCGCGTTTCATCGCTGGGACAGCGGCGGCGCGGGTGATGATGTGATCATCGTCGCGAACTTCTCGGGCACGGGGTATTCGAGCTACAACATCGGGTTCCCGAGCGGCGGCACGTGGAAGGTGCGGTTCAACTCGGACTGGAGCGGCTACGACTCCGGCTTCGGGAACTGGTACAGCTACGACACGGTCGCGAGCTGGGGCGCGAAAGACGGCATGAGCTACAACGCGAATGTTGGGATCGGGCCGTACTCGGTGATTATCCTGTCGAAGGACTGATCCGACACAGTCACAACCGTTTCTCTCTGAACGCCCGCCGAGTCATCGGCGGGTGTTTTCTTTTTCACAGGATCGTAAAGATGATGGGCAACGAGATCAGCAGCAGGAACAGGATTGTTGCGATGATGCCGATGATTGCAAAGAGCCCGATGATCGGGTGATGCTTATCGATCATCCCGGAGTTCTCCGGCACATATGCGATGAGCGGCTGTGTGTGCGTGCACTCGATGCATGTCACGGATGCACGATCAAGCGTGAGTCCCTCTAACGAGTAGCCACACTTTGAACACACAAGAGGTTTGAGCGCATAGTTCTTGCCGGGCAGAAAAGTGGGCTGCCCGTCGGATCGCATCGCGGAGTCTTTCGCCATCTCAAACCCACGGCGACGCATGATCGCCTCCGCCTGGATGATCGAACTCGCGCGGACAGTCATCGTCTCCCACGGCGTGTGCGTTTCACCGAGCGGTCGGACTTTGACCTCCCAGACGGGTTTCTCGGGTTGGGAATCCTGTGTGGACATTGATGAACTCTATCCCATCCGCCGCCCTATGATGTTTCGGCTGCGGTCACGGCCCTGACTCGAAACACGAACCCACGGCGCACAGGCGAGACGCCTGTGCCACCGGTGGAGGTTTTCTATGTTCGATCGAGTCTCTGATAGTTTCAATGGCGTCTTCAAGAAGCTCTCCGGCAACTCCACCATCTCCGAGTCCAATGTCCGCGAGGCGATGGACGAGGTCCGCAACGCGCTGCTCGAAGCGGATGTGCACTACGAGGTGGCCGAGGCGTTCTGCGCCAAGGTCCTCGAAGACGCGAAGGGACAAGAGGTCACCAAGTCGCTCAAGCCCGGCCAGGAGATGATCGGGATCGTGCACAAGCGACTGATCGAGCTCTTCGGCGGCGATCCAGAAGCGAAGGAACAACCCGCGCCTCCCGGGATCATGAAGATGTCGCCCGGCCCCACCGTCATCATGATGTGTGGATTGCAAGGTTCGGGGAAGACAACAACCTGTGGCAAGCTTGCAGGCGTGCTTAAAAAACAAGGTCGATCGGTCATGCTCGCGGCTGCGGACCTCCAGCGTCCCGCAGCGGTTGATCAGCTCGAGACCGTCGCGAAGCAGGCGAACGAGGACCTGCCCGGCGGGTCGCAGGTGCACTTCTACGGCGAGCACGACAAGACTGCGGAGTACGGCAAGGCCGTGGGCGTGGCGATCAAGGTCTGCCAGAACGCGCTCAAGGAGGCCAAGGCCAAGGGCGTCGATGTCCTGATCCTCGATACCGCTGGGCGTCTGCATGTGAACGACGAGCTCATGCACGAACTCAAGGGTGTGCGTTCGATGCTCAACCCGCACCACACCTTCCTTGTTGTTGATGCGATGACTGGGCAGGACGCGGTCAACAGCGCCAAGTCATTCCACGAGCAGCTCGCGGTCGATGGTGTCATCCTCACCAAGTTCGACTCCGACACCCGCGGCGGCGCGGCGTTGTCGATCAAGCAGGTCACCGGCGCACCGATCCGGTATATCGGCGTGGGCGAGAAGCTCGATGCACTCGAGCCTTTCCACCCTGAGCGTATGGCCGGGCGGATCCTGGGCATGGGTGATGTCGTCTCACTCGTTGAGAAGGCACAGGAAGAAGTCTCCGAGGAAGAAGCGGCGGCTTTAGAAGAGAAGATGGCCAAGGGCGAGCTCGATATGGAGGACTTCCTCAAGCAGATGAAGATGATGCGCCGCATGGGGTCGATGAAGTCACTCCTCGGTATGCTCCCGGGGGTCGGTTCCGCGCTCAAGGGCATGGACTTTGACGAGAAGCAGCTCGATCGCACCGAGGCGATGATTCTCTCGATGACCCCAAAGGAACGCAAGAAGCCCGACATCATCAAGCACTCCCGCAAGGTGCGCATCGCGAAGGGATCGGGTTCTGACCCGAACCAGGTCGGTCAGTTGTCCAAGCAGTTCACCATGATGAGCAAGGTGATGAAGCAGATGGGCTCAATGGGTGCAGGCGGAAAAATGGCTGCGGCCAAGGCGATGAGCGGTGCCCTCGGTGGCGGCGGCGGGATGCCGGGCATGGGCGGTATGGGTGTCCCCGGGTTCTCGATGAAGAAATCCACCAAGTCCAAGAGCATCAAGAAGCGGAAAAAGAGGAAGTGAGAAGAAGGGCCTAGGGATCAGCCATCAGGGATCAGGGAAGAGGTGATTGAAATGCCAGCGTCTACATTGGGGTTTGATGCAGATCGGATCGCGGGGATCTCGGAAGACTTGTTCGAGATGCAGGAGTCGTTCGTTGCGAAGCCGCGCAAGGAAGGGGCGTGGTCACGCAAGCAGATCCTTGGGCACCTGATCGACAGCGCGAGCGTGAACCATCATCGCATCATCGAAGCACAGATCACCGGCTCGATCGTCTTTGATGGGTACGCGCACGAGCAATGGGTCGAGTTGCAAGAGTACCAGGAGCAGGACTGGGAAGAACTCGTCACACTCTGGAGTTCGCTCAATATGCATATCTGTGCCGTAGTTGAGCGCATCCCTACGGAAGTGCTCGACAAACCCCAGAACGAGCACTCGTACGCGAAGACCGCGTTCCGGGAGTTGCCGTCGGATCAGGCATCAACGCTCGGGTACCTCATTGAGGACTACTTTGCACACCTGCAGTATCACTTGGACCAGATCATCAACAAGTAAATCAGCGGTCGAACTGGTTCTGATTGGTGATCAGGATAATGCCGCAGATCATGCTGGGCAGGTTGAAAAGCAGGATGCTGCAGATGTCGAGGATCGCGTAGGTCTTGCACTTGGACCGAAGCGCATTCTGCTCATGCGGCGGAGCATTGAGTTTGCCGAACATGATAATTTCGAAGATCCCAAGCACAAGCAACGGGATGCCGATGAAAAACAGAAAGCATGTGGAAAACCAACTCAACGCCACGAGGCAATGAAAGATACCCGAGATAAGCATTGGAACCCGGATGCCACTGAGGTCGCGGGTTTGCTCAGGAATGTGTGTCGGGTGCTGCTGTTCTTCGTGTTCCATCTGGTGATGCCCTCTCTTCGCTGTGTTACTCGATGGGGAGCGGATCTTCGGCCCGTCCCTCGGCCCATTCCTTGAATCTCGGCCAGAAGATCTCCTGGATCAGAATTTTGACGCACGCTGCGATGGGGATCGCGATCAGCAGCCCGAAAACGCCGAACAACGCGCCGCCAGCGAGCGATGCGAAGAGGATCGTCGGTGTGTCCATGCCGGTGCTCTTGCCCTGTATGAGCGGTGTCCAGACATAATCGTCGAGCGCCTGTCCGAGGAAGTAGATGCCGGCCGGGGCTCCGAGCACCCACCACCACTCGCCTCGGAATCCATCGTGTCCCTGCAACGCGAGCAGCGACACCGATATCGGGAGCCCGATGAGGGCGAGGTATGGGACGATCGAAAGGATCGCGACGACCGGCCCGAGGATGAACGCACCGGGGACGCCGATCAGGAAGTAGCCGATGGAGAACACGATGCCCTGGATGAAGGCGATGGTGATCCGCCCTCGGATGAATCCCGAAATGACCGCATCGAACTTCACCAGCAGATCGATGATGCGGTCTCGGTTTTTGTCTGGAAGCAGCTTCGTGCCAAACTGCTTGAGTTGAATCCACTCGGTGGCCGTGAAGAAGAAAAAGAATGCTGTAACGAACACCATGAACGACAATCCAAACGCAGCCCCGATGAGCCCAAAGATCCGGTTCATGAGATCGACACTCACACTCGCGGTCGTTTTGGCGATCTGTTCCTGATTCGTCGCGATCCAATCGATCGCGGCGTCGAGCGCCCTCCCCATCGATGAGTCTTCGTCTGTTTCTGATTGCCGGATTTCGTCGTAGACCCAAAGAAATGCGTCCGGAACGGATTCCGACTCCGTTTCAGCGGTGCCCGCGAGAACTGCTCTTTCCGCGTCCGCATCCTGTCCCTTGAGTGCTTCGTTTACGCGATCGATATTCGAAATCGTATTCGTCGTGAAGGTGAACAACTGCCCCGCAGCGTATGCCCCGCCCGCCGTGATTGGGAGCACCACACCAACGATGAGCACCACCATGATCGAAATAACCGAAATACGCCGCGAAGAACCAAACCTCTTCATGATCCATACGATGACCGGCTCGAAGAGATACGCGAGCAATATCGCCAGCAGCAGCGGCACGGTGACGACGGAGGTTTTCTGACCGATGATGATCAGGGCAAAGATGCCCAGCCCGAGCAGCACATCGCGGATGGGCTGCATCTGCCAGAGGTGCATGCGCGACCAGACGGGCGCTTCGCGGTCTTGTTGCTGCGGGGCGTTGGTATGGGGCTCATCGGGCATAGCGATAGCATAGCCGGTATCGTGATTTCGCGCTGGGAATCAGGAATGTGATCAGGAGTTGATTGTGAGCGGGCGGTTACCGCGTGATGGATCCGGGAAGACATCATCGAACTCATAGATGCCGTCGAAGTCTTCGATCTGATCCTCTTCTGTGGTCCGCATGAGCCCCGCGTCGACCATCGCGAAGATGATCTTCCCGAAATCGATCGTGTAGTAGATGCCCCACTTGTTGAGGACGGACTTGGCCATCATCCCGTAGCGATCGATCGCGTACTCCTTGAGCCCGATGCATAACTCGTGCCCGGAGACATGACGGGATTCATCGCTCAATCCGAGTTCGAGCATTGTCTCATCGTCACGGTTACCGTGGACCATCTCCACGGTATGCGCGAGCCCATCTCGGATAAACGGGAAACACATCGGCGAGTAGCCTCCGGCCCGGTCCATGATGTCTTTGAGATCGATCTGTACTTCGTGACTGCTCATTGCACACCTTCTTCGCACGCCTGGTGCGTGCAGGATTCTATGCGTCTCCAAGTCTATCGGGAAAGGAGGGCATCTCCTTGCATCTTTTCGCACCGAGGCTCAGCTCGGATCCATCCGCGTCACCCATCGCAAGGGTTTCTCAACCCACTCCTGCGCACTTGGAATTCCGATTCGAGGCGTACACTCGACATCCTCATCCGCGATCGCAACCCCTTGCAGGATGGCAATCTGGGATGATTGGAGAAGATGAACGCCGTCCAGAGTGCGATCAATCGCGAATGCCTGGCACAGTTTGCCGGGGCCGTCGCACAGATGACGATCTTTTAATGCGTGTTTACGAGGCTTGATCGTGCGGAGTGTTCGCATCATGTCCGTACCCAAATTAGGGAAAACCGCCCGGATAAGTACGGCCGCGGGATGTTCATTTTTCAGGCACGACACATTAAAACAATGATGCATCCCATAGGTAAAGTAGACATACGCGGTTCCCGGCATTGCCCACATCGACTCGTTTCGTGGCGTTCTTCTCCCACCAAATGCGTGCGAAGCCCGATCCTCAGGCCCAACATACGCCTCGGTCTCGCAGATGTACCCTCGCAGCCGCGTGCCGTCGATGAGCGTTCGTTCCAAGACACAGCCGAGCAGATCCCGCGCCACGATGGCTGCGGATCGCTCGTAAAACGCCTGATCGAGATGGCTTCCCGGCTCGTGCATCGAATGATTGAACGCGTCCGAACACATGCAGGCAACACCGCACGCACAAGGAGACTGCATGGCATCTGGCCCCCTGAAACGAACTGGAGCATTCACATGCATCTTCATCCTCGCGATCGGATCACTGATGATCGCGTCGTGTCGGCATTACTCGCTTGGGTTGCGCCAAGATGCCGAGCGAGTGCGCACGCCGTACTTCCCCACGATCACCGCTGAGAACCTGAACAATGAAAAGGTAACACTTCCGGAAGATTTCAATGGGAATCCCCTGCTCGTCCTGATCGCGTACAAGCAAAAGCAGCAGACCAACATCAACACCTGGCTCGATCGGATGGACGAGATCGAATCCGCGATCCCCGGCGTGCAGATCATCGAGACCCCCACCATCTCCAGCGGCAAATGGGGATGGATGGCCGGGTTCATCGACGGCGGCATGCGTTCGGGTATCCCCGACACCGAAGCACGCGCCCGAACCATCACGCTCTACACCGATGTGAGTTTGTTCAATCAGGCACTCAATATCGAATCGGTGGACACGATCTACGCGGTGCTGCTCGATGAGGAAGGCGAGGTGATCGAGATGGTTGAGGGAGACTACACCCCCGAAAAGCTCGACGCACTCCGCGTGAACTGATGCTGATCTGCGCGTGCTCGCCTACGATCCCGTTGAGGAACGGAGCGTCAGGAGAGCACATCATGAACACTCGATTCCACCCCGAAAAACTATCCACCGATTTGTACCGTGCGATGTACAACTTCGAGTTGTCGTTCGTGGATTGCACCATCGAGCTCCCATTGCGGGAGCTCGTCAAGCTCCGCGCTTCACAGATGAACCAGTGTGCGTTCTGCATCGATATGCACTGGAAGGACGCCCGAGCCGGCGGCGAGTCCGAGCAGCGTCTGTACGGGCTCAGCGCATGGGAAGAAAGCCCGTACTACACCGATCGCGAACGCGCCGCGCTCCGTTGGACCGAAGCCGTCACCCACCTCCACGACGGCGGCGTATCCGACGAGGTCTACAACGAAGTATCCCCCCACTTCTCCGAGAAAGAACTGAGCGATCTGACAGGCGTGATCGTCGCAATCAACGCGTGGAACCGGTTCGCCGTGGCGAGTCGGGCGCACGCGGGTTACTATCAGCCGCAGAGCGCGAATGCCTGACGCACCAACCATTCAATGAGAAAGGGCGATCAACACGATCGCCCTTTTGTATGCAGTTCTACCCGAATCACGCATACGCGTGCAACCCCGGCAGCAGCAAGTTTACCCCGAAGTAGGTCCAGAGCATCACGATGAACCCCGCGACGCTCAGCCACGCCGTGGTGAGCCCGCGATCCTTAAGGTTCATGAATCGAACATGGATCACGATCAGGTAGACGATCCAGGTTACGAGCGCCCAGGTCTCCTTCGGATCAAACGCCCACCAGCGCCCCCACGAGTGGTCCGCCCACCATGCGCCGAGGAGGGTCCCGACGCCGAGTGTCCAGAACGCGAGTTGGAGGATGGTCATCGTCGCGGTGTCGAGGTCCTTGAGGGTGCGCTGCACACCCATTGGATTCTTGGGAGAGCCGTCATCGATCGTGCTCAGTGCGCCTGTCGCGAGCGCCGGGGCTTCGCCTCTTAAAAACTTGGCACTGTAATAGGTGCCGAGATAGAACAGACTCACAATGAATCCGAGCGTAATCAGGCCGTAGCTTGTCAGCACGGTCGTCACATGGTATTTGAGCAGCACCGAGGTGTTCAGGATCGCGGCTTCGCGTTCGATGGTTTCGCCGGGGATCCCCGTGGTCGTCGCGGTGATGAGGATCAGGAACCCCGTCCCCGCGGCGGCGGCGCCGAACAACCACTGCTTCTTCCAGAGCATCAACCCCGCGCCGACGAGTGCCGCGAAGAACGAGATCCCTGTCATGGACTCGAACTGGTTCTGGATCGCGAACCGTTCCGCGATAAGTGATCGGAGCGTGAACCCGAACCCGTGGAACCCGATCGCGATGAACAGCAAGACGACACCAAGCATCGCGAGCCATTTGCGTCCTGTGCCGAACGCGAGGATCAACGCGACGAGCGAGAGCAGATACACCCACAGGCCGATCTCAAACGCATGCGCCTTGTTGTAGATCGCTTCGAGTTTGGGGCTCGCCGCCTGCTGGGTCTCCGGATTGATCTGGGCTAATGCGTCTGCGAGTTCTTGTGCGGCGAGGTTTACACCTTCCGCATCGCTCGCACGCCAAGCTAGCGTGAGGCGTGTCGCGGCTTCGCGTGCAGGAGTGTTCGACGCGAGTGAGCCGAGATGTTTCCACGGATCATCCGCGTTGGCAGGTGCGACCAGGTTGAGATTTACCACGGCGTTCAGGAATAGATTCTTACTCTGATCGAGCCTGCCAACCGCCGCCCGAAAGGGTTCGGACGATTCGTACTTGGCGAAGGCCGCTTCGATGTACAGATCCGCCATACGAGGGGAGACCATCCCGGTCTTTAGCCATCCTTCTCGATTGAAGTTGGCACCCTCGTTTCGCGGGTCCTGTTCATATTCATAGAGAATCGCTTGACGCAAGGGCAGGTAGTTGATCCCGAGCACCGGCCGATCGAGGTAGTAGATCGGATCGATCATGATGTCGAACATCGTGAACATGGGATCATATTTGATCTTCTCAACGGACTTGGTGGTCCCGTCCGGGTTCTGCTCAACGATGAGATCAAAGAGCTTGTTCTTCCCCGTCAGCCTGGAAACCGTTTCCTCCGCAAGGGTAGTGAGAATCTTGACGCGTCCATTATGGAACACCGTCGAAGTTTCTAGCGGAGACAGGTCAACCTCGTCCGCGAACGCGGCTTTCTCTTCCGTGCTCAGACCGAGCGCGATGGGCTGCCCGAATGGATTCACAACCTGATCCGCGTTGCCCGAAACGATTTGCGACTCTGGGTGAGCATTCCCGTCGGGAGCTTGTTGCGCATAAGCAAACGAGACCCCCATCGCGATCGCGAAGAAACTCATGCATCGAATGATGACCTGGTTCATGCGTGTGCCTCCTTGGGCTTTGGTTTCGCGTGCAATGCTGCGAGCCTGCGCTTCTCACGCCGCACGAGATAGGGCTTGAAGTAGAACGCCCATGGGATCCCGATCGACATCAGGATGGAACCGAACGCGATGATGTGGATCCCGGGATTATTGCCGACACCGAGGATAGTAAAGTTGGCTCGCGGCTCATCGAGCATGCCCTGATCGACCATCTGCTGGGACTGTTCCCAACCGTTCCTGTCCCAACCAGACTGAGAGAGCTTGAACTGGTTCGGATCCATTCCAGCACGGAGCCGCGTAATTGTGTTCGTCAGCCACGACTTCTCCGAGTCCCAATGGAACGGTGCCCGCAAGGGGTTGTTGAGTTTCACGACATGATCGAATGACTCGAACTCGGGTTTGGGACCACCATAAAACGGGTTGGGCATCACCCGCACCACCGATTGGTAATCCCGCGGAGCACCGCGATGGTCGTACGCGATCATTTCAAAGTCTACGAGCGCCAACTCAAAGCCGGGGAACTCCCGCTGGTAGCGTCCGAAGACGAGCATGATGTTTCGTCCATCCGGGAGGGTAACCTTTGTGCGTTGATCCTGCTGAATCGAAACATACTGAGCAAAGGGCAACCAGACCACCTCAGACCAGGACTCGCGTAGATCAGTCGCATCGAGCGAAACCTCGACTCCGACGAGCGCTTCACGATATGACCCGGCGACGGACTTATCGCGATCTTCAAAACGCACCGGGAACGGGCGTTGGATGGAATCCGCGTGTTCCCATTCTGCGGCGATATGCAGGTCCAGCCGGTCATTCTGCGTGTTGGGTATCAGATCAAGCAGCCACTTTTCCTGTGTGACATTGGCGGCCCGAACGCTCCCGCCCGCCTGGCGCATGATTGCCCGGATCTGCTCACCTCCAGATCCATCGGCCTGCTCATCGAGATAAAGCTGAAGCTTGGTCGCATCGATGTACGCCACACGAATGCTCGGATCGGGGTCTGAGCGTGCCGGGCGACCGCCTGGCGTCGGTGTCAGATCCTGGTTGAGCTCCGGGAAACGGTGAAACACCCAGCGGGTGAACTCCTTTGCGGGTTGGTCGCCGCTCGGAGCTTTGATCATCTTCAAAATTGCAACGGAACTCGTCGCGCCCTCATATCCCGGTGTAATGATCGGGAAGGGTGGTTCCTGAGCGAGTTGCTCAACCACGACTGTCCAAGGGGAGTTCACCACTGGAATCCGCGTACCGGGCGCGACCGGGACCGCGATCCGGCGTCCGGTTTCCGGGATCTCGATTATGAGCCCGTGCTGGAAATCTACACGGAAATCTTGGCGAAGATCCTCCCAGCGTTGGGATTCCATACCCCGGGTATATTCAAGCGCGATGACATCGTTTGATCGCACTCGGTTCGCGGGATCACCGATAAACAGATTGAAGTTTACGAATGGGAGCGAGTCCTCAACGATCCCATCGGGAGCGTTTCGATTGAAGTGAAGATCGACGCGACGATACGGGTTTGCCTCGCCATCAACCGGCTGCGATGCTTGGAACCACTCCGTGTCTAAGGTCGCGTATGGTGCGAATCCCACAACTCGGAACCTGATATCCGGATCGACCAGTGTGCCCATCCCGGCGGGGATCGCCTGGTTGAGTGTCCGCCCGTCATCGGTTTCTTCCAACTCGCGATCGATAATCTCCGAAAGGGTCGTCACTCCCTCCGGAACTCCTGCATTCAACCCGTAGGCGTTGTAGAGCGGGAGCTTGTCGAGCGCACGCTGCTCGAAGCGAGGCTGCGCGTTCGGTGTGCGTGCCTGCGCCACATACAACGCGACATCCTCGCGATCATAAAACGCACGCTGCGATGGCCCGGGGAGCGTATCGGTCCCGGCGGGGAGGAGGGTGTCGCCCTCGAGTTTGAATCGTTGATAAAAGATGGAGCCGAGCGCGATGACAACGATGCCCGTGTGCACACTCAGCACACCAAGGTTCTTGAAGCTGAACTCGATACGACGAACGGTCGCCACGATCATGTTCACTACAAAGAGGAGCAGGGCCAGCCGCATCGGCCACCACGCGTAGAACTCGAGCTCCGTCATTTCAAGGATCGGTAGCCGCCGTACGGTGGTGGATTTGTATTCTTCCACTACCGAGCGGAAGAGCATGAACCCGGACCCATCACTGGTGTGGTACTTGAGATTCGGCCAGATCATGCTGGTCCATAGCATGGTCAATCCGATACCCATCGCGATCACAACGACGAAGGAAACGATGAACCGCGCGGCTCTGGATTGATCGCTCAAGGCTTTTCGTACAATGACGAACCAGAGGAACATCGGAATACCGAGCAGGGCGAGATACATTGTGCTGACGATCAGTAGCGTCGGTATGCGCGCAAGCATTCCGACGGGTACCGATGCGAGTGTCGCGTACAACGAAACAAACAGAAGCAAGACCACCGCGAGTGGGATCGAACTGAATGCTCGGAGAACGAGACGCAAAGGTATCCATGCGCCCGTGAGGTTCGCATCTTCCCATGCCTTGTTGCGCTGCCATTTTTTGCTCATTGGAGTTCGCTTGCTCCGTTTCTATTTAACAGGAATGGTACGCATCAAATCGGAATTGTTCTCGATTATGTGGCCCGGAACACCCAAGTTGGTGCCGATTTCGAACGCATTGCTCCAGCCCATGGGTTCGTATGAACCTCCGAACCGGCGCACTCTACGGCGATAATCCCCGCGGGATGCGCATCGGTCTTCAGCGAGAAGCGGTCCGGATCGAGTCCCAGAGCGAATGCGCCATGACGGGTCCCCATAGCAATCAGGCGAATCGTATCGTGATCCCCCTGACTCCAGAGAAGACGCATGTCGTCGAGCGTACTGATTCGATCAGGTGTATCGAGGTTCACGATCGAGTCCGTTCCGAGACACACATTGACCCCGGCCTCGACCATATCTCGATACCGGTGCGGACCGAAGTGTGTGGCGGCACCGAAATATGCTGAAGCACGCGGGCAATACGCCACACTCGCTCGTGCTTCGGCGAGGATTTCGATTCCATGATCCGTGGCATCGTTCACATGAGCAACGAGCATGGGATGAATCTTCAATGCCGGCTCGAGATGTTCGATAGGATGCTTCCCTCCGCCAATCGAACGAAGGATCGAATCGTCCCAGACGCCCAACTCCTCGAGCATATCGCGTTGAGGGCCTGATGCGCTCGCAATAAACTCGCGTTCCTCCGGTGTTTCCCCGAGATGCGTGCTCACAGGGAGTCCTCTCGCCTTTGCGGCGAGCGCAACCCAGCGATACACCCCGAGATCGATCGTATTTGTCGCGTGCGGCTGGAGCCCGAACCGTATGCCAGTAGCCTCCAAAGACCGCATCAGTTCGGGTGCGTGATCCCGGAGATACGAGCTGATACGCTCAACCGCATGCGGAGCGCTCTTTCCGATCCCAAAGAACTCAAGATACGACACCCCCATAAGTGGGGAGCTCGCAAGTGTGCGTGCGGGAGACTCTGTCAGACGACCGTTGGGAGCCCCAGCGATATCGCCTACAGCGATGACGCCACCGGCGAGTGAATACTCGATCCCGAGTCGAACGCAACGCTTGATGTGATCTTCATCAGTTGCTCGATTGGTTCGGATTGTGTTGACCCATTGGACAAATCCGTCATCTGGCTCGTGGCTGAGCGGGCCGATGTGGGTGAGATCGAGATGCGTGTGCGCATTGACGAGAGCCGGCATGAGAATGTGATGTGACAGTGTGAGGACCGGGATGCTCGGGTCTAGAAAGGGGTCCGGGAGGGCTTGTGTTGTGCCCGAATAAGAGACGACAACACCTGATTCCGTGCGTTCAAGGACAAGAGTCGCGTGTTGTATGATCCCGAGATCCGCGTCTGCAATCGCCGCGGCATCAACACGGACATAGCGCGTCGAAGAGGGGTTTTGTGGGGAATCTGACAGCCACCCGTGCAGGAGCGCATCCGAGTCGTACGGGGCGTGTTCGTCGCGTGGCGTGGGATTCATGCCGAGAGATGATATGTGCCGATTCGAGTTGGGCTGCGATGTGTGTGATTCTCAATGAACGGCGCTGCACGCGGCACTCGGGTCTCATACCATGTAGGAGTCGCGTACGCACCGCGCGGGGTTCGCGTTGATGCGCCGCAGAATGTACTGACCAGGAGCAGATCATGAAGATCACCCATCGCATCACAAACGGACGCACGCTCGCCCTGACCACCCTGCTCGTTACTGTCGCGGGTCTGGGGACCGGCTGTGTGAGCCAGCAGGAATATGACCGTCTCTACGAGACGAACCAGTCACTCAGGAGCCAGAATCAGGATCTCCAGAACCGGCTGGGCACCCTTGAATCCAATAACTCGCAGCTCCAGGGATCCGCGGGTGATGCACAAGGCGTCATCGGTCGTCTCCGCGGCGAGAACAGCAACCTCCGGGATCAGCTTGCTGCATCGCAGAACGCGTTCGCTTCGCTCGAAGACCGGATGAACTCGCTCTCGATTGTTCAGCTCGACCCCGCGACCGACCGCGCGTTGAGTGATCTTGCATCGCAGTACCCCGACATGATCGTCTACGACGGCGAACGCGGGATGCTCCGTTTCGTCTCCGATCTCACCTTCGCGTCGGGTTCGGATCAGGTTCAGTCTTCCGCGCTGGAATCGCTCAAGACCCTCGCGAGCGTCCTGAGCAACAACGCCGCGAGCAAGTACGATGTTGAGATCGTCGGGCACACGGATGACGAAAAGCCCGGTGCCAACACCCGTCGCAACCACCCCACGAACATGCACCTCGCTGCACATCGTGCGATTTCTGTCCGCAACGCGCTCGGTCAGGCCGGTCTCGATTGGAGCCGGATGAGCGTGATGGGTTGGGGTGAGCATCGACCGATCATCGCGAACAACCCCGGCAAGGGCACCCCCGCGAACCGACGCGTTGAGATCTATCTCGTTCCGTCCACCCGCAATGAGGCGCTCTCGAGCCCATCGATTGACAATGTCGCGCCGAGCAACAACTCGTCGCAGCCGGTCGATACGCGTCCGAAGATTGATCCGACCAAGTGATCGATTCCATCAATCAACTCATGGGCCATGTGCGTCGCACATGGCCTTTTTCATGGACTCACCTTTTCAACTGAGTGTTCAGGCGTCGTCTTCGGTCACGCGTGCGGGTGCGATGGCGAAGAAGAAAGAGACGACGAACATGAGGAAGCCCGCTGCGGCGACCGGTAGGGTCCACCCCGCGTCACGCAGGGCCTGCCGCTCTTGGGTGATTGGCGGTGGTCTGTTCGTGACCTTGATCGCGGCCCCCCACTGCCATGTATATTCCTTGATCTCATCCTCTGCCCGTTGGGGTTCGGGCTCACCTTTCAGCTCCGCATTGACCTTGCGGCGCATAAAGCTCTTTCCGGACTCGGGGAATCGCTTTGATTCGTGCTCGATCGATCCGTCCCGTTTGAACTCATAGAAGTCATATCGAAAGAGGTCGCGGCGTGCCTCTCCTGTGGTTTCGTTCTCGTTGCGTCCGATCCCCTCATACCGGGGTGCCTTTGCGGGATCGACACCGTAGGGCGTGCGGGTCACGATCGCGAGCCGGAGTGGGACTTCGTCTTTGTAGATCGCTTCTTCGAACTCGCGGAGGGTGAGCCCGGATCGGTCCGCAAAAAAGTACATCCCGAACCATTCTCGCTGTCGATCGAAAAGCGTTGGGAGGGTGTGCTTTGGCGGGTAGACGACATCGAGATCGAGGGTCTGATCGCCGTAGTTGACGAGCAGCCCGAGGGTCCCGTCCTCTCGCTGATGTTCCGTGATCGAGATCTGCTGATCTGCGAATGAGAACTGGGTGCTGACGACTTCGATGAATGCAAAGAGCGGGTTATCGACTCGTTCGTAGTACGCACCGATGCGTTTGGTCAGGTTCACCCCGGCGACAAGGATTGCGACAACGGAGATGGCTGCGAGGATCCACCAGATGCCCCGCTTCTCTCGCGGTGCGTTTCGGTCGGTGTTGGGTTCGTTAGTGCCCATCGTCGTGGGAGTCGTGTGCTCCGTGATCATCAACAGCGACATCAGAGAAGATGCCAGGGGTCATGCCGGTGCGTCCGCGGGACTTGTTCGCGTCGGATTCTTCGGCGTGGTGCCCGAACCCGAGCTGGGTGAAGTAGTCATGCTCATCCATCGGGTCGCGATGGGTCGCGTGATCGCCGTAGTGGATCTCCCAGAACTCTGCTTCGGAGTGATTGGGATCGTTGCGGAACTTTTCCAGCCCCCAGTAGTGGTGGTCTTTGTTGTCGGTACCTGTGAGGCGGGCCTCATAGATGATGCCCATGCCCTGGGTATTGACCTTGGGGCTCATCCGGACGGAGAAATCTTCATCCGCAGGTGCGGAGTTCAGACCGACCCCTGTGCCGCCAGTGCTGATCTCACCCGCTGCCATCGGGTTCACGAGGTGGCGAGAACCGAGATCGATCATGGAGAACCCAAGGAAGAGCCCTACACAGAGCAGACAAAAGAGCAACACGAAGGTGTTGAGAACCTTGTCGTATTTGAGCTGCATGAAAAATGCGGCAACGAGGATGCCCTTGATCGTTGCGATCGACATCGCCCCTGCAATGTTGACCCATCCGGGGAGATGGATGCCGAAGGCGACTTCGGCCCATACTTCAACTCGGAAGAACGCGACGGTGAGGAATGTGAAGAACAGGAGGATCGCGAGGACACCCACCTGCATACGCCAGTCGGCGATGAAGTGATGATGCTCGCCGTGATGCGGGTTGATCCCGTGGGGATCTTCCGGATCCCACCCGAGCTGGGCCACGTTCTCTGCCTTGGTGTGTTCTGTGTAATCCATGGGTATCTCTTCTCAGTTTATACCGAGCGGGAATCGACGGTGATGGGATCAGTGGATCAGGTACAGGAGTGGGAAGAGGAAGATCCATACAAGGTCAACCAAGTGCCAGTAGAGCGCTGCGTTCTCGACGAGCGTGTACTGGGTCGGGCCGTATGCCTGGTACCGCTTTGCGTAGTAGAGCACCACGCCGAAGAGAGCGGCACCGATGACGACATGCAGCGCGTGGATCCCGGTACCGATGTAGTAGAGCGACCACCAGAGGGGCTCGTGCGCATCGTGCGCGTGGGGGTACGAGAAGAATGTGCCGGGTGCCTTGCCCTGACCAAGCTTGACCATGTACTCAAACTTGAGCTTGATGAAAATGAACAGTGCGGCACAGGCGATCGTCACGATGATGTTCACGCGGAGCCAGAACTGCTTGTCGAGTTGGGCACAACGCACGGCGTTGGCCGCTGTCCACGATGAGAGCAGGAGCACGGCGGTGTTGGCCGCGCCGAAGCGCCAATCGAGGTAGTGCGACCCGTTCGCCCATGCCTCGGGGTACATCATGCGGAATACGGCGTATCCACAGAAGATGCCCGCGAAGAGCAGGACTTCCGTTGTGAGGAAGAGCCACATACCGAGCTTGGCGGCATCGAACTCCTCGTCGCCACTGCGCCAGTGGTGTCCCGCGATGCGGTTCCGCCAGTGCTTCGGGCTTTTGAGGATGCTCTGTGGAACATCGGTCGGGTTGGTATCAGTCATCGTGCTCATGTATCAGCCCCTGCTTGGCCCTCGATTCTTCCGAGGGTCGGCTGGTCAGATTCAACGGTTCAGTGCGCTGCCTTCCCTGCATCGGGGTGGATTGGGTAATCCTTGGGATCCCAGTGCGGGGGCACGGTTGTTTCGAAATCGTACGGGCCGTGCTTGACGATCGGCTCGTGGTGGAAGTTATGCTCGATGGGTGGGGATTCGCATTCCCACTCGAGGGTCAGACCGCCCCATGGGTTCGCGGGTGCCTTCTCACCCGCGATCAGCGAGTGAACAAACACGGCGAGGTGGACGAGGAACCCGAGACCGAGGATCCACGACCCGTAGGTCGAGATCTGGTGGAGGGTCTGGAACTCGTCGACATAGTTCGCGTAACGGCGAGGCATGCCCTGCGTCCCCAGGAAGAACTGGGTGAAGAAGGTCACATTGAACCCGATGAAGACGAGTCCCATACCGATCAGTGCGCCGGGCTCGTTGTACATCTTCCCAAACATCTTGGGCCACCAGTGATGGATGCCGCCCATGAATGCAATGACTGTGCCGCCCATCATGACATAGTGGAAGTGGGCGACGACATAGTACGAATCGTGCAGGTGCAGGTCCGTCGCGAGGGTCGCGAGGGGCAGACCCGTCAAGCCGCCGATCGAGAAGGTGAAGAGGAACATCAGCCCGTAGCACATCGGGGTGTTGAGAACGATCGATCCCTTGTAGAGGGTCGCGATCCAGTTGAACACCTTGATCGCTGTGGGGATTGCGACGAGGAAGGTCAGACCCGAGAAGAGGATCGCAGCGAGCTCGCCCATCGCGGTGAAGATGTGGTGACCCCAGACGAGGAACGACACGCCCGCGATGCCCAGCGACGAGAACGCGATCGCACGGTACCCGAAGATGTGCTTGCGGGCGTGGATCGCGAGAAGTTCGGAGATGATGCCCATCGCGGGGAGGATCATCACATAGACAACGGGGTGCGAGTAGAACCAGAAGAAGTGCTGGTAGAGAACCGGGTCGCCGCCCATCGCGGGATCAAAGATCCCGATGTTCATGATGCGCTCGAAGATGAGCAGCAAGAGCGTGATCCCGATCACGGGTGTTGCGAGGACCTGGATGATTGAGGTCGCGTAGATCGCCCAGATGAAGAGCGGCATATCGAACCACCCCATCCCCGGTGCGCGGAGCTTGTGCACTGTGACGACGAAGTTCAGACCCGTGAGGATTGAACTGAAACCCAGGATGAACGCGGCGGTGACCATGAGGACCACACGCCAATGGTCCGCGTCTGTCGTGGTTGAATACGGCGTGTAGAAGGTCCACCCGGTTTCGACACCACCCATCAGGATGGAAAGGATGCCGAACGCTGAACCGAACAGGTAAATATACCAGCTGAGCAGGTTGAGCCGCGGGAACGCAACATCTTTCGCGCCCAGCATGACCGGGAGGAAGAAGTTGCCTAGCGACGCGGGGATCGATGGAACGATGAACATGAAGACCATCACGGCGCCGTGCAGAGTGAAGGCGCGGTTGTAGATCTGCGTGCCGGTGAGATCGCCAGCAACCCCGAGGCCCGAGAAGAGGTCTCTGAGGTTTTCGCCGGTCGAGGTCGTGGTTTCCACGAGATCGCCGTCCGCGTTTACGGACTGCGTGATCACATCGCGCATGGGGTCGATGAGTTCATAGCGGACGAGCAATGCTGCGGTTCCGCCGACGAAGAACATGAAGAGGACGGCGAAGAGGTACATGACTCCGATCTTCTTGTGGTCGACCGTGGTTGCCCACTGCCAGATCTTCGCCATGATCCCGGGAGGACCGGAGAGGTAGGACCCCTCGTCGTGGTGTCCGGCGTGTGTATCAAGCGTACTCATGATTCACTCCCGGCGGCTTCTTCCGCCTGGTTGCCTGCTTCTGATTCGGATTCACTGCCTTCAGCGTCCAGATGCGGATTCGGTTCGACCGTCGAGAGCGTCTGGATATAGGCGATGATGTTGTTGATATCGTCTTCGTCGAGCTGCCCCTGATAGCTCTGCATCTGTGGTGCGTACCCGTTTACGATCTTCGCGTTGGGATCGAGGATCGATTCGCGATAGTAGTTTGGGTCGCGCTCAACGGTTGTGCCGTCCGCGAGTGACGCGGGGTAACCCCACCCGTACTGCCCACTGCCGTCAGAACTCTCGTTCCACGGTGGGCCAACGAGCTTGGTCCCGTTGATCTGATGACAGCTTGCGCACATGGACTTGTAAATCTTCTCGCCCTCTTCCCAAGGCAGACCAACAACGCCCCATTCCTCCATCTTCTGATCGAAGTAGTCTTGAGGAACAATGCGGATGGTCGCGGCCATGCGGGAGTGCTCGTCGCCGCAGTATTCGGCGCAGAAGACCCACATGTCACGCCCGATCATCTTTTGACCCGTATCTTGATGGATGTATGTGTCAGCCGCTGTGAGCTTTGGGGTCTGAATGCCGTAGGTGGTGTACCGGTTGGGGATCACATCACGCTTGACGCGAAACTCGGGGATCCAGAACGAGTGGATGACATCCTGCGAGTTCATGCGGAACTTGACTGCCGTATTTTCGGGAAGGTAGAAAATCGGGTAGTCTTTGCCGCGGGTTACCGAGCTTGACATACCGTCGGCGCTTTGCGTTTCCTTCTTGGAGAGCGGCTGGAACTCGGGCGACTTTGCCCCGTTGGGGTAGGTCGCGAGCCAGTTCCACTTGTTGCCTTCGATCCGCAGTTCCATCGCGTTCGAAGGGGACACGAGTTGCTGGGTGTAGCCCTGGAATCCGAGCACGAACATCACGAGCAGCGATGACGAGGGGACCACGGTCCAGAAGACCTCGAGCAGCGTGTTATGGTGAGGGCTCGGTTCCGTCGGGACGCCCTCGCGCCGGCGGTACTTGATCATGAAGTAGAACATCAGTCCCATCAACACGACGAAGAAGAAGACCGAGAACCATGTGATCATCATGAACAGCCCGTCTGCCCACGCGGCGGATTCACTCGCGGGGAGTTTGGGACCGAAGATCAGCTTTTCAAGACCGCTCACTTGTGCGGTCGCAAGGGTTGGCATCATCATGACACATGCCCTGTCTTTGCTCCGGCATACGAGCCGGATGGGTTGGTTGATTCGTCAGTTGTGTTCTGGCTTTGCTTCGCGAGGTAACGCCGACGGCGTGCACGATCACCGATGAACAACAGTGTGAGTCCGATCGCGAGGATCAGGACCGTGAGTCCCGCGCCGATCTGCATCACGCGGAATGCTTGGAGCGAGTACACCCCGGCGTTCGGGTCAAACGCGTAGCAGAAATGTAGGAGCCGATCGCCGAAGCTCTGGGCGATCTTCCCTTGTGAGGCGTCGAGAAGGGAGAGCTTGAGTTCCTGCGGCGGGTATTCAAACCCGTACATGTACCTCGAGACCTGTCCCTCGGGGGAGAGGATCATCAACGAGATCGGGTGGGCGTAGTCACCGGCGTCCGTCGGATTGAAGTTGAACCCGATCGAGTTCACGAGTCGGCGGATGTTGAGCACATCGCCCGTGTGGAATGCGATCCCCGCGCGAGCGTCGGTTTCCGAACCACGGTTGTACGCGTCGAGGAACTTGGTCCGCTCGCCCAATGCCATGGTCGTGGTTTCGTCGTGATCGAATGAGACGACCAGCACGCGATAGTCTTCACCTGCGTTGTACTCGAGCTCATTGAGCGAGGTCGTGAGCTGGCTCAGGACAGTCGGGCACACGACGGGGCACTGGTAGTACACCATGACGAGGACCACGGGGGTCTCGCCGTCGAAGTAGTCGCCGAAGACGATTGTCTCGCCGTTGTGATTGGTGAAGGTCGCATCGAGGGGTACACCGTCGCCCAGATGCTCCGTGACCTCAACACCGTTGAGCTCCACGATCTCGTCGCGATCAAGGATGCGTTGTGCCGACGCGATGGGCGCGGCGAACCACACGCTCGCGATCGCGAGGAGTGTGGTGAGCATCTTGGTCGTGGCGTTGAGGTTCATTGGACTCGTATGGGGTCTGGGGCCAGGTCTGGTTTAGCGTCTGGTTTAGTTCGTGGATGCATACTCGGCGATGACCTGCTCCGTCGCGACGCGTACGGAGGGTGCCATCTCGTTGAGCATGTCGTTCTTCTGATGCCAGATCTCCGCAGCCTGCTCGGTGTTCTCGTCGATCTTCGCACGGTACGACGACATGTAGCTGTCGAAGTAAACCTTGAGGACGATGATCACGAAGAGCACGCCGAGCACCATGAAGATGAAGGTGAGCCCGAGCGCTTTGGCGCTTGCTTGCGACCCGTGCTCATCCTGGGGCATCCCTTCGGCGGCGGTGTGCTGGTGCCAGTTGTCGTGTCCGTCAGCGCTCATGCGAGTGCCTCCTGGTGTATCTGAGCATCACCTCGATGCTCGGTTTGACCTGATTTTTGGGCCGGCTTCACCAACCCCTGATTTCGTTCAAGCCGCTTGATCCGATCCACGGATCGGGCGGGATTAGACATAGTTCTTGTGCTTAAGTGCCTCGTGGAGCATCGGGTCCTTGAGTGGGAGCAGCGGGCCCTTGGAGACCTTGATAGCAACGAGTCCGAAGTACATCGCGAGGATGCCGAAGATCCCGACGAGGTCCAGTGCGATGCGGACGATGCTTGAACCATCAACGCTTGTCGCCGCGAAATCTGCCATGGGACGGAGGATCCAGACCATGTCGAGTGCGACCATGACGATCATGTAGACACTCATGATCGCGAGCAGGTTGAGCGAACGCTTAGTCTGGCGCCAGATGAGCAGCAGGAACGGGAACACGAAGTGCCCGATGACCATGACCCAGAAGAGCCAGTTGTACCCGTACTCCTGGCGGTTGTAGAACCACGCGGTTTCTTCAGGGATATTGGAGTACCAGATCAGGAAGTACTGCGAGAAGGAGATGTACGCCCAGAAGACGGTAAACGCGAAGACGAGCTTACCAAGGTCGTGCGAGTGCTCGCTCGTGACGAGCCCTTCGAGCTTACCCGCACGACGCAGGAAGAACGCGATGATCGCGACACCCGACGCGCCGGCGAGCCCGCAGGATGCGAAGTAGTACACGCCCCACATCGTGGAGAAGAACCGGTAATCGGGGGACATCAGGAAATCGAAGGCGGCGAAGGTCGTGGTCAGCGCGAACACGGGGATCGCGAAACCAGCGACACGGCGTGACTTGCGGCCCAGACGACGATCACCCGTCTCGTCCTGCTTCTTCGACCACCCGATGAAGCATCGGGAGATGATGATCCATGCCGCGGCATACACGAGCACACGGATAATGAAGAATGAGGAGTTGAGGTAGGGTTCCTTCACATGGAGTAGATGGTTGTATCCCTCATGATGGATCCACTTGAGCATGATCCCGCCGGAGATGACCTCGATGAGTGCGATGATGATCAGCAGGACCGCGGGGAACCAGATCACGGAGCCGAGGTTCTCGAACTGGCGGCGGAGGGTGATGGACCACCCCGCGTTGAGCGAGTGGAAGACCATGACCCAGAACATCCCGCCCAGCGAGATCGCGAGGGCGGTGAAGAGCCCTACCTCGATAGAAGCGAGCATGTGCATGCCGTGACCGGACATGGAAAACCCGCTGATGACAGAAACGATCGTTGCGACCAGCCCAGCGAAGAAGAGTGGGACAGCGATCGGCGATTTGGCGATCGTCGTATTCTCTTCGCTCATGCGCGGATCAGCGGCAATCTTCTCCAGACGCCTCTGCCACTCGGCACCACTGAGCGCGGTTGCTTCGGGTGCGGGGTGGTTCGCGGATTCAGTGACGATGTGCTCCATCACTCTCCCCCGTTGTTATTGGAAGCACCCGAGGATGCGTTCACGGTGCTGTTTCCATCGGCGTCGAAAGCCGCCTGGAGCACGCGGATGTATGAGACAATCGCCCATGCCTCCTGCTCATCAACGGCGTAGCCGTACGCCGGCATGCGGTTCGAACCATCCGGAGACCAGAGCCCCTCACGGATGACATGGTAGATATATCCATCCGCCCCGAACTCGCCGGCACGATCACGGTACTTGTCGTCAAGAAGGTTGACCGGGCGGACATTCATCAGACGCCCCACCGTGCCAGAATCATTGCCGACCATGTCATACCCGTGGCACATCGCACAGTAGATGTTGTACTGCTCAGCACCCTCTGCGATGAGTTCCGCGGTGACCTCGACAGGCATCCGCTGAGCCCATCTCGGATTCTCAGGCGTGGAACCCGAAACGAGCCCGAAGTAGTAGGTCTCGTCTTCACGCAGCATGTTTGCGCGATCCTGACGACGCATCTGGGTCCACTCGGAGTCATCGCCTTCATCGGGCAGAACCGAGTGGTCAGAGAACGGCACGACGCCCTCGACGAGGGGGCGCTGTGTCATGCCATCAGCAAAGAACTCGGTCTCGGCCTGAGCTTTGTGCTTTGGCTGGAGGTCCATATCGGGGAAGAACCGTCGCGGTGGCTTATCGGTTCGATCGCCCCGACACCCGCCGAGCGGAAGTGCCGCGATCGCACCCAACGCCAGCACGCACGCCAGTGCGCTGCGAGTGGTGTGCTTGTTTTTCTTGACTGATGGGATCATTGTGAATCCTGTCGTCTTGATTGGAACACGATGTGGATCGTGATGGGTCTTGTGTCTGCTTTGCCTTAGTCGATGTCTTCGATGAGCGAGATGTGCGTCCCGCCCGCGTCTTCGAGCACTTTCTTCACCTTCGACGGGTCGAAGTCCGGGTCGGTCGCTTCGATGACGATGAAGAACTTGTCGTTGCCCACTCGCATGAACCGGTCGTGCGTGAAGAGCGGGTGATGCCAGCGTGGAAGCCCGTTGAGGGCGAGCATCCCGAAGATGCACATGAACGCGGTGAAGAGGATCCCGAGTTCGAACATGATGGGCACAAATGGCTGCCATGCTTCGAAGGGCTTTCCTTGCACCACGGTCGGGTAGAGCACGAACGAGGTGCCCCACTGCAATGCCGCTGCGGTCGCAACGCCCGCGATGGCGGCGCCGCCGGCCATAAGCGGGAGCTTGGTCGACTTCATCCCCATCGCTTCTTCCATGTCATGGATCGGGAAGGGCGAGTGGACATCCCACTTGGTGTATCCCGCATCGCGGACATGCTGCGCTGCTTTGAAAACCTTGGGGGTCTCGTCGAACTCCGCCACGATCCCGTACACGGGCTTACCCGACGAGGTCACAAACTTCGGAGACCCCTTCCCGATGAGCATCGGGAAGTAATCAGCGGCGGCGGTCATGAAATCATTGATCATCTTCATTTCCAGAGCCCTTCCTTAATGGTGGTCATCCGTGTGCGACTGGGGCATCACGACCTTGACTTCGGCAAGGGCGAACACCGGGAGGAACTTGAGGAACAGCAGGAACAGGGTCATGAAGATCCCGCACGAGCCCACGAAGGTGAGGATGTCGACCCAGGTGGGGAAGAACATGTGCCACTCGCCGGGGAGGAACGCGCGATGGATCGATGTGACGATAATGACGAATCGTTCGAACCACATCCCGATCGTGACGGCCAGCGCGACGATCCAGATGACCAGCGGGTTCTGACGCATTTTGCGGAACCAGAACAGCTGCGGGAAGATCACATTGCAGGTGATCATGGTCCAGTACGCCCACCAGTACGGCGCTTCCGCGGGATTGACGCGGTTGTTCGCAAAAACCGCGAACTCGTACTGGTTTGCCCCATACCAGGCGATGAAGAATTCCATCGAGTAGGCGAACCCAACCATCGTGCCTGTGAGCAGAAGAATCTTGGCCATGTTCTCCAGGTGACGCAGGGTCAGCAGGTCGGAGAAGTTGGGCAGGATCACACGCAGCGGGATGAGCAGGAAGAGCACCATCGCGAACCCGCCGAAGACGGCACCCGCGACAAAGTAAGGCGGGAAGATCGTGGTGTGCCAACCCGGGATGACTGAGGTTGCAAAGTCGAACGAAACGATCGAGTGCACCGAGAGCACCAGCGGCGTGGAGATACCCGCGAGCATCAGATAGGCCTTCTCGTAGCGGTGCCAGTGACGCGAGGAGAATCGCCACCCAAGCGATGCGACGCCGTAGATAAAGAGACGGATCGAGTCCGGGCGAGGCATGAACCCGAGGGGGAGCCCGTCGCCGATCGGCATGGGCATTTTGAACTCTCGCGAGACCCCCTTGTGGAGGCGAGCGGCCGCTCGATCACGCAGGGTGGCAAGATCGGGGATCATGCCCATATACCAGAAGAGCAGAGAAACGGTCGCGTAGGTTGATACCGCGAAGACATCCCAAAGCAACGGCGAACGGAAGTTCGGCCAGATGGCATTGGAGTTGGGGACCGGGGCGAGGAACCAGGCAAACCAGACACGACCAACATGAATGCCTGGGAAGATCCCTGCACAGACAACCGCGAAGATCGTCATCGCTTCCGCGGAACGGTTGACTGCTGTACGCCAGTTCTGCTTGAGCAAGCAGAGAATCGCGGAGATGAGCGTCCCCGCGTGACCGATACCGATCCAGAAGACGAAGTTGGTGATGTCCCACGCCCAGTCGACCTGGTTGTTGAGACCCCAGACGCCGACACCTGTGATGATCAGGTAGAGGATCATCCCTGTTCCCAACGCCGCGATCATGGAGCAGATCGTGAACGCTGTGAGCCAGATCTTGGGGATCGGCGCCTCGGCGTAGCCACACACGATATCGGTGACTTCACGGAAGGTGCGCTTGCCGAGGACCAGCGGCGCGCGAACGCTCGGGTCTTCGATCAGCGTGCCGTCGTCCGTTGTGCCCGGCACCACAGGTATGCTGCGGGGCAGAGGCTGGACCGACACTTCGCCGGAGCCCTGTTTGGTAATCTTTTCATCAGGTTGCATGTCACTCATTGCTGATCGTGCTCCGCTGCTTTACGCGTGAACCCCGCTGAGCACCTTGAGGCTCATTGAGTATCCCTGATCCATGAATCGTTTGGTGCGATCGATGTAGGACGACGAGTGTGATTCGCCGCCGTGATCGTCGTGTCCGTTGTGGTCGTCGCCGTGCCCACTGCCGTGTGAGTCGTCGCCGTGGCTCCCGCCGTGGTCGAGCGGGTCGTGCTCGCGGTGACGGATCGCCTCGTTCGGGTTCCGCACACGCATCATGTAAGTCGTGCGGGGACGCGTACCGAGGTATCCGAGGAGGAGGTAACTGCGACCCGAATCACGCTCCTTGGAGACGCGTGCGTCGGGGTCGAGGATGTCACCGAAGCTGATCGCATCGCTCGGGCAGACCTGCTGACACGCGACCTGGAAGAACCCATCGGGGATCGGTCCGACCTGGTCGCGATCTTTCCAGATCCCACGGATCTTGACTTCCTGGCGTGCCTGGTGGATGCGCTGGATGCAGTAGGTGCACTTCTCCATGACACCACGGCTGCGGACCGTGACATCGGGGTTCATGTGCATCTTGGAGATCTCGTCGAGCTTCTTGCGAAGGCGCGGCGGGATGAAGTTTTGGTTGAAGGTACGATCCTGCCCAACGGTTTCTTCGAACTCCTTCGCGATCTCCTTGGAGGTGTATTGCGAGTCGAGCCCGCCGTTGAACTTGACGGGGGCGTAGTCGAAGAAGTTGAATCGGCGTACCTTGTAGGGGCAGTTGTTCGCACAGTAGCGTGTACCGATGCATCGGTTGTACGCCATGTCGTTGGTGCCCTCGTCGCCGTGGACCGTTGCGTTCACCGGGCACACCGTTTCACACGGGGCGTTCTCGCAGTGCACACACGCGACGGGCTGGACGATCATCTCGTCGGGGTTGTTGAGGTCATCGCCGACGAAGTAGCGATCCATGCGGATCCACTGCATCTCGCGGCCCTTGGCGACCTCGTTCTTGCCAACGATCGGGATGTTGTTCTCGCTCTGACACGCGATGGTGCACGCGTTGCAACCCATGCACGCATTCAGATCGATCGACATGCCCCACTGCGGGCCCTGCGCAAAGCGCGGCGGGACCTCTTCATTGAGCTTGTAATCGTACTCACGCTCCGTCGGATCGGGATCGCGCTTGGAGCTGTTCTGCGGGTTCTCGTAGATGCTGATGATGGGTGGAGAATGGCTCAGCTCGCCGAGCTTCTCAGCGATATTGAGGTCCTCGTAGTCGCGACCGTAGATCTCGTCCGTAAACTCGACATTCTTGTCGGCGTACTTGTCCCACCAGTACTTGTCCATCGCACGCACGATTGAGGTGCGGCTTTCCATGGACCAGTGGTTCTGGGTTGAGGCGATTGTGTAGGTGCCCGCGGCCTTCTTGATCTTCGCACCGCGGGTCGCGAGCGTCCCGGTTGCGGGTTTGATCTTGTAGGTGTTGTGCCCGACCTTGAACCCCACCTTGCCAACCATCTCACGCCCGTACCCGAGCTTGACGGCGACGGTGTTGTCCGCCATGCCTGGGAGGATCCAGAGCGCGGCTTCCATCTCATGCCCGTCGAGGGTGATGGTGACGCGCTGCGCCTGGGGCATCTGCTGCTTGGTGTACGGGTTGTACTCGTCCTGCCACGAATGCTCAGGAAGCACCCCGAGCTTCTTCGCGGTCAACGGACTGACGACAATCGGGTTGTCCCAAACAACGGAGGTCCCGAACTCGGGTGACTCCTGCAACCATCCGTTGTTTGCGAGCTGGCCGTGGTTGAAGTTGCTCGTGTAGAACAACACATCCATCGATTCCTGACCCGGCGCTGGGCGGGCGCCTGCGGACGATGCTGCGCTGAAGACTGCGCCGCTGCGAACTGAGGCGGTGTTCGCCGCGTTTGCACCGAGGAACCCGTTATGGAGGGTGCGAGTCCACGCTTTGTCGCCCGAGTTGCCCATGCCAGACCAAGTCTGCTTGACCAAGTCGATGCCGTGCACCCCGGATTGGCCCGCGAGCATGCTCAGGAACTCGATGTCCGAGCGTGCGGGGTCATAGAGCGGCGCGATCATCGGCTGAATGACGGAGTAAGTCCCGTCGATGTCAACGACATCGCCCCACTGCTCGAGGTAATGCGTCCCGTTAAGCGACCAAGTCGAAAGGTGCTCGGTCTCCGAGATGTTCTGATCGAAGGTAACCGTGTTAGGCACCTTCGCGAACGCGTCCACGAAGTTGACCGATGCGGGCGCGTCGTAGACGGGGTTGCAGTTGATCGTGACGAGGGTATCGACGAGCCCGTTGTTCATTGCACCCGCGAGGGCTGCGAGTTCAACGGCACCATTGCTCGCGAGCGACTCGGACATCGCGGTGGTCTTGACCATCGAACCCAACGCGCCCAGCGCGTTGTTGATGGCCATACACATCGCCCATGCCTCGGTCCCGATCTGATCGCCTGGGACAACGACGGCGTGCCCGCGATGCGCGACGAGGTCCTTCGCGATCTCATCGATGTCATGCTGAGAGATGCCATCGACCGTTGCGTTGACCAGACCCGCGGCACTAGTCCCCGTGAGTCCGGCGACGGCGTACGCGAGCGCCATCGTGAAGTTGTGCATCTGCGACGGTGCAACACGGAAACGATGATCCGCGAGCGACCCGACCGAGGTTGGTTTCGCTTCTACTGCGTAGAGGCGTGACATGTCGTCGCCGCCATCGATAACCTTGCGGGTGCTGGCAAAGGTGCGTGCGTTCTTGAGCGATCCGGCGCCGCCAGCCATAAAGTCCGACCCGACGGAGACCACGCATTGGGCGCCATCAAAATCGTAGCTGACATGCTGGGGTGATCCGAACGCGAGGGCGGAGCCATCAATCGCGGCTCGGGATTCGGCCGGGTTCCAGAACACGAACTGTGCTCGTGGGAACCGATTGCGTACCGTGGCGATCATACGCTCACGCGTCGGCGAGCTCTGCTTATCGAGGATGAACGCGAGCCCGAGACCATTGTTCGCATCGAACTGGGCGAAGTGCTCGCCTGCCCAGAGATCGAAGTCATCCCATGTACCGACGATCTTGCCTTGTGTGGGATTGTTGTACACCGGGTGCTTGAGTCGTTCCGGGTCGTAGAGACCCAAGATGCTCGCCTGGGCCATCGCGCTGGATTTGCCTTGGTTCCCGGGATGGAGCGGGTTGCCCTCGATCTTTGTCGGGCGACCCGTGTGGGTCTCGATCAGGAGTCCCTCGCAACCGCCGCCGGGGAGGGGCATCGCGGTGGTGAAATAGAGCGGCTTGCCAGGAACAACTTCCGGCTGATGCTCGGCGTAGGGGATGATCTTACGATCCGGGCGACGACACCCAGGAACAGTCGCGGCACCAGCGAGCGCGAGACCCGCGCCCATGATCTTCACGAAGCTCCGACGGGAAGGCTCGGACATCACGGAAGCATCAACCGGGAACTCGCGTTCCACGAACTCCTTGAACTCGGGAGTCCCGGAGTACTCGTCAAGAGATCGCCAGTAGGCGCGGCCGGAAAGGCGGCCCAGCTCAGGCGCCTTGGTCGGGATCTCTTGTTTTCCCTTGCTCGATGGGCATTGATCGAGGTTGCTCATGGTTTCGTCTCTTCATCACCCCGAGGGGTGTTGGTTCAATCGTGTGCGAGGGACTTTGCCGGCGTCTGCGACTCTGTAGTCATTAATAGTGACAGGCGGCACAGTGCTCGGGCGGGTTCCGCTTGAGCGTATCAACAAGGTCCTGCGGATTAATGCCTTGATGGGCACGCTCCTCAGGCGAAAGCGGGATCAAGGTTTCCCCGTCTTCACTCATCTTGTTGAACCAGTGATTCTCAACCCAGTAAAGGTCCGTGACCTTATCTTTCGGAACGAGGTTCTCTTCCGGGTTGCGATGGCAATCAAGACACCAGCCCATCGAGAGTGATTCCTGTTGAGCAACGACCGGCATGCCTTGGATCTGTCCGTGGCATGAATAGCAGCTCACGCCAGCGTTCACATGCGCGTTATGCGGGAAGTTCGCGTAATCCGGCACAACATGGATGTTTCGCCATTCGATCCCAACGCCCTCGTTGTAGGCATCACGGATGAACTGAACTTTTTCATCGGTCGCAGTCGAGAGTTCCGTATTCAGACGATTCTCGACATGACAGTTCATGCAGGTCTCAACCGCAGGGACATTGGCGTGCCACGAATCTTCAACATTCGTGTGGCAGTACCGACAGTCCATGCCGAGTTTGCCCGCATGAATCTGATGATTGAACCCTGATCCGGGCTGTTCGGGCATGTAGCCCACCTCCCAGAACTTGGGTGTCGCGTAGTACCAGAACCCAGCAATCACGCACACGACCCCGCCGTTCACGACGAAGAAGAGCAGCGTGGGAAGCGCGTTCATCCATTTCGGGAAGATGGGTTTCAAGGCGAATCTCCACCGGTGTCAAAATAGACAAGCGTCCAATGACGCGATATGCCCGAATGCATTCGGGCGCTACTGGTCACTAGGGTAGCATCGAGATTCCGCGTAAACTGTGCTGCCCAACCGAAATTCTGTCTGTTTTTGTGTAGAATACGGCAATCGCACACGATCTGACAGCAATAATCGTTGCGACTCAGTTTCAACTACACCGGAAGGATTCTCAAATGACGAGCACACAAGAACTTCCGAATACAGGACACTCAAATCCCCAATCCGCGGGCGTGCTCGCCCCAGCGCTCTCGATCGGATTCGGCGCGGCCGTCTTGATGTGGGTCGTCGCGTGGATCCTTCACATGCCGGGGGTGCGTGTTTCCAACTCGATCGCGATCCCCATGCTCCTTGTGCCGCTGCTAGCGATGTGCATGCTCTGGATCCCCGGAGTGCCCCCATCAAAGCGAGTCAAAGCCGGAGCTGTATCCGGATTGGTTGCAGGGCTGGTGAATCTGCTCATTCTGGGTTCCTTTATTACTGAGCAGCCGGAATCGACCGCGGAGATGTCTGAAAAAGCGAACAGTCTCGCGCCGAACGCGTTCGTGGTCATCTTGGGATCCATCACTGTCTCGATCGTCGTTGCCCTACTTGCATCCCTGATTGTCAGAGGGAAGCAGTTTGAAACGCTTGAATCTCGCAAGTGGCTCTCACGATTCGCGTGGGTCACGGCACTGACCTATATCCCGCTGATCGCGGTCGGGGGCGCGGTCACGAGCACGGATTCCGGGCTCGCCGTCCCAGATGCCGTAACCAGTTATGGCGCGATATCGGTGCTCTTCCCCTTAAAACTCATGGCCGAGCCACGAATCTTCCTTGAGCACTCGCACCGATTGTTCGGCACCCTCGCAGGGTTCACGACGATTGTCCTTATGCTCCGCGTGGTCATTTCACGCGTCCAGACGCTTCCCAAAGTTCTCAGCATTGTGCTTTTCCTCGCCGTCAGTGCCCAAGGCATCCTCGGAATCGTCCGCGTGGCCGATGCCAGCACCGCGTTCGCGATTATCCACGGCGTCTTCGCCCAGTTGGTCTTCGCACTCGCATTTGTCATCGCGATCATGCTCACGCGGACCTGGATGGAAACATCCCCGAGCGAGGCAGTTGTTGCGAACGCAAAGAAAGCACGAACCGTGATGATCCTGGCGTTCATCGCATTGTGCATCCAACTCGTCTTTGGCGCGCTCACCCGCCACATGCATTCATCGCACGCGATGCTCTCACACATGGGATTTGCGTTTATCGTGATGTCTCTCGTGATCATCGGTGGCGCGTTCTGCATTCGTGCGGGCAAAGCGGACCCGTCCGGCAAACCGATCCGCATCTTTGGAATCCTGATGCACGGGATCGTGACTTGGCAGTTCGCGCTTGGATTCGCCACACTCTCGCTCGCGTGGACTAGTGATAACCCGGATCTGCCCACAGCGGACACACTGCACAAGGCCGATGCGATCGATCCCATCGGAGCCCTCGTAGCGACGCTGCATCAGGTATCGGGCGCGGCGCTCCTTGCGACGACGGCCTGTGCGCTCGTATGGGCGATAAAGCTCGCTCGGGGTCCCAAAATCAAGTAATCTCAGTGTGAAACCGCCCAGCACCGGGTCCCAATGCAATCCATTGGACCTTGCTGCGTTGGACGGACAACACACGGAGATTGCGTCATGGGCACATACACGACACATACCCAGCCGCGCGAACGCGTTGAGACCTCCCTGCTCCCGATCTCGGACGAGGAGTTCGGGTATCGCGAAGCGAGACACCTGCTCTGGCGTGCGGGGTTCGGCGGCACAGACGAGCAGATCCGTACGCTCGCTTCATGGGGGCCAAAGAAGGCGGTCGATTTTATTATCGACTATGAGGACATCCCCTTCGAAAACGACGGGCCAACTCTGTTCGATAAGGACATCATGACGCCACGCTCTCGCGAGGAGAACATGGCCTTCCGCCTCGCTCAACAGACAGGCGACGAGAACACTCTGAATAGGTTCCGCGAGATGCGACAACGCGCCCAGCGCGAGGATCGTGCGCAGATGCGTGAGATCCGACACTGGTGGTTGACGCGAATGATCCAGACGCCGCGACCGCTGGAAGAAAAGATGACACTCTTCTGGCACGGCCACTTTGCAACGAGCTATCGAACGATCGAAAACTCGTACCACATGTATCAGCAGAACCGAATGTTTCGAGGGCTTGCGCTGGGCAACTTCCGCACACTCCTGACTTCGATCATCCGCGACCCCGCGATGCTCCGCTATCTCAACAACAACCAGAACCGAAAAAACGCCCCCAACGAGAACCTCGCAAGAGAGATCATGGAACTCTTCTCTCTCGGCGAGGGTAACTATTCTGAGCGTGACATCAAAGAAGGGGCTCGTGCGCTGACGGGTTACACCTATCGGGATGACGCATTCTTCTTCAGCAAGAACCAGCACGATGAAGGATCGAAGCGCGTCCTCAGCGTGAATGGCAACATCGACGGCGATGGGTTCGTGAACGCGATCATCCGATCCCCCCACTGCGCCCCCTTCATCTGTGCCAAGCTCTACAAGTTTTTCGTCTCCGAAATCCCAACGGATACCAAGGCCCTCGAGGGCGCCGAACGCACGGTCGTGCGAGCCCTCAGCCAAGTCATGGAGCAATCAAGGTTTGAAGTCAAGCCGGTTTTGAGGAAGCTGTTCCTGAGCAGGCATTTCTACGATCCGAGCGTCATGGGCAACAAAATCAAGAGCCCGATTGATCTGGTTGTCGGCGCTGTGCGGACGCTCAATACCCCCGTGCGGAATCTGGTCATCCTTTCGCAAGCGATCGATAAGATGGGCCAGAGTCTGTTTCTACCGCCGAGCGTCAAGGGCTGGGACGGCGGGCGCGCATGGATCAATACATCGACACTCTTTACACGCCAGAACACGCTCGTATACATGCTCACTGGGCAGATGGCTCAGTCGAACCGGCTCTTCGTCGATCGAACCCCATATGACCCGCGACTGATCGTGGATTGCATGAATGACCCACGCATTCAGGGAGATCCGCCCGATGAACTCGTCGCGAATCAAATCATGGACTTCGTGCTGGGACGAAGACCGTACGGCGCTTCTGACCAACTTGTATCTGCAGCTTACAAAGTCGATAAACCCGCGAGTACCGACGGCATCCGGACGATGCTGATGCTCACGACCTCGATGCCTGAGTACCAGCTCTGCTGAATCTGAGAGGGATACACGATGAACCTGCACAACGATCCAACGAACGCGAAGGCCTATACCCGCCGGGCGTTCATTCAGAACTCCGCGATGCTCGCGTCCGCGGCATTGACTGTCCCCGCTTTCATCCAGTCGTCCGCCTTTGCGATGCCCAAAGCAGAGCACGGGCTCTCATCGATCGCAGGCGTCAATGAAGACAATATCCTGGTGATCATCCAACTCTCCGGCGGCAACGACGGGCTCAACACCGTTGTGCCCTACCGCGACGACGCATATTACCGAATGCGTCCCTCGATCGGGATCAAGCCAGACGGGCTGCACATCTTGAGCAAGAACGGGTCCAACGGCGCGGTCGATCTTGGCCTCAATCAAGCGATGACCGGCATCCGCGAGCTATACGACGAAGGACAATGCGCCATCATTCAGGGCGTCGGGTACCCCAACCCGAACCGTTCGCACTTCGCTTCAATGGACATCTGGCACACCGGTGAAACCACCGGCACGGGTGATGGGTGGCTTGGACGCTACATCGATGCGCAGTGCTGCGGGTACGGCAAGGGCGAGAGCGGCACGCCCGATGGATCGATGGATGACAAGGTCGAGCCTCCGATCGCGATCGGGAACGAGGCGCCGCTCATGCTCACTGGGCGCAGCATGATGCCCGTGTCATTCGAGTCCGCCGAGTTGTTCGCGTGGGCTGGCAAGAAGTACAACGAGGACATCGTCGAAGAGCATCGCAAGCTCACGGACATGGTGAACGAGCGCATCGAGCACGAGAAAGACTCCAACAACGCGTTCCTGCTTCGCACCGCGATGGACGCGCGGGTCTCGTCGGACACCATACGGCGCGCCGTGAGCGAGAAGCCGCTCGTCAACTACCCCAACAACGCGCTCGCGGGCCAACTCAGCATGATCGGGGCAATGATCCGCGCCGGGCTCAAGACCCGCGTGTATTACGCGTCGATCGGCAGCTTCGACACCCACGCCAACCAGCTCGGCGGGCACGCGCGATTGCTCGGACAGTTCTCCGCCGCGGTGCGTGCGTTCCAGAACGACCTCAAGGCACAGGGCAACGACTCGCGCGTCATGACGATGGCCTTCTCCGAGTTCGGGCGACGCGTCGGACAGAACGCATCCAACGGCACCGACCACGGCACCGCCGCGCCGATGTTCATGTTCGGCCCCAAAGTCCGCGGCGGGTTCCACTCTCGCCACCCGTCACTCACAAGTCTCGAGCAGGGCGACCTGAAGTACACATGCGATTTCCGCAGTGTTTATGCGGAGGTCCTCGACGAATGGCTGAGCACGAAGAGCGATGAAGTGCTCGATGGGAAGTTCAAGCATCTGCGGGTGCTGCAGAGTTAATCAGTCAGTTCTACTCAAAATCCACTTCAAGGCAGCTCACCGACATAGACCGAATCAATCGGCACCAGCACCGGCAGCGGATCGTTCACCCCCACCTCGCTTGGCGGGATCACGGTCGGCAGGGTGATCACGCGGAGGGCTCGCCCCGCATCATCCGTGATCGTCGAGTCGTCCTGAAATACGGGCAGCGATGTCGCGAGCACGAACCGATTGCCCAGCACGAGTTGCTCGGCCTTGATGATCGTGAAGTACACGCCCAGTCCCGCATTCAACTCGACGACTGTCGTACTGAATCGGCCTTGCTCGTTGTATATCTGCGTGAGCATCAAAGGCTGATCGCCCGCATCGATCGCGCCTGCAGGGATGCGGAGTTCCACACCACCCGGCCAATCCAGCGGGGAGATCATCAACCGCTCACGCTTCGCTTTCGTTGCGAGTGAGATGGCGTCGGGGTCGCGACCCGCGAGCCATTGACCCAGCGCGTTCGCGTTACCGGTATCGCCCGCGCCTGCGCCAATTGGTGCCGCGTCGCTCATCGGCTTGTCCTTGTCGAGCGTGACGAAGATCATCGCGTACAACCCCGCGAAGGTCGCAAGGGGCGCGATCAGCCAAAGCGTAAGGATGATGTTCTTGCGGGTCACGACAGGATCATAGAGACGAAAAAACCCACGCGATGCGTGGGTTGTGGATCGTGCGATCGATGAAACGGGGTCAGCCCTTGAACTTGGTGTAGTTCTCAGCGACCTTGTCCCAGTTCACGACATTCCAGAATGCGCCGATGTAATCCGGGCGTCGGTTCTGGTAGTTGAGGTAGTACGCGTGCTCCCAGACATCGAGCCCCAGGATGGGCTTGTGTCCGAACATGATCGGGGAGTCCTGGTTCGGGGTGGACCCAACATGGAGCTTGCCGTTCTCGTCAAAGCCAAGCCAAGCCCAACCGGACCCGAAACGGGTCGCGGCTGCGTTCGCGAACTCTTCCTTGAACTTGTCGAACGAGCCGAAGGTCTCGTTAATCGCATCCGCGAGCTCGCCGGAGGGCTCACCGCCGCCGTTGGGTGAGAGAATGGACCAGAAAAGCGAGTGGTTCGCGTGTCCGCCGACATTGTTCTGGACAGCGGTGCGCTTGTCTTCTGGAATTTCGTTGATGCGAGCGAGCACTTCGCCGTAGCACTTATCTGCCCAATCTGTGCCTTCAAGCGCTTTGTTGCCCTTGTCGACATACCCCTGATGATGCTTCGTATGGTGGATTTCCATCGTGCGTGCGTCAATGTGGGGTTCGAGCGCGTCGTATGCGTACGGGAGTTCGGGAAGTTTGAAGGACATGGGTGACTCCTTTGGATTCAGGATTCTCCTCGCGGATCAAAGTCAAATCTGACAAGCCCCCCAAGTCAAAATTGGGGTGAATTGTGGATGACCCGCGAAGAACACAAAATCTGTGCCGGATAAACCCCCAATTTCAGAAGAAATTGGGCCTGGTCGGGACGAAACTGGGATGAGTTGTTGTTTGTAAATGGCATGATGTGTATACTGGCGACCCGGTACGCGGGCACCACGATCGCGCCAACAGGTCAAGCGACCCGTTTCGAGATCGCCCAACGGCAGACAATAGGACCGAGTTTATCGGTCGTCAACCGATCGCAACCCTCCATGGTCCGTCATACCGGATCGCAAACCAGGGTTCCGAGCAACCCGGACATGACACCCATGCAGGATGCAGGGTGTAGGACCTTTCCGATTGAGATCGGGAAATCCTGAACTCGCCAAGGCAGGCGGATCGCACAACACACGCACGCACTGCTTTGTTCGCGTCGTGTTCGGCATGCCGATCGGGTCGGACTCCCTATTTCCGACTGACAACTCAGTATTTTGTGTCGATCCGGTTTTATGATCGAAACTCAGTGGTATGAAGTTCGTATTCATTGAGAGCGAATGGGTTTACTCGCCTTTTCGTCGAATGAACCGACGACTCCGAATGAGCGACTTCTTCAGTTGCTCGACATCCTGCCCGGCTCCCCACACTCGCCGACAAGATCGCTTGACCCAGCCATGAAATGGCACAACACCCAAGCGGCTCGGCCAAATCAACACGGGACCCCGGCAGCCGTCGTTCCCACGCACACCGGATGTGTGTGGCATCACAAGCAGGAACGGGAACCAGGGCACGCCCAGAAGGCGTGAACTGGAGACAAATCGGTTACAGAAAAGGGCATTATTTCCCTGATCCATGCATCCCCATTTCAGGGGTTGCGTAGAGATCGTTCCCCGATTCGGGGTCAGCCCTCTCAACGCAACACGGTTTATGTCCACGGCTGGGTCCGATCATTGATCGCGACCCTGGGATCGGGGCCAGGCCCCAACGAATGCTCGGCTTACCGAGCGTAAAAGCAAGCAAAGAACACGCCGGCATAGGAAAGTGCCGGCCGGAGACAGCATGATGCAAGCAACGAGCAACACCCCAAGCCCACTCGAGCAGATGCGTCGCAAGCACCGCGTTGGGGTTTCGCGTACCTCAACCCGCGCCGGCAAGACCTCGCGTCAGCTCTCACATGAAGACGAGCGACTCCTGAATCAGATCCTTGCCAAGGAGCAGGACTTCATCGACTCAGAAGTCTTCTACGAGGACGACGCAGAACAGAACATCTATGAGGATGCTCCTGATATCGCATTGCCGGATACCAGCTGGTACCACCCCGTGATGGACGATATCTCCTCGATCTCAAGGACCAGGACAGTGAAGTCTTCCCAGCAGGTGATTCTGACCGGTGCCGAAGAACGCGTCCTCTTCCACCAGTTCAACTATTCCCGATACCGCGTGTACAAGCTCCAGCAGGAAGTCTGGGCACGCCCTGACAAACGCCCGACCGCGGAGCAGGCGGATCATCTCCTCCAATGGCATCGCAAGGCCGAGCGAATCCGTGAGCAGATCGCGGAAACCAACCTCGCGCTGGTTCTTGCCATGGCAAAGCGCACCCGCATGAGCGAGGTCGACTTTGCGGATCTCGTCTCGGAGGGCAATATGGCCCTTCTGCGTGCAGTCGATAAGTTCGACGCTGGACGCGGGTTCAAGTTCTCGACATATGCGTGTCGTGCGATCCTCAAGGCGTTCTCCCGTCAGGGGATGAAGCTCAGCAAGTACCGCCAGCGCTTCCCCACGGACTTTGATCCCAAGCTTGAGAAGTCCGACTTCCTTGAAACCAAGCGTGCGGATTTCGAGAAAGACACCGCGAGCGAGGTTCGTGAGATCGTTATGTCGAACCGTGCGGATCTCTCTGATGTTGAGAAAACCGTCCTTGAGCACCGTTTCGGTCTCGAGTCCGGCGGGCACGAGAAGCCCATGACCCTCGAACAGGTCGGGCAGATCATCGGCGTGACCAAGGAACGCGTTCGTCAGATCCAGAACAAGGCGATGGAGAAAATCCGCGTCGAACTGGAGGCGAACTTCCTGGGCACGAACGAGCGTGAAGCCGAGGCTGTTGGCGCAAAGTAATCTCAACCATATTCCCAATAAGCGGGGTCGGAAGGCCCCGCTTTTTACTTGATTCGCAGTGATTCCGAAGCCGGGTCTCGAAGTTCTCCCAGATTGACACCCCGCCCCATGGGAACCGACAGCATGCCCCGGGCGAATAAGACCTTGCGATCGATTTGATGATCGCACCCGACTCGTCGGGATCCAAACTCGGCACCGGGTTCTCCGGGCGATCCGCTGAGCGCCGACTAGAATACCAACCCCATCTGGCGTGCATCTGTACGCCGAGTACCGCCCATCGGTTATTGCGGGCAGGAACAAAGATCAACCCACGCCCCCGGCGTGCAGTGAAGGATGAAGACATGAGTGTGACTGACGCCCCCTCATCGAGCGCGACCGCCGGGCATGTGGACCTGGACCCGTCGATGAACCGCAAGGACCCCCACGCGACGCGATGGGGCGACTTCCTGAAAGCAACGATCAAGTTCGGCGCGTCGGACCTGATCATGAAATCGAATCAGAAACCCAAAGTCCGCATGCGTGGATCGCTCAAAGCACTCGATGTTGAGCCCGTAAGCGCTTCTGAGTTCTTCAAGATCACCAAAGAGATCCTGACGGACGAGCAGATGAAGGACCTGCATAAGTTCGGCTCGGTTGACTTCGCGTACAACTACGACGCGAAGCATCGTTTCCGTGTCAACCTGTTCCAAGCACGCGGCACCATCTCCGTCGCAGCACGAAACATCACGAGTGAAATCCTGCCATTCGAAGGCTTGCACCTTCCAGAAGTCATGGCCGATATCGCAATGCAACCGCAGGGGATCGTGCTGCTCTGTGGTGTGACGGGCTCGGGCAAGTCCACCACGATCGCATCGATGCTGGATTATGTGAATGCACGCAAGAGTGTTCACATCCTCACCCTCGAGGACCCGATCGAATACATCTTCGAAGACAAGAAGGCCACGATTAACCAGCGCGAGATCGGGCTCGACTGTCTCGACTTCAAGACCGGCCTCCGTGCGCTTGTTCGTGAAAACCCCGATGTCGTGCTCATCGGTGAGATGCGTGACCAGGAAACCTTCGAAGCCGCGCTTCACGCCGCGGAAACGGGTCACCTTGTCTTCGGTACCATCCACGCGTCGAGTACGACCCAGACATTCTCACGCATTTATGGGCTCTTCCCTCAGGAAGAAATCGATCAGGTCCGCAAGATTCTTGCGTACCAGATGCGTGCGTTCGTGTATCAGAAGCTGCTCCCAACGCTCCACGAGGACATCTTCCGCATCCCGGCGTTGGAGATCCTGATCAACAACGGCGTTGTCCGCAAGTACATCCTTGAAGAACGCGAGGGTGATCTTCGTGATGTGCTCAACTCGATCGAGGCGCAGCAGATCGGTATGGTCGACTTCAACGACTCGCTCGTGAAGCTGGTTGAGGCCGAATACATCCACATGCGGACCGCGATCGAGTCCTCACCCAATGTGGATGAGCTGCAGATGAAGCTCAAGAAGTTCGCGTGAGACCAGTCGGTTCGAAGGACATTCACCACAGCTCAAGATGCTCGTGGTGTTACGCCAGAGAAACCACTACAATCTGGGCATCCACCAGGCGAGTTCACGCTTGGCTGCCCACGCACAGACGACATGGCAACTAGAGGACATAACAGTGCTCGAAATGATGATGCTCCCCATGACTCACTCACTCGGCTCGCTCACGCTTGGGTCGATGACGCTCGCGGCCGGCGACGCGTACATCTTGGTCTCTTGGTGGAAGGCGGTTCTGCTCTTGGCCCCCTTCATCGGGTGGGCATGGGTGATCTCGACGAAACTCGATAAGCACGCGCAAAGGTTCTTCCTTGGCCAAGAGAAGTGGAACCTGATCCACATGATCTTTGGTGTCGCTGCTCTCGCGCTTATCGTGCTCTTGCCCGTAGGTGGGATCGTCGGGCTCCTCGTCGCCTTCTTTGGCGCAAGCATCATCCTCGGGATCGATATTCTGGTATTTGCCAGTGTCGCTAACAAGGACGACCGGATCCCTGAGCATGCGAAGCTCAAACTGAACATGTCGGATGTCGCTGCCAAGCGTGAGGAGAAGAAAGCCGCCAAGAAGCTGGGCAGCTCCGAACTCACGATCGTCGGTGCGAACAAAATGAAGATCGCCCCTCCAGAAAAGGAATCGACCGCGTACGCGGTTCGCCTCGCAGCGGAGGAGATCCTCCTCAACGCGAACGAAGCCCGTGCTTCGCAAATCGATATTCTCCCGGTGAACCCAGAGACATACGGGGTATCGATGCTCGTCGATGGCGTGCGTCAACCGGGCGAGCAACTCCCTCAGGGCGACGCGATCCAGATCATCGACTTCTGGAAGAAAGCGGCGGGCTTGGATGTCACCGATCGCCGGCGTAAGCAGAGCGGCAGCATCGATGCTTCCAGCGAATCGATGAGCACTAAGAATGTAAAATGCATCTCGAGCGGGTCCAAGAACGGCATGGTCCTCACCATGATCTTCAACCCATCCAAGGCGGTCCGCCGAGATCCCGGCGAGCTGGGGATGACGAACTCCCAGTACGAAATGGTCAAGGAATGGGCGAACGAAACCCAGGGCATCGTGCTGCTTGCCGCCCCCAATGACAACGGGCGCACAACGACGATGTATTCGATGCTCAAGCTCCACGACGCCTACACATCAAACATCCAGACAATCGAGTATGAAACTGAGGACGCCATCGAGGGTGTGAAACAGATCACCTTTGATCAGACCCAGGAAGACGCAGATTTCGCGACTACCGTGCGCTCCTCTCTGCGTCGAGACCCGGATGTTGTTGGTGTCTGTGATCTCCCTGACGCCAGCACCGCAAAGAACATCGCAAACTCTGACCATGATCGCACGCGTGTCTACCTCTCGCTCAAGTCGGATGACGCGATCAGCGCCATACAGCTTTATGTTCGTGGAGTTGGAGACGCGAAGCTCGCCGCTGCGGGGCTCCATGGCGTGGTCGCACAGAAGCTCCTCCGCACACTCTGCAACAACTGCAAGGTCGCGTATCAGCCAACCCCCGAGATGCTCAAGAAGCTCGGGCTCCCCGCGGACAAGGTCAAACAACTCTTCAAGAAGGGCGGCCAGGTGCTCATCCGCAACAAGCCCGAAATCTGCCCCGCCTGCAATGGCATCGGGTACGAGGGACAGACGGGCTGTTTCGGGGTATTCCCAATCGGTGACGAGGAACGGAAGATGATCGCGAGCGAGAACTGGACGGGTCTGCGTACCGCGATGCGGAAACGATCCCTCCCGAGCGTTCAGCAGGCCGCCCTCCGCAAGGCCGTCGAGGGGGTCACCAGCATCGAAGAGGTGTCGCGCATCTCGAGCAGTTCAAAGAGCAGAAAAAGCGGCGGCTCCTCTGGGAGCAAGCCTGCATCCTCGAAACCACAACCCGCGTAAAATTGATTAGAGCAAGACACATCACCCAACACAGGGTGCACACCCCGTGGGAGCAACTCACATGTTCATGAACATCCTTGTCGTGATTTTCGTGCTCGCCGTCGGATACGCGTGGATGGTGCGAGGCATCTTCAACGCGATGATCCATGCGTTATGCGTTTTCGTCGCTGGTGCAGTAGCGTTCGGGTTCTGGGAACCTTTAGCGCTCATCCTGGTCAATCTGAGCCCTGAACGCGGATTTTTCTCATTCATCGAATCCGTCGCCTGGGGCGTGGCGCTCGTGGTCCCGTTCGCTGTTGTCTTGATCCTGTTGCGAATCGCAACGGACAAGCTCATCCCCAACAATATCAAAAACAACAGCATGGTGGACTACGCCGGCGGTGCCGTGTTCGGAATCGCAACTGGCATCATCAGCGCAGGCATCCTTGTGATCAGCATCGGCAACATGCGCGTATCGACAGAGTTCATGGGCTACCAACCGCTCTTCTACTCCGCAGACCGTGCCGTAGGGGCTGGCTCGCTCGTGAAGAACGACACACTCTGGATCCCTGTCGATTCGATCGTATCCAAGACATACGGCAATCTGTCCCAAGGCTCGATGAGCACCGAACAACCCCTTGCGTACTGGTACCCCGAACTCGAACTGACGGGGTTCGCGTCACGCGTCTCGCCCGACGGCATGGGACGCAACGCGCTCCGACCGAAAGATTTCAGCATCCGAGGAGCATACACCGTCGGCCCTGAATCGGGGGTTGAAAGCACCGAGCTCCTCAAGATCGATGGACGGTCCGAGCCACAGCGATATGTCGACATCAACGAACAACGAGTCGGCAAGGCCCGAATCTTCGGCTATATCGTTGAGTTCGAAGCCGGGGCCAAAGAACGCGGCAAGCGTGGTGCTGGTCAGCTCATTGTCTCCAATGGGCATGTCCGACTCCTTGCCGAAGACGACGCTACGGGGGAGACCTTTACCGTCTTCCCATCTGCGGTGATCTCCGAATCTTCAGAACCCGGGCAGTTTGGACGCTGGCGTTTCGACGCCAACGATGTCTACATCAGCTCCACGGGTGGTAAGTCAAAGGTCCCCATGGCCTTCGAGTACATCGTCCCCGCGGGGAGCACCCCAGTCGCTTTGTTCGTCAAGAACATCCGTGTCAGCACCGATGAGCTCGCCAAGCCAGTGAACTACCCGAGCACCACACGACGCGATCGCGTGGTGCCTACCGGATCGATCCTCAGGGGACAAGCACCCGAGGTTGAGTACGAAGATAAGTACACCGTTACCTATGACACATCCAATGTAGATGACGAGTTCTTCGATGTCTCCGCCCGCATGCTGGACATCCTCGGCATGCAATCCGCTCGACGCGGCTTCACGGTTGATGACAACCAGCTCGTGGTAGGCGGCCAAGGCATCTGGGATGTCAAATCGGAAGTCGGCCGCAAGAACGCGGGCGTGAGCAAGAAGCTGCGTGTTGAACGCTACGCGATCGCAGACGACCAGGCACTTCTCAAGCTGGATGTCAGCGCGAACTCCCCGTTCGGGCTTCTCACTGAAGCAGCCCAGATTGCCCCGCTCGACCAACCCGTGAAGGTCATCGACACCATGGGGAACGAGTACGATGCCATCGGGTACGAGTACAAGGACGCTTCTGAGATGCGGATCCGCTATACCTTAGGCAATACCCTTTCAGGGCTGGACGACACCCCATCGCTGAGCACGACTCGCGCGGATCAGCGCATGCGTTTGATGTTCATCGTCACCAAAGGTGTAGAGATTGAGAAGTTCGTCATCGGCGATACACTGATCGCGGAGTTCAACCCCCCGATCGATGCAACCGGATTCTGAGCAATCCGCAGATCATTCCTACCGCTAGACGCCCGCAGAATGCGGGCGTTTTTCTATGCTGAACATCACACGGATAGAGCGCAAAGAAAAGGACCATCCAGTTCATGGATGGTCCTTTGTGATCACAGGATCTGAAGTTACTCTTCGCTTCCCGATGCTGCCGCGGCTTCAGGAGCGGGTGCATCTTCCTTCTTCTTGTCCTTGACGATGAGTTCACCTTCGTTGTCGAACTCCATCTCGTCCTGGTCATCCGTTTCGAGTTCACGATCAGGAACAACCCAGAGCTTGATGTCGGCTTCGAGGTCCGAGTCGACCTTGATGTGAATATCGAAGGTATCGATCCGCTTGATCGTTGTCGGGAGGCGAACCTCACGCGGTGCGACCGCGAACCCGAGCTCTTTGAGTGCGGACGCGATGTCCTGCTGGGTGACGGAGCCGTACAGCTGTCCCTGATCGTTGCAAGCGCGGATGAGGGTGAGTTCCTGGCCGTTGAGCTTGCCGATCATCTCTTCTCGCTGTGCTCGGCGCTCAGCGAGTTCTTTCTCTGCCTTCGCACGCTTTTCAGCGAGCTGGGAGATCAGTTCTTCGCTGGGCTCGGTCGCGTACCCAAACGGAAGGAGGTAGTTGCGTGCGTATCCGATACGAACATTAACGATGTCACCGACGATGCCGAGGTTATCGACATTTTCCGTCAGCAGTAGCTTCACATTGCGTGCCATGGAATGGTCCTTTCGCTGTCCTTGCCCAGATGATTCCGAGCGAGTTGAGGAGCACCGCCCGTTGCGATGCCCCAACTAGAGGGATCCGGGGTTTCCGGATCGGGAGGGGATCGTAGGGCCGGTCAATCTCCCTATCCAACGCTCCCAACGGGAATTAGAACCCGAATGCATGAAAAAACCGCCCTCTGGGCGGCTGTGTGATCTGGTCATTGTGCGAATCAGAAGGGGATGTCGTCATGGTCGATATTGGCACCGCCGCCGCCGCCACCACCGCCGCCTTGGCCAGCTCCGGAGCGAGCGTATCCGCCGCCCCCACCACCACCGCCGCCGCCTTGGTTGCCGCCGCCCTGTCCAGAATCGACAAACTGGAAGTTCTCGACGACGACGGAAAGCTTGGAACGCTTCCCACCGCCGTTCTTGTCTTCCCACTGATCGAGTTTCAGCCGCCCTTCGATGAAGACGGACCGTCCCTTGGAGAGGTACTGAGACATGACTTCCGCGGTACGACCCCATGCCTCGCAATCGACGAAGGTGACTTCTTCCCGCTGCTCGCCGGACTGGGTCTTGTAACGCCTGTTCACAGCGATCCCGAAGTTCCCCACAGCGGTGTTGCTCCCGGTGTGACGGATCTCGACATCGCGAGTGAGATTGCCCATGAGCATGACTTTGTTAAAGCTGCCTGCCATTGTATTCTCCCTTATCAGTCAGTATCTCGATCAGTGTAGCATACCAAACAGATGCCGGTGCGAACGACTCATAAATCGTCCGCACCGGCAGGTTGGATCATTGCCCTGCCCGGTGAATACGGGCAAGGCAGTGGGTTTTCAAGAGCGGCTTACTCAGCCGATTCTTCCTTGGAAGGCTCTTCGGATGACTCTTCCGCGGGTGCTTCGGCAGGAGCTTCGGCTGCTGGTGCGACGGGTGCCTGCTCGGGAGCGCCCAGACGCACCTTGCTGCTTCCCTCGGAATCAGCCGTGTCGCCCTGCTCAGCGCGAAGTTTCGCTTCTGTATCAAGCCCGGTGCGGTCGTCGTGTGCCTTGATTTCCTCTTCCGTGAGGTGCTCGGCGCTGGTCACGAGGACTCGCAAAAGCTGATCCGAGATCTGAACATCGCGTTCGAGATGCGCAACCATATCAGTCGGGCAGTTGATGTACGCGAGGATGTAGACGCCTCGTTTCTGCTTATCGATTTCGTAGGCGAGACGGCGATCATCCCACTTCTTCATCGCGACGACTTCTGCATTCGCACGCTCGAGGAGGTGGTTGATGTGAGCGACGAGGTCGCCAAATGATGCGGCCGCGGCCTGACTCGCGAGGAACATGACCTCGTAGGTGCCGGTGCGGGTTTGGGTGTCTGTGGACATGTGTATCTCCAATGGGTTCTGATCAGCTCGATGAGCTGGTTTCGTTTTTCGTATCGTTGCTGTTGGATTCGCTGGACTCTGCCTGATCGTCTTTGGGCTGTTTCTCGGGCCTGGGCTTCTTGAGCTTTGTGTTGAAGGTATTCATCGCCTTCACCACACCCTCATCGAGAATACACTCCGTCGCGTCTGCGGCACGGGTGATACCGCGTTCGATATCTTCGCGCTCCTCGCTCATGAACCGACTGAGAACCCAGTCTGCTTGGTTCATGAGCTTGGGGACCGCCCCGACACCGAGACGCACACGCATGTACCCGTCACCGCCGAGCATGCGATCGATATCGCTGAGCCCGTTGTGACCGCCCGAACCACCGTTCTTGCGGACACGGGTGTGACCTACCGGCAGGGCAATGTCGTCCACGATGACGATCAGGTCTTCGCTCGGATCGAGCTTGAAGAACCGGACCGCCTCGCCGACGGCTTTCCCCGACAGATTCATGTAGGTCGTGGGTTTCATGAGCAACACCTTCTCCGCGCCGATGTGCGCATCGAGGGTAATGGAGTTGAACCGGCTTTTGGGGACCTGCCCGGTCGCGTGACGCGAAGCGAGCACATCGACAACATGAAAACCGACATTGTGCCGTGTCTTCTCGTACTGCAGTCCCGGATTGCCAAGCCCAACGATCAGCTTCATTATTCAGCGTCTTCCTTCTTCTCACTGATGACCTCGGGCTCTGCGCCGTCGGCACCGACTTCACCCGCTTCACCCTCTTCCTCCTGGACCGCCTTCATGACGATCTGGGCGACGATGGTTTCGGGGTCGGTGAGAAGCTTCATCGATTCAAGCGGGAGCTTGACATCGCTTGCGTGGATGATGTCGCCAACCTCCATCTCCGAGACATCAACATCGATGTGATCGGGGATGTTGGAAACGAGCACATCGAGCTCGAGTTCCGTGGAGGGGTGCATCATGATGGCGCCAGAGGTCTTGAGCCCCAGCGCGTCACCAATGAATCGCAGGTGCGCCTTGGTTTGAACGCGTTCATTGAGATCAACTCGCGCGAAGTCCGCGTGGATGATGTTGGTCCCGAGGTAGTCGTAACCGAGGTCCTTCAGCAGAACATGCTGGGAAGCCCCCTCGATGTCGAGCTCAAAGACCTTCTCGCCACGGGTGATGTGCATGATTGCCTCATGCGCATCGAGCGAGATTGAGATTGGCTCTTCCTTGTGCCCGTAGACAACGGCGGGAAGCCCGCCGGCGTTGCGGATCCGCTGCGAGTAGCGGGATCCGGTGCGTTCGCGCTTCTTTGCGCTCAGCTGAGTCGTTGTGTCACTCATCGTTTTCTCCTTATCTAAACAATCAACTCTTTGTGTACTCGTTCTCGATCAGCGCTTCGCACCCGCGGTGCGCTCAAAGAGCGCACTGATCGATTCATCGTTATGAATTCTCGTGATCGCCTGCCCGAGGATCTCCCCCACGGACAGGATCACGAGCTTATCCTTGATCTGATCACAGCGTCCGCCCTCAGGGATCGTGTCGGTCACAACGACCTTGGAGATCGGAGAGTCTGCAAGCTTCTGCATGGCCGGCCCAGCCAGAACCGCGTGTGTGGCAGCGCAGACTACATCCGATGCACCCTCGTCCATCACGAGCTTCGCCGCTTCGACGACCGTGCCGCCTGTCGAGATCATGTCGTCAAACATGAGGACTGTCTTGTTTGCCACATCGCCGATGAGGTTGCCGACTTTCACTGAATCACCCGTGAGGCGGCGTTTGTTGATGATCGCCAGATCTGCATCAAGCAGGTTGGCCATCGATTCAGCAACCTTGACATTTCCAACATCCGGCGACACGAGGCACAAATCCCCGAGTTCGGCCCGGTTGGACATGAAGTAATCAAAGAACACGGGGGTCGCGGACAGATGATCCACGGGGATGTCGAAGAACCCCTGGATCTGTGCCGCGTGCAGATCCATCGCGAGGACGCGGTCCGCGCGTGCCGCGGTAATCAGGTTCGCGACGAGCTTCGCGGTAATCGGGACGCGTCCCTCGTCCTTGCGGTCCTGACGACCGTACCCGTAGTACGGCATCACCATCGTGACACGCTTCGCGCTCGCCCGGCGGAGACAATCACAGAACACAAGCAGTTCCATCAGGTTGTCGTTCACGGGCTCGCATGTCGAGATTACGACATAGCAATCGCGCCCGCGGACATCGTCGTCGAGTTTGACGAACACCTCGCCGTCAGGAAAGAGGTTCGTGCGTGCACGCCCCAGTTCGATACCGATCTCGTCGCATACTCGCGTCGCGAGATGTTTTGAGTTGCGTCCTGCGAAGACTTTCAGCTCTGCCATGCTTGATATGCCCTTCGGTGTGTGCGTGGGGGTGAATGTGAACTCGTCAGTTGCTCATCGAGCCCTGTCGATCGCGATAGATCGCGTCGACATGTGCCAGGTGGTCGAGTGTGTTGATGCTCAGAATGTCTTCCGCGGGGACCGCATCGATCACCTCAACGGGCAGCCCACGCTTGAGCATGAGCTCAAAGACATCCGTGATGTAGTACTCGCCCGTGAGTTCGTTCCGGTTCACCTGCTTGAGCGCTTCGAACATCGCGAGAGCGTTCATGCAGTAGTAACTCGGATTGACCTCGTTGATCTTGAGTTCGTCCTCGCTCGCATTTTTCTGCTCAACGATCCGCTCAAAGCGCCCGTCGGTGTCACGCACAATGCGTCCATACCCGCTCGGATCATCGATCACGCTCGTCGCGAGTGTCGCGGCCGCGTTCCTGGACCGGTGCAACGCCAGCATCGTATCGAGTGTTGAGGAACGGATAAGTGGACCATCGCCGCAGAGCACGAACACATCAGTCTCCGCACGATCCTCGAAGGGGAACGCATCCACGGCGCTTACCACCGCGTGACCAGTGCCGAGTTGTTCGTGCTGAACCGCGAACTCGACCTTATCACCGTACGACTCAAGTGCCTCGCGAACGAGTTCCTGCTTGTACCCCACCACGACCACGATGCGATCGCAACCCGAATCGAGACACGCATCGACAACAGCACAGACCATCGGACGCCCACCGACCTCGTGACAGACCTTGGGGAGATCGGATTGCATCCGCGTCCCCTTGCCCGCGGCAAGGATGATCGCTTCGAGTTTGGTTGCGTTGGGTGTATCGCTCATCGCAAGATTCAGCGACGAGGCAGCTGATACGCAAAGTACTGAAAAGAAAAAAGTTACCCCACCAAGATTTGAACTTGGACCGACTGGATCAAAACCAGCTGTGCTACCATTACACCATGGGGCAAAGATTGTCTCCGGTGGGACGCGTCCCATCCGAGTGCTTTGCATCTGTTGTCTGCCGCGTGTCGCTTCAACTCCTGTCTGTGCAAAGCGAGTGGCTTTGCGGGTATCCGAACCGTCAAATCTGTCGGCTCAGACACCCTCGACATGATCGAGCGTGCGTCGCCGCAGCACATACGCCTCAAGTGCCTGAACACAAGAGACTTGGAGCGGAATTCACGCGGCTGCGGTGTCAAGGGTTGCCCCAAGACGCAAGCGTGAACCCATCGGGGTGCCTCGGCTTTGATCAGCAGATGCCGATCGCCGCGTCCGTCACTCCGGGCTCCGCAGAGAAGACAATCGTAGACCCGAAAACCGCGTCCTCCAACCCAGATCACGATCAGTTTTTCGATACCGAAGCACAACCGTCTGGGGAAACCCCCGTATAGAGTGATGAATCTGTCCCGATGCGCAATTTCGGGCAGTTCATTCGTCTTGAGGTCGATTCCGGCCATCACTATGAGGTCTCCGATCAGGTGACCCCGTGTCCCAAACCGATGTTCTCTGCAATGACTGACATATATTCGTCAGGGTTTCGTTCGCACACACTTGAGCGACGCATCAGAAAGGTCTCCAACATGCCTCCGACATTGTTCAACACCAAGTCTCACCGGACGATCTCGGTGTGCTCGCTCACCCTCATCGTTGGCTCGGCGATGCTCGCCGGGTGCACGAACCAAACGGCTCGCGATGCAAGCAACGAACCCGCATCATTCCAACCCGAGGGGTCCCCGGCGCCGTTGCCCAAGGATCAGCGCCCACCATCGATCGTCATCGATCCGAACAACCGTGATGCGTTTGTACGCACAACGATTGAAGCTGAGATCTACGACACCCGGACCGTATCGCCGCAAATCCAGATCTCTGAGCCATTCGAAGGCGAGATCGGGATGATCAAGCATCAGCTCTATCAGCACTCACGCGATAAATCGCTCGATTTCGTTCCCGACAATGCACGCACACTCCCCGTCGGTCAAGCCGTCGAGATGGACCGCGTCAATCACGCGGGCGGTACCGGGTTCGAAGGGATCGCGCAGACCGAGTGGTCTCCACCAGACCCGACCCTCGCAGTTGGTCCTGACCACATCGTTGAAACCGTGAACGCGGCGATCGCGTTCTACGACAAGGATACTGGAAATCAGGTTTTCTCCACACATCTCGGCACGCCGGGCACTCCCGGGTTCTTTGAACCCGTCGGCGCGGATTCAAACTTCGTGTTTGATCCCAAGGTGTTCTACGACCAGAAGGCAGAGCGTTTCGTAGTCGTCGCGTTGGAAACGAGTGGTGCTTCATGGATCGATATCGCGGTCTCGGATGACTCGGACCCAAACGGTGTCTGGTACAAATACCGCACCCCCTCCGTCATCGATGTCGGGGGCGATGACTACTGGGTTGATTACCCAGGGTTCGGGTTCGATGACAACGCCTGGTATGTCACCGGCAACCTTTTCCCGCTTGGATCTGGATCTTTCGGCGGGCAGCTTTTCCGCGTATACCCCAAAGCCCCGATGCTCAACGGCGACCCTGTAACCTTCAATGACCTCGCACCGGATAATGGCGCGTCTCTGCAGGTCGCGCAGATGTTCGGCCCCGCGCCACAGTGTTTCTTTGTTTCTCGCCGCAACTCGAGTTCACTCCGTGTATGGACCATAAACGATCCGGTCAACAACCCGGATTGGCAGCGCGTGACCGTAGACCAGCTGAGCAGTGCGGATGGACCCTCTCAGGACGCGAACAACAATGGCGGTTTCATCTCTACGCTCGATGGACGCATCATGAATGTCCACTACCGCGATGGGAACCTGTACGCGGCACACGCGATCGATGGGCCTCCCGGCCAAACCGTTGCCCGCTGGTATCACATCGATATGAACGGCTGGCCCAACTCGGGGAGCAATCCAAACCTCGTCCAACAGGGTGAAATCACGGGTGACAACGGGCGCCACTACTTCTTCCCCGCAATCTATTCGGATCGTGATCACAATGTCGGTCTGATCACCGCCAGCTCGAGCCCCAGCACCTATGCGAGTGTCCGGATCTCCGGGCGATTCCCAAGCGATCCGCTCGGAACGATGAGCGAACCCGTTGAAGTCGCCTTTGGCGATACTGCCGCGAACGGTCGATGGGGTGATTACCTTGACATCGCAGTGGACCCGGATGACGACAAGACTTTCTGGATCGTCGGCATGTACCAACGCGGCTTCGGCTGGCAGACCTGGATTGACACATTCACAATCCAGGCACCGTGTCCGGCAGACCTGGACAATAACGGCTTGCTCGATTTCTTTGACATCTCGCTCTATATTGGCTCGTTCAACGCTCAGGTCGACAGCGCGGATCTCAACGACGACGGCGTATGGAACTTCTTCGATGTATCACTCTACATCCAGCAGTTCAACGCTGGCTGCCCGTAATACATCTGATATGAAGCCACAACTTCTTCAGGCCCCGTCGTTCATCGGCGGGGTTTTTTCTTACTCGTCTTTGTCCGGAGCACTCTGAGGATCAGCGTCGTCCTCGTTGATCGCATCATCGCCGATGAGCTGATAACAGGTCGCCATCAATCCGATCAGGGGGAACTTCCCCTCGGGGAACGGGCTCGCCCCCAACCGGCGCAACAGCACACAGTTCAACGCCGGCGGTTCGATCGGCGTATCGAGTTGCTGCAACTCATCCCCCACTTCCCAGAACGAGTCGATCGAATCATCGAGTGGTGCAGAGGGCACATCCGAGACCCCCGGAACATGCTGGAGCAAGACCGGCGCGGGGCCTGATCCCTGCACGCCGACCGCTCGTTTCTGGCGCAACCCGTCGATGAGTTCCTGCGAGGGCATCCCATGCAGCCCGAATATCAGCATCGGGTCGTCGCCCATCCGTTCGGAAAGCAGCGCAGTCAGGCACACCGCGTGCTTACACCATGGCTGTTCTTCGGACCAATCCGGGCAGGTGCACTTCGGGTGAATATCACTCGGTTCTGCTGGAAAGAGCTTGAGCCCGAGCGGTGCGAAGACATCCTCGATATTGCTGGGGAGCTCACCCGATAGGAGCTTCGCGGCATACCGAACCTGATCCGCCATGGCAGCGATCACGCGCTCCTGTGATTCTGCATCAAACTGATTGAGCGCAAGCAGGGTCGTATACGGCTTGTCACTCCGGCCTTGAATCACACCCTCACAGAGTGTGTCCTCGATCGTCAACCGCTTGGTTTGACCGAGTCGTGCGTACTCAAGCCCGTCCTTGTACACTTCGGACTCCGCGCCCTGTTCCGCCACACGCAACAAGCGCTGGGTGACCCAGCTCCGCGGGGTCTCGCCAGCTTTGAGCTTGAACTTCACACCCCCTCGTACCCGACGCGGGTTCACGAGAGATTTGCGAGAAGAACGGAAAGACGCGTACTGCGGCTTTACCTTCTTGGGTGCCGTCGGAACATGCGCGCTGAGGGTGGGCTTCGCGACAACATTCACGACGCGATCTTCCCGTGGGGCCTCAGGTTTGGTGCCCTTGTCCTTGTCGGACGATGATGATGTCTTTTTCTTCGCCATCGATTCGCCCTCGGGTTACATGTCGTCTGCGATCGTATCCGCACGGAGTGTGAGGAGCTCACGCAGCTTGTCCGTGCCGAGCTCGGTGAGCCAGCGCTCGCCGTGCCCGATGATGTTCTCAGCAAGTTCCATTTTCGACTCGATCATCTCATCGATACGCTCCTCGAGCGTGCCTCGGACGATGTACTTGTGCACCTGCACGGTACGGGTCTGTCCAATTCGATACGCTCGGTCGGTCGCCTGATTCTCCACCGCCGGGTTCCACCATCTGTCGAAGTGGAAGACATGCGTCGCCGCGGTAAGGTTCAGACCCACACCACCGGCTTTGAGCGAGAGGATCAGGATCGGGGTTTTGCCTGTCGCTTCCTGGAACTCATCGATCATCTTCTGGCGCTTACCCTGCGAGGTCCCGCCGTGCAGGAACAGGACATCCTTGCCGAGCTCATGCCGCAACATGTTGCTCAGGATGTGCCCCATCTGGCGGAACTGCGTGAAGATCAACGCCTGGTCGCCCTCAGCGATGAGTTCGGAAGTCTGCTCGAGCAGTCGAACACACTTGCCCGAGCGCATCGGGTCGATGACCTTGCCGAACTGCGGATCGGTCTCTTTGAGCATCTGTGCCGGATGGTTGCAGATCTGCTTGAGCTTGATGAGTGCGGCAAGAACCAGACCACGACGGTGGATTCCTTCGCTCTGATCCACATCCGTGAGCATTCTCTGCACGCAGCTCTCGTAAAGCTTTGCCTGCTCAGGCGTGAGTGGGCACCATTCCTTGCTCTCGATCTTGCTCGGAAGATCCGAGACGACCGTCGGGTCTGTCTTCACGCGACGGAGAATGAACGGCGAGACCATCGAACGCAAACGGGCCATCTTGTTCTGATCGCGGTGGCGTTCGATCGGCAGCGAGAACTTCTTCCGGAAAGTACCCGACTGTCCAAGGTACCCGGGGTTGAGGAAATCCATGATCGACCACAGCTCGCTCAACCTATTTTCCACAGGCGTACCCGTGAGTGCCACTCGCTTTGGTGCGACGATGGATCGCACGGCCTGAGATTGCTTCGCGGCTGGGTTCTTGATGTACTGGGCTTCGTCAAGAACGATCCGCCCCCACTTCACCTTTTCGATTGTCTCACGATCTCGATGTGCCAACGCGTATGTTGTCAGAATCAGATCAGACCTGTTCACCTCGTCGACAAAGGCATCCTCAAGCTTCCGCTCGACACCGTGATGCACCATGACACGCAGATCAGGAGAGAACTTCTTGGCTTCTTTCATCCAGTTCCCGATGACAGACATCGGTACGATGAGCAGCGTCGGGTCAACGCGCTCCCCGTTCGCCACCTTGCGTTCATGTGTGAGCAACGCGAGGAGCTGAATTGTCTTCCCCAGCCCCATGTCGTCCGCAAGACACGCGCCAAACCCGAAGCGTTCCATGAACGCCATCCAGCTCATGCCGCGAGCCTGATAGGGACGCAGTGTCCCATTGAAGTTCTCCGGCGTGTCGAGTTCGGGCAGCTTGAGCGATGCACCGTTCTCGTCTCCACCCAGCAGTGAAGCCACCCAGCCAGTGGCCTCCAGACCGGTGACGGGGAGCCCTGTTTGGGCGGAGTCGGACGCCAGAGCGAGCTGCATTGCCTCGCCGAGTTCCATCTCGCCGCCAGGGTTTTCTGAGATGAACTTGATCGCGTTCTGAACATCCTCAGGCCGGATCTCGACCCACTTGCCACCGATGCGCACAAGCGGTGCGTTCTGCTGCGCGAGCTGCTCGAACTCGTGCAGGGTGAGGGTCGTGTCGCCGATCGCGATCTCCCAGTGATATCCGACGAGCGTGTTGAGACCGAGCTGCGCTCCCGCACCGTCCGGATCGCCGTTCTCGTCAAACATGCCCTCCGCGGGATCCGACTCGATCTTGAGCCGCGCACCCAGTCGCCCGCTCGGCGATTCCCACCACGGCGGGCTCTGGATCGCGAATCCCTGCTCCTCCAAGATCGGTTTGATCTCACGCAAGAACCGGTACGCCTCTTGCGAATCGACCAGCACCTCGATGGGCTCGCTCGAATCGAGCGCGTCTTCAAGTTTCTTGTAATGCCGACTCGCGCGTCCGAGTTCGGCCATCAGGAGTTCCTGCGGGTTCTCCAATGTCAGACCAGAGATCACGACGCGCTCGCGCTGGATCAACCAGATATCCGACGCACGGAGCACGATCTCTTCATCGTCAACGCTTTGAAGGAAGAAGCTCAATGACCACTTCACGGTATCGTCGGGCTTCGAGATATCCGCCGCCAACCCATCCGCGATGGGTTCCGCGATCCGCAAACCGAAACGCCAGACGCTTGATTCGCCACGGTCTTCAAGTTCTGATATCCAACGGCGAACCTTGCGAACAATATCTGCTCGCTGCCCTTGAACACTCGGAACCTCTTCCGTCTGATCGAGCAACCCGAGCAGCCACGCAACCTGTGGGTCCGAGTCCGGGTCCGCGTCCTCGACAGTATCGAACATATTCTCGCGGATCATTGTCGCACGAGCGCGAGCATCGGTCACCGCGGCAAGGAAATCCGTGGTGAGTGACCAAGCGTCATGCGCATGCTCGTCCGTGACAGCACGCGCGACACCGGGCATCGAACTCACCAGTTTCTGCACGCGTGCAGCGGTCATCCCGTCGCTCAACCAGGGCCACCAACCGGCACTAAGATCCCCTTGCGCGTCCTGCATGATCATCGGCACAACACGGTGCCCAGCGAGCAGATGAGACGCCAGACGCGACGCTGCAACGAAATACTGGATCCCGGCACCCAGTTCGCCGAACTGATCGACGCTCTCGCTCTGAGAATCGTCATTGTGTTCAATCAGCCATTCGAGTGCACGCCCCGCATCGATCGGCCGGATCGCGACTGTCGGCACCGTGAACTCTGCGAGCAATGCCGCGTTATCCTCGTCGTCATCGCGTCCGATGAGACGCGACATGGGGGCGCTGGGGACCGGGCTGCCATCCTTCACCGGCAAGCGAAGGTTGATCTGAGAATCCTCGCCATGGATCCAGGCGGGGAGATCCGTCGGACGCACCGAGCATGTGTGGAGCGGCAGTTCAGAACTGATCCCCTCAACCTGGGTAGGCGAAGGCGTCTCGCACCAGAGATGCAACAGCCCTCCGCTCCAGTTTGCGTGGATGACTTGATTTGAGCGATCGCTCGCGCTGACAGGAGTTTCGATCACGGACGAGGCCCCCTGGGGTCGATCGGGGTGGGCACCGACCCGGTCCACGCGTGACAATCCTTGTTCGCGCAACCTGACATGCGGATCGAATGATCCTGCAAGGCCGGGCAGGTCTTCAAATAGGGGAGCAGGGATTCGAACCCTGAACCTGCGGCTTAAAAGGCCGTTGCTCTACCGTTGAGCTACTCCCCCAGCACCGATCTGAGGGATTGGATCCCGTCACGGATATGGGCTCCGTACCGCTGCGTCGCGGGCCAGAGAGACAGTGTACGCACGAATCTCGTGAAAATCACGCGATGAGAATCGCACAACCAGCGAAATTCATCCCACATCACGCCCTCTTGACACGCCCCATCAGCTCACGAGCGTGCTCAGCGGATGCCCCCTGCTGATCCCTCACGCAAGACCGGGCGGACTCTCCCATCGCACGGCGTTGATCCGGGGCTCTCAGCAACTCCGAAATCGCGGATGAGAGCGACTCCCGAGTCTCAATCCGGATCCCGTTGACAGATCTGAGCAACCCGACCGACGACTCAAAGTCCCCGTACCGCGTCCCGATGATGACGGGTTTTCCAAGGGCAGCGGGCTCGATCGGGTCAGACCCGAACTGATCGTTGAAAGACCTGCCCATCACGACGATATCGGCCAGTTCGAACACGCTTGAGAGTTCGCCGATCGTATCGAGGATGAATCGGGTGGTTCCCTCCGGAGCACGAACCCCGCTCGATCGCCGGATCGCCCCCGGCACCATGGCCGAGGCCTCCTCGAATCGCTCCGTTTTCCGAGGAGCGATAATGAGTTGGACATCGGCTGGGACCGATTCGTGCATCAACAACTCTTCCGTGGGTCCGGTTGAGCCAGCAACGACGATCGGGCGTCCCAAATCGACCCCCATTTCCGACGCGATCGCCTGTGCTCGCTCGCTCGGTTCATGCAACGGAGCTGTGCTGATTGAGTCCCACTTCATCGTCCCGGTGATGCGGATGCGATCCTCTGGAACGCCCATCGATCCGATCCGGGTAGCATAATCCTCATCCTGCACGCACGCAAAGGACAATCGGGCAAAGGTCGGGCGGAGCAGCGGGCGGATCTTGCGATACCCCTTGAATGAGCGTTCGGAGAGCCGCCCATTGATGATCCCGATCGGGATGCTCCTTTTCACGCATCGTTTGATGAAGTTCGGCCAGACTTCGAGTTCGACGAGCGCGACCACATCCGGGCACACCAGATCGAGAAAACGATCCACCATCCACGAACAGTCGAGAGGGTATCGCACAATGTGCACATGCCCCGTGCCCTCAAACAACGATTGCGCTCGCGCCAGCCCCGTATCAGTCGTCACAGAAACAAAGACCTCCGCATCGGTCGCGAGAATGGGTACGATCGCCCGCAGCGCGTTCACCTCTCCCACCGAAACGGAGTGGAGCAAGATGCGCGGTCGATCCGGACCGAAATTCGAATCATCGAACATCTCAGCGACATGACCGAATCGCTGCTCCCAGCCCTCGCGACGCTTGCGCATCCAGACTGGCGCTGTTAAAAGACCCAACGGGATGTAAAGACAATCGAGCAGATTCACTTCGGGTACCATAGCCGATAATGGGGAGCGGATCGCGCCTCATTGATCCTGCATCCGTTCTCCAGCATGATCGAACTCAGAAACTCGGAGGCAACGATCGCACAGGAAACTAATCAAACCACCCCCCCACTCATCGCGGTCACCGGCGCAACAGGGTATGTAGGCGGGCGTCTCGTCCAATCCCTTCTGGAGTCCGGATATTGTGTCCGATGCATCGTTCGCGAACCACGAAAACTCGATCTGCGTCCGTGGGTGGACGATGATCGGGTCTCGATCGCCAAGTGCGATCTCGCGGAGGACGACGATCTCCATGAGCATCTCGAGGGCTGCAACGCAGCGTACTACCTCATCCATTCCATGGAGATATCCGGGAATGAGTATGCCGAGCGGGACCGGATGCTCGCGACCCGATTCGTCGAATCCGCACAACGCGCCAAGATCGGACGCATCATTTACCTCGGCGGGCTTGGAGAAATGGGTGATGGCCTCAGCGAGCATCTGAGCTCCCGCCGCGAAGTAGAACGAATCCTGTCTTCGAGCAGCATCCCCTGCACCGTATTCCGTGCCGCCATGATCATCGGATCAGGCTCCGCGTCATTCGAGATCCTCCGCTATCTGGTTGAGCGACTCCCGATCATGACAACCCCCAAATGGGTCACGACAGAATCGCAACCAATCTCAATCGCGGATGTTCTCCATTGGCTGGTCCGCTGTCTGAAGGTCCCTGAAACCGAGGGCCGAACCCTTGAGATCGGAGGGGCGGACATCCACCGCTACTGCGAGCTCATGCGGATCATGGCAGAGGAACTCAAACTCCCCCGACGCATCATCATCCCGCTCCCCGTCCTGACGCCAAGACTCAGTTCTGGATGGATCTCGCTCGTCACACCCGTGTCGTACCGGATCGCACGCCCACTCGCAGAGGGGCTCAAAAACAAAGTCGTCGTCACGGACAACTCCGTCCAGGAACTGATGCCCCATCAAGCGATGGGTGCGAGGGAGTCGATCCGCAACTCGCTCGAAAGGATCCGCATGAACGCCGTCACAACGCGTTGGTCCGTCGCAGGTCCAGTGCCAGGCGATCCGGATTGGGCGGGGGGGACTCTCTTCGAGGACCAACGCACCATCGAGATCAACGCAACCCCAGAACAGGTTTTCCGTGCCGTGTGCAAGGTCGGCGGCGGGCACGGTTGGTATGCGGCAGACCTCCTCTGGCGCATTCGCGGCTGGATGGACACCCTTGTCGGGGGGCCCGGACTGCGGAGGGGGCGACGCGATCCGGAAAAGATCGAGTTTGGCGAAACTCTTGATTTCTGGCGCGTCATTGGCATCGAGCAGAATCGTTCACTCACCCTCCGTGCCGAGATGAAACTCCCCGGCACCGCGAACCTGGAGTTCGTGCTCACGCCCAAGGGTGAATCAACAGACCTCCAGATGACCGCACTCTTCAAACCCAAGGGGCTCCTCGGGCTCGCGTACTGGTATTCTGTGCTCCCGCTCCATCATTTTGTGTTCGCAGGCATGCTCAACGGAATCCGCAGGGCAGCGGAAAAACCGGAGGATTGACACTCACGGTTCCGATGCTCCCGGCGCCTGCACGGGCCTGAACTTGATCTCTGTCCCTTCGACATCATCCGTGAGGAGCGCCCGATTCGCGCCCAGGTTCGATGCGGCCGAAGAATCCATAAGCATCGTCGAATCCGAGGCACTCATCTGCATCAGGACACGCATCCCGAACTCCCGGATTGTGCCCCGATCGAAAGTGCGTTCCAGATTCGTCAAAGTATCGCACCAGGCGATCGTCCAGACGCCCATCGCGGGTCCTTCGAGCAGTACATTCGCGAGGTCCTTGTCCGGCGATGACCCCGCATCGTCATCCAGCGAGAACCCGTAATCCTCGCTTCTTCGCAACTCACGCAGACGATGCAGACCCGCGATAATGAAGAGCACGGGATCGCCGGGGTGCCCCGATCGTGATTGCACGATCTCATTCACTTCAGAAACAATCCGACCCGCATCAAGCGCACGGTGGAGTTCAATATTGTCTCCACGCCCGGCAATCGCCTGCTGGATTCTCGCATGCTCGGGATCTTCTTCGGGGGTCGCGTCGATGATGACAACCCGAGCACCAGGGGTGGATGCGAATGTGATCGCGCTGGATGCCAGCATCCCGTATGCGGACATGGCCTGAGGACCAACGACAAGCATGTTCCCGCCTGAACGCTTGGTAAACATCGGCGCGACGGGTGGCGCAATCGCAACGGACTCGCCGAGAAGAGCCCGAGGCATTGATCGATCAGGGTTCGTGTGCTCGAAGGACTCGCGGGTCGCTTCAAACTTCGCGAGGGTATTGCCCTCGAAGACCACCGTGGGCTCGAGTTCGACCGTCGGCGCGGGCAATCGTGTAAGTGCCGCGTCGCGATCCGAATCGGGTAGCCACGCCGTCTGGAATGGCGAGTTCCCCTCGATCAATCCGCCGGCATTGTTGTAGATCGCTTCGCCGGGACGCTCCAGGAGACGCGCTGCGTTGTTGTCTTCACCAAGAATCAGGTACGAGTCGGCTTCTGAGCACTGGAGCGCAATCCGCACCCCGATCTGTCCAAGCGTAGAACGCGCAAGCGAGTACGCGCCCGATAGGGTCTGCGAACCGAGAATGACATGCACCCCGAACGCACGACCCTGGCGAACCAATCGGTCGAGCAGCAACGAAGCGTCTGACGCGACCTCGTCATCAACCGTAAAGAACTCCTGAAACTCGTCGATCAATAAAAGCACGCGTGGGAGATGCTCATCCGGCGCGAGCTTGCGGGCCCCCGCGAGGTCTTGAGCCCCGAGCTTGCGGAACAACTCGCCGCGTGTAGTAAGCTCGTCGTCGAGCCGCTGGAGAACGGACAAACCAAACTCACGATCAGACTCGATCGCGACGGCGCGGACATGAGGCAAACGCCCACCGGTATACGCCTTGAACTCGACGCCCTTCTTAAAGTCGATCAGGTACATCTCCAGCTGATCCGGACCGTACCACATCCCCGCGGCCGTGATCATCACATGCAGCAGCGTGGATTTACCCGATCCAGTCCGTCCTGCAATCAACGCGTGCTGACGCGTGCCCAAACCAAGCCGCAGCTCCTGCACCTTGCGTGCGCCCGATCGACCGAGCGGGACCACGAGCTCCTCCGCGCAATCACGCGACCAGAGCTCGTCATCGTTCGTAGGCGTCAGTCGATCAAACGGGACCTCGATACGACCCGCGTCCTCGCTCGCGCGTGCAACGCGATCAAGAATCTGCGAGAACAGTGCATCTTCGGGCTCGGAATCTAGGGTGAGTTCGAGCTCGGTGTCCGGCCCCTGTTCGAACGGTTTACCTGTATCTCCCAGATGCAGCGTCGCCGGCACATCGTCAAGCGAACCCTTGAGTTCTTCGGGGAGTTTCGCATTGTGCTCAACGCAGAGGATCGCATACACACCGCATCGCGGCCCGGATTCGAGGATGCTCTTGAGCTTGCTCGCACCGTTATCCGTCAACGCAACCTGCAAGTCTGGGATCACGATGAACCGATACGGCTCAGCGATCTCACCCGCCGCCTCGTTGTATTCCTCGATCGTCGAGTAGTCCTTGCGGAGATACTTCTGAATGACCGTCTGCATGTGCTCAGTGAGGTCCACAAGCTGGCGTTCGATCTGATTCGGATCTGCCCAGATCCGTTGTCCTACGGGTGATGGATCGAGATCCGAAAGACGCATGAACCCCGCATACGACTGACCAATGCCGACCGGATCACACAGCACGAAACGGGCCTTGCGCCCCGGGAACGACGCGAGGATGCGAGTGACGACATTCCGCATGGATGACAACGCCTGATCGCGTGACGCTCGACCATGACGGATCAGGAACGAACTCGCACCCGGCAACGCGAGCACGCCCGGGGTATCGATCCGATCTGGAAGCCCGAGTTCATCACGGATTTCTGCAGGCAACGCATCGATTCGTTCGCCCAGTTTGACCGCGAGCGAGGCAAACCTGACCACGCCGGGCACTTGAGCTGGCTGCGGTAGTCCGGGCATGGTTTCAAATCGCGGGTTCGTGTCGCCTGCCAGCTCCGCATTCGCACGGACGATTTCCATCGATGACCGTACCGCGGGCACGAGCGACTCTCGCACACCCTGACACACCCGCTCGTACTCCGATTCCGCTTCAGAACGGATGCTCTCGAACTGCTCCCGTGCCTCCGTGGTTGCATCCTGATACTTGGAATCTGCGAGACGCGTTTGCGATTCCACCCATGTATCAATCTCACCAAGTTCAGAGGACCGCTTCGCGTTGCGCTCTTCAACGCCGGACTCATACTTCTGCATCTCCTCACGGATGGATGCCCCGGACTTGCGTTCGCTGTCTTTGGAGATCGCTTGCAACTTATGATCGGCCTTGGCGACTTCAGAACGGTGCCGTTCATTCAACGAATCCATCAGGGTATCGATCTCCATCCCGAGCTTGATCTGCAACTCCTGGATCGTGGCCCTCGCCACATGAAGCGCCCTATTCGCTTCGTTCGCGTGTTCAACCTTCTTCGCTTTGGACCGCAGCATGCCCCCCAGCCCGGGGTTCGCGCACACATCAACCGCCAAGCCGAGCTTTTCGATTGCTTCGTCCACACGCTCGAATGTCAACTCCTCGCGAGGCACCCTGTACGAATCATCAATCTCCGCGAGTTGCTTCAGAACCGCGTGGCTCAACGAGCCGCCGAGTGTCTCCTCGAGGGAATCAATCAGCTTGACACGGTCCTCGATCGCCTTCTGGTCGCTTTTTCGACGCTGTTCAATCTTCAGCGTCTCGGACTCAGACATGGTGTCCGCAAGCCACATCCGTTCCTGTGCCTCACGCTTCGCTTTCTCGATCGTGCTGCGATGCCGTTGCTGGATCATACTGATAGCCCGGTCTCGCTCCTTGCCGAGTTCACTGACCCGCTTCGCGTGCTTCTCCTCTGCACCCCGCTTCGCAGACTCGGACTGCTCTTTGATCTCCGCTTGAGTACGGTCAAGCCGCTCATCGTGCTTCGCGCTGCGTTGATCAAACACGCTCTTCGCATCGCTCAGGCGTTGATCCCGAGTGGCACTCGACTGTTTGATCGCATCGATCGCCAGATCGATCTGATCGATCAACGAACGGATCGCTCGCACCTGAGCATCTATCCCGAGAATCCCCGCCCGGGATGCTTGTCCCCGTTGTTTCACATCTTCTTCACTCACCAGCTCGTCTCGCTTCATCGCAGGCGGATTGTAACCGGTCCATCGCATCGATCGCTCGCCGAACCAATGGGTCGAAGTTATTCACAAAGTCTTCCGCGAAACGATCGGCGTTCTGGTCATCCCACGACGCATTGCAACGCCTCCAGGCAACCCGGTAGTTTTTTACCGCATCCACGAGCATCCCCTTGCCAACAGACTGGCTCATGATTCATCCCCTTGACCATCCGCTCCATCTGGCGTGGTATCGCCATCAGGCTTGTGTTCTTCATGCTGCAATTGTGTGTACTCATCGAGCGCACGGATCTGCCCATCAAGCCTCCCCAAAGCACGGGGCATATCCGCCCGCGCAACCGACGCCATCGCCTGCACCGCTCCGCGGTAATAGTCGATCTCCTTGCGGAGTTTGTTGATCGCCCGCTTCGTTGATTCGAGCTTCTCCTCCGCCTCATGCACGCGCCGTTTCGCCTTCTCGTACTCCTTCCGTGCGTCCACAGACGGGCGCGGCTGACTGGAGCTGATCTGCTGGGTCAGCTTCGATTTCGCAACGACCGCCGCTTCCGACCGCACGCGGATCTCTCGCTTCCAGTGCGATAATCGATCGCCCTGCAGCCACGACAGTACCCGCATCGCGTCCGATCCCGGGCTGGTTAACGCCCGCTCCACATCCTCCTTGAACTGGATGAGCGACGGGCGAAAATCGACGAGCGCCTGGGTGTTTGTGACGCGTACCTTGGCGCACATACTCAGCGCTGCCTCAGATATTCATCGAGACGGTCGGCCTTCCGCATAAGGAATGGCACCTGTTGGTCGATCGACTCCCGAAAACGCATCAGCTGACGCATCGTGTCCTCGAAGTCCTTCTGGAACTTCACCTGCTCCTGATCACGCCAAGTCTGACTCAGGTTGGACATCTGCCCATTGAGTTGGGTCATCTGCTGCTCCATACCCGTCCCAAATCGCTTGAGCATCTGAGCAAACTTACGGATTTCTTCTGGATCTGCGACTGCTTTCGCCATGGGTCACCTCGCTTGACCGTTCGCCCGCGCCCTCAGGTGTGTTCCGTTACACCCTGCTCTACGCACCGGAATCAGGCATATTCCGAGTGTATCGCAATCAGCACCACATGAAGCATGCCACAAAAACAAACGATGTCCGCGTGTAGAACACGGACATCGATCATTCTCAGAACCCATCCAGATAGTTGGCCGGGAAAAATAGGCGAGGAGGGACTCGAACCCACGACATTTCGCGTGTAAGGCGAACGCTCTAGCCAACTGAGCTACTCGCCCGGCTGGGCTGAGGATAGCACGCTCAGCCCATAAATCTCCATTTTCCGCAAACCTTCATACCCAAAAAAGAGATCGCCCCGCCGAGGAGGGAACTCGGCGGGTGAGCAACAAGGATCGAAATCTCAGTGAGACCATGACCCCCGGCTCTGAGCGATCTCAGAGAGGGCGACTGATGAGTCTGAAAGATACACATTTCGCCCACGGTGTGGTCGAAATTTCATCCTGAATGCGAAATTTGTTACAGAGAAATCTCACAATGGGGTGTTCGCTTTACAGCTCAATATATTAACGAAATCCAAATATGCACACGATTCGGGGATAACCCGAATGTGCAAAAAAAACTGCCCGGGTTGCTCCGGGCAGTTTTCAGCGAAAGAGAAATCACGAAACGCGGAGGCGGAGACAACGCGTTTCAATACACCGCTTATCGACGGCGACGAGTCGCGACCAATCCGCCAAGCCCGATCAATGCCATCCCAGACGGTGCGGGGATCACGCTGATCGTCATGTGAGTGAAATCAGCGCCCAGAGCGTTTTCGAACGGGCCATCATCGATGCCCAACCCAAAGACGGTCAGACCGGTGTAGTCGTAGGTACCAGCCGCATCGAGAATGTCGAGCGAATCAAGCGTATCACCAACATACGACACATTGAAGGTCGAAAGGAAGTTGCCGAACGCACCGGCCTGATCGGTAACTACACCGTTGGGGAAACCATCAACCGAGCCGTCGGTGATGAAGAAGCCGTCTGCCTGCGGATCGTTGTTGCGAACCACAAACGAAGGGGTAAAACCGGCTGGGTAGGGGTTCGCGGCTTGAATCACCGTACCACCAGAGAATGCCACCTGGAATGTGGACAGATCGATGGTGTAACCGCGGACCGGGAACGAACCGTCGACATAGTCCATCGAACTGAGTTCGAAGGAATAGGTCATGGTTTCGCCAACATTGACATTCTGGAAGTCGCCCCGGTTGATGCCGTTGAAGTAGACATCGCCGTGGACCTCCACGAGGACATCGTTCACGGTGCCAGCAAGTGCAGGAACTACGGTGAGCGCGAGTGCGCCGATCATGGCCTTGGTGTTCATGGTTCTCTCCGTTCGAGTGTGTTTCGCCGGCGAAGTGATTACCGGTGTGCTGCGTTGTCCGTGAGTGCTGCCGGGCTCGATGTAGTATCACCCATCCCCGCGACATCCGGAACTGTTTTTGTGAGACGACGACCCCGCCGACTCCTGATGACACGAATGTATCGAGGTCGATGAGCCGTTGCAAGTTTCCCATGGGAAATTTTGCAAAATTATTTTCGTGACATACCACACCCCATCGTGTACACTCTGCAACGCCCCTCCCGAGCGTTGTATAATCGGGATCGACCGCTTGTTCGGATCAAGGTAGGATGCCAAATGCCCCAAAACGCCACGCAAGACCCGCACATCCAGGACGACTTTGAAGAGGCACTCGATCAGGCGTTTCAACGCGTACGCGGTGCCCTCACAGAGATGATCGGGTCCGTCGATGCCGACATCACCCGTCCGCAGGACATCGCCAGGCGATTCAAAATCAACAAAAACCTCGCTTGGAAGCTCTCGAAGCTGATCACGATCAGCGATCCGCACGCCGTGCTGACCAATCTGCCCGGTTCAACAGGGATGAACACCATCCTCAGCGCATTCGAATCCAACGGAGCCCCCAGCCCGACCGTCCAGACCGCCCGTGACCGCCTTGTTGAGTTCGACGAGATGGTTGAGACGCATGTCGGCGACCGTTCCACGCTACAACTCGTGCTCGCGAGCAACGCGCCCGCCCGCGTGCCGACGGAAAACCTGCACAACACCCGCAAAATGGGTTATCAATGCAACTCCAGCATCTGGGGCATCCAGGCCCGCGTGCGGATGGCATCCTTCTTCCTCGCGCCGAATCCGGAAAACCCCGAGATGCTCGATACCGCGAGCATGGGCGGGCTGATTGATGTCCGCCGCCTCCGATCCCAGGCCAGTGTGCCGCTGATGACCCGCTTCGCGTACAACGACGACGGCAGCGCCATGCGACCACCCGAAGTCGAACCCATCGAGCTGGGAAGCGACGAGGACCAGCTCATGCTGATGAAGGAGTTCTGCTCGCAGCCGGTACCCAAGTTCACCAAAATCCGCTCGGGCAACACTGTGCGCTGGCAGCTCGCGCCGGGCCCCGTGGGCAACACAGGGCTCAACACATGGATGTACGGCGAGTGCATCCGCAACTTTGCCCCGATCTACCGCGATCCACAGAACAGCTTCGGTGAGCACCTCGCCCCACTCAATACGCCGTGCGAATGGGCGCTGTGCGACATCCTGATCCACAAAGACCTGCGGTTCGCCCAGGACCCGCGTGCCATCCTTCTCAGCCAGATCGGGATCGGTCCCGAGCCGGTGGGCGAGGACGACCCGATCGATGACATCCTGCCCATGGCGGAGGAAATCGAGGCCATCGGGCACTGCCCGCCCGTCGTGGCGACGCCGCTGATCCCGGGGTACAGCAAGATGGTCGAGCGCGTGTACGAACGCATGGCATGGGACGCGAGCGATTTCCACGGCTACCGCATCGTGATGAAATACCCGCCGATGCCGACCGCGCTGATGATCCGACACGATCTCGCGGACCCGAGGTAACCCGATCGCATATCGCGCGACCTATGGTTGCCCATGAGCAACACATCGCCCCGCTACTGCACCGTTGGACCGATCAAGATCGGTGCCGATCAGCCCCTCGCCATCATCGCCGGCCCGTGCACCCTCGAATCGCTCGATCTCGGGCTCGAGGTCGGTCGTCACTGCAAGGCGGTGTGCGAATCGCTCGGGCTGCCCTACATCTTCAAGGCCAGCTTTGACAAGGCGAACCGGTCCTCGATCAACTCCAAGCGCGGCATCGGGATCGAGCAGGGGCTGGAGCACTTCCAGGCCATCAAGCAGGAGCTCGGCGTCCCCACCACTACCGACATCCACGCGCCAGAGCAGGCCGAGGCGATTGCACAGGCCGTGGACCTGATCCAGATCCCGGCGTTCCTGTGCCGCCAGACCGACCTGGTCGTCGCGTCGGCTGAAGAAGCCCAGAAGCACGGCAAGGGCGTGAACATCAAGAAGGGGCAGTTCCTCTCGCCGCGCGAGATGGCGGGTCCGGTCCGCAAGGCGACCGAGGCGGGCTGTGAGAACCTCATGCTCACCGAGCGCGGGACCTTCTTCGGCTACCACCGCCTCGTGAACGACTTCATCGGCATCGCCGACATGATGGAGCTCGACTGCAGCGCCTTCAGCGACGCCGGCTCGCCACCGGTCTGTTTCGATGTCACCCACTCGACCCAACTCCCCGGCAGCGGCGAGCAGACGGGCGGGCGCCCGGACCGGGCCCTGCAGCTCTCTAGGGCCACCACTGCGATCGGCGTGCACGCGTTGTTCGTGGAGTGCCACCCGAACCCGAAGGAGGCGTGGTCGGACGGCGCCACGCAAGTGGGGTTTGAGCTGTTTGAGCAGATCATCACGAGCGCGGCGAAGATCCGCACGATTTAAAACTACCTAGATTCACATCTGATCAACTCGTTATAGCTGTAAATATAGATAGTTCTTGAGCACGATCAGCCAACCAAGTACATTGGAGGGACTCTCTCTGCTTGGAGATTCCTATGCGCTGTTCACCGACGATCGCTATTCGGGCGGCATTCGCCGCAACACTCATTCCTACACTCGCCACGCACACGCTGGCACAGGACTGCGATGGCACCTTTGAAACAGCCGTCAACTACGCCGCGGGCGATTCAACACGCAGCGCCACGATCGGCGATATCGACAACGACGGACATCTCGATCTGGGCATCACCAACTTTCAGGACGATACTCTGGGGATCTTGATCAACAACGGCGATGCGACTTTCGGAACGCAGGTCACCTACCCCGCTGGTGACGGCCCGATCGACATGACATTTGCTGATCTCAACAGCGATGGGCATCTCGACATCGGCGTGGCCAGCGCGTTCAGCAACTCAGCGAGCGTGCTGCTCAGTAACGGCGACGGCACCTTCGCGCCCTTGGTCAGTTACGCGACCGGGTTCTCGCCGCGTAGCATCCGCTTTGATGATCTCGACGGCGATGACGACCTGGATATGGTCGTCGTCAACGACATCGGGCCGGGAGTCAGTGTGCTGCTCAATAACAGTGACGGTACCTTCGCCGACCAGGTCCAATACACGGCGAGTGGGCGTCCAACGAGTGTCACGCTCGGGGATGTCAACACGGACAACGCGATCGATATCGTCGTGGTGAACTTCAGCGGAGACAGCGTCAGCGTTCTGCTGGGCAACGGCGACGGCACCTTCTCCGCACCGACAGACTACAGCGTTGGCGACCAGCCTCGCCGCGGTGTGCTGGGTGATGTCGATGGCGACAGCGACCTGGACATCATCGTCGCCAATCAGGGGCCCGACAATGTAAGCGTGCTGCTCAACATGGGAGACGGCACATTCCTCGCAAACTCGCTCTACACAGCGGGTGAGTCGCCCCGCGGGATCGATGTCGGCGATCTGGACAACGATGGGGATCTTGATATCGCCGTGGCCAACGGCGGCGGCAGCGCCAGCGTGCTGCTCAACATCGGATCAGGATCATTCGCTGCCCCCATTGAGTACCCGACCGGCGGCGGTTCGGTCGGGGTCATGCTTGGTGATCTCGACAACGACGGCGATCTGGATATGGCCGTTGCAAACGAGTTCGGAGATAACTTGAGCGTGCTGATCAACCTCTGCACCGTCGGCAACCCATGCCCAGCAGACCTCACGGGCGACGGCGAACTGAACTTCTTCGATGTTTCGGCCTTCCTCACCGCGTTCGGATCACAAGATCCGGTGGCAGACTTCAACAACGACGGCATGTTCAACTTCTTCGATGTCAGCGCTTTCCTGACCGCCTTTGGCGAAGGCTGTCCGTAACGACGCGCTCTTCAGAAGATCAGACATAGTGGCGGCGAAGCTACGCAACGAAGCCGTGTATCAATGCACGAGTTACACTCGCTTGCAAACTTGTATAATTCTGTTACGATGCGTCTTTATTCCATTCACTCAGGGGACACATCATGTCAGAAGAGAACGCTGCGCAGGAAGAATCATGGAGCTACAAGGATCTTATTGGTGGGCTGTTTTTCAGTGCCGCGCTTATTGGATTCGGCGCCTGGATGCTCATCAACCCACAGGGCGGTGACGAGGTCAGCACAGAAGGTCGACGCGGACTGTACAAAGTGATTCTTAAATGGATCTGGTCCACCCCCGGAGGCATCATCCTCGCACTCCTCGGCCTGCTTGTGCTCTGGGGCACGATCAACGGCACCATTCAACATCGGAAGAAGAAAGCAGCCGAGATTGAGTAGAATCAGATCCTCATGTTGAAAGATCCGTACCACAAAGCCCGCGACTCGTTCCGCGTCCTCGGCCCGACCATGGTCGTGATTGGCGGGCTGATGCTCATTATCGGTGTGGGCCAGTTCATCCTTTCGATGATCCAGGCGATGAGCGGTGGCAACGCCAAACCTCCGATTCTCTTCGTCGCACTCGGGGTGCCCGGGCTGCTGATCTTCGGGATCGGCATGCAACTGACCGGCGTGGGGTTCCTCAAACAGACAACCAAATATGTCGCGAAAGAATCCGCTCCGGCTGCACAGATCACGACCACCGCGATCCGTTCTGCGATCCTCGACGACGACATACCGTGCCCATCGTGCGCGACACCGATCGAACCGGATTCCAAGTTCTGTTCGAACTGTGGCTTCAAGGTCGCGAAGATGAACTGCCCTTCATGCAACGCATCGATCGATACGAACGCTCGATTCTGCAGCGATTGTGGGCACGCCTTGGAATCGGATACCGCATAGTTCGACCGCATCGTGTATCGTGCGATACATGATATTCATGCTCAGATTCTTCGTCGCAACCATCATCGCCTTATTCGTCGTGCCCAGTCATGGGAGTGATGATTCCGACCCGCTCCGGATCGCTGTCATCGGGCTCGATCACGGGCATGTCGAAGGCGTCCTCTGGAACGCGTCCTCACGCGACGACCTCGCCATCGTCGGGATCTACGACCCCAACTACGCGCTCTTCGTCAAATACAGAGAGAAGTACGACCTCGATCCAGATCTGTTCTTCGCGGATCTGGATCAGATGCTCGACAAGACCCAACCCGAAGCCGCGAGCGTCATGACACCGATCTCGCGACACCTGGATGCCGTCGAGGCGTGCGCCCCACGGGGCATCCACACGCTGCTCGAGAAGCCCCTCGCCTACGACCTCGATGAGGCCCGCGAAATGGCAGACCTTGCTGAGGAGCACGGCGTGCATGTGCTCACCAACTTCGAAACCAGTTGGTATGCATCCGTCCGCGAGGCCAAGCGGATGATCGAGTCTGGCGAAGCGGGCACCCCCACCCGGTATATCTTCAGCCACGGGCACAAGGGCCCCATCGAGATCGGGTGCAGCGACGAGTTCGTGCGATGGCTCAGCGATCCGGAGTTCAACGGCGCGGGCGCTCTCGTCGATTTCGGCTGCTACGGCGCCAACATCATGACCTGGCTGATGCACAACCAGCGACCGACGAGCGTGCACGCGATCACGCAGCAGCTCAAGCCGGATCTGTATCCCGAGTGCGACGACGACGCCACGATCGTGCTCACCTACCCAAACGCGACGGCCGTGATCCAGGCATCATGGGCATGGACACACGACAACAAGGAGATGGATGTTCACGCGACCAAGGAGTCGATCCACGCCCAGAAATGGGACGCGATGCAGATGCGCCTCCCCGATCGGCCCCGCGTCGAGATTGAACCCGACGCGAAGTCGGCACACCTTCAAGACGAGTGGACCTACCTGCGTGCCCTTGTTCGCGATAAATGCGCAATCGATCCGCTCTCAAGCATCGAGAACAACCTGATCGTTGCGGAGATCCTCGAAGCTGCGATCGAGTCCGCCCGAACCGGGCAGACCATCGAGCTCACCCCATAAAAAAACCGCACCCATTGCGAGTGCGGTCATCTGCTTTGAGTTGATCGTGGCGATCAGTTCGCGTGTGCGGCGCGGTAATCACGCAGCCACTGCGGACGAGCGATGTCTTCCTCGATGGGATCGACATGGACACGGCCGTTCTTCTGGAAGACAACCTTGCCGGTGCTGACCGAGTAGAGAGTGTCGTCCTTGCCCTTGCGGACATTGAAGCCAGGTGTGAACTTGGTGCCGCACTGACGGATGATGATCGCGCCCGGCTTGGCAAACTCGCCGCCGTAGAGCTTCACCCCGCGGTACTGGGGATTGGAGTCGCGGCCGTTCTTCGTTGAGCCCTGGCCCTTTTTATGTGCCATAACAGAGGTTCTCCGTCAATGCATCGGGCACGATTGCCCGTTGTGTTTCATCTGTGCCACGCGGCGGGATGCACGCGTCGCGGGGGCAAGCGTAGCCCCGCATTCCCTTGAAGTCCAGCAGTTTGTGCGTCTCGATTCACCCGACCAAGACCCAACCGAACAGATCGGTCAACGCATCACCCATCGTTTTTCAACGAGTTCGAACGGGCGATCGCCCTGACCCGAGATCTGCCCCGGGGTTGCGAATCGCATCATCATCGTTTTCCGAAGGGTGTATCGCTGGGGGTCGGATGTGTTGCGTCCGGTGATGTAGGACTGGAACTCGCCCGAGAGGCCACCGAAGAAAACGGTCAACTCGTCTGCCTGAAGGTCCTCGGCTGGCCAGATCACGACGCCGTCTCGTGCGTGTTCAACACCCTGAAGGACATTTGAGACAATATCCGTCTGAGATTCCAGCAATGGGTTTTTCAGTCGACGGATGATTTCTGCGGTCACGGCACTCGAAACGCCCCGCCCTGAGCGACGCACATTCGAGTTATCCGACATCAGCGAGACATCAGGTGCAAAGAGCTTGACGCCTCCCCAGTGATTCGTGACACGGTATGTCATGTAGAAAAAGGGCTTCCGCTCGCCCTGCTCTTCAACCCAAGCGAGCCGCAGCGGACCGGGCTCGAAGGTGAACTCCCACTGGGTTGCGACAGGGGCTGGCTCTGGTGCAGCATGGGTCGCGACGGGGACGCTCGACAGCAATGAAAACGCACAGACCGAAGCCCCAAGCAGCGAAAGGCCGCGGGAAAATCGTTTCAATCGGGTATGGCAGTCGTGGGATCGGTTCATGATCGCGTGCTCCCTCATATGGGATCATCAATGGGTTCAGGGCTCATCGAGCATTGAGAATCGGCACAAACGAACGACGAGAAGACGCATCCAAGCGTGCCGAGATGGGGATCATAGTGTACTGTTCCCTGTACGGGCGTCAAATCTGTACGAGCCCGGACGCTTTTCTGTTCCTTTTTCACCCCCAGTATTCCACGATCATGAGCGTCTTCTCCCCATCTGAGCCCAACGCCAGCACGAGCGGCGCATCTCCCAAGGGTGAGCGGATCCCCTCCAACTTGCGACAGAGCGCCTGCGAGCGGCTCGTCTCGGGCCCGAATCGGGCACAGGCAGCACGCAACCTGATCGGGTCCGCTGCCGCACACGGGATCGACCTGGATCTCCTCTGGGGCGTAATCGATCGATCCCAACCCGACCATCCGCGGATCCGGCAGGCCTGTTTGGCTGTTTTGGGTGAGGGTGGGACGGCCATGCTCTTCCACTCAAGCCCCGAGTCCAGCCGCTGGCTGGGCCCAAAGTCCGCTCAACGCGATGAAATCAGCGCCGCGCTGCGGGCTTGCCTGATGGGACTCAAATCAGCCTCCGCCCACGCCCGGCTCGCCCAGTGCCTGATCGAGCCCAAACACACATGGGCTCCTGAGGTCTTCCTCGGCGCCGGAATGATTTTCGTCGGCGAGCTCGCGTACATGCGCCAACGCATTACGCCCGCCCCGAGGGCCCACATCCCAGAGCCGGATTGGCCTGAAGAGATCAGCGTGCGTCCCATCCGTAGTCTCAATGCGGATGATCCGCATTCTGATCGTGCGGCACTGATCCAGGCCTTGGAACTGAGCTACATCGACACGCTCGATTGCCCAGAACTGTGCGGGATGCGTTCAATGGACGATGTCGTGGATTCACACATCGCAACCGGTGTATTCAATCCACGCTACTGGCTGCTCATTGAACTGAACGCCCAGCCCGTCGGGTGCTGCCTGCTCACCCACTGCCCGAGCAACTCAAGCATCGAACTTGTCTATCTCGGCATCGGTGCCCCTGCGCGAGGGCTCGGGCTCGGACGCACCGTGCTCGGATATGGCACGGAACGGATGCGTCACCTTGAAGCCCAAGAAGTCACATGCGCTGTGGACACACGCAATGCACCCGCGATGCGCATCTACGAATCGCTCGGATATGCACGCTTCGATTCACGGCTTGGGTTTGTGGCATCGCTTGGCTCGTAAGTCGTGCACGATCAACTGATGCGGCTAAGTGTGTCAAGATCACATTCGATTTCGGTTCAGATTTGTTCACAACGACACCCCCGCTTTGTGCATAACCGGCCGCTTCGGTGGATGAAAAAAACTCTGTGCACCCAAGTGTCTGAAAACGCAAACACTGCGATGTGCAATCCGTTTCTCAAACGCTCCGAGCGGTTGCGAACGCACGCGTGAACTACTACACTCCCCCCCGCTGGTCAGGATCGACCGGTAGCAGCAGGTCGCGGGATCATCCCGTGGGGACGCACATTTTTCTTTGTGCTTGACGGCAGATCATCGCTTGGTTTCACCGGGCGGAAATGTATCTGTGTGTTCACGATGACCTGTTCGATTGGTGAATGGACTCTTTCTTTCTCGACGCATTGCTCGCCCAGCCGGGGTGCAAGGTGCGCGATCGGATCGCGCAGGCACCCCAGATCGGGCGGTCCAGGATGACCAAGAGGCGCTGTTGTGCACCACTCATTGCAAGACGCAGTCCATCACGGGGAACCTCAACGAGCTGGATCAGAAGCCGCACCGCTTCGATTCGAACGCCCCACCACGCCCGGACGCCGAGAGATCACGGATCATTCTCCCCAGGCCCCCGCGCCAGCACGCACCCAAGCTCCGCGGAAAGAGATCGACGCGTGCGCCAGCATCCGTGACCATCTGACCCAGGCGTTGGGTGCCAATCGTGTCCGCCGGTACCTGAATGAACGCACGAGCATCGTGCAAATCGATCCGCAGACGATCGAGGTCTGTGCAGGAGATGCGTTTACACTCGACATGATCCAGCGGCGACTGGGCGAAGCACTGCGGATCGCTGCACAGTTCTCGCTGGGAACGACCGAGCCAACGATCGGTTTCCGAATTAAGCCAGACCTGAACCCCGCGCACACAAATCAGGAAGAAATCGCTGAACATCAACCTGATTCGTCACCTGATCGCATCTCGAATCGTGTCGAGTACCCCCGCAAACCAAGCTCGCACTCGGCTCAGGAACGCTGCCCGCGTCTGGAAGAGTTCATCGTTGGGGCGTCGAATCGACTCGCATTTGAATCTATTCGTCAGTGTATCGAATCCCCTACCGCAGGCGTTCCAGTGTTCATCCATGGCTCGTGCGGTGTTGGGAAGACTCATCTCCTCCGCGGCGCAACCCTCCGGATGCGTCAACTCCGCCCCGGTGCTAAGGTCCGCTACACCACCGGTGAGGCATTTACCAACGGATTTGTCAAAGCGATCCGCAACCGCACCGTGGATGCGTTTCAGAAGAAGTACCGCAATCTCGATCTGCTGTGCATTGACGACATCCACCTGATGGCTGGGAAACAGGCCACGCAGCATGAGCTGCTCCAGATCTTCAATATGCTGTCGCTCGGCGGGGCACGCATCATCCTCGCATCCGACGCGCACCCACGCACGATCGCGAGATTTGACCAGTCCCTTTCCTCTAGATTCAGCGCGGGACTCGTCGTCCGTGTTGATGAGCCCGACATGGATCTGGCACACCGGCTCGTCCATGTCGTTGCCCACAAGCGTGGAATGATCGTCGATGACGCGTGTGCCCGCGTGATCTGTGATCGCATCGGAATCGGTCGCGGCGCGAGCGTGCGGGATATCGAGGGGGCATTGGTCCAGATCCAAGCCGTGGCCCAACTGCTCGATCGTGAATCATGCCAAGGGGGGATGATCTCCCCAACCGCCGGGCATATCCGCAAGGCTCTGGCCCTGCGATGCGGGGATGAAACCTCTGCCTCCAGCGCGCCGCTCTCGCTTGATCTGATTATCCGGACAGTCTGCGACGAGCTGAGCGTCTCAATCTGCGACCTCAAGGGCAAAGGGCGTCGCAAAAAGGTCGTTCTGGCCCGCGAGCTCATTATCCACCTCGCGCGCCAGCTCACGAGCAAGAGCTTCCCCGAGATCGCCCACGCGATCGGGCGTCCGAACCACTCCACGGTCATCACGGCCGCCAAGCGGTTCAAGGATCGACTCGGGGCTCAGATCTCGGTCGAGGCGGACTGTCCCTTCGATGGGCTTCCCTTGTGCGAACTGACCCAGCGTCTGACCCGGAATGTGCAACAGGCATAAGGAAAACGAGATTCTCGCGTCTGCGCCTTGCCAAGCGAGGCACATAGCGCCGACAATGCGCGTATGTCGCATCATGAGATACCGCTGAGTTCACCGGACATCACGAAACACGAAGAAGACCTTGTCTTGGAGGTCCTCCGCTCGGGCCGGCTCTCGATCGGTCCTATGCAGGAGCAGTTCGAGGCGCTGGTCGCGAAACGATGCGGAACGACTCACGCGATCGCGTGCTCATCCGGTACCGCGGGACTGCACATGGTGCTCGTGGGTTTGGGGATCGGGCCCGGCGATGAGGTGATCACGACCCCATTCAGCTTCATCGCATCAGCGAACGCCATCCTCTATGTGGGTGCCAAGCCCGTGTTTGTGGACATCTGCCCGACGAGTCTGAACGCGAATCCGGAACTGATCGAGAAAGCGATCACGCCCCGAACCAAGGCGATACTCGCGGTTGAGGCGTTCGGAAACCCCACGCATTTCGATACATACGAAAAAATCGCCGCACGCCATGAGATCCCCCTCATCGAGGATTCCTGCGAAGCACTGGGTACCGTGTATAAGGGAACCCGGGCGGGCAGCTTCGGCCGCGCCGGAGTCTTCGGGTTTTACCCCAACAAGCAAATCACGACAGGCGAGGGTGGCATGATTGTCACAAACGACGATCGGCTTGCCAATGTTTGCCGCTCGTTGAGAAATCAGGGGCGCGCCGTCGCAGGTCGCGGCTCCATCGCCGGCGGATCGACCGCGGGATCCTGGCTTCACCATGAGCGGCTGGGCTTCAACTATCGCATGTCGGAGATCAACGCCGCACTGGGCGTCGCACAGATGGAACGCCTCGACGAGCTCATCGAACTCCGCAACGACACAGCGAATCGGTACATCGAGCGGCTCCTTGATGTGTCCGAGATCACCCTCCCGACGATCGATCCCGAGTGCTCGATCATGAGCTGGTTTGTGTTCGTGGTGCGGCTCGCGGCAGGATACACACGCGAGGAGCGGGATCGGGTGATCGCCGGCTTGCGCATGCATGAGATCGGTGCGGGGGACTACTTCCCCTGCATCCACCTGCAACCGATATACAAACGAGCGATGGGGTATCAGGAGGGGAGTTTCCCGATCGCGGAGAGCGTGAGTCAGCGGACGATCGCGCTCCCGTTTTCGACCACAATGACCCCGCACGATGTGGATCTGGTGGCCCAAACGCTTGAGGTGATGATCTCAAGGGAGAACCTGTCGAGACGGGATTGATCCTGTTGGATGACACGCCGGATTTGCGCAGAGCGTGAAACGCATCGAGAATTCGCCCGATCGACCCCACCCTGAATCGCATCATGGGGTATCCTGACGGCTATCCTATATTCACACGCGATGGGGTCGGACCCCATCATCTTGCGGGGGGCACCCCAAGGAGACCTAGAACCAGTGTGGTATGAGCGCCTACTTGGACCGTTCGGCGTGGACATGGGCATCGACCTGGGGACATGCAACACCCTCGTCGCTGTGCGTGGACAGGGGATCGTTCTGAACGAACCCTCCGTAGTGGCCGTGCGCAAAGGCACCAATCAGGTTCTCAAGAACGGACAGGCCGTTGGGTGGGTCGCCAAGGAAATGCTTGGTAAGACCCCCGGGTCGATTACCGCCATCCGCCCCCTCAAGGACGGCGTGATCTCGGACTTCGAGATTACCGAGGCGATGCTCAACTACTTTATTACCAAGGTCACCGGTCGCGTTCGCATGCTTGGCCCGCGCGTGGTGATCTCGATCCCCTCGGGCATCACGGCTGTTGAGAAACGAGCGGTGTTCGATTCCGCTGAGCACGCGGGCGCTCGCAAGACCTACCTCCTCGAAGAACCCATCGCGGCGGCGATCGGTGCGGGACTGCCCTTCGCCGAGCCCACCGCGTCCATGATCGTGGATATCGGCGGCGGTACGACCGAGGTCGCGATCATGACCCTCGCGGACATCGCCAACTGCGAATCGGTCCGCGTCGCGGGTGATGACATGGACGAAGCCATCATCGCGCACATGAAACGGAACTACTCGCTGATGATCGGTGAGCAGACCGCCGAGCGGATCAAAATCCAAATCGGGTCTGCCGCGCCTGTCGGCGAAGAGACCAAGATGGAAGTCCGAGGACGCGATATGGTGTCGGGACTTCCTCGCAAATGCGAGATCACTAGCGAAGAGATCCGCGAGGCGCTCCACGAGCCGGTGTACAACATCATCGAAGCGGTCACACGCACGCTCGAACGGGCAGAGCCCGAACTCGCGGCGGACCTCGTGGACAACGGGATCATGCTGGCGGGCGGTGGCTCGCTCCTCCGAGGACTCTCCATCGAGATCAACAAGGCAACGGGGCTCGAAGTGACCCTCGCGGAAGATCCATTGACCTGTGTTGCCCGAGGCACAGCGATCTACCTCGAGAATATCGAGGAGTGGAAGGAAACCCTCGAGAACAACTCGGACATCTGATCCGGGCACTCCAGCTCGGCTCGGGTCTGATTCCCACGCTCAAGACGAGGCAGCACATGCACCAGCAATCCCTGATCGTGCGATGGTCGATGCCGATCACGGTCGGGGTGCTGTTCATCCTCTCGTTCCTCCCGGCGCGAATGCTTAAATGGACGGACTGGTTCTCTGCACAGGTCCAAGTCGCGATTGTCCCCATCACGCATCCGCTGACCATCGCAGTCGATACGATCGTGCCCGCACGCATCTCAAACCCCGCCGCGAGCGAACGCGAGCGGGCGCTGCTCAACGAACTCGAACGCACCAAGGTCGAACTGCTCCAGACGCGCGAGGAGAACGCGCGATTGGCGCGACAAATGGACCAGTACATCCTTGGTGCGGCCCTGAGCAACGATCGGATCAAGCAGGCCACCCGCCCTCGTGTGGGCAACTTGGCTGGCGATATTCTCCTGATCCGGACGGGCAATCTGGAGGGGCTGACGCAAGGCACCGTGGTTGTTTCTGAAGCCACCCAGCTCGTTGGGCGTGTGAGCCGCGTGGATCGCAAGACCGCCCAAGTGCTGCCGATCACCGCACCTGGAGCGCAACCGATCATGGGCGTTGTGCTGCTCAACGACGAAGTCGAAAATCAGGTTCGCTGCTTCCTCCGACCCACAGCAAACGGCACGCTCAGGGGCGAAGTCGCACGCCCCGCGCTCGAGGAATCGCTCAGCATCGAGATCGGGCAGGAAGTCCGCCTCCTTGACAGTCAATGGCCGACGAGCGCCCAGATGCTGATGATCGGGACGATCGAACGAGTCGAACCCGACCCGGAACAACCACTTCGTCCGCAGATCGTTGTGCGCCCCACCTTCGAGGATCTGCGTCGATTGCCCGAGGTCACCCTCCGCATCCCCGATACCGGCGATCAGGGGGATCGGCCATGAACTGGATTGTTTTCATCCTGATGGGCTGGGTGTGCTTTGGGTTGGAGCTCGCGCTGCTCCCCGTATTCGATGCGGGATCGGGCGGGGTGCATCCGAGCATGGTGGTCCCGTTGTTGGTCTTTGTCGCGATCAACGCGCCGCGAAAACCAACGCTCTGGTGCGCAATCCTGCTCGGGATCGTCATGGATCTGCTGAAACCCATCCCCGCCGTGGACGGGGGGACCTTGACCGTCATCGGCCCGCACGCGCTGGGGTACCTGCTGGGTGTGCACTTCATCATGGCGGTCCGAGGCATGCTCATCCGGCGTAACCCGTTGACAATGGTGGTGATGTCGATCCTCGTCATGCTGATCGCCCAGATCGTCGTCATCGCGATCTTCACGGCACGAGGAATCGGAGATTCCTCACTCGTTTGGGATGCAGGGACCAAGCTCCAGCAGGGGCTCTTCTCGTCGCTCTACACCGGGATCAGCGCCCTGTTATTGTCCTTCCTGTTTTTCGCGCTCGGACCTTTCTTTGGGTTCGCAAGCACCGTTCCGACCCGGTTTGCGCGTCATATCTGAACCGGCCATACACTTTTTGCACGGGCGTCTCGTCTGTGGGTAATCTGAGCATGCACAGGCGAGACACCTGTGCCACCGATTCGACTTGAAACCAGGGCATCTGTTGTTATGGCTGACCAAACCAAAGCGATCCTGTTCGACGACGGCAAGGGCGTCCTCTCGCCTCTCAATGATCTCCGCCCCACCTTCGCGATTCGCACGGGCGCGATGACGATTTCCGAACGCCTCACACAAGCGTTTGATCTTGAGCCCATCGGCGTCGTAGTCCCCCAGCCCATGGTCGAGCTCACCAGTGAACTCACGACCCTCCCAGTGAATACCCCTCCTGAAGAGGGCGACGACGAGGTGCTGCTGATTAACGCTCGATGCCCGCTGCCCTTACGCGCAATTGGCGAGATCCAAGTCGGTCAGGCCATCGTCGAAGAAGACACGCAAGACATGATCGCCGTCCGCCTGACCCAGTCTGGCGTGCGGGACCTGCTCAGTGGAAACCAGCCTGAGTTGATGCCCATCGCGATCGAAGGCAAGCACCTGATCTCTCGCCCATGGGACTGGCGTCACTTCCGCGATGCGTCGCTGGAGTTCGACCTGCAGGTCATCGGGCAGAACATGATCAAGGTCGAGGCCGAGCCCATCGGGGTCACGCTCATCGGCACCGAGGGCATCGCGATCTCACGCGAGGCCATCGTCATGCCCGGCGTGATCCTCAACGCCACCGCGGGCCCAATCGTCATCGAGGAGAACGCCACCATCCGCCCCGGCGCGATCATCACCGGCCCGGCATACATCGGCCCAGGAACGACCGTGCTCGAACAAGCAAACATCAAGCCCAACACCGCCATTGGCCCGGTCTGTAAGGTCGCGGGCGAGGTCGGGGGCAGCGTGTTCCAGGGCTATGCCAACAAGGGCCATGCGGGGCACCTGGGCGACAGCTGGGTCGGCGAGTGGGCCAACCTCGGGGCCGACACCACCAACTCGAACCTGCTCAACACCTACGGCGAGGTCGCCGCCCGCCCCGCACCCGGCGGCAGCATGGAAAAGACCGGCGAGATATTCCTCGGCGTGACCATGGGCGACCACACCAAGACCGCGATCGGCACACGCATCATGACCGGCGCAATCGTCGGCACCGGGACGATGTTCGCCGCCAGCACCGCGCTGGCCGGCACCACCGAGCCCTTCAGCTGGCACACCGACGCGGGCGTGAAGCACTACCGCCTGGGCAAGTTCGTCGAGGTCTCGATGACGGCGATGGGGCGACGCGGCATCAAGCAGTCGCAGGCGTACTCGCGGCGTCTGACGATCCTGCACGAAACGGTGACCGGGCAGGAGGCGTTCAGCTGGCCGGGCAAGGATGTGAGTCATCTGGCGGGGAAGAGTGAATGAGCAGCATCCAATATGCCCCGAAGGGGCAGCGGGATGTAGCCACGGGTTCCGCTGCGCTCTACCCGTGGCTACAGGCCTGAGCCCCGTTGGGGCTCGTTGGTGGAAGAGTCAATAGACCCATCTCGCAACTCAATCATCCGCTTCCACGCCTTCGATTCGCGTTGTTTGAGAATGTTCGGATCGGGCTTGTACCCGCGATAGGCGCTCTCGAACAATACCACGCACGCTTGCTTCTCGTAAGAATTGCCGCACTCGGGGCATGTGCCCTGATCGTCGAGCCCGGTCAGGGTGTATCGGCACCACGGGCACAGGAACCACCCGTGCTTCTTGGCGCGTGCTTGGGTCCGATGCGCGGTCAGGGCGGGTTGGATCGCGCAGATGATCAGCGGGATCGCCATGATGTAGTAGAGCCCCGCGACATAGGGCACGAGGCACGACACAAAGATCGAAATCATGAACAGCGTCACACAGAACGCCCGGATCTTTCCGAGCGTTTTGCCCACGCCTCGCACGGGGTCCCACTTCTTCTCGAGCAGGAGTTGGAGATCATTGTGGGATCGTTCATCCATCCCCGAATCATACCCGAACCCGCCCTATCCTTGGGGTGATGAAAACACTCTACCTCATCGACGGCTTCGCCCAGTTCTTCCGCGCGTATCACGCGATCCGCACGCCCATGACCTCGCCGGTTACGGGCGAGCCGACGAATATGACCTACGGGTTCATCGGGATGCTGATCAAGCTGCTCAAGAACGATGGCACGCACCTGGCCGACGATCAGGGGCGGGTGACGCATGTCGCCGTCGCGCTCGATGTGGGCGGCGACCACGGGACCTTCCGCAGCCAGATCTACCCGGACTACAAGATGAACCGCGATGCGCCGCCAGAGGACCTGATGCCGCAGGTCGAGCGGGCGATCAAGACGCTCGAGGCGATCGGTGTCCCAGTGATCGGGTGCGAGGGGTTCGAGGCCGACGATGTGCTGGCGACGCTCGCGACGAGTTACTCCGAGGCCCACCCGGACCTGCGTGTGCGGATCATCTCCAAGGACAAGGACCTCAAGCAACTGCTCGGATTGGGCACCCCCGCGACGCAGATGTACGACCTGCACAAGGACGAGTTGATCACCGAGGACGACCTGATGGAGGATCTGGGGATCCGCCCGGATCAGGTCATCGATCTGTTGACCCTGATGGGCGACACCGCGGACAACATCCCGGGCGTGAACGGCATCGGGATCAAGACGGCCGCCAAGCTGCTGGCAGAGCACGGGAACCTCGACGCGATCGTGCAGGCGGCCAAGGACGGCGCGATCAAGGGCAAACGCCGCGAGAACATCCTCGAAGCAGAAGAACGACTCCCCCTGAGCAAAGAGCTCGTCACCCTGCGTCACGATGTGCCCGTCGCGATGGAAGTCGACGACGCAGACATCGCGAAGATCGATCTCAACAAGCTCATCGAGGTATGCAAGGAGCTCGGATTCAACCGGTATCAGGACGAGCTGAAGCGGATGATCGCGGGCGAGTCCGAGGAGACGACCCCGAAGAAGACCAAGCCCAAGGTGAACGCGAACGAGGGGTTCGGGCTATTCGATCAGCCGGGCGAGGCGGCCAGCACCGTCGAGGACCTCGAGGGCGAGTACCACACGATCACGACCAAGAAAGACCTGAGCGCGCTCGTCAAGGACCTCAAGAAGGCCAAGCGGATCGCGGTGGACACCGAGACGACGCACATCCGCCCCATGTGGGCGCAGCTCGCGGGGGTATCCGTGTCGATCGAGGCGGGCGTGGGGTATTACATCCCGACGCGGGCCCCAGAGGGCGAGAAACACCTCGACGAAGACACGGTCGTCGAGGCGCTCCGCCCGATCCTCGAGGACCCGAAGATCGAGAAGGTCGGGCAGAACATCAAGTACGACCAGATCATCTTCCACAACTGCGGGATCACCCTCGCGGGTGTGGTGCCCGCAGACGCCAAGTCGATGGCTGGAGACACCATGATCGCGTCGTATGTGCTCGACGCGTCGCGTTCGAGTCATTCGATGGATGCTCTGTCGCTGGCGTTTCTGGATCGCTCGCCGATCTCCATCAAAGACCTGATCGGCACGGGCAAGAACCAGAAGCGTTTCGACGAGGTCGCCCTGTCGCTCGCGGGCCCGTACGCCGCTGAGGACGCGGACATCACGCTGCAACTCAACGACAAGCTCGCGCCGATGATCCACGCCGAGCCGGAGCTTGAGCAGCTCTACCGCGAGATCGAGATGCCGCTCGTTGATGTGCTCGCCCAGCTCGAGATCAACGGCGTCGTCGTCGACAAAGCCGAGCTCAACAACCAAGAGCAACGCCTGCAGAAACGCATCGACGAGCTCGTCGAGCAGATCAATACTGAATCGAAGAACTCGATCGCGCGAACATTCGACCTCAACTCGCCCAAGCAGCTCTCCGAAGCCCTCTTCAACAAACCCGACGACGAGGTCGAGGGGCTGGGCATCAAACCCATCAAGAAGACCAAGACCGGATACTCAACCAACGCGGAGGTCCTCGAAAAACTCGCTCAGGACCCGGAGATCGAGACGCCGATCCCGTCGCTGATTCTTGAGTACCGCCAGCTCACCAAACTTGTCTCAACCTACCTCAAATCGCTGGCTGAGGACATCCACCCCGACACGGGGCGGATCCATGCGAGCTTCAACCAAACCGTCGCGGCCACGGGTCGATTGAGCTCGTCGGACCCGAACCTGCAGAACATCCCCATCCGCACGGACATCGGGCGCGAGATCCGCAAGGCCTTCGTCGCGCCCGAGGGGCACCAGCTTATCACGGCCGACTATTCGCAGATCGAGCTGCGCATCCTCGCGCACCTCTCCGACGACCCCGCACTCATCGAGGCCTTCCACGCGGGCGAGGACATCCACCAGGCCGTCGCTGCTCAGATCAACGAGGTCCCGCTCGATCAGGTGACGAGCGAGCAGCGCTCGGGCGCGAAGATGGTCAACTTCGGGATCGTGTACGGCGTCACCCCGTGGGGGCTCGCGCGACGACTCAACATCGACAACAACGAAGCCGCGGAGATCATCGACAGCTACAAAGCCCGGTTCGCGAACATCACGAGCTTCCTCGACGAGTGCGTGCACTTCGCACGCGAGCACGGGTATGTCAAGACCATGCTCGGGCGCCGCCGACCGATCCGCGACATCGACGATCGCAACCCGCAGCGCAAGGCGCTGGCGGAGCGCATGGCGATCAACTCCGTCGTGCAGGGTTCCGCTGCGGACCTGATCAAGCTCGCGATGATCGACCTGCACGAGCTGATCCGCGAGGCCAAGCTCGACGAGCCCCTGGAGGGCACGAAGATGATCCTCCAGATCCACGACGAGCTGGTCTTCGAGACCCCCTACGACCACGCCAAGCGGGCCAAGGACCTGATCGTGGAGCGGATGGAGGCGGCGATGGAGCTCAAGGTCCCGCTGCAGGTCGATGCCCATGTGTCGAGCAACTGGTACGACGGGAAGTGACGCTGCTCGGACGAACCTGATAGAATTGAACGATGCCCCCCACCGCCCCCCAAACCTGGACGACCCGCGAGCTGCTCGGGTGGATGACGAAGGCCTTCGAGGCCAAGGACCTCGATTCGCCGCGTCGGATGGCGGAGATGCTGCTGGCCCACATCATCGGGTGCGATCGGTTGCGTCTGTACATGGATAACAACCGCCCCGCATCCCCGATCGAGCGGGAAACCCTGCGGGACCTGGTGCGCCGGGCACTCGATCACGAGCCGATCCAGTACCTCGTGGGCGAGGAGTCGTTCTTCGGGATGTCGTTCCATGTCGACAAGCGCGTGCTCATCCCCCGCCCGTCGACGCAGACACTTATCGATGAGGTCCTCAACCACGCGCGGAAGAACCCGGACGATCGCACACTCCGCGAATCCGACGCAGGAGTCGGGATGATGATCGCTGATGTGTGCACCGGGTCGGGGTGCATCGCGGCGGCGCTCGCCAAGAACCTCCCCGGCGCTCGCGTCATCGCGAGTGACAAGTCGCCCGACGCGCTCGAGGTCGCCCAGATGAACATCACACGCCATGATCTCGATGAACGCGTCGATCTGGTGGAGGGTGACCTGCTTGAACCGATCTTCGCGCACCCCGTCGCGGGGCAGAAGGGGTCGCTGCATTACCTGTGCTCGAACCCGCCGTACATCCCGGATCATGAGTGGGACGCCGTCGAGCCCAATGTAAAGAACCACGAGCCGACGATGGCGCTGCGAGCGGACGACGACGGGATGGAGTTCGTGAAACCGCTCATCGAGCATGGCCCAGAGCTGCTCTCCAAGAACGGGATGATCCTCATCGAGATCGCGGCCTGCAACGCGGCCAAGTCTCTGGCGCTCGCGACGGATCACGACATGCTCACCCGCGCACGGATCGCGAAGGACAGCGACGGTTTCGATCGGATTCTGATTGCGGAGCGGGTTTGATTGACGGGTCAATCGGACTCTGAACTCACACCCAGCGCCTCGCGCACTTGCGTCAGGAGCAACTGGATCTCGAACGGCTTGAACAGCACACTCTGGAGCCCGTCCTGCGACGCACGCACAATCGAGTGGTGCGGGTCGTACCCGAAGCCAGTCATCAGAATCACCGGCACACCCGGGCAATGCTTGCGGGCGGTGCTGAAAACTTCATAGCCATTGCGATCGGGCATCTGGATGTCGGAGATCACGAGATCGAAAGCCGCAGAGGGGTCGTCTTTGACCTGCTTGAGCTTCGCGATCGCCTCGACACCGTCTTTGACCACGATTGTTTCACACCCGCGATGCTGGAGCACCTCGCCGATGATCTTGCGGATTTTCTTGTTATCATCCGCAATGAGGATGCGCTTACCGAGCAGACCCGGGTCTTTTTCACGCTCAAGCATCGCCTGATCCACACCCAGAAGGGTCTGCGGGCCAGACGCAACGGAACGCACACGATTGCGGATCGATTCAACATCCATCAGGATCCGTTTGATGTGGTCCTTGGTCTCTGGGTCGGCGTGTTTTTCACGCTCGGTGAGCCAGTTGATCTCGTGCTCGATGTCCTCTAGCGGTTCATTAATCTCGCCAGAGACGCGGTCACATGCGGACATGTTGGTGGCCGTGCGTTCCGTCACGAGCATCTGCAGCATGTGCATGGCCATGGCGATGTAGCGCCCGAAGATCTCCGAGTACATGCGGTCCTGCTCATCAAACGCGCCGGGATGCACGGACTCGACATCCATAATCCCGATGACCCGGTCCCACACCCGCAACGGGACCGTGAGACTGGAGCGGGCTCCACTCAAACCCGGGAGGAACCGATCGTCGACCGTGACATCATTGCAGATATAGCTCTCGCCCGTTGCCGCAACATGACCCGAGATTCCGGAGCCCTCGTTCTCAAGGTAGAGATCCAGATCCTGGATCTCCTCGGGAAGACCGGACTGCATCACCAAGCGCAGACGCTCGTCACGCTCGTCGATCAGGAAGATCGCAAAGTGGTCGAACTTGAGCAGTTCCTTCGCGCATCGGATGATCCGAGATTCCAGTAGCCCGAGACGCTGCATCGCGTTCATCTCGCGGATTTCATCCACATCCAAGCGGACAAGCTCGAACCCCGCGCGGTCGATCGCGTTCATTTTGCGTTGTGCGAGCTTATTGAGCGTGACATCGCGAACGATCGCCGCGACCCGTCCCGCATGAAGCCCCTCGTCATCGCGTTCCGCAATTCCGGTTATGTAGACATCGAAGATTCGATTTCCGTCCGCGCTCTGGATCTCGTGCTTGGTGACGAGCGACCCACGGGCATCGTGATGGAGTGAGCTGACCGAGTCCGCTGCCTGAACACAGAGCGATCGGACCTCGCGGCGGATGGATTCATCGAGTGCGTTGTAATACTCATTACTCCACGCCATGCGTCCGTTTGTGTCTAAGATGCAGATCCCCTCGCCCAGAGCACGGAGGACAGACTGCAACCCCTGATCATCCGGCTGATGGACGATCTCGTAGCGATCGCCGACGAGCTCTTTGAGCTCTTTCGCTTCCTGTGGACCTCCGCCGACGATGACGATCTTGGGTTGGACTTCTACCATGACGCGGCAGCTCAGATCAATCCGTTGCCTGAATCAGCAACGAGGGGCTCCTGCGTATACCCTATGTATTGTTCGCACCAGACCCCACTACGGTTCGACTTGTGCCTGTGACAAATCCAGATACGCAACTCAGGAATGCATTGAGACACACAGGCAGTATCGACCCCATATCGGCCATGTGCCAGTAAAGGCTGTGAAACACGTATGATTCTGGTGGATCGCATCTCCAAGTCCTTCGGCTCACTCAAAGCCGTCCGCGAGGTCTCATTCGAGCTTCCGAGCGGACAGATCGCTGGATTATTGGGCCCTAACGGTGCTGGAAAAAGCACAAGTATCCGTATGATCACGGGTTTTTTAACCCCGGATTCAGGGCGAATTGCCATCGCCGGGCACGATATTCAGCGGGAATCGACAAAGGCCAAGTCCGTCATCGGGTATCTGCCAGAATCAGCTCCGATATACCCGGAAATGAGCGTGAGGGGCTATCTCAAGCACCGCGCAAAGTTGTACGGCGTCGCGGGTCGAGATATCTCCTCACGGATTGAGCATTCGATGGGGCAGACCCGGATCACGGATGTCGCCAGGCGCCGAGTCGGGCAGCTTTCCAAGGGGTACCGCCAGCGTGTCGGGCTCGCCGCGGCTCTCGTCCACGACCCCAAAGTGCTGATCCTCGATGAGCCCACCAACGGACTCGACCCGACCCAGATCCGCGAGGCACGATCCCTGATCCGCGAACTTTCCGAGCATCGCACAACGCTCCTGTGCTCACACATCCTCCCCGAAGTCGAGCGGACCTGCGATCGGGTGATCATCATGGCCGGGGGACAGATCCGGGCGGACGGCACCCCGTCAGAGTTGATCCACAGCGCCCAGAGAAGCCCCAAGTACATCATTGAGGTCCGCACCAACCCCAGCGCCGGCATCGATCACGCACTACGAACACTTGCAACTGTCCCAGGTGTCGCGATGAGCAAACCCGGGCCGAATCAGCCTCTCGACGCGAATAAGGGATGGTCCATCATCGAACTCGAAGCCGAGCCCGGGGAGGTGGATCTGCGCGAGGCAATCGCCGCCGCGGCTGAAGATAACGGCCTGTTCATTCGCGAGCTTCGCACTCAGATGCCGACCCTTGAGTCGCTTTTCGTGCAACTCGTTGATACCGCGTCGGATACGAAGCAGATCGGGGGTGCGCCATGAGTCGTACGCTGACGATCGCCCAGCGCGAACTCAGTTCCATGTTCCGCGTTCCTGCGGGATGGATCATTATTGCGCTCTTCGCATTCCTCACCGGGGTCCTGTTCGTCAACCAGACCCTGATTCCGGGACAGCCGGGATCGCTGCGGTACTTCTTCATGTACGCCGGCTGGCTGCTTATCCCCATCGCCCCGGCTGTTTCTATGCGTCTGATGAGCGAAGAATACCGATCCGGGAGCTTTGAAGCCCTCCGCACCGCGCCCGCGGGAGACTGGAGCGTAACGCTGGGCAAATACCTCGGATCAGTCGCGTACCTGATTCTGATGCTCGTGCCCTCGATCGTGTACCCGATCGTGCTTTTTCTCGTCTCAGACCCTTCGCCGGACTGGGGTCCGATCGGCGCGGGATATCTCATGCTCCTTCTCGTCGGGATGCTCTATCTCGCGATCGGGATGCTGGCATCCACGCTGACCGCATCGCAGACCCTCGCGTTTCTCGGGACGGTGATGTCCCTGATCCTCCTGATGGTCCTCACGAGTGTCATCGCGAACCAACTGGGGGTGTTCTGGGCACAGATCCTGCGTTCGATTTCGATTACTGAGCGTGTTTCGGAACTCGCGAAGGGCGTCATCGACACCTCTACGATCGCCTTCTTCCTGATCGGATCGTTCTGGATGCTCGTGCTTGGTGCGGGCTCGCTCGAGATCCGACGATTGGGTCGCCCTCGCTCGTACACCATTCTCACCACGGCGATCTTTGTCCTCCTCACCGGCGCCGCAGCGGGATTCTCCGGATATATCGCGCACCTCCAACATGCCCGGTTCGATGTCACCTCGACGAGCGTGCACAAGCTCTCGGATCGTGCTGAGCGAATCGTGGATCGTCTGACAGACGAAACCCGGATCATCCTCGCGGTCTCTCATGGCAACGCGGACTCACAATCCCTCGATCTGGTAGCCGATGTTATCGAGGCCTACGACGAGTCGAGTGAACTGATCCGCTCTCAGCTGATCGATCTCGATTCGCCGCAGGGCATCGATGAGACGCGATCGCTCCTGCGTGAACTCGCAGAACGCGAGCGAGGCACGATCGACGCCAACCTCAGTGCGCTTCGCGAATCCGCGACACTCATGCAAGGGGTTGGCACCGAGCTCTCCGCCCTCAGCACAACGCTGGGGGCTTTGCGCGATGCGATCCCGGCAACAACCTCTACAAACATGAATAACCGTGCGGTCTTCGAGCAACGCGCGGCCCTCGTCCGTATCGCGGCGCGGGATATCAGTGCCCAAAGCGAGAATATGCTCACCCAACTCGCCCCGTATATCAATGGCGACACGAGCCCAGACGACATCTTCCCTTTCGATACCTATGCACAGCCGATCGAACAGGTCCTCCTCCAGCAGGTGAACCAACTCGACGACCTCGCGGCCCAGCTCGATGCGTTTGCGAATGCAGAAGAACTCGATGCGGGGCCTCGCAATATGGCACGCCCGCTCGTCAACCAGACAGAATCGATTCGCGATCGTCTCGCACAGGCGCTCGATCGAGTCGCACGCTTGAATCGCATCGACGCCGTCCGGGTTGGACGGGCGCTGGAAACGGGCGAAACCCTGCTCATCGTCGGCCCGCCAGAACAAGGGGTAGCGGCGGTCGATCTTGAATCGCTTCTCCTCCCCAGCGCCGCGATAGAACAGGCCGGGCTCTCCGTCGTTGGTTTCGTCGGCCCACGCACACAGGATCACATCGCGAGTGCCATCGCCAGACTCGTTGCACCTACACAACCTGTCCTTGTTTTCGTACATTCCGGGATGCCCGGCGAACTGCTCGGTGCCTCCCAGCTCTACACGGATACCGTCCTCGAACTCCGCGAACGCGGGATCGATTGTGTCGATTGGGCCGCTGTCGAATCGCCAGAGCATCCGCGTCTGGATGCCGTCGATCCTCTCGGAAACCGCCCACGCGTGTACGCGATCATCGCACCCGATTCCACAACCCAGAGCTCGCAGAGCGGGCTCAGCGGCGTGAAACGAACTGAGGCGATGGGGGAGGTCGTTGATCGACTGCTCCAATCGGGCGAGGATGTCCTCGTCTCCCTCGCACCCTCGATCTTCCCCAATGCAGGACGCACCGATCCGATCGCACGAGCAATAGAACCATTCGGGATCGTCCCCGACCCGGGCCACCCGATTTTGCACGAGCGGATGGGCCCAGTGGGACGCATGGCTGACCCGGTGACGACACTCATCCCCGAATCTGGTTCGCACCCGATCGCAGGTGCGATCGCCGGGCTCAACACCGTGCTGACATGGGCGATTCCGTTGGAAATCAACGAATCGGAAGGTGTCGACAACGCCGCACTTCTCACAACGCTCGGGAACGACGAAACCTGGGGTGAGAGCAACTGGATCACACTCTGGCGCCGTCCGACTCAATCGCGACAGGTCATGCCCAACCAGCCTGTCTATAACGAGACAGACGATATCAAACGCGACGCATGGACACTCGGTGCTTCCGCGAAACGAACCCTCAGGGGACAGGAACAACGCCTGATCGTCATTGGATCGAACGGATGGTCCGGTGATGCCGTCTTCTCCGGTACCGAGCGGGTCATCGATGGACGCGTCACCAGGCGATGGGCTGGGAATCGGACCCTGTTCGATTCATCCATCGCGTGGCTCGCGGGCATGGACGATCTGATCGGCGCGGGGACAGACGCCCGCCCGATCGCAACGATCGAACCACTCGATGCGCGTCAGTTCTCAGTCATCCGTTGGGTGTTGCTCGCGGGGATGCCCGGCGTCATCCTCCTGCTCGGGATGGCGTACCGGCTCATCTTCGGGTAATCCACGCTCTTTCATCGCCGCGCGAAACCGACGCGTCACGATCGTGGTGCACCAGAGCCCGAGCGGAACGACGATAATCGTCTCCGCGACACGATTAATCAGATCCGCACCGATGGCCGTCCTCATATCGATGACGGCGGTACCTTTCGACATCGTCGCTGCGAGCCCAACCCCCCACTCGCGGAATCCGATCCCGCCACCAGTGATGGGTATGACCTGCGCGGCTTGTGAGACTGCCGTAACCAGCACGATCTGCAAGGGCGTGATCTCGACCCCCAGCATGGCGAAGGCCGCCGCGTATCGCAGCATCCACACAAGCAGATCCGCATATCGCCACATTAATCCGCGGATCATCAATCCGAGTTGATCGCTCTTTGTTTCAGCGAGCATTGCCGCGATGACGAGGACATAGATCGGGATGCTCAGGATGAGCGCGATCTGGGCGATACCGACACCTGGACTGATGAGCAAGGCAAGCCCAAGCCCGATCGCGTTAGCAATGATCGCATGAACCAGGGACCAGACACTCGCCTCAACACTATCGCGGACCCTGATCTGGTTGACCTTGGCATGGTACCCGATGCGCCCGACAAGCCCGGGCCTCATCGGAAGATGGTTGAGCAACCACGCGCTCCCCACCAACGCGAGCATCTCCAGTCGGGCGATCTCCCCGTGACGCCGGTTCAATGCCCACAGGCATTGAGATACGAATATCCAGTTCAGGATCGGCCCGAGCAATACCAACACAATGGCCCAGACAGGCGCTCGCAACATCTGATCGAAGAAAGAGCCCAGTTCGCTCGGGTTCGCCACGAAATACACCGCGGCTGCACAGAGCAGAATCCCTCCTACCACATACCCGGAGCGTCGAACCAATGACGATCGACGCGGACTGGATGGGAGTTCATCGGACATCACGATCCTCGCGGTGGATCAGTTTCCGAGCCCGTCGAAGCTCGGTGTCATCGCATCGACTCCCGGACCTACGGTTCCGAGTATCGGTATGCCCGAACGAAGACGCCCATGCACGATTTCTGCGATGCGTTTCACATTCGGGTCTGAGACATGCACGATGGTCTCGAAGATTGGAGAATCCGGAGCGTCCGTGCGGGTTAGGAGTGCGCAGGCGAGCGTGATCGGATCAACACTCGATTCGATGAGTGAATCACTCAATAGCGAAGACGCAACATGATCATCGAAGCCCATCATCGCGGCATGCTGGTGACGCTGCGGGAGGGTGAGCATCATCGCTGCGCGTGTCTGTTCGTCCGAACGGGTGTACAGGTCGTTTATCGCGCTGATCAGACGATCGAGCTCGTCATCATCGAAAGCACCGCCCGCCGCGGGATTCACGATCCGAGCACTGATTGCGCTGATCGCACGGCGATGAGCGTCCTTGTCCGGGCTCTGTAGCATCGTGATGAGCTCTCCGGCCTCGACATCGGTGACGAGCAAACCTGGCCGCTGAACGAGCGAGGTCTCCGCCGTCAACCCGAGCGGTGAGTTCACGATGCCAAAGATGTTCTGGTCTGGTGAGGCCTGCTGTTGCATGGCCGCGGTATCTGTGAGACGCGCACGGAACCCCTGGATCAAACGCCAGCGCTGTCGCATCGAAGTTCCCGGCTGCTGCTCTATTAACCAGTCCGTGCTCTCGGAGTCCGCATAGATCGACACGCTGAGTGATTCACGCGGTTCGAGTCTCAGACGGGTATCGAGCTGTATCACCTTGGATCGGGGTGTCCCGGCAAAGTTATTGTTTTGTGTCGCCACTCCCACGGGCTCGACGAGCACGCGTGAGTTGATCGGTGCGTTGGGCCCAACCGCCAACGGAACCGGAGCTGTATTCTGCAGACGGATCGTAAGCCGAGGCCGATCGCCCTCGTGGTATACGCCTTTTTCGTGCTCAACGGACAGGTACTGGAAGGAACTGGGCCGTTCGAGCATCTTCTCGATCCATCCCGGCACCCGCTCCGCAAGGATAATCATCTCGCGCCCGGCATCTGTCAGGACCTGATCCGCCACGCCGAGGTGCTGAAGGCGGGTATAGCAGTACGCACCTATCGCCTGCATCACATTATTGTGAGCGAGCTTCATGTACAGCTCAATCGCTTCGTCTTTGCGTCCCAGGCGTTCGAAGCTCTGCGCCCGAATGAGGTCGATCGCCGCGACGCCGCGTGACGAACTAGTCGCTTGCAGGCATTCCTCGTATCGCCCCTCGGCGAAGAGGGCCATGGGCTCGATCCGGTCGAGTTGGTCCGCAGAACCCGGGAGTTGCTCACGCATCGCCTGAAGCTCTTCTCGAATCCGATCCGCATCGAGCCCCACGATCGCACGGATGGTATTGAGATCGAGCATTCGAACAACGACCTGCGAGAGAAGGGCGTTGACATTCGCGCCCGGCGCCGAGGCCATCTGTGCAAAGCGAGCGATATCTTCTGTAATCGTGAGTTCGATGTCATCGAGGACCGAGCGGACTTTTTCGTGCTCATCGTTCGCGTGGGCCGCGAAGATCCGCATTTTGTTGATCCCGAGTGTGTATCTCAGGTCCGAGGGCTTGAGCAGCCCGTCGGTTGGGAGCTGCGCTTCGATGTACGCGTCGATCCGAGCCTGCGCGGCAGCACGCTGATCGGAGATCGCTGCATCGAGCGGGCCCATCGGAACCTCGGCCCCATCCGCCTGCCACTCGATCGAGATTCGGATCTCTTCGATCTGTTCTGGGATACTCCCGGTTTCAAGCGAAAAGAGCTTGATTGCGTTGTACAGAAATCGCTTACACTCCTCGATCGCGCCCTGACGAGCAAGCATCTTCGCGATCGTCATGTGCACATTCGCGTCGAGCGGGTCCGCCTTGAGCAGACGGATCTGGTAATCCAGATTGGTCACATGGTCGTTTCGGACGCTTGCGTAATACTGTGCCGCGAGCGAGGCGGCCGATTTGTGCGAGGGATCGAGTCGGGTTGCCTGGTGCAATCGTTCAAGGAATCCCGCGGTATTCCCCGCTTCGCGTTCAAGCAATGCTGCGTCGAGCGCGAGCCGTGACCGCACTGCTGCGTCGAGCGAATTGCCCGCATCGCCAAGGAACCGATCGTACAGCGCCTTGCGTTCTTCGAGCGTTTGTTTTTCGTTGATCTTTGCGCTGATCAAACGGAGCTGCGCAACCGTATCTCCGGGATCAATACGGATGACCTGACGAGTCGCATCGAGCATCCGCTGTTCATCACCCGCAAGCCACGCGGCCTGTGCGAGATCTCGCGCCAACTCGGCATCCTGAGGATCGAGCGACAACGCCATCTCCATGAGGATCGCGGAAAACTCGTAATCGATCGGGCTCGGAGATTCATGGAGGCGAAGATCGAGAATCGCCGCACGCTTGAGCAACCAAGGGAGCTCCTGCTTGAAGGTAACCCGGGAACGATTGACATCGCCCGGCTGAGCGAATGTGGGCGAGGTGCTCGGCTGCGCGTCCTGAGCGTGCAACGAACGCACCCCTCCGGAGCTGGCAACAAGAATCAGAGCCGAACAGATGTGTGATTTCATGAGAGATTGAGTTCCTGCAACGGGTACGGCGATCAGACGAGTCCACTATACACGCTTATGGTGATCATACGCTCGCGATGAGTGCCGCCGGGATGAGTACGAGTGTGGAGCCCGCAAGGATCAATGCATTCCCCGATTCGAGCAATACACGAATCAGCCCGTGCGAGCGTGGGAACACGCGATCCACGACACACATCAGGAACACGAGCTGAGCGGCACACAATGAGACCAGCCCGGCACTCATCGAAACCCAGGTGCTCGAGAGTACGCCAGCGTGGGGTTCCATGATCAGCCAGACGCCGAGCACCCCCAACGCGAGACTCCATGCCCCCGCGATGAGAGTGAGCAACGCCAATGTGAACCAGCGCTGCTGCATCCTTGGTTATCCCATCGCCATTGAAATCAGGAACTCGGCGTTCGTCTTGTGCTTCCCGAGTCGGGACTTGAGCAACTCCATCGATTCCACGACATTCATGTCTGCGAGAACCTTGCGGAGTCGATACACCAGCTCGAGCTCTTTGGGATCCATAAGCAACTCCTCGCGACGCGTGCCAGAAGCCGCGACATCGATCGCGGGATAGATCCGCTTCTCGACGAGTCGACGATCGAGGTGCAGCTCGGAGTTACCCGTGCCCTTGAACTCTTCGAAGATCACCTCGTCCATCTTGGATCCGGTATCGACGAGCGCCGTGCCGATGATGGTCAATGACCCGCCACCCTCGATCGCACGCGCGGCACCGAAGAACTTCTTGGGGCGCTGGAGCGCGTTGGAATCGAGACCGCCGGACATGATCTTGCCCGAATGCGGGATCTCCGAGTTATAAGCACGAGCCAGACGCGTGATCGAGTCAAGAAGAATGACAACATCCTGCCCGAACTCGACCATCCGCTTCGCCTTCTCGATCACCATCTCTGCGACAGCGACATGCCGGTTGGACTGCTCATCAAAGGTGCTTGCGACGACCTCGACATCCTTGCCAACATTGCGTTTAAAGTCCGTGACTTCCTCGGGGCGTTCGTCCACAAGCAGGACGATCATGTTCACATCGGGGTAGTTCTGAGTGATTGACTGTGTCATCTTCTGCATGAGCACCGTCTTACCCGTACGAGGCGGCGCAACAATCAGCGCACGCTGTCCCATGCCGATCGGAGCAACAAGATCCACGATCCGCATCTCGATCGACTCGGGTGAAGTCTCGAGGAGCAATCGCTTCTCGGGATGCATCGGGACCAAGTCCTCGAAGTTGACCAGATCGTGGACGACCTGCGGCTCCTGCCCGTTGATCTTCTCGACCTTGAGCAGCGCGAAGTATCGCTCGCTCTCCTTGGGCGGGCGGATCGCGCCGCGTACCGTCATGCCGCGGCGAAGACCGAATCGACGGATCTGGCTCGGCGAGACATAGATGTCATCGGGACCGGGCAGGTAGCTGAGCTCAGGGCTCCGGAGGAACCCAAACCCGTCGGACATGATCTGCAGGGTCCCCTCACCAAACATGATTCCCTGTTTCGCGGCGCGGGCCTTGAGGATCTTGAAAATCAGATCCTGCTTGGGGAGCTGGTGAAACTCTTCAAGCCCTTCCTTGTCTGCGATCTCGATGATCTCTTTGAGGTCCATCTTCTGGAAATCAGAGATCGTCAATCCATCGTCGACCATCTTCCCGCCGGAGGCCGCAACGATGCGTTCGAGCTCCTCCGCCTCGCGCTCGAGCTGCTCGTCGCTCGGGAGTACATGCGAGGGGTAGGCGCTCGAGGAGCTCTTTGGGCGTCCCCCGCCGCCGCCGCCGCCGGATCCGCGCCGCTTCTTGCGCTTACGCCGGCGTCCGCCTCCGTCGTTGTCGTTGTTCTGGCCCCCTGAGTTCTGGCCACCCGAGTTCTGGCCACCCGAGTTCTGGTTGGACGAGTTCTGGCTTGATGAGCCCTGCCCGCCGGAGTGCTGACCGCCACCAGAGTTCTGGGAGTCAGATCCGCCTTTGCTTTTTGGCTCTGCCGTCGAGGTCGGCTTGGATCCCTCGCTCTTACTCTTGGGCGCTGAGGACTCCTCGCCCTTGGGCTTGGGTGCCGTCTTCGGTTCGGCGCTGACCTTCTTGGTGACCTTTTTCTTGGTCGTTCGTTTCTTTTTGGTGGTTTTGGGCTCTTGCTCAACAACCTCGGACGACTTGGCCATATCGATGGTCCTTTTCAGGGCGGCGTCGCAGATCGGTTCGTTCGATCACCTGTGCGTGCCATGTGGATTGGGCGCGTCTGCACCCGATTTGGAGTTGCGCTCAGAACGAGCGGAGTTGTGATTGGTTCTGTACTTCAGTGGTTGGGATTCAGTCCCGGATTCAGACGCAACCCAGAGCTTGCATAGGCACAACAAGGATCATGGTGTGCCGGTGAACCTGACGACGCACACAATACGCATCGAATCGGGGCCCGGGTTGTCAATGTGTATCGAGTCGGCAGTCAATCGTGCGGTTGCCTTTGACGAAGATCCTTCTGAATCGACGCGAGCACCCGAGCGACCCGCCCGTGAAGCTCATCGGGCATGCCGGTATTGCTGACTATATAATCGGATCTATTCCGCTTCTCTTCAAGTCCCATCTGCGCATTTTCTCGTCGATCCAGCTCGGATTCATCCCAACCGCGGGTGCTTTTGACCCTTGAGAGGCGAATTTCACGCGGAGTATCCACAAAGACGATTGCATCGCACTCGCTATCGACCCCGGCCTCAAAGAGCAACGGGGCGTCCACGATCACCCCAGAAGCCCCATTCTCGCGGGCCCTTCTGATCAACTCGTGCCGTTGTGTATGCACCAGCGGATGGATGTAGCCCTCGAGTCTTCGCCGCTCTTCATTGGATTCGAACACGATTTGTGCCACACGCGATCGATCAATTGAACCATCTGAAGCAAAGACCCGCTCTCCCCACCACTCGTGCAGCTGTGCTTTGACCGGATCACTCAGCAGCAACTCTCGCACGCACGCGTCGGAATCCGAGATAACACAACCGAGCTCCTCAAAGACCCGAGCCACAGTCGATTTCCCAGAACCGATCCCGCCGACGATCCCAATTACGGGCGTGATGTGTTTGCCCGGGCCCTGTGCTGACATGCGATCCACCTGTGCCCTGATCGTACCAAGTACCCGCTCAGGGTGCTCGACACCGCGCCAAACGAGATCGATACTGCCCGTCCCTGCGGTTGTGACCCCGATCGATCCGAGCCCCATGACCTGCTCACCAACTGGCCTGACGAGGATGGTGTGCTGAACACGCCGGAGTGGGAGTTCCACCCGCACCCGGCGCAGGATCCCGGAAGTCACGAGGATCGATGATTCCGTCAGCACATGCCGACGCGCGATCCAGTCGATCCAACCAAATATAAAGCGCACACACAGGATGACGAGCGGAACCCAGCTCAGTTGCAAGTAAACACTTTGCCCCGTGAGCATACTCAACCAACGAAACCCGCCCCACGCCACAAGCATCACCACAATCAGTCGCCACATCTGCGTGAAAACAAACGCGATATGCGGCCGATCGTCGATGAGTACACGCTCAGATGCTGATTGTTTCACGGAGTTCATCGACGATCCACACTTTGCAAAACTATGAAAACAGACACGGACCACACAGTCAATACGCGAGATGTTAAAACAGGTAAAACCTTTAGGTACATTTCTTTATATTTCTATCCGCGCTTCTCTTGATTCAGGTGCTGAAACAGCGATGATAGAGAGTCCGAACCAACTCAGAGTGACACCCTTTCGGAGTTCGCGGGGGCTTTGACTGGTTTATCGACTGATTGAATCTGGAGAGATGACAACATGAAGAAAGCAGTATGTATCGCTGCGCTGATCGGGCTCTCTGCCCCAGCGTTCGCAGGAGAAGTTTTTAATCAAGGATTCGAATCCGACACCGCTGGCTGGTTTGACAGCTCCAACGGCTGGTATGGCGGCGTGAATCGCGTTGCCAGCGGCACCGATGGCATCAGCTCTGCTTCGGGATCGTACCACGCACAGTTTACCCAATCCAGCGACACCGGCGGCTTCACCCGTTTCGATGGGTACCGGGACAACTGGTCTGGCCCATACCAAGCGAGTGTCGCGATCTATCTTGATACTAGCTGGGCCGCGGGCGAGGGCTTCGACTACTCAGTGGCCTCGAGCACCTCGAGTGGCGATCACCTCCGAGACTTCATCTTCCATGTCGCAATGGATTCCTCCACCGGTGAACTGCTCGTTGGCGGCAGCAACAACACCAACTTCGAGCCCCGTGAGGATCTGGACACGATCAACCACGCCGTGATCACTGATTCGGGCTGGTACACCTTCGAGCACAGCTTCTTTGAAGCGGGCGATGGCTCGCTCGCGGTTGCGCTCAATCTATATGATGCTGGCGGCAACCTGATCTTCCAGGAAATCCGCAACAACGCGGGTGATTTGGTCGGCAGCGTCGCCGGCGGGAACCGCTACGGCTGGTTTAACAACATCGACATCGCCGGCGGAATCAATGTTGATGATGTCATGCTCAATGTCGTCCCGCTTCCCCCGGCAGCACTCGCCGGGCTCGGGATGCTCGCAGGTTTCGCGGGTGTCCGCAAGCTCCGTCAGCGCTGATCCGTTTCATCATTGAATATCAACTGAGAGACCGCTCCGAGAGGGAGCGGTCTCTTTTCATTGCGTGGCTGGAACGATTCAACGCGAGGGGATCATGTCGGGCTTGAGGACCGCGATCTCGGGGTAGTTGCGGTAGTAGCCGTTGAAGTCCAGCCCGTAGCCGACCACGAACTCGTCGGGGATCTCGAAGCCCACATAGTCGACCGGCACATCGATCGTGCGGTTGGTTTTTTTGTCGAGCATGACCCCCATCCGCAGCGACGCAGGGTTCTGGGCCTCGAGGAGCCCCTTCACGGTCGCGAGCGTCTGCCCGGAGTCGAGGATGTCGTCAAGCACGATGATGTGCTTGCCCTCCAGGTCCGCCGGCAACTCAGAAGCGAGGTGGGCCCCCTTGCTGGTCACCGACTCGCCCGGGTAGCTCGAAACGGCCACCAGCCCGAGCGAGAGCTTCATGGGCAGCTCACGAACCAGATCCGCCACAAAGATCATGGCCCCGGTCATGATGGGGATGATGACAATCTGATCCTCGTCGAGCTCCGTGTGCCCGTCCTTTGCCAGATCGGCGCGGAGATCGTGCACGATCTCCTCCGCCATCGCTTGCACGCGTTGGGCGATCTGGGCACGGGTCACGAGGATGCGATCGATCTCGGGGAACACGGGTCATGATAGCCCCGTCCCGGTTCTGGGGATCCACCGCACGATCCGTGATCCCAAGTGGATAACTCGCAACCGGATCAGGGGGAGCCGTCTCCGCTCTGTGGTTTTGTATACACATTCTTGCGCGACTCTCCCCAACTCTATGGTCGTCCCTGCAAATAGCACAACGCTCACATTCCACGCCAACGATCGCAGTTACGTTCGAATGGACATGCCATACATTGAAAGGAGAATGACATGGACATAATGAACAGTTACCGTATCGCCCTGATTGCCGCGTGCGCGGGCAGCACACTCGCCCAGACCACATACAGCGAGGGCACCATCAACATCCAACGCACGAAGCTGCAAAGCTACGCATCGAGCACCGACGGGTGGCTGAGCACACAGACCACGCCTCGGTTCTGGACCTGGGAGCTGAGCAGCTCGATCACGGATTTTTCTAAAACCTCTCCAAATATGAATCAATGGATCCATGTGCCGCCGCATGTGACATCGGGCCTTGTAGACGGCTCAGGAACAATCGATACGACTGTGCTCGCGGATATTGCATCGTACATCTCCGACAGGATCATCGCCAATGGGTACACAGGCGGTGATTACGCGATCTTCATCCAGAACTGGATCCGAGAATCAAAGCTCTCCCAGAGCTCAGGGGATGATCTCGTTCTGCCCCTCGATTCAAACGGCGACCCGTTCGATACCGCCCCCGGGGATCCGTTGGTGAACGGTTGGGATGACCAGGATCACGGCAGAAATACCGGAAACACCGGCACACCGTGGCGGAGCGAAGGTCTGGCGGATACGTATGGCGACAACCTCGCTTCATCGCTCATCAACCAGATCGAAATCAATGTCGTCGCAGATCCGGCATACACGACATTCCCGAAGCCGGCCCGTGTGTTCTTTGATGAGGAGTTCGCTCCCGGAGCCGCATGCGGCCTCGAGCCAATTGCGATGATGCAATCGATGGCAAATGACGCCCGATTCGATACCGAAACCCTGTACGGCAACTTCCATCTTTGGGACTCAACACCCTCTTCTACAACAGCTGATGAGTTGTTCTACGACGCTGATCTCACCAACATGCCTGCGTGGATCCCGACATACTTTGACCAGTACACCATCCAAACTGCATGGGATCTCACATCATGCAACTGCAACATGAGCAACCCGTACTGCTGTCCGCAGCCGTGCTGGGACCACGAGTACTACCCCATCGGAAATCGTGTCGGTGGGATGCTCAAATCCTGCCGAGACGGACTGATCCAAGCAGGTTTCGGTGATGCGATCGACAGCATGTGGGGCAGCGATGTGCTCTGGAGCAACTATGGCACCTCTGTGTGGTACTCGGAAACTTACCCGTCAATCTCCAGGGGTGACCGCGGTGCTCGGATGTGCACGGATCGGACCGACCAGAGGTATGGGTACCACCAAGGCGCGAGCTCCGGAAGCGCGGACATGCACGCACCGGTGCTCTATCCGCCGTATCAGGAGCACCAGTTTGATACCCTGAGCGATACGGATTCCTGCCCCGCCACAGCCCCGGAGACTCATGCAGAAGCATGGTTGCGCACCGCTCGCATGCAGCTCGACCACGCCATTTTCTCATTCGACGAGTTCGATACACTCGAATCCGGGCTCTCGCCGAAACGGTTCTCTCCTTGGGTACCCCAAGTTGGAACCGCAGTTTATGTGCCGAACGATATGCACCGGGCAAGTATCACAACCAAGACTGCTGTCCGAGACATCATCGCGCTTTGCAAATCCAGAGGTGCCAACGAACTCATTTTCTGGGCGAATCCCGGCTCGAGCGGGTACCAGAACGGCAAGCAGAACGACTGGGACGCCACAAACGATGCGCTCAGTCAGGTGTACGACTACAACCTGACATCCGTCGTCGTCAACCCGGATGTCAGCACATCGCCGAGCAGAACGGCGCTCGATGCGATGATGTTCGGTGAGGAGCACGCGCACGATGTCGCCGCGCAGACGACATACTTCGGTGCCAACACCATCGTGCACGCATCGACACAGGCGGAGTTTACGATCACGAATGTCGCAACAAACGCGACCGACTACGCCTTCATCGCCGAGATCATTGATGGGAACGGCCCTTGGGATGCCGCGACCTTCACGATCTCCATTTACAACTACTCAACTTCGGCTTACGAAACGCTCTCCGTGACCCACAGTGAGTCGATGAGCACCAGCACCCGACGGGCCGTGTTCGACGATTCCGATTCGAACGACTACTCGGACTGGTACACCCGCGATCACGACAACCAAGGCGACGTGTCCGATGTGATCGATCGCAAGACGATCCACCGGTGGGATTTCAAGCTCAGCACGCCCTCCGACTACATCTCCTCTGGCAAGATGAACATCCAGCTCCTTACGGCGCGCATCGTGTCGGGCAAGATCACAGAAGCCGATCCGCTGCGGATCGATCTCCAGCAGCTCTACGAGATCGACTCGGCAAACGACAACTACGCATCGATGACGCTCGCGACCGATCTCAACGGTGACGGCACCACTACCGCGGCCGATGCCCAGCGGTTCATCGAGCAGTTTGTCAGGAATGACCACCGTGGCCTGGACATGAACGAAGACGGAGCCGTCGACATACACGACCTGGAACGCATCCTCAACGAGATGGGTTCAAACTAAGCATCGCTTACTCAGGATCACAACAGCCGCCCCAAGGGGCGGCTTTTTTCATAGCTCGCCGGACTGCCTCGCCTCCGAGTACCGCACCAGCGACGCGTCGATGATCTCGTGCGCCAGGGCTGCCGGCTGGATCTCGTCCACCTCCACGCTTTTGCCCTCGAGCTGCTTGTAGTCCTCGAAGAACCGCTTGAGCATCTTGAAGGTGTGCTTGGGGAAGTCCTGGATGGTCTGGTAGTCCTCGAACTCATGGTCGTTGATGAGCACCGCGATGATCTTGTGATCGGGGGCGCCGTCGTCGATCATCGTCATCACCCCGATCGCGCGAGCCTCACAGATGCACATGGTCGGCACCTTCTCGGTACAGAACACCAGCACATCCAATGGGTCATCGTCCTCCGCCAGCGTCTGGGGGATGAACCCGTAGTTCGCGGGGTAGTAGACGGCGCTGGATAGCACCCGGTCCAATCTGAGCATTCCGGTGGGCTTATCGAGCTCATACTTGTTGCTCGATCCCTTCGGGATCTCGATAATGGCGCGGAAATGGCTTGGGAGACTTTTCTCCTTCAGCCCCGGTCGTACATCATGCCAAGGGTGCTCCATAGTCAAGGGTAGCCCTTCACTACCTGCCCAGCACGACGCTCGTTGACTGTTCATAAACGATTGTTCTTTGAACCCGATCACAACCGACATCCATCCCCGGGGCATACCCTATATCCATGCTCAGAATCGACTACGCCAACTGCCTCCGTTCTCGTGTCGGTGAACACGGGCTCGCCGACGACACCATCTCAGCGCATGCAGAGAAACTCACGGAACTCACCCGTTCACTGAACGATTCGCGTGGGACAGGATGGGAACGCTGGCGTGAGCTCTGGAACGCGCCGATGCGCGACACCCACCTCAACCAGGCCCATGCAGTTGCCAACGATAGTGAGGGACGATTCAAGAATGTGATCGTCCTCGGCATCGGCGGCTCGGCCCTTGGTAATATCGCGATTCAATCGGCACTGAACTCACCCAGCTATAACCTGCTCTCCGATTCGGAACGCCCCGGGCCCCGCCTCTTTGTCGTGGACAATGTTGATCCGGCGAACCTCAACGCGATTCTTTCGATCTGTGATCCCAAAGAGACACTCTTCAATGTCATCTCAAAGTCCGGCGAAACCGCGGAGACGGCGTCCCAGTTCATGATCATCCGCAAGATCCTCCAAGATTCGGTCGGATCGCGCTGGGCGGATCATGTTGTCGCAATCACGGACCCTGAGAAGGGCACGATGCGTTCGATCTGCGACGACGCGGGCATCACCACCCTCCCCGTCCCCGAGGGCGTCGGCGGGCGATTCTCCGTGCTCTCACCAGTCGGGCTCTTTTCCGCGGCTATCGCTGGTATCGACATCGACGCGCTGCTCGATGGTGCCAAGGCCATGGACGAACGATGCTCGAACGAGGACGCATCCAAGAACCCCGCAGCGGTGCTCGCCCACCTGCTCGTGCGACTGGGCGTCGATCAGAGCAAGCCCAACCATGTCATGATGCCCTACGCCAACAGTCTCAAGCTCATGGGCGATTGGTACGCGCAGCTCTGGGCCGAGTCATTGGGCAAGAAGTTCAACGCGCAAGGCAACGAGGTTTTCGCGGGCTTCACACCCATCAGCGCCCTGGGCACCACCGACCAGCACTCGCAGGTCCAGCTCTACCGCGAGGGCCCCAACGACAAGGTCATCGGCTTCTGCGAGGTCGAGGACTTCGGCGACGACCAATCCCTCACCATTCCCACCGGCATGGGCGTCGATGCGATCGAGTACCTCGAGGGTAAGCGAATGGTCGACCTGCTGAACGCGGAAAAACGGGCCACCGAGTACGCGCTCGTCGAATCACAGCGTCCCAACTACACCATCAAGTTCCCCAAGGTCGACGCGCACCATGTCGGCGAGTTCATCGCCCTGTGGGAGATCGCGACGGCCTACGCGGGGTTGATGCTCGGCATCGACGCATACGACCAGCCCGCGGTGGAAACCGGAAAAAAGGCCACCTTCGGGCTCATGGGACGCGATGGGTACAGCGATTGGTTGAGTAAGGTGAATGACACGCTGGGTGAGACGCCGTTCGTCGTGTGATTTCAAAGCCCGCGCTTTGAGTGGACTGCCCGATCTGGTACCTTTCCTGTATCGCACGCCGTGCTATGGGAGGGAAACCATGCGCCCGTCTCGCTCGATTTACTTCGTGTCGTTATTATGCTCCTCGCCCTTGATCGCCGGTCCCTGCGACCCCGAGGTGCTGCTCGGGCCCGCAAGTACCCGGTTCCTGGGGTCAAGCAGCGAGCCTGCGCGAATCGTGACCGCAGATTTGGACGCCGACGGGAACGCCGACCTGATCGTTGCCGAGAAGTTCGCCGATCGTGTTTCTGTGCATCTCGGGCTGGGCGATGGAACATTCGCACCCGCTTCCCACTTCAGCACCGGCGACCAGCCCGTCGGGCTCGCGATCGTGGATTTCGACGGCGATTCTCACCTCGATATCGCAACCGGCAACCAGAACGACTCATCGGTCACCATCCTGCTGGGCGACGGGATGGGGGGCTTTGTTTCAGGCGGCAACTACGACGCGGGATTCTTTGTCACGCCGGATGATCTGGCCTGCGCCGATTTCGATGGCGACAATGACATCGACATCGTGACCAGCAGCCAGGGCAACTCGGTGCGGGTGATGCTCAACAACGGCGATGGCAGCTTCGCTTTGCCGGTGTTCGTGAACATACTCTCCAGCGTGAACTCGGTGGCTGTTGGATCGCTGAACAACGACACCATACCTGACATCGTTGCAACGGGGCTGACCACAAATGAGGTGTTCGTGCTGTTGGGGCTGGGCAACGGCGCCTTCTCAGCGCCCGTTGCGTTCGACACAAGCAACGGCCCGCGCGATGTGCAGATCGCAGACATCAACGACGACGGGCACATGGACCTGGTCGTAGCGCACACTTTCGATGATCTCGTGGGCGTGCACCTTGGCAACAGCACCGGGGTCTTCGCACCCGCGATCAACTCCACGCTCGGCACGGGGCTCCTTGAGGTTCAGCCCGCCGACATGGACGGCGACGGGAACCCAGATCTTATGGCCGCAACCTTCGGGACCTTCCCGCAGGCCATCGCGATGGTTCGGGGCAACGGCGACGGAACCTTCAGTTCCCAGAGCGACTTCCCCTCGGGCAACGGGCCCGTCTCAATCGTCATCGCCGACTTTGACAACGACTCGGGACCCGATGTCGCGGCCGTCCATTCGGCCAGCAACGACCTCTATATCTACCTCAACCAGTGTCCACCCAACTTCTGCGGCTGCAATCCGGCAGACCTCGCCGCTCCTTGCGGCTCGCTCGATTTTTTCGATGTCAGCGCCTTTCTCAGCGCGTTCATCGCGATGGACCCTGTCGCAGACTTTGCGGCTCCCTTCGGGACATTCAACTTCTTTGATGTCAGCGCCTTCCTCATCGCGTTCAACAACGGATGCCCGTAGCGCACTTCAGATTGGCACGCCATTTGTGCATACCTCCCCAACGGGTGGCTGCTGTTCACGGATGAACAGGGTCACGCCGCGTGTTTCGGGGTATTGCTATGGACTATGGGCTGCAGATCTCCGCGTCGGGCGCACTCGCGAGTATTCATGCGCAAGATACGCTCACGAATAATCTTGCGAACATCAACACCACAGGATTCAAGCCCTTGCTCGCGGGGACCATGTTCCGAGAAGCCGCTCGGATTGAGGATCAACTCCCCCAGTTCAGTTCGAACACCCTGCTCGAACGCCTTGGGTCTGGCGTACTTTCTGCGCCCGAAACAATCAACTTTGCGCAGGGTGAGCTGATTTCTTCCGACAGCGAGTTCGATCTCGCGATTGAAGGCGACGGGTTCTTCCTCGTCGGCGACCCCGACAACCCCGCGCTCACCCGCGATGGACGCTTCACGCTCAACGCAGAGAACCAACTTGTGATGACCGCGACCGGCACCCCGGTCCTCTCAGAAAAGGGCGATCCGATCCAGATCGATCCGACGCAGGGCATCCTCGAAGTCTGGAGCGATGGGCGGATCCTTCAGAACGGGCAGCCCGTTGCGAAGCTCGCGTTTGCCGATGTGCCCAGCCGCGACATCCTTCGCCCGATCGGAGGCGGTCAGTACGCGAGCAAAGATGGTTCAGCTCTGCAAACCATTGAAGGCAGCGGGAGTATCCGCCAGTACATGCTCGAGGGTTCCGGTGCAAACGAGATCGACGCACTGATGAAGATCCAGAGTGCATCTCGCAGCGCCCAGAGCAATATCGGGATGATCGACATGCAGAACCGCTTGATCTCCCAAGCAATCAACACATTCGGACGGCTCTCCTAAGCCCTGAACTGACAAGGACATAGAACCATGGCCATCATCGCGATGCAATCCGCAGCAACAGGGCTCCGTGCGCTCGACACACGACTCGATGTCATTGCCAATAACCTGGCGAATGTGAACACGGAGGGATTCAAGAGTTCACGCGTGAACTTCGAAGACCTCCTGTATCTGGAGAGGGCTCAGCCGGGCGTCGAGAACGCGATCGGTGATCAACGCCCAACGGGTCTGTATGTGGGGCTTGGCGTTGCGGTGAGCGGGACGCAACAGGACTTCACAATCGGCACACCGATCAGCACCACCTCGCCAACAGACATGATGATCGAGGGGCGAGGATTCTTCAAGGTTCGCGTCGAAGATTCCCTGGGCAACGGCGGCATCGCGTATACCCGTAACGGGAACTTTGTCCGGAACTCAGAAGGCGATCTGGTCCTTGCAAACTCCGATGGGCGCTATCTCGACCCCGCGATCAACATCCCTCCAGAGGCAGAAAATATTTCTGTAAGTGCTGACGGGAGAGTAACCTACACGACAGGCGGCGATCCAAATGTTCAGGAAGCCGGGCAACTGGCAATCAGTATATTCGTGAACCCGGAGGGGTTGAGTTCGATCGGTTCGAACCTCTGGGTCGAATCCGCGGCATCCGGTCCACCCATTGATGGCGAGCCGAGCACGGAGAACTTCGGGAAGATACGAAGCTCGACACTTGAGGGCTCCAATGTCGACCCGTCGCGTGAACTGATTGAACTCATCCGAACCCAGCGGGCGTTCGAGATGAACTCCCAGGCCATCCGTGCGGCAGACGAAACGCTCCAGTCCGTCGCCCAGCTCCGCCGGTAAACCGTAAACCCCTGAGGAATAACATGTTTCGCCTCATTGCCATATCCATCCTGATCTCCCTGATCGCAACCTTTGCTCATGCGGATGAAGCATCATCGCGTGTGACACGCGTTGAGCTGCGATCCACGGTGCGACTTGATGAAACCAGCAATACCCCCACACTTGGGGATATAGCCCGGATCAATGGCGAGCAGGCGGCCAAACTCAGCGAACTGGCGATCGAACTCGACAAGCCGATCGAAAAAGGGGCTTGGTCGATCATCCGACACACCACCATCAGGTCACTGATCAAGGACGCACAGGGGATCAACGAGGGCGGTATCGTGATTGTCGGCCCGGATGTGCGGATCACCCAAGTCCGCACACGCGAAAGCGTTCAAAGTCAGCCAACGGTGCTCGAGAAGAAAAGCACCGCCCCAGACTACCCCACTCTTCGTCAGCAGCTCGAGCGTTGGACCATCGATCGATTGGACACGACTCCAGAGCAATCTCGTATCCGATTCCATGAAAAAGACATGGATGATCTCAACAGCCCGATCAACGGGTGCATCGTTGAGGTCCGTGAGATCGGGCGATCCGAACAGATGCTCTTGGGCGTTGTGATCTATAAAGATGAGCGGGTTGTGCTCAATCGCTCTTTCCGATTTGAGGTGCTCATCCAGCGGCCGGTCCGCGTCAGCACCCAGCAGATCCGCCGATCGAGCGTGATTTCTCACGAGAACTCGAAGATCGAGCAGCGCTGGTTGAGTGTCGCGGAGCAGATCGCCGACCCAGATCGTGCGATCGGGATGATTACGATCTCCACAATCGACAGCGGACGCATGATCCTGACAACAAACCTTGAAGCGCCGATTCTGGTCGAACGGGGCCAGCTCGTCAACGCCCGATCGCTCGCCGGAAGCGTCAGTGTGTCCATGCTTGCCCGCTCGAAACAGAATGGACGCCTGGGCGACATCATCGAGCTTGAGTCGAAGGACAGAACCCAACAGTTCCATGCACGCGTCGCTGGTCCTCGCCAGGTCGTGATTCTGCAACCAGATCACCAAAGCTCCAGATCGGGCACAGCCCGCAGGGTATACCCATGAAACGCAAGATCTTCTCGCTGATCCCGGCACTGCTCATCACGGGAAACGCTCAGGCACAGAGCCTGTTCATTTCATCCGCGAGCGATTCCCAATCGAATGAACCCACGATTCTGCTGAGCGATGTCTCGATTCACTTCATCGAGGAACCTGAAACACGGGTCATCCAGAAGCATGACATCATTACGATCATCATCGATGAGAACTCAAGCACCACGAGCTCGCAGAAACTCGAAACCGAAAAGGAATCGCGGAGCACTGCGAACATCGACGCCATGGTGAGCTGGCTGAAGCTGCTTGAGTTGCGTGTCGAGCAAGGGGACATCAACAATGTCGACCTGATCGATCTGGCAACATCGCGAGAGTTTTCCGGGGAGGGTGACTACGAGCGGAAGGATAAGTTCACGGCCCGTATCAGCGCCATTGTCCGGGAGATCAAGCCCAACGGCACAATGCTTGTTGAAGCGCGCAAGACGATCGCACGCGATAACGAGATCTCTGAGCTCGTTCTCTCAGGGATGGTTCGCGAAGAGGACATCACCCTTCAGAACACGGTTCTTTCGAGCCAAATGGCGGATCTGCGGATCATCCTCGAGAATCAAGGGGATCTGAAGGAGGCCGCCGAGAAGGGGCTCATCACCAGAGTTCTTGACGCTGTCTTCGCGTTCTGAGTCACGATTTAGACATCACCTCGCCCACCACCGGCACGCGTGCAGCGACCCGCTCACGCGTGCTTTTTCGTTGTGCATGAAGACCTTACTGATTGGCACGCGATTCGCGTACTTGGCAACGGAAGGAATCCACTTATGCGACGAAGGATCGTCAACATCATACTCATCGTTTCACTGGCCCTGATCGCGTCGCCGACACACGCGGGCAAGACGCTGCGTGAGATTTCTCGCGTCAAAGGCCAGGGTGCTTCGGTCATACAGGGACTCGGGCTCGTGGTCGGGCTCAACAACACGGGCGATTCGGCTGCGGAGCTCGTCATGGCACGACCGCTCGCGGAGACCCTGAAGAACCTCGGTAACCCAGTTCCGGTCGATGATTTGAGCAGCGGCAAGTCGGTGGCATTGGTGATGGTCAGCTGCCGCATCCCAAGAGATGGTGCGAAAAGTGACGATGCGTACGATGTCACGATCTCCGTGCTGAACTCCGCGAAGAGTCTTGAGGGGGGCAGATTGCTCATCACCCCGCTCGTCGGGCCACGGCGTGAACGCGTTGTCTATGCGTTCGCCGAGGGTGACATCACGATCCCGGATGAAGACATTCCCACCAGTGCGCGGGTTGTGCGTGGTGCGCAGATGGTGCGCGACATCAACACGACACCCAGCATCAACGGCTCCTTCGACATCATCATCGATCAGGGCTTCTCGGGTTTGGGAGCCGCTTCCACGATCAGTGCTGAGATCAATCAGCAGTATCTGCTCACCGCGTCGAGCATGAATAACGCGATTGCTACGGCCGTAGATGGGCGCACGATCCGTGTGCTCGTTCCCCCCACTGAACGGGCACGCCCAGCCGCATTCTTCGGCGACATCATGCAAACGGATATCTCCAGCGCTCTTCGCAAGCTGCCGGCACAGGTGCGTTGCGATACGAGCACCGGGATCATCGTCATCACTGGTGATGTGCAGGTATCCCCGAGTGTCATCACACACAAGGACCTGAGAATCACGACAACCCTCCCGCCTCTCCCGGGAGAGCCGGTCGAGACCACGAACGAGTTCACAGCCATCTACGCGGGAGATGAGCAGGTCGACACGATGCGTCTGGAGGACCTGATCGCCGCGTTTGACCAGCTGGATATCCCCCCGTCGGAACAGATCAACATCCTCAAGATGCTGCATGACTCGGGCAATCTGCACGCGAAGCTCATCATCGATGGGCGTGAGTAAGGAGGAGCCATGAGCACGATCAGCACAACCATGAACTCCACCTCGCTCGACCTCCTGTCCCGCCCCAAGAGCATCGCGCAGGTTCAGTCCGGGATCAACGCCCGCGACGGCGTTTCGACCGAATCGAAATACGCTGAGGCCAGAACAGCAGCAGAGGGGCTGGTCGCGACCAGCTTCATCAAGCCCATCCTTGCCCAACTGCGGGAGAGCAACAACGCCCCCCCACCCTTCGGCCCCACTCAGGCGGAGAAGCAGTTTGGCTCGCTGCTCGACAACCGGATGGCGGACGAGATCACCCGGGCATCTCAGTTTCCGCTTGTGGATCGGTTGGTCCAGGAGTTTACGAAGCATCTTCCTCAGCTCGACACCGAGACGCAACCCGTCGGCATGGACCTGAACGCCTGATCGGAGCAGCACGCCATGAATACCTCAGCAACCATGAGTCCGGCAAAGAGAGAACAGGGCGCGATCGACCCGGATCGCCTCGATGCCATACTCTCGCAGCTGGAAGATGAACACGGCGTCCTCCTCGGGCTCGCACATGAGCACAAGGAAGCGCTGACGCACGCCGATGTGCACGCGTTGCAGCGGATAACGATGCGAACAAGCGAGACGCTCATGCGGATCGCGAAGATTGAACAGCAGCGCCAAGCGATGATCGCCAAGCGGGATGAGCCGGTCGACACGCTCGACCAACTCCTCAACAGATTTGGTGATGATGATCGCACTCGGATCAACGAACGCCGCACACGCCTGAAGGAACTGATCCAGCGGGTGCGTGAGGAGCAGGAAGCCGTCAAGCATGCTTCCGAGCAGCTCGCGATGCACATGAAAGGCCTGATGAAACAGGTGAGCGCTTCGCTTTCGCACTCCGGGACCTACTCGCGTGCGGGCTCTGTTGATGCTGGACGGACGCAGGTCGTCAGCGGGCTGGACACTGTGAGCTGAACAAAGGGGATATGCGATGAGTCTGACATCAAGCATCAATATCGCCCGTTCGGCGCTCACAACCTCGCAGCTCGGGCTGCAGGTCGCGTCAATGAACATGGCGAACGCTGCCAACCCTGCGTACACGCGTCAGATTGCGATGCTGCAGGCGATCCGTGGGCGTGTGAGCGATCCATACCAGATCGGACAGGGTGTCGCGGTAACGGAAGTGCGCCGTCAGATTGACGAGGCGCTCCAGCGACGACTTTGGGAGGGCAACTCCGCCGAGCACGCAAGCGCCCAGCAATACGGCGTCCTCTCCCAGCTCGAAACGATCCTCAACGAGGGGACCGAGTTTGATATGTCGTCGCAGCTTTCGGGATTCTTCAACACCTGGACCGAAGCGACCACCCTGCTCGATTCCGCGGCAACCATCCGGAACCAGGGGGAGGCGATCGCTTCGTTTATCCGGAACATGCGGTCGGATCTGACCGTTCAGCGCCAACAGATCGAAGATCAGATCGATGCGCAGGTAGTCCGCGCGGACGCGATTCTTGATGAGATCGCATCGATCAACAACACGATCTCGGAGAGTGAAATCGGCGATGCAGAAGCCAGCGGTCTCCGCGATCAACGCGATACACTCGTGACCGAGCTCGCGCAGCTCATCGATGTGACAGTCGTCGAGACGAACTCCGGTGCGTATGACATCTACTCGGGCTCGACGCCGATTATCCAAGGCGGGCGGAATCGCGGGATCGAGATCACCCGGGCTACAGATGAAAACGGCGAACTCAGCGTGCGTGTCGAGATCGCCGCTGATTCGACCCCGCTGCCGGTTACCGGGGGCTCGATCGGCGGGCTGCTCGCATCTCGCGATGGTGCGATCGATGAGACGCTCGAAAAGCTCGACACACTCGCCTCACAGCTGATCTTTGAAGTCAACAAGCTCCACTCAACAGGCATCAACGCCGACTGGCTCTCAAGCACCGGGGCGACGCTGCAAATCCCGACTGACGATCAGACCCTTGCGCTGAACGACCCGAACAACGACACCTTCGCGGACCTCCCGTTTGCGGCGGTCAACGGCGGGTTTAATATCACGGTCCGAAATGAGAACGGGTCTATAGAAACGCGCCGGATCGATATCGATCTCGATGGTATCGATAGCACCGGAGCCGCGGGATTTGGTGACGATACGAGCGCGGAGGACATCCGCGCGGCGCTCGACGCCATCGACGGGATCAATGCGACTTTCGACTCGTCCGGGAAACTTCAGATCACTGGCGACGCGGGATACTCGTTCTCATTCAGCGAGGACACATCGGGCGCGCTCGCGGTCATGGGTGTCAACTCCTTCTTCACCGGCGACAACGCATCGGACATTGATGTGATCGAGGATGTCGAGGTCATGCTCGGACGCATGGAGGGCGACCAGTTCGTTGCGAACGGGACCGCGAAGCTCATCGGTTCACTCGGTGAGGAAGCGGTCGACGGGCTCAACGGGCTGGGGATAAAGAAGTTCTGGTCTCAGCATGGCACAGACATCGCGACCCAGAGCGCTTCGGCACGCAACAAGACCAACGCAGACACCCTGATCCGAGAGTCGCTGGATGCCCAGCGTGCCAGCGTGTCGGGCGTCAGCATCGATGAGGAATCGATCAACCTGCTGAGTTATCAGCGACAGTACCAGGGCGCGGCCCAGGTCATCACCACCGCGCAAGAGATGTTCGATACGCTGCTCGCGCTGCTTTAAGAAAGACGGAGGCTTCGACATGACAAGTTTCCCGACCAGTTATTCACGGGCACCAACCCTCATTTTCTCGCAGAGTTCGCTGAACTCGCTGGGGCGGACGAGCTATTCGCTCGCTCGTCTCAACGAACAGCTCGCCACTGGGCTCAACATCCTGCGACCGAGTGACGACCCGATCCGCAGCGCGACCGTGTCGATCCTCGATGGGCGTCTTGAGAATACCGAACAGATTCTCAAGAACCTGGAGTTTGCGGGCAACTCGCTCGGAATCATCGATAACGCGCTCGGTGATGCAAAGTCACTTATCGATGAGGCGATCTCGATCGCATCCGAACAGCTCTCGAGCCCCTCAGATTCGGAATCACGATCCGGGCAGGCCACGATTATCGATTCGCTTGTCAGCTCGCTCTTCAACATCGCGAATACCGAATCACTCGTGGGGTATGTCTTCGGCGGGACCAATCCCACTGGAGCGCCTGTGAGCGCCTTTGGAGGCGGGTATCGATTCACGGGTGAACGCGGCGGGCTCACCGCGGCATTGGGTGCGATCTCGGATATCCCCATCACCCTTGGTGCAGATAACGCGATCGGTGCGCTGAGCAGCCGAATTGAAGGAACCGTCGATCTCGATCCGGACCTGACACTCGACACGCGATTGAGTGATCTCAACGGAGCTCGCGATCTGGGAATCGAGCAGGGAATCGTTGAGTTCAGCTACAACGGCGGCCCAACGGTCACGGTGGATCTCAGTGGTGCCGACACCATCGGCGATGTCGCAGACACGCTCGAAGCGGCGATTATTGAGTACGAAACGGACAACAGCGTTTCGATCCTCGGGCCCGGTGGGGTAAGCATCTCCGGCGGCGCACTCGACTTTGATATCGCTGGCGGCGGGACACTCGACTTCACAGACCAGCAGGGCTCGTATGTCGGCGCGGACCTGGGGCTCGTTCAGGATCCCGCGGTCTCGTTTACGACCGCGAGCGGGACCGGACTTGATCTGGACGCCAAGCTGAGTTGGACGACACCGATCTCATCCCTACAGGGGCTCGGCGGCTCGGCTTTGGATCAGATCTCGTTGAGCAACAATGGGCAGACCATGGAAGTCGATCTTTCCGGTGCCACCACGCTTGGCGATGTGAAAAGCGCGATTGAAGCAGCCAGCGACGGGATCCGCGTGCGGATCAGTGATGATGGCACCTCACTCAATGTGTTCACAGAAACTGCCGGCACGCGGGATCTGGCGCTCTCGATCGCGGAGGTTGCCGGCGGCAACGATACCGCGACCCTGCTCGGGATCCGCTCATATGCGCTCGACACCCCGCTCAGTGTGTTTAATGATGGGCGGGGGATCGACATCGCGGAGGGGAGCGGCGTCGCGACAGAGAATGAGGATTTCTCGATCACACTCGGGGATGGGTTCGAGATCACGATCGATCTGAGTTCCAGCGATATCGCGACGGTTGGGACCCTCGTGAACGCGATCAACTCGCAGGCGGATACGCAGCTGACAGCAGCCGGGCGTCCGACGACGGATTTCGCCGTCTCGTTGTCGGCGACCACGAACGGGCTTGAGTTCACACAGGATGCCGCGATCGGGGCATCGGGCGCGATTTCAATCTCGCCTCAACGGTCCGCCGCTGCTGAGCAGCTCGGGCTGCTCGATGCGGATCTGAGCCCGGGCGGCAACACGCTGACATCGAGTGACCGTGCGAGCGTTCGCGTGAACAACCTGTTCACCCATTTAATGGATTTATCTCAGGCATTGCGGAGCGACGACACGCTTGGCATCCAGATTGCGTCCGAAAACCTGAAGGGATCCCTTGAGGACTTGATCCAGTCGCAGGCACTGGTCGGGGGATACGCAAGACGGGTTGACGAGGAAGTGCTTCGTCAAGAGGACAAGAGCGTGCTCGATGAGGCGATGCGATCACAGCTGCGGGACCTGGACTACGCGCAAGCATCGTCACGGTTCGCGCAACTTCAGTTGCAGATGCAGGCCACGATGAGCGTGATTGCGCAATCGCAGTCACGGACACTCTTGGACTTCCTGGGGTAACTCAGGAGAGATGGCGCGTCGGGTGAAAACCCGGCGACGCGGATTGGATCGAGATCCCATGCTCTTTCGGCCAGGCATGGGATCAAGACAGGATGTCGCCCGGCGAGGACGCCGGCGTCGATCTGAACTGGACCGGCCGAATTGATCGGAGCGCACACATGGAAGTGCGGACCACACGATTTGGGGTGATCGAGATCGCGGAGGATCGCGTGATCACCTTCCCTGAAGGGTTACTCGGGTTTGGCGACATGAAGCGATTCTGTCTGCTGCAGCCTGGTGACGACGCATGTTTCTTTTGGCTCCAGTGCGTTGAGGACGCGGACCTGGCCTTCGTGGTCACGGATCCGACCTTCTTCGAGCAGGATTACTCTGTCCCCATCCGCCCAGAGCAGATGTCGGATCTGAGTCTTGAGAAGCTCGAGGACGCGCAGGTGTTCGTTATTGTCAACAAGATCGGAGATCAGCTGACGGGCAACTTCCAAGGCCCGCTGCTGATCAACACGCTGACCAAGGTTGGACAGCAGATCGTCATGGCGGAGAAGCGATGGACAACCCGTCATCCGCTGATGCGGGTCGCGTCGGGTGCAACCCAAACCGCTTCCGCCTGATCTTCTGTCCGCGAGAGGACTGATCACGCGAATCGTTCGTGTGTACGCGCTCGGAGAGCGCGGCGTGATCCATCTGTCTATACGACATCGTCGGGTCGAACGAACCCCTCGATCGATGAACGAAAACCACACCGCGGGCCGAGAGCACACTCGGCACGCGGAAGAGAGCAAGGAGTCAACGCATGCTTGTGCTCTCAAGGCAGCGTGATGAAACCATTATGATCGGGGACGAGATCGAGATCTCGGTCGTCGATATCCGGGGCGACAAGGTCCGTCTCGGGATCAACGCCCCCACTCGGATCGCTGTGCACCGCAAAGAGGTGTACGACGCGATCAAGCGAGAGAACACCCAGGCGGCCAGACTGGGTGCGAGCGACCTCGACTCGCTGGCGCAGACGATCAAGCCCGGTCCCGCTCGACGCGAAGTGCGTGAGCAGGGCCTGCCCGATTCCATGCTCGGCGCAACACGCGTCAAGCCCGGCGTTGGTGCAACGAGCGTCACGAATCAGGACAAGGACACTGCATAACCAGGTGCCCCCAGAGAGGGGTTTCACTCGCAATCACGGAGGATTGCCATGACACGCATTAACTCAAATATCCCGAGTCTGATCGCGCAGCAGCGCCTCAACCAATCTGGGGCTGATCTGTCCACCAGACTCGAGCGTCTCTCTACAGGTTTACGGATCAACCGAGGCAAGGACGACCCCGCGGGTCTGATTATCTCGGAACGGCTCGGTACCGACATCTCGAATATCGAGCAGGCGATCAAAAACGGCGAGCGGGCCAGTGCTGTCATCGCGACAACGGAAGGCGCCCTCACGGAGATCACCGATCTGCTCAACTCGATCAAGGCGCTCGCGGTGGAGGCGGCCAATACCGGTGCGCTCTCCGATGAGGAACGCGATGCGAATCAGTTGCAGATCGATTCCGCGATCCAGTCTATCACCCGGATCAGCAACACCGCCACATTCGGGGGGCTCAAGCTCCTCGACGGGTCTCTCGATTACATCACATCGGGGATCAGCAACACCGAGATCAGCAACGCGAAGATCACCGCCGCGAGCTTTGTCGGCAGCACCAGCATCAATGTTGATGTTGATGTCATCTCGTCCGCCCAGAAGGGCAACCTGTACCTGAGCGGTGACCACTCAGCCGTCGGCGGGACGGACGGTACGATCCTTTCTCGCACTACGATCCAGGTCCGTGGACCGCTCGGTTCTCGCGAGCTCGTGATCGAGTCCGGGCAGACATACGCCCAGGTCGTGGACTCCGTGAACCAGCTCTCAGAGCTCACCGGGGTCGAGGCAGCGCTGATCAACGGCGACGCAAACTCCGGTATCGTCTTCAGCTCGGCGGAATACGGATCGGACGCGTTCGTGAGTGTTGAACGCATCGATAGTCCATCTACACCGGCTGATGATAACTGGACGCTTTACAAGCTCGACTCGAACTCCGAGATCCCCGCCAATGGTGTTCCCTGGGGCGATTCGAACCTGCTCTCGGGTGTGGATCGCGATTCGGGCGCTGATGTTTCGGCCCTGATCAACGGGATCCTCGCCACGGGTGAGGGGTTGAATGTATCGATTAACTCGCCTTCGCTGGGGATGGAGCTCCTGCTCAACGAGACATTCGCGACGGACCCAAGCCTTACGGCGGCAGCGTTCGACATCACCGGCGGTGGTTCGCTCTTCCAGCTTGGCCCGGAGATCTCCGCGCTGCAGCAGGCGAACATCGGTGTGCAATCAACGGCGTCTGAATCGCTCGGCGGTACCCTCGTCAACGGCGAACTCCAGTTCCTGTCATCCCTGACCAAGGGGCAGACCAACTCACTGGACAACGCGGCGTCACGGAATGACTTCTCGGCAATCGAGGACATCGTGGACGCGGCGATTGATGAGGTCTCGATCCTTCGAGGGCGATTGGGTGCGTTCGAGCGGAATGTGCTCGACACGAACAATCGCTCGTTGCAAGCAGCGTATGAGAATCTCAGCGCCAGCCGATCGATCATCCGAGATGCTGACTTTGCGAAGGAGACGAGCGAGCTTACCCGAGCTCAGATCCTTCAGAGTGCGGGCACGAGTGTGCTGGCCCTCGCAAATCAGCAATCCCAGCAGGTCCTGCAGTTGCTGGGCTAAGGCACCACAATACAAGAGCTTAACACCACAAAAGCCCCCTTCAACGGGGGCTTTTTCATGCGCCTGCTGCGATGAACAGCTTGCGTCCGGATAACAGGAGTACGAAAAAGAGGCCAGAAAAATGAGTGTGCGACTTCACTCGCCCCCCCTGCGCGACGATCAGCAATGCGTCCATCAGAGTTCAGGTGGACCATGCCTTGTGCGAAGGAGCAGCGAGGCAGGTGCAAAGGGCAAGACCTTGTGCACCAGTCGGGGATCGACAAACTCCCCGGCAGTAACACGGAGGTTGTCAGCAAATGAGTCGCATTAACACCAATGTCACATCGTTGACCGCACAGCGCGTGCTTGGTCAGAACAACAACTCGCTCGGCCAGTCGCTTTCGCGTCTGTCGACGGGTCTTCGGATTAACCGTGGTAAGGATGACCCCGCGGGTCTGATCGCCAGTGAGAATCTGCGTTCGGAGAAGAGCGGTATCAACGCCGCACTCAAGAACTCCGAGCGTGCTGACCAGGTCGTCAACATCGCGGAAGGCGGTCTTCAGGAAGTCTCGAACCTCCTGACCGAACTCCAGGGTCTTCTGACCACATCTGCCAACGACGCGGGTCTGAGCGAGTCGGAGAAGGAAGCAAACCAGCTCCAGATCGACTCGATCCTTCAGACCATCGACCGTGTTGCAGGCGCAACCTCGTTCCAGGGCACCAAGCTCCTGAACGGCAACTTTGATTACAATGTCTCGAATGTGAACGCTGGTGTCACCGACATCAATGTTCGCGGCGCGAAGTTCGACGGTGCATCGCAGTCTGTCGAAACCATCATCACCCAGTCTGCACAGCAGGCAGGTCTGCTCTTGTCCGTCGGCGGCACTACGCTCGACCTCAACGGCAGTGGTGACAACTTCACCATCGAGATCTCCGGCTCCCTCGGCAGCCGCGAACTCCAGTTCTCATCCGGCACGACCGTTGCACAGATCGAAGACGCGATCAACGCCGTCTCCGATGTTACCGGCGTGACCGCATCTGGCGCGACAAACACCATCGCACTTGAATCGTCCGACTTCGGCTCAAACGAGTTCGTCTCGGTTACCGTTGTTGACGATGCGGACCTGGCAAACGGCGGTGGTGGCAACATCGCGAGCTATACCGCCGACTTCGAAGACACATCCAGCCTCACCACAGAGGGTGCATGGGATTCGACTGCGGCAGCCAACGGCGTTCGCGACGACGGGCAGGACATCGGCGGTACGATCAACGGTCTTCAGGCCGTCGGTCGTGGCAAGACCCTTTCCGTCACCTCGGACTTCATCGATCTAGAGTTTACTGCGACCACTACCGCGTCGCAGACACTCGGCGGCATCACCGCCTTCCAGATTGACGGCGGCGGGGCTGACTTCCAGCTCGCATCCAACATTGATATCTCCGGCAAGACCTCGCTCGGTATCGGTGACATCTCGACCCGTAAGCTCGGCAACACCGCGCTCGGGTACCTCGATGACCTCGGATCGGGCAAGTCCTTCAATGTTGTTGACGGCAACAACCTTGAGGATGCTCAGAAGATCGTTGCAGAAGCAATCGAGCAGGTTTCTTCGACCCGTGGGCGTCTGGGTGCATTCCAGAAGAACACGGTCGGTGCGACCATCCGCTCGCTCGGTGTTGCACTTGAGAACACCACTGCGGCTGAATCGATCATCCGTGATACCGACTTCGCAGCCGAGACCGCGTCGCTTACCCGGAACCAGATCCTGGTCCAGGCATCGACCAACACGCTCGCTCTCGCGAACCAGCAGCCGCAGCAGGTCCTTTCCCTCCTCGGGTAAGACCAGCTGAAATCGTAAGCTGACACTCCACGCCCCGGGCTGACTCGCCCGGGGCGTTTGTGTGCGCGCCGGGATCGGTTGGCCGATGATCCTGTGTGCGGAGTGCATCCCAACAACGCGTCGATACATTAAGCGAGCCCATGCAGCGGGCGAGGCGCGGGTTTATTAACTACCTGCGGATCGAGTGCGGGCTGCTTCCCGCCACGATCGAGGCGTATGCACGCGATCTTGAGCACTTGATGATCGAACTCAATGAGCAGGGCATCTCGGCTCCGACCGCGACAACTCCTGAAGCGCTCATCGGACATGTCAGGACGATGTCGAGCGAACGCGGATACAACGCATCGACTATCTCGCGCCATCTCGCCACGATCAAGGTGTTCTTCCGCTGGATGCTCGCGACGGGTCAGATCGACGACAACCCGGCGGATTACCTCGACCAACCAACAAAGTGGAAACGCCTGCCTGGCGTGCTCACACCATCACAGGTGCGCAAGCTGCTCGAAGCGCCCCAAGCACCTGAGAAGCCCACGAAAGGCATGCCACCGCTGTGGATGAGGGATCGGGCGATCCTGGAACTGATGTACGCCTCGGGGCTGCGCGCTAGTGAGGTCGGACAGATCGGTCTGATCGACATCATGGAGAAGATCGGTGTGGTCCGCGTGCTGGGCAAGGGCGATAAGCAACGGCTGGTCCCGATGGGCAAACCGGCGCAGCGTGCTCTGGAGCGGTATCTTAAGGAGTGCCGCCCAATGCTGATTACTGCGGAGCGAGCAGCCGAGCGGCGTGACAAAGGCAAGCTCTTCCTCTCACGAACCGGCAAACCAATCGAGCGGGTTCGGGTCTGGCAGATCGTAAAACACTGGGCGAAACGGGCGGGTCTGCCCAAGACCTACCCGCACATGCTGCGTCACAGCTTCGCGACGCACCTGCTCGCGGGCGGTGCAGATCTACGGATCGTGCAGGAACTGCTGGGGCACTCGGACATCACGACGACGCAGATATACACGCATGTGGACCGATCTTCGCTGCATAAAACCGTGCGTACACTGCACCCGCGCGGGTAGGGTTGCGGATCAGGGGTGATCGCGGTTATGGTGGGACTCCACACACTGGAGGTGCACCATCGATACTGAAGCCATCATGAAGATCCTGGCCATCGTGATCTATGCAGGGATCCTGCTCGCGATCGGGTACTTCGCGTCCAAGCGGATGCACGACATCCGGGACTACTTCGCCTCTGGCAAGAACCTGGGATTCTTCCATGTGGCGTTTAGCGCCCGAGCGACGGGCGAGAGCGCGTGGCTGCTCATCGGACTGACCGGCATGGGCTATGCACTTGGTGCCAAGGCGTTCTGGGTGGTGCTGGGCGAGATGATCGGTGTGGGCGGCGCGTGGCTGCTGATGTCGCGCCGGTTCAAACGATTGACCGATCGCTACGACTCGATCACGGTGCCGGATTATCTCGAATCACGGTTCCGTGATTCAGGGCATTGGCTGCGCCTGATCGCCGCCGGTGCGCTGGTCATCTTCGTGCCGATCTACGCGGGGGCCCAGGTCTTCGCAACGGGCGATGCGTTCAATAGCTTCCTCGGGTGGGACCATCTTCTCGGCGCGAGCGTTGGGTTCGCGGTTGTCATGCTCTACATCACGCAGGGTGGTTTCACGGCCGTCGTCTGGTCCGATGTCTTCCAGGGCTCACTGATGTTCCTCGGGCTCGTCGGACTGCCGATCGTGATCCTGCTCGAGGCCGGCGGGTACACGAACATCATGGAGTCCCTGCGATCGATCGACCCGCACCTGCTCACGCTGCACGGCCCGGGCGAGGCGGACGCGGCCGGGGTTGTTGCACCGAGCACAGGGGGATGGACCACCGCGACGATTGTCTCGATTGTTGGTCTCGCCGCGATCGGGATCGGCTTCTGGGGATCGCCGCAGGTCTTTGTGCGATACATCTCGATGAAGAACGAGCAGCAGATCGTACCCGGCGCCACACTCGCGCTTGTTTGGACGCTTCTCGCGGACTCGGGCGCGGTCCTCGTAGGGTTGTTTGGGCGGGCGGTATTTACGCCCGAAGCACTGGGGGGCGATCACGAAGCGATCCTCCCCTACGCGTCGCTTGAACTGCTCCCGGCGTTCTTCGCGGGCGTGTTCATCGCGATGGTCTTGTCCGCGATTATGTCCACGATCGACTCGCTGCTCGTCGTCGCATCGTCGGCCGGCGTGCGCGACTACTGGCAGAAGACCCGCCACCCGGATATGAGCGACGAAACGCTCGTTTCGCTGTCGCGCAAGGTGACGATCGCGCTGTCGCTCGTGGCATTCGCGATTGGTATCGGATTGCTCTTGCGGGATCGCGAGAAACCCCTGTTCTGGATCATCATCTTCGGATGGTCCGGCATCGCCGCGACCTTCTGCCCCACCATGATCCTTTCGCTGTTCTGGAGCAAACTGACCTCCTTGGGCTCAAAGTGCGCCATGGTTGCGGGCTTCCTGGGCGTGCCCCTGTTCAGCTTCGTGATCCCGCCGGTGCTCAAGAGTCTCGATCCGCCCGCGCCTACGCTGGAGGAACTCGCGGCGGGCGCTGAGATGTCCTCGACCTTCTTTGCGGACATGGCGGGATATCTCGGAGACTTGGATGTGCTCCTGCCGAGCTTCGTGATCGGGTTCGTTGTCGCGGTGGTCGTTTCACTCGTCGACAAGAAGGGACAGGCCAAGCTCGAAGGCGTCGAGGATGATTTGCGGTTTGCGAGGACAGGTCAGGACTGAGCCGCAGCCATCCGCTTCTCAACACCCCGCACAAACACCTCCACGGCCCGCTCGCAATACGGAAAAAAAAGCGACGGCTCGAGCATCTCAAGCTCCGAGAGCATCAGCGATCCATCGTCGTCCGGGATGACATCCACGCGGGCGTAGAGGTGGTTCTTGTTCGCAGCATCGATGACCTTGTGCGAGATGTCGCGCATCTCGTCGGAGATGGATTCACGGAGGAACACCTGCTCGTCCTGATCGTCGAAGCGTGGGCGTTTCTCGATGGCGTGGGTGAGATGGCCGTCGATGACGATGAGGGCGGTCTCGCCGACGGTTTCGACGGAGGGGACGAAGCGCTGGATCATCATGTCGCGCTGGGCGATCATCTCGTCGAAGAACGCTTGGGCTGCAGGTGAGTCGCCCTTGCACAAGTCGAAGGCCCGTGTGCCGAACGAACCCGCGGACACGGCGGGTTTGATGACGATGCGGGCCCAGCCGCGTGATTCGCACAGTTCCATGACCGATGCGGAGGCGCCGCGATCGAAGAAGGCCGTCGGGATGATGGGGATCCCCGCGTATTCGAGCTCCTTGAGGTACCCCTTGTGCAGGTTCCACTCGAGCGTCTCGATCGGGTTGATGAGGGTCGTATGCTCGTTGGCGCGGGCGATCCACGCGCGGAACGCGTCGAGGTGCCACGCGTAGTTCCAGGTGGCGCGGATCAGGATCGCGTCAAAGCTCGCCCAATCGACGGATTCGTCGTCCCACCCCGCAACGCAGGCGTCATGCCCAGCGGCTTTGAGCCCCTCCACGAGGGGGATCTCGTCGATATCGGGCTCGGGGAGGTTCTGGCAGCTCACATACGCGATTTTCATGGCAATCTCCTGTTCCTGCGAGCGTAGCCCGGATCCCGCCCGGCGTCTTGAATGCCCGTGTGGGTTTGATGCGGGCCGATTTGGCCGCTATGATTTCAGATATTCTTGAAAGTACGCAAGGTACGAGGCCCGCATGAGCACCATCTATCAACCGTTGCCCGAGTTTGCCCACCTGGACACGCAGGACCATGGGTTGTTGCGTGCGGTCTCCGAGGGACAGGCCCGATTAACCCCCGAGCAGGGTCTCGATCTCTTAATCAACGCACCGCTGCACACGCTCGGGCGCTACGCGGATGCCCGCTGTCGATCGATCCATGGCGATCGCGTCCGCACCTTCATCGTCGATCGCAACATCAACTACACCAACATCTGCACCGCCAAGTGCATTTTCTGTGCGTTCAAGCGCAAGGGCGACGAGCACGATGCGTACACGCTTGAGCACGAAGAACTGTATGAAAAAGTACAGGAGCTCTCGGACATCGGCGGGACGCAGATCCTGATGCAGGGGGGGATGAACCCGAACCTGCCTCTGGATTGGTATCTCGAGCTGCTCAACGGGATTCGCGAACGGTTCCCGCATGTGAAGATCCACGCGTTCTCGCCTCCGGAACTGATCGAGTTCGTGCATTTCTTTAACCCGCCCGGCAAGACGCTGGTCGAGAAGGTCCAGTGGGTGCTGATCCGTCTCAAGGAGGCCGGCATGGGATCGCTCCCGGGCGGCGGCGGCGAGATCTTCGCCCCCGCGGTGCGGACCAAGATCGGGCTGGGCAAGTGCGATATGGACGCCTGGCTGCAGGTGATGTACGCCGCCCATTCGCTCGGGATGTTCACCAGCGCATCGATGATGTACGGGCACATCGAGGGCTACGCCGACCGCATCCACCACATGCGCTCGGTGCGGCACTGGCAGGACAAAGCGATCCGCGACTTCGGCACGGGCGAGGTGCCCACACAGGTCGCGAGCGATCCGACGGTGAAGAACCCGGAGACGGGCGGGCATTACCTTGGGTTTATCTCCTGGCCGTTCCAGCCGGACAACACGGCGCTTGGGCGACTCCCCCACTGGCCGACGCAGGACGATATCGATCCGGAAACAGGCGAGCCCCTTCCATTCCCGGGTGATGTCGTCGCCCAGCTCGACGGCAGCGGCACCAAGGACATGGACACGCGGTTCGGGCGTCGATTACGACTCGCGGGGTCCACGGAGTACCTGCGTACTCAGGCGGTCAGCCGCCTGATGATGGACAACATCTACTCGATCGGGTCGTCGTGGGTCACGATGGGCCCGCACATCGGGCAGGTCGCGCTGCGATTCGGCGCCAATGACATGGGCTCCGTAATGATGGAGGAGAATGTCGTGTCCTCCGCGGGGACGACCTACTGCCTCGACGAGGCGGTGCTCTGCCGGCTCATTCGCAACGCGGGGTTCATCCCGGCGCAGCGCGACACGGTGTACGATGTGATCAAGACCCACACGGGACCGGAATCGCCAGACCTGCGGGTCACGGACTGGTCGCAGCATCGGACCAAGCGTCTACACATCGAAAACGACGCAGAGAAGACCGAAACAGTCACGGTCACGATTGGCGAGAGCGACAAGTAAACCCGTTTTCATACGCGGTGAACGCAATCAAGATATACTCGCGGCATGCCTACACGCCTCCTTCAGGTTGTGACCACATGCGACGATCATCCGCGGCTGCTCGAACTGCTGAATGAGGCGAACCCGCCTTGTGTGTGGTACACCGATCTTGAAGATGAAAAGCGCCTGACAAGTGTGCTGCTGCGAGCAGAGCTCGTCGAGCCGATCTCCGATGCGTTGCAGGACGAGTTCGGGGATTGCGACCAGTTCCGAATCGTTCTGTTGCCTGTTGAGGCAACGCACCCCAAGCTCCCCGAGCCTGAGGAAGAAGAGGACCCGGATCTCATCGAAGAGAAATCGTGGACACCGAAGTTCGGGCGGGTATCGCGTGAGGAACTCATGGAGGACATTGAGGACTCCGCGAAAACGACGCCGATCTTCATGATCATGGTCGGGATCGCGGCGATCGTCTCGAGTGTGGGACTCATCAAGGACTCGCCCGCGATCATTATCGGCGCGATGGTGATCGCGCCGCTGCTCGGCCCGAACATGGCGCTCGCGCTCGGGACGACGCTGGGCGAGTTGAAGATGATCAGACGCGCGATCCGATCGAACCTCGTCGGGTTGAGCATCGCGATCGCGTGCTCCGCGGCGTTCGGCTTCTTTATCCAACCGGACAATATGACGGATGAGCTGACAGCGCGCACCATCGTCGATCTGGGAGACATCCTTGTCGCGCTCGCATCGGGTGCTGCGGGTGCGATCGCGTTTACCTCGGGTGCACCCGCGACAATCGTCGGCGTGATGGTCGCGGTAGCGCTTCTGCCACCCACCGCGGCGACGGGCATGCTTGCGGGCGCAGGGGGATGGCTGAAAGCCGGGGAAGCGGCGACGCTCGTCGCGACGAACATCGTGTGTATCAACCTCAGCGCCACGAGCGTCTTCTTCATCCAGGGCGTCCGCCCAAGCAGCAGCGCTTGGACGGATGAAGACAAAGCCAAGAAAGCGAGCATCAAAGCACTCGCGATGTGGACCTTTGCGCTGCTCGCGCTTGCGGCACTCATCGTGTTCGCGTGGAGTGATTGAAAGCAACTCCAAATCTTCCCGAAGAACTCAACATATGAAATCACCACGCGACCCGCTATCTGATCTCACACCCACTGAGCTTTTGCCTGGATTGGTCGGGCACAGGTGCCCCTCCACTGGGGGGGTCTGGATTGATCTGATCAAATATTGGGAATGGTTCCGCGCACAACCCGGATTCCCGAAACCCATCGCTTCATTCGAGTCACCGATACCTGTCGACATCGAAGACGACCATGAGGGCACCGTCCTCTCCCCCCGGACGGGTCGAATCATGCGCAAGTGCAGGGCGGGTTCGGGGCTCGGGTTTCGCATAGATTTCGAACCAAGCAGCGGGTTCTGGCTTGATAAGGGCGAGTTTGATTCACTCAGGAGTCACAACCTGCACGATGAGCTGCACCTGATCTGTTCTCCCGAATATCAGCTTGAGCTTGTGCGACTCAGATCCGACCGGGCGGAGCAATCGCGATTCGAACAGCGTCTCGGCGAAGAAAACTGTGAACGAATCCGCTCATTCGCGAACTGGTTCGCCCAACTCAACGACGAGTCGATTGCGATGACCTATTTGATGGCGTGTATCGAGGATGAACGCGATCGCGCTTAATCCTTCTCGTCACGGAAGAGTATCTTCATCGATATCTCGATGAACGATTTCGGATCATCGGGGTCAAGCTTCTTGAGAGGCTCACCCGAGGCACGCCACTTGTACACCGCGCTGAGCAGGGGCTCGTCCACAGCCCGGCTCCCCGTGTCGTACACCTTCTTCTTCTCCTCATCGCGGATGAAGTCAACGAAAACAACCCTGCCCTGTGCATTAAACCGGATGATCAGGATCGGGTTCCGCGGGAGTTGGGTAAAACGAACAGTCGCGGGGTATCGCGGCTCGACGGGTTTAATCTCAAGACCCGCAGATGACAACGGGCGATTCAGGGCACTGACATCGTGGGTCTCGGCGCGTTTGATCTTGGACGCGACGGACTCGCGATCATCTTCCTCACCGGATTTTCCCTGCTCCGTTACTGAGGTAGGCGTGGGCTGCTCGGGCTGCGTTGGTTCAGAATCACGCGTTGCCGCTGGCGTGGGCTCGGGTTGTTGTTCCTGAGATTCTGTTGATTCCTCAGCCGGCACATCGGGTGCTGGCTCAACAGGTGCTGGTTCAACGGGTACGGGTTCTTCGATCGGCTCGGGCTGGGGCTCGGGGTCGATCGTGGTTGAATCGGTGATCTCAATCACGGGCTCGGGCATCGGCTCGATCTCGATGGGCTCGATCGGGGTCGTCTGCTCGGGCTGCTCGACGGGGTCCTGCGATTGAACCGGTTCGGGTTCAGTGACAGGCTCAGGGGTCTGCTCTGGGATTGACTGGGGATCAGGGATGGTTTCGACAACTGGCGTACTCGGCGTGGGGGTCGGCTGGGTGATGTCCTGCACCCCGGTATTGATCGCCAGTTCGGCCTGCTCGACCTCGAATTCGGGCGCTTCGCCTTCGATCGGGTTCTCGAGCACACCCAGCCAGGTGATCGACGCGGACTTCGCGTCCTCGCGCCCAAGCCGCAGAGGGTCTTCCTCAGGTTGAGGCGGCACGGGCATGTCTGGGATCGAGATGTTCTCGGGAGCCTCGAGGCCCGATCCCTCAAGCGCCTTCGCGTATGACGCGAAACCACCCACGGTGAACAGATGTACGAGCAGACTCAGTACGAGGCACGCCAAAAGCACCGGCACTGAGATGCTGGTGAACGAAGATTGGGATGGGCCGGTCTGCGTGGCCATATCAGGTTCTACGGCTGATCACCCTGCCGGGGTTCAGATTCCGTGGGTTGATCCGGGGCTGCCTCGCGTCCCACGATCGAAAAATCCCCCATATCTGCGCCTACGAGCGCATCCGCAAGCTCGATCAGCACGCCAGCGTCTGAACGAACATCGACGGCAAGGAGGATCGGGGAACCCGGGGATTCATCGCGAAGTGTGCTGACAACTGGAATGATCTGATCCTGCGCGACCTGCTCGGAGTTCACGAACACGCTCCCCTCCGCGTCGATCGCGATTGTAATCGGTGTGACCCTTTCGGCATTCTCACCCGCAGTCAACTCCGGGAGCTGCACATCGAGCACATCCGCTCGAATCATCAGCACGATCGAAAACACAAAGAAGGTGAGCAGCAGGAAGACCACATCGATCATCGGTGTGAGTTCGACGCGGGCATCGTCGCCCATGCGTCGCACCCGCCGTCCGAGCCTTGGGATGGACATGGGTTATCCCTCCGCCTTGCGAACATAGCTCCGACCGCCCCAGAGCGTAGGACGCCCTGTGGCGAGATCGGATGCGGCCTGCCAGAAGATCCGCCCGGTCAGCATCGCCCCCACGACCGACATCGGGATATCGCGAACGGGCGCGTGGCTCATCCGGTACACCGCGATGAGCCCCACAAACCAACTCAGCAGCGCGACGATACCGATCGTGACCCCGATGAGATCAACATCGTTGAGCAACGCGAGGATCACGAGCACCAAGGCGAACATCGGAAAAATGCTTGTGACGATCGGGGTGCGAAGCGCGTAGCGTCGCAGGCGTTTGATCTCACGATTCGCTGATTCGGTGTAGATCCGCTTCCAACCGCGCGTGTACTCACCCCAGTTGTCATACATGCGGCAGCGGAGCATGGTGTCCGCCATCAGAAGCCCACCGATCGAGCCGTTCGCCTTCACCCGGCGCGAGAACGCGATGTCTTCCAGGATCGCGTGCTTGACGGCTTCGTGCCCACCGATCTCGTCATAGACCTTCTTATCGAACATCATGAACTGCCCATTCGCGAACGCACGCCGTCCCTCATCCGTGCGATTCACACGCAGGAGCGGGAACTGACGCGCCAGCTCGAAGGCGGTCACGGGCTGAACGATGCGTTCGTACCACGCATCCGTGCTCAGGGTGGAGAGGAGACTTAAAAAATCGAGCTTGCGATCACGCATGATCGCGATGCAAGCGCGGACGCACGATGGGTCCATCGAAGTATCCGCGTCCGTAAAGATCAGGATTTCCGCGCTGCGGGCGTGTGATGACCTGGTAAACCCAGAGTAGGCGGCATGAACTTTTCCTGCCCAATCGTCGGGGCATTGGGTGATCTCGATAACCTCGAAACGATCGTCGTCACCGATGGCGTGAGTCGCCACACCGAGCGTGTCATCGGTGCACCGATCGAGCGCAAGCACCACACGCAAACGGTCATAATCCTGTTCCTTCAATGACGCGATCAGTGTCCCGATATTCCCGGCTTCGTTATGGCAGGGGACGATCACACACACCCGCTGGGTCGGTGGAGTGCGTTCCGCCAGGATGATCCCGTCTCGTGCCGTCGGGAGGATTGATCGGGTTCGCTGCACCTGGACTGTCACGGTGATCCAGTAGATCGTGCAGAGCACCGCACTGACGACCAGGACCATCATGGCAACTTCGAGAAGCATGCCAGATTCTATACCCCGAACCCGTGAACCTATCATGCCCCATGAACGCGCGTGAACCCGATCGATTCCGAGTCCAAGGGCCTGTCCCTTCCCATGATCCACGCCCTGCCCCAGCGATCTACGAACTCAGCGTCGCACAAACCCGCGATATCGATCGCCGAGCGGTTGAGGAATACGGAATGGAATCGATCGTGCTGATGGAGAACGCCGCGATCGGGCTGTGTGGTCATGTTCTGGACATGCTCTCGGAAGTGATGGAACCGCGTGTGCTCATCTGCTGCGGACCGGGCAACAACGGAGGGGACGGCTTCGCTCTCGCTCGTCATCTGCACAACCACGGCATCCCAATCAGCGTTGTGCGGACAATCAGCGCGGAATATTACTCCGGGGATGCAGGATCAAACCTGCACATCATCGAAAAAATGGGGATCGAGATACTCGGGATCGATGCGTTCCTCGATCGGCAGACACACCCGAATGTCGCATTGATCGTCGACGCCCTGTTCGGTACCGGGCTCGGACGATCCATCGAAGGGCAAACGGGAAAACTCGTGCAATGGATCAACGCCGCAGGGACACGAAGCGGCGTGCAGATTCTCGCTGTTGATTCACCCAGCGGGCTCGATGCCCAGAACGGCAAACCAATCGGGTCGTGCATTGTGCACGCGGATCGGACAGTAACCTTTGCCGGGCTGAAGCCGGGCATGGCACGCATGGAAGCGATCGAGTTCCTCGGCGAGGTGCATGTCGTTTCGATCGGCGCACCGATCGAGTTGATGGAAGAACTCGGACGAAGGATCGAATCCAGAGAGGCATAAAAGTTGCCTTATTTGGGACGCACAGTCGCCATCCCACCATCGACACCGATGACCTGCCCCGTGATCCATGAACTCTCGGGTTCCATGAGCATCCTGATCACGCGCGCGATCTCCTCTGGCTGCCCGATGCGCTTGAGTGGGTGCATGGACTCGCTCGCTTTGCGTGCGGGATCGCTCGACAGGATCCCGGATGCGAGTGGGGTCTCGACGAGACCGGGCGCAACCGCGTTGAATCGGATACCGTTGCTGGCATAACTGGCGGCTGCGGAACGCACGAGCCCCTCCACCCCTGCTTTCGCCGCGCTGATTGCTTCATGATTGCTCAACCCGATCTGGGCGGCACAACTCGACATCAGAACAACACTCCCGCCATTTTTTCGCATGTGCTTGCCCGCTGCACGGACACAGGCGAAGGCCGTCGTGAGGTTCTGGGACACGGTCCGATCGAAATCCTCACGGCTCGTAGACGAGGACGGCTTGAGCAAGATTGAGCCAGCGAGATTGACCAGAGCGGTCGCGTCCTGATGCTGGGCCAGCAGGTCATCGAAGCTGTCAAAGTCACTCGCATCGAGCGTGTGGGATGAATCGACGCCCCCCCCAAGTGTCCGGCGCTGTGCCTCGATGTTCTCAGTGTTTCGACCGGCTAGAACAAGTGTCCATCCCGAATCGCTGAGCATTTCGCAGAGCCGGGTCCCGATTCCACCCGCTGAGCCCACAACGACGGCTTTCCTTTGTTGAAGCATCGATCCTCCTTTGTGCTGATCCATGACTTCGATGCCAACGGACGATTCGATCCAGACCCTGAGGTGAATTCGTCCCTACAATTGCCCATGTCACTCCCCGGCCACTCAGGCATGCTGATCGAAATGCACCTTGCACGGATTCTCATCCGTGAATCAACGAGTGCCCAGCTCATCGAGCTCCGTGAATCCCACCCGATCGATGATGAACCCCGCTCGTTTCCCATCGTCATCGGAACCTCCGAAGCGATCGCGATCGACCGGCGATTGTCTGGCTTTGAAGTCGGACGCCCGATGACACACGACCTGCTCGCCCACACCATCGAGCAGCTCGGAGCGACTTTGGAATCGATCGCGATCACGGATATCGTCGAAGGTACCTTCTTCGCGGTGCTTGTCCTCAGTGATCGTGATGGGCAACGGATCGAGATCGATGCACGCCCGAGCGATGCAATCGCGCTCGGCATCACGGGAGATGTCCCAATCTATGTGAGCGACGCAGTGATCGAGAATGCGATCATGCCCCCTCTAGACGACTTTGAGTAATCCCATGAGCAACGATATGTTCGAACCCGGCTCGTTCACCACGGGGGTTGCATCGCCCGTCTATCTCACACACAAGATTCAAGGGATCGAAGGAACGCTCAAGCAGCGTCCCGATGATTTCCTCGTCGAGGAAATCCCCCTCTACGCCCCAGCGGGTGAAGGCGAGCACATCTACCTGTTTGTTGAGAAACGCGGGCTGTCGACGCTTCAGCTCCGTGACACACTCGCGAGGCACTTCGGTGTGAGCCGTAAGGCCGTTGGGCACGCGGGCCTCAAAGACAAACACGCGGTCACACGCCAGGTGATCTCGATCCACGCGCCAGGTAGGAACCCGGAGGATTTCCCGAGCTTTCAGCATGATCGCGCACGCGTGCTCTGGGTTGATCTGCACACAAACAAGCTCCAGCGGGGGCATCTCGCGGGGAACAGGTTCTCCATCAAGGTTCGCGATGTCGACCCCCTGAGCGTCCGGAACGCCAAGGCATCGCTCGATATGCTCGCCCGCGTCGGTGTGCCCAACCGGTTTGGGGTGCAGCGGTTCGGAAACCAGATGAACAATCATCTGGTCGGACGGGCGCTCATCCTCGCCGATTATCAATCAGCATTGGATCTCCTCCTCTCGCCTCACCCGCTTGCTCCAGAGGGCAGCCGCGATGCACGAGAGGCATACTCAATCGGGAAGTTCGCTGACGCAGCGGAAATGATGCCCAAGGTGTTCAAAGCCGAGTATCACACCCTGCGTGCACTCGCGCGAGGCGATGCCCCACCAAAGGCAATCCGGGCGATTGATCCGACGGCCGCGGGTTTCTTCATCTCCTCGTTCCAATCCGCGATCTTCAATCAGGTCCTCAATCATCGGGTGGAATCGGGAACCCTCGACACCCTCGAGCCCGGGGATCTCGCATTCCGGTTCAAGAATCGGACGAGCTTTCGCATCACCCCCGAGGATCTCGATTCCGACGCCGAGGCCCTCCGTGAGCGGATGGATCGCTTCGAGATCGCCCCCTCAGGCCCCATGTGGGGCACAACGATGCCACGCCCGGATGGAGAAGTTGGTGCCCGAGAGCTCGAAGCCCTTGCCCGAGCGGGTATCTCGCCGAAAGATATGGAGTTATGCGAGCAACGCGACGCGTACCCCATGATCGGGGGTGATCGTCGCCCGCTGCGGATTCCCGTCATCGATCCGGAAGTCGAAGGCGGAATCGATGAGCACGGGGCGTACATCCGCTGTGCCTTCGAACTCCCACGCGGGTCGTTCGCGACAACGGTGATGGACGAGGTGATGAAGACCTCGGCGATGCAGGACATGGAGAACGCGCATGGATCATGACATACGACTCGTCTGCTTTGATTGGGGCGGGGTGATCCTCAAAATCTGTCGGTCGTGGGAAGAAGGATGCGCCGCCGCGGGGATCAACGCCCCCAGCAAATCGATCGCATCCAAATGCCTTGCAAAGCAGGAAGCGTTATCCAAACGATTCCAGACCGGGCAGATGAGTGACAAGGCCTTCTTCCGCGCGATCGCAAAGGAGTCAGATGACTTCCACACGATCGACGATGTCGCCGCGGTTCATCACGCGTGGCTGCTCGAAGAGTACCCAGGGGTTGATGAAATCATCGAAGAGCTCAACAACTTCGCGGATCTCTCCACAGCACTGTTCTCCAATACAAACGCATCGCACTGGGCACGGATGGAAGAAGACTTCCCCGTCGCGTCCTTGATCGAGCACAAGCACGCGAGTCACCTGTTCGGGCTCGCGAAACCCGATGAGAAGGCATTCGCGGCCTTTGAGCGTCGAGTCGGTGCCGCTGGAAACCAGATCCTGTTCCTCGACGATACAAGCGAGAACATCCAAGGCGCAAAGGACTTCGGTTGGTGTGCGGAACAGGTCGATCACTCCGAAGACACCGCAGCGCAGATCGCGAAGATCCTGGAACGCTACGACATTTTTTGATCCAGCTTAGTTAAGCCCGAGAATGCGTGGCTGATGCATCAATACACGATCCTGGATCGGGCCGTGCTCACCCGGGTCGATCTCAACAATCAGTGTGTCTGTCCCGCTTGGCAGCTGGACATTGATCCCTGCATCGGGGGAATCCGCGTTCAGGCGTTGCTCGAAAAGCTGACGCTCTCGCCCGTTTCGATCCGCGATGATCCGGACGACACAATCCGTCCAAATCTCGATGGGTGCTTCGAGCGAGCACGCGAACCGCGATGCCCCCTCGGGCATCGGATACCGTACCCGTGCGGGCGAATGGAAATCGACTGATCGCAACGCCTCATGCGAGGCGTCCTGATTGATCACAACCGGGGCCGGCACCCACACGCGATCTCCCATCGGTTCGATCGACTCGGGTTCGATCTCACTCAATGCAAACACACGCCGCGAAGGATCATCCACCCAAAGGGCTTCCAAAGTGCCCGGGTCGAATCGCCAATCTGTCGTACCGGTATCGTTGAGCCCGAGTGAGGTCGGATCGACGCTGATCCCGATCGGAGTTTGAGGGGCGTAGTCAAACCCAAGGACGCGGAGGATCTCACGATCCGAGAATCGTAAATAAGTACCACCAACCGGCTCCGGATCGTTTGCGATGAACATCTGCTCCACACGCTCAAGATCGAGCTCAACGAGGGCATCATCGACAGAAACCAGAATCTTCGGCCCGATCGACTCAATGAAGCCTGATACACGGTCCGCGTTCCGCATGATCACGAGATCGTCGATGAGTTCCTCATCGAGGGTGATCGCGGAGCTCGTCTGATCGCGGATCTGAAGGAGTTGCTCGAGTGGAATGTTCGCATCACCGTGGATGCTCGTGCCCGCGATGAGCGAGATCGCGAGCTGCTCCGGCATGCTGGATTCTTGAATACTCCCGCGGATTGTCTGCCCATCTACGAGCGAGATCAGACGCACTGGGCTCGGCTCGGGCAGGGGCGCTCCGACCAGCTCATCGCCATCGATGCTGCTGATTGATTCAGACTTCACAATAAACAGCACCTGGTCCATCGGGACAACCGATCGGATTCCGTACGCGTTGATCAGGGTCAGCTCCCGCTCGTTTGCGTTTTCGATGAGCGTATCGCGGAGCTGCAGATCACGCGTACAGATAGTCCATCCGCCCTTGATCGATTGCGCATGCGAAACCGAGCCCGCGAGAGCAATGATCGAGATCGGGATGATGGTTCTCAGTGAGTTCATTTCTGGAAAATCGGAAGGTATCGCTTGGGCATCTGCAAAACAATCAACGCCATCGCCGTGCCATAAGGAGGCCCAACGGATCGGTCATCCCATGAGCCATCATCGTTCTGTGCCGCGATCAGTTCAGCACGCACCGCCGGCCACCATATCTCCCACGACTCCCCGCCGGCCAGATACATCGCCTGGACAGCGTAGTACTGACCGTAAAAATAGTGCGATCGCGATGGGCTCGTGCTGCCGGGCAATGCGTTCTTATTCAGATACTCGAGCCCATTATCGATCGCGTCGTCCTCATAAATCCCGGCGTAGAACAGCGAAGCCACACCCGCAGCGGTCCTGGGCCAAGCGCTGTTGCCCGAACCCAGCTGATACTTGAAGCCGCCGTCGGGATTCTGGCAAAGGCGAACATACTCAACCGCACGGTCGATGACCTGCGCGTTGACCTCAATACCAGCATTCCGAGCACTCCGAAGGGCCATGATCTGGCAAATCGTGACGGACACATCCGCGTCGTACGGGACCGGGTTGTAACGCCATCCGCCCTCCTCGTTTTGTGTCTGCTCGATCAGACGAACCGCTTTCACGAGCGCCTCGTGAACCCGATCAGCGCGGCTGTTGTCGCCGCCGGGTGTCATCCCGTAGACCTCGCCGAGAAACAGGGTCGCGAAGCCGTGCCCGTACATAGGACCATTGTTCGCCTCTGATGTAATGAGCCCCGACTCCTTGGAGGTGCTCAAGATGAAATCCACGCCGCGGTCGACGACATCGCCGAGCTCACCGCGTCCGGGCATGTGCCCGTCACTCATCAACGCGAGACACGCGAGCGATGTGATCGCGACATTTTTTCCGTAGCGCCCTGATTCCCACGCGCCGTCGGGCTGTTGTGTCTGCGCGAGGTACGCAATCCCCGCGCTGACCGCCTCATCGAGCGCCGGGGTAATTTCCTGTGTCAACGGATTATTCTGCGCTCCACCACCTGATTCACTCGGCTGGGCAGCGAGCGTGCAGGCGAACAACGCAATCGGGAGTGACACCGAACGGATCATGGGTTCTCATCCTCCGCGAGCGCGCGGTAGTACTCTTCCGTGAGTGTTCGATACAACTCGGAGTACTTATCGGAGAACCCCTGGGAGAGCGCATCGCGCACGCGCTGCGGGAGTGCCCCCCAGCTCACACCGTCGGGTGCGAGGGCATCACCGGGGCTTGCGTCGGAAGACCCACCCGGCATGGACTCCTGCCCGGATTCGTTTCCGGGAGCACCCTGCTGCTGAGTGTTGCCCTGTTGCTGCTGCTGGTTGGGTTGCTGTTGATTATTGGAGGACGAGGATTGCGCACTGGACGAACCACCCCCACCGCCCTGTTGATTGTTCTGCGCAGACTCGATCACCTGATCGAGCTTTCGAAGGATGTCCTCCTGCAGACGCTGGGTCGCGATGGAAACATCATTGCCCTCATCGATCCGCTGCGCGACCCGATCCATCAGGCTGATCGCCTGCCCGAGTGCCTCGCCCGCCTCCGCCGGAGACAGGACCTCATCGAGCGCGTCGTCGTTTGGATCGATCGCGGAGGATTGCTCCTCAAGCCCGAGCAGTTCGTCGAGCGTAGGCAACGGATCAGCACCCACGGGCTCGCTTTCGGGTTGCGAGAACGCCCCCCCGGCAAACACAGCGAGCACAAACGCGATCGGGATGGCTTGGAAACGCACACTCATGGGCTATCAGTCTCTACCGGTTCGATCGGCTCAGAGTTCCCGGAATCTCCATCGGGAAGCGGGGTTTCCGGTTCTGAGGGCGCCGGATTCATCGATTCGATCAACGCAGCACCCTGCTCGTACAGCTGTTTCTGAAGTTTCCCAACCGATTCGATCTGTGCAGGGTCGGCATCCGCCGACTCGGCGAGGGACCGGGTCTGGTCCATCACCAGCTGCTGCATCGAGCGGAGAAGCTTGAGTTGCGCGACAGGTGGTATCAATGGCTCATCGCCACCACTCTGAGACCCACCATTACCCTGCTGCCCCTGCGACTGCCCATCCTCGAAGTCCTCCTGCTGTTGCTGTTGCTCATCCAGAACATCAATCAGCGAGGCAAGCACAGTCATGGCGCTGCGTTGACTCGCACGCGTCAGGTCCTCGATACGGCGATCGTCGAGCCCGACCGCACTTCGAGTCATGAGCTGGTCCAGCTGGTCGTGTGCCAATGTAAACACCGGAGCATCGTTCAAACCATCGTGTTCATCGAGCATGGACCGTAGTTCATCCGCGAGTTCCCGCTGCTCTTCCCCCAATGCTCGTGCCTGTGATCTCGCCCGTCGAGACAGGTTCTCATCCCCCAAAGCGAGAGTCTCATCATGGATCCGGGTCTGGATATCCATGATCTGTGCGTACTGCTCACGCAGTTCCTCACGAGCCCGCTCCATCTGGCGTTGCGCCGCCTCTTCATCCAGCTTCTGCGCTTCTTCCAACGCGTTCCGCAGATGAGCGAGAGCGCTGTTCTGACCGGCCTGGGCCTGATCGGGCGCAATGGGATCGCTTCGAAGTGCATTGACAGCACCGCTCTGGGCGTTGCCTGCTCGGGTGATGTGATCCGCAATCGATCGAGTCTCAGGGAACGCACCAAGCGCCTCATCGCGAACACTCAGGGTATTGCGGACCAACGCGATCAGCCGCTGATCCATCCCCTCGTAGTTATTCTCCGCCACCATGACATCGAGTCGTATGATCTCTTGCTCCTGCGCATCGATAAGCCGCTTGAGCGAATCCATGATCGATGCGAGCTCGCGCCGCAACGCGTTGTCCCGGTTCTGGATGGTGTTCTCAAGCTCTTCAAGAAGTTCCTCAAGCTCTTCGAGCACTTCTTCCTGTGTCTGCGTTGCGCTGCTTGTCTGGTTCTGCTCGATCTGCTCGCCCGCCTCGCGAAGCTTCTGCTCAATCTGCGCCGCCCGCGCCTGCTCGGCGGCCCGTCGCAGCGCCTCCGCCTGCGTTGGATCGTTCTCCTGCAGCTCTTGCGCACGCTGATCGAGCTGGTTGATGGCGTCTCGGGCGTCCTCCGCATTCTCAGTCTGCCGTTCAAGGATCTGCTCAAGAGCGCTGCGATCCTCAGAACTCATCTCATCCAACGACTGGCCGGCCGTGCGTTGGGCGAGCTCCTGTGTCTGCTCGCGAATGGCCTCCAGTTCAGCCCGGAGTTGCTGGACATCGCGGAGCGCGAGCCACGCGTCCTGCCCCTGATCGAGCATGGATAAAAGCTCGCCCAACCGATTGCGCACCTGGCGTTGGCTCTCCTCACCGGATTCTGTCTCACCGCGTCGGATCTGATCGTCGGCAAGCTCACTCTGCTTTGCGGCCTCATCGATCACACTCGAAGCATCCTCAATCGTCTGGCGCAGAGTCTCGTCCTCGATCGCGTTGCGTTGGATCGTTCGCTTGAGTTGATCAAGCGCATTCTGATTTGCACGGAGACGCTCGCTCAGGGATCGTTGTTCATCCGCGGCTCGGGGGCTCGCGTCTCGAAGCAGGTCTTGGACCTGGCCCTGACGCTCATCGAGAGAACGAAGATTCTCGCGGAGAGGATCGAGCGATCGGCGTACCTGCTCGACCAGCTCTTCCTGACTCACGATGCGTAAGACCCGCTCGCCCGACCGTGCGTAACCGAGCTCGGGTTGGTCAGCATCGGCGCGAAGGTCCCATCCTTCCGCCCAGACATGGATCTCGTCTCCCGGGCTGAGATTGAGCGGCGTCAACTCAAACAGCTTCGATGGCGATGCTTGCAGTGGCATATCCAGCTCAACCGTTTCCACGGCAACGGGATCGCCGACGGGCTCTGCGGGCGCTCCGCTCGAACCAACGGGGGCTGAGTACCGCTGCACACGCAGCGCGGCGCGAGCAAGCCCAAGGTCGTCGCTGATTTCCGCCGCGATCGTGATACGCGCATTGACTGTCAGATTCTCATCGCGAGTGGGTTCGATCAGTCGCACGCTCGGCGAAAGGTCCTCAATCACATCCAACGCGAAGGTGATCCGATCTCGCACCTGCACACCAGATCGATCCGCAACGACCGGCTCGAACAACAGCGGCTCATCCGCCGTGAAAACAAGCTCCATACTCCGATCGTCGGGTCGTGAAAATGACTCAACCAATCCATCCGCGAGAACACGCTCGATCCACACCGGGCGCGTGGAGTCCGCAGCGATGGGCTTCGAGAACACCCATTGAATCCGGACGCGTGAGCCTTGAAGGACTGGTGCCACACGGGTCTCTGCCCCCTCCGGCGAGAAGAGCCCCGATTCCACGACACCCGTCCCCGCAATCGCAGCCGCGTATTGAGGAAGCTCGATCTCGATCTCAGTCTTCAGAAGCTTGGGAGGACGCACGAGCACAACTCGACGCGTCTCCGTGCGATCGTCACGGGTGTTGATCCGATATTCGAGCGTGAACCGCTGATCATCTGGACGACGCGAGGCGCGATCGCGTGGATCGATCAGTTGTTCATAGATGGGGATGCTCTTCTCCGCATCTCGTCTGCGCTGGGGCATCAGGAGTGTCCGCGACCAGTCCCCGATCGGATCACCGTCCTCATCAAGCACGCGCCAGTTCACGAGTGCACGCGTGGGATTCTCAAGATCACTCGCGGCCGTTCCGACAAGAGCACGCAGCGGGAGCGGAACATCCACCGCCCGAGTATCACGCGAGGTCACATCCCAGATGGCATACCGCACGGGCCATCGCACATCGGACCAAGGCGTCAGGATTCGCCCAACACCGGCCTGAAACAAGGGGGGATTGAGCATCGCGATGCTCACAACAACAAGAGCGATCACGCCCAGGGCCGATCCGGCTCTCGCGAGTACCCCCACACGAAGGACAGGTGGCATGCGAACCTGCCCAAGGCGGCGGGTCGCGGTGCGGATGGCAGCATCCCGAAGGCTGTTCTGGGTTTCATCGTCCGCTTGCGGATCGTTTTTGCTCAGATCAATCACACTCGCGAGCAATCCGCGCATCGCAGGATTGTGACGCTCGATGATCAACGCCGTCTCTGTCTCACCCAGCCGAGCACACCACGCGGGCCGGACTCGTGTCCAGAACAGATACATCACGAACAGGAAGAGACCAATCAGCACAACGAGGCGAACATCGCTGGGCAATCGGAGCAAATAGTCCGCGCCCGCCAGCACCAGCACAGACAAGCTCACGATCGCAATCGTCACGATGAGCGCCCGAAGCACCATGAGCAAACGCACACGCGACGCGATCGACCGCATCCTTCGTCGAAGCGTGGGTACGGTGCTCAGGTTTGTGGGCGCGTTGCTCATAGCGAGGCTGAACTTCCTTTATGCAAGACGCAGTGCACGGCGTCCGATCCATTCAAAAGTGAGGAGCGAGATCAACACAATCAGCACGATCGGACGATCCCACAAGGATGCCCGCCGCGGAGGCGTCACAAGGGTTCGTGCGCGATTCGGTAGCTGATCTGGGATCGCCGCAAATGAGTCCGGCTCTGCCACCCAACCGTCAGTCTCCGTCGCGAGATGAACGAGTGTTGTGTGATCCGCGTCCAGCGTGCGTCGTTCGTCGGCATGATCGAAAACGCGCGTGCGCTGACTGATCGCGACCATATCCGTATCGAGCCCAAGCGGCCGGATCTCAAAGTTACCAGGACGCCCGGGAACCCACACCCCCGTACGCGTATCTCCCACGCCGGCGAGTTCGATCTCGACTGGCTCACCACGATCGGCGAGCGAACCAATCCGGACACGGACCCGTTCAGGCAGTGCTTCGATGCGTTGTTGATCGAACACGCGGAGCGTAATCTGGGTTGCCTGTGCCACGCCGGGTTCCGATGGCGTGACGACCAGCTGTGCCGGGGCGGCGCGCCGGGCAACCGTGCCCCGACCGAGCGCTCGGACGATCGGGAGCCAGAAACGCTCTGGAAGATCCTCACCACGCCCATATCGCCATCGCCAGATCTCATCAGTCGCGACATACGCGCTGACACCGGCTCCATATCGCATCATGGTCATGATCGGGGCTTGCTCACCCGAATCAACAGCACGCGCGTGCGCGAGGACACTCACTCCAGGCTTGAAACTCGAAGGATCGAGCGCCTGCGCCCACTGGAGCTTGGACCAACCGGTATCAGGGCTGCTGAGGCGTTCAAGCCATCCGTCGCCATCATCACTCAGTCGGAGCACGCCCAAACGAGTCGCCTCAGGTGTAGCGCGCATGGTGACCGGTTCACCCCACGCATGAGAAACAGACTGGGATCCTCCCGCGTCCGAACGCATGGGGAGCAGCGAGGAGAGCGGCGTGCCGAGGTACGCGTCAGGGACGGCGCTGGGGCCCGCGATCCAAAGCAGCCCGGCGCCACGAGTCAGGATGTGCTCGCGCAGAGTTTCGAGCTGCTGCGATGAAAAGAGCTCAGCACGAACATCCCCGAGGATAATGACATCAAACGGTTCCCATTCCTCAAGCGTCCCGGGCAAACTCGCGATCAGCTCATCGCCCTCCTGAATGTACCGACGCGTCGCGGAGAGCAACATCGACGAGCTCACGATCGATGGCTCGCGAAGAAGCATGAACTTGAGGTACCTGTGTTCCCAACGCGGATACCCATCAATGTACAGAACCCGCAGCGGCCGCTCGACGACCCGCATCGAGATCGATTGCGCATCGTTACCCGCGTTCAGGTCCAAGACAGCCCCATCCGACACGATACGAAGATCAAGGCGGCGCTCGCCGTCCCCTACGGGCGTGTGCATCAGGGTGATCGGGGCTGCTTCGTCCGTGCCAAGACCGAGCTGATCAGGCGTCACCGGAACGCGATCAAGAACCTCGTTCCGCTCGTGATCGACGAGCTCTACAAAGATCGGATCGCGTGTCAGGTCCTCCTCCCGCATCCCCCGCCCGCTCAGGTGCACACGGATAGGCGCAAGGTCTTTGGCGAACACGGCATCCGGGTGCTCGACGCGCTCGATCGCAAGATCGCGGATCGGATCAGCATCCCCCAGAGGTACCGAGATGATCGGGATCTGCCTATCGGCGAGAGATTCAATCAACTCCGGGTCAATCGGTCGAGTCGAACGCCCATCCGAAACGAGAACGATCGCGGAGATCGGACGCGCCGCAACCCGACGCAGCGCGTCGCGGATCGCAGCATCAATGTCTGTACCCTGCCCGCTTGGGGATTCGAGCGTTTCCGGATCCAGCCGTGGATCCTCACTCAGTGTTCGGCGTTGATCATCAAAACCGATCCAGAGCACGCGCTTGTCTTCCCCAAGCCTCCCCCACTCATCCGAGGCGCTCGCAAGCATGGAGCGGAGCTGCTCCTCTCGCGTGACGGACGCACCAGGCGCATCGGGGATCTCCAACGACCCGGATCGATCCAGAAGAACAAGCACCCAATCAGGTTCGGTTTCAATGATCGTTTGCTCGATCCGGGGACCGAGCGCAAGCAGCAGGAGAATGCCAAGCACCACCGCGCGAGAGAACGCGAGCATCGCACGGACGGCCTTGCCCCCCGGGATGGCCCTGTACGACCAGACAGAGACACTCGCAAGCAGAATGATCACAAGCACAATCGCCCACGAAGGAATCGCGTGAACGAAGACGAGCTGCGCATCCGGCGTGCCAAAGCCGAGCGATTGACCATCACCCGAAGCTCCGAGCCCAAACAGGAAGTTGAGCAGATCGTTCATGCTCGCGCCCCCCGCCCCTCGGCCCCCATCGCCTGCTCGCTCGCGATGAGGCGCTGAGTAAAGAGACGAGCAAGAATGAACTCGAGCACGCCAATGAAAAGCGCGGCCCAAAGAATCCACAACGCGATCTTGTGCGCATTCGAGCCGCGTCTCGTTGCAAGCTCGGAGGACGCCGACGATTCATCAGCAGAGCCGAGCCATCGGATACCGTCCGAATCGATGAAACGGGCGAGCTGCTCATCGATCACGGTCGGATCCACCCGATCGGCGCTCGCACCCAAGGCATCTGGCTGAATAATTTGAATCGCACGAGCCTGACCCTGGGCATCGCGGAATGCAATCGCCCCGGCGCTGCGATCGGGATCAACTCGCAGCGGCTGGTCCTGCAGTTCAATACGACGGGCACTCTCGAACCAATCGGGACTGCTGATCGGCGCTCCCGCGATGACCGGCGAACGCGTTTCCCCGATACCGACGCCCTGGCGGACCAACTCCTGCATCATGGCAACGAACAGAGGACGCGCCGGCAGATTGGACCAACCCAGATCGAAAGGCACGGCGAGGAAGACAAGCACACCCGAGCCATCGCCCGAGACAACCTGAACACCCAGCGGGGAACCATCAGAAAGGGTCGCGATCGGCGTGGCATTCGAACCCAGCGCGAGAGATCGATGAATCTCAACCGCCCCCGCAAGCTCATCCCATTCGCTCGAAACACCCGAAAGCAGACTCCGCTCGGAGAGAGAAGGGTCAACCCGCACGGGGACCTCGTGCATGACAATCTGCTGAAGCGGCGCAAAGCTGTCTGCGGCGAGTTGCTGCACCCGATCAAACCAGGCGAGCGATTCGGACTGTGAATCCGGCGTGATGACCAGCATCACCCCCTGATCACGCAGGCGCGAGATCCGATCCCACGCAGCATCGTTCAACTCGGCCGGCGCAAGCACAAAGATCGCGTCCACACTCGGTGCCAAACGGGCCGCCGCACGCGACACATCAATACTCGTGATCTGGACCCCCATGTCCGAGCGGGGCGCCAGCGCGGCCCGAACCCAACGGGAGGGCTGGATGTCATTGCGGGCCGAACCTGAAGCCGCACGCGGCCGATCAACAACCGCAACACGAAGGGTGTTCCTAGTAGGAAGCGCGATCAATGCCTCATTGTCACGCGGGTTTGCATCCTCACCCGTCCGGACTTGAAGCAAAGCGCTGGTGGCTGCAGACGCCTCAAGTCCGCTCGTGTCGATCGCAATATTGACAGCCGCCTCCCTCTCACCGGCACGCCATGCCAGGACTCCCGTGCCCCGCCGGGCACCGTCCATGTCAACGATCTCGATTTGCGTGTCGCTCGCAGATACAACCTCGCCCGTGCGGACAAGCTCGACCTGCACTGACTCAGGCAGCGAGAGCCCATCACGAACGACAAGCGAACGCGTTGGTGTCGCCTTCACAATCCCAACATTGACCGCCGTCTCCTGCCCCGGATCCGGAATCAAGACCGAATCCACCGGAACACGCGTCGGATCAGACCGGACCTGCTCAAACGCATGATCGAATGCCCGCGAATCGCTCGCTATCAGGAGCGAGGTCTCGCTCGGACGATCCGGATCGGTTTCGAACTGCGCCATCAGCCCCAGCACCCCATCCAGATCGAAGGCGGCATCAGTCGATGCGGACTGCTCGACCAAGGCCCGCACGGCACCGAGGTCGTCACTCGCGGGCAGAACGACAGGGCTGGCAGGCGCCGATGCGGAAATCAGCACCACACGATCACCCATCGAGGGATCGAGATCATCGATCTGATCGATCGCGGCTTCGATGTTCCGATCAAGCATCGTCTCGTTATTCACCACTCGCGCAGATGCAATCGAGTCATCGAGAACGATAATCAGTGTCCGAGCAACGCGAGACGCCCCGCCGCCACCCAACACCAGCGCCCCGACCCCCAACGCGATGAGCAGCACCAATAGGCACCGCATCGAGAGCAGGATCAACTGCTCAAGCGTGATGATGCGACGCCGCTTGCGGTAGGCCTCCTCAAGAAAACGCATCGCACCCCATGTGATCACCCGCCGCCGGCGTTTCAGCAGGTGGATCATGATCGGGATCGAGACACACGCGGCCCCGATCGCGAACAGCATCGGATGGAGAAAGGAGAAAGGCACCGGCTAAGACCCCCTCAGGGTCGAGGCAGCATTGCGGCGTGCGACAAACTTGGCAAGCGTCGGACCCAGCCATTTGTGCGTAGAAACAACCTTGTGATCGAACCCGAACGAGCGAGCGTGATGCGAAACAAGGTCGATGTGTGTATTGATCGACTCGAGATACGCCTTGCGTAACGCACGAGGATCGATCCGTATGGTCGGTTCAGACTCGAGCCCCTCAAACGCCGCCGGGTCGTCGAACTCAAAGCTCAGCTCCGCCTTGTCCAAAACCTGCAACGCGATCAGATCGTGACCGCGGTGCTTCACCTTCGCGAACGCCGACCGGATCTGATCCGGGTCCTCGAAGAAATCAGACACAACAACGATGAGACACTTGTTGGAGATCTTCGCAAGGGTCTGATCCATCACACGAACGATGTTCGTCTCCCGATCGATCGGGTGCGTCGCCAGCGCATCGACGATCTGCTTCCAGCTCGACTTGCGTGCAGAACGCTCGACCATCGCGAGAAGCTCATCCGCATACACCGCAAGCCCGACCCGGTCGCCCTGATTGATTGTGATATACGCCATCGCGGCGGCTGTCGCGGTCGCGTGGTCAAACTTCGACCAGTTCGGACGCCCATCGGGCGCCACATCCTGGGCCGACCCCGACGCATCCGAAAACAATCGCGACCCAAACCGCATCGAGCCCGACGAGTCCACGAGCAGCACCAGGTCGAGGGTCGTCTCCTGCTGATACTGCTTGACCTGCAGCTTGTCCGTTCGCGCGTAGACCTTCCAGTCCAGATGACGGATGTCATCACCCGCAACATACGGGCGATGCTGGGCAAACTCGATCGACACCCCGGTATACGGCGACCGATGCTGCCCCGCCATCACCCCCTCCACAATCATCTTCGCACGCAGCTCCATCGTGGACAGACGCGAAAGAGTCTGGGGATGGAGATAGAGGTGCGGATCGAACCGCTCGGACGCCGCGACAGCGGGCATCTGGTTCGACTCGGCGGGTTGGGGCGTGTGCTCGTCCATGAACGCTTATATGGTACCGGAAAGGGCGGTTCCGGCTGCCTGTTTGTGCCCGAATCAGGGGTCAGAACCGTAAGTTTCACACGCTTCACAACGATCGAGCAACACGGATGATTCCTCCCATCTTGGATTCCGTGTTTTTCCACCCGATACGACGGCGGCACCGGGAGATCCCGGTGCCGCCTGAAGTGTGGTTCGGTTGTCCTCCACCTGATCAGTTGTTCAGTTCGTAGCTCATACCCATGCTCAGCGTCATGAGGATGTCCCCGAGCCCCTCGCCCGGCGAGCCCTCAAACCGAAAGCTCATATTGCCCGAGTACTCGGTCACCGTCCCGTAGTGGGTGTTGAAAATATAGAAACCCTTGATCGTCTGCTCGGTCACCTTCATGAAGGGTGGGAACTCTTCGGGCAAGGTCATGTCGAGCTGGCCTTCAAACTTGACATGGACATAGTGCCCGTCCTTCCAATCGAGCAGCGACACAACTTCCATGTTCTGGGTCGCGGTCATCTTCATCTCGTCGTCATTCACCTTGAAGACTTTGACCCAGGTGTCGCCCTTGCCGACGGGCGACTCGGGGAGCACATCGATGAACGGCTCGACCTCACGGATCAGCGCCATCTCCGAGAAGCTTTCCTCGATCTCGGCGCGGAGTCCCGCGGCGGCAACCGCATTGATCTTGGCCTGTATCTCATCGAGATTCTCAACTCCCACCACATCACCGCTGGGCGTCAGTACATACTGGGTCTCCCAAGGCTGTGTCACAACCAGTGATTGCACGCGCGGGTCGCTGCGTTTGCCCGCATCCTCATCGTTCTCTGAATCGAAAGTGAACTGCCCGCTGGGCGAGTTCTCCGTCATGGTGAACGAAGATACACGCTGGCGAATGATCAGGGAGCCATCATCCTTAGTACCGACATGTTCGCGTGTGATCTGCGAGACGGTTTCATCACTCATCGACACGACATGCCCCGGCATGATCTGGGTCATCGTGCTTTCGCTTGTCAGAGTGTATGGGAGGGTCTCCCCTGTTCTGAATGTGTACGCGAGCTCAACCTTCTCAGGCTCGAGCACCCCTGAAAACGACGATGTGAGCGCAAGGCAAAGGGTCCCTGCTGCAAGGATGATTGACATCAGTTTCTCCTCAATCTGATACAAAAAACGATTCCATATGCATGCACGCGGCATGCACCAATTCACTGAGTCTAGCCGCTCACAATCCCAAACGGCTCGACTAGAAGTTTCACGATTTCAGGCACCCGGGGGTGACCCAGAGCGACCGAATCTCCTATATCATCTCCACCATGGCCACAATCAACGATCGAGTACCCGTGTCAAATGTAAAACGAATCGCCGTCCTCACCGGCGGCGGCGACTGCCCGGGGCTCAACGCCGTCATCCGCGCGGTCGTCAAGGACGCCATCAACTGCGGCGTCGAGGTCTACGGCATCGAGGACGGCTTCCTCGGGCTCATCGAGGACCGCATCCGCCGCCTCGAGCTCGACGACGTCTCCAACATCCTCACCATGGGCGGCACCATCCTCGGGTCCAACAACAAGTCCGACCCGCAGCGCTACCCCATGGGCGAGGACGAGAACGGCAAGACCATCTTCAAGGACCTCACCGACGTCTGCGTCACCCACCTCAAGATCCGCAAAATCGAGGCCCTCGTCGTCATCGGCGGCGACGGCACCATGTCCGTCGCCGAGCCCTTCTCCAAGCAGGGAATCAACTGCATCGGCGTCCCCAAGACCATCGACAACGACCTCCACGGCACCGACATCACCTTCGGCTTCCAGTCCGCCGTCCACGTCGCCACCGAGGCCCTCGACCGCGTCCACTCCACCGCCGCCTCACACCACCGCGTGATGGCCGTCGAGTGCATGGGGCGCAACGCCGGCTGGATCACCCTCCACGCCGGCATCGCCTCGGGCGCGGACGTCATCCTCATCCCCGAGATCGAGTTCGACCTCGACATCATCTGCGACCAGTGCATCAAGCGCTCCCAGCGAGGCAAGCGCTTCACCATCATCGCCGTCTCCGAGGGCGCCAAGCCCAAGGGCGGCGAGCAGATCGTCGACCGCGTCGTCGATAACTCGCCCGAGGCCATCCGCCTGGGCGGCATCGCCAAGTGGCTCACCGACGAGATCGAAAAACGCACCGAGATCGAGTCACGCTACGTCGTCCTCGGCCACACCCAGCGCGGCGGCACCCCCGTCGCCGGCGATCGCGTCCTCGCCACCCAGTTCGGACACCACGCCATGCAGCTGCTCAAAATGGGCAAGGAAAACCGACTCGTCGTCATGCAGGGCGGCGTGCTGGGCGACGTCGACATCCAGTCCGCCGCCAACAAGCAGCGCCTGGTCCCCAAGGACCACCCGCTGATCGCCGCGGGGCGCAGCGTGTACACCTGCTTTGGGGATTGACACGCGGGCAATCGGACTCCCAATAATCAGATATGCGACTACCATGGTGGCCAATCTATGTTGAAGCTGAGATGACCGAATCCGGCGCGCGCTATAGCACACCAGATGGTGTGATACATTTTGCACAGGTCGACCAGTTGCTCCCTCAGACTCAATGGAAAGCATCGCGCGTGTTCTGGGTTCTCAACAAACGGCTTCGGAAGCTCAGGTATCGACGCTGCCTGATCAATCTACGCCTGGATACGGATGCTGCTAATCTGATCAGCCAGATCGAAGTAAAAAAACCAGTTGAATTTGATATTGATCCGGATGTGATTGCTCGACAGAACAAAAAATGTGTCTGGATCATGTTCTCTGGTTTGTGTATTTTGCCCGCTTGCATGCTCTTGTTGTTCTTTTTACTGCCTTCTACATCATCTCCAACGAGTCCAGAGGGCAAAAAAATCCAGGTCGGCTTCCTTATTCTCAATGCGATTATGCTACTCATCATCTTTGGCGCAGCCATACTGAGCATGAGACAACTCAGATTCATTTCACATGCCAAGAGGCTAACAGGCGTGACCCATGATGGCATAAGTTACTGTGATCCAGATGGCTCAGGTGGTTTCATCTCAGACTCAGACTTGCAACCACCGAGTGCGAGTTGGGGAATTGTGTCTGCAAGCTCACTCCAGGGGCATGTGGTACTGCTGCCTCACATGAACACGATCCATCGACAGATCATCAAGTGCCGAACCTCACCCGCACCACAACCGTCGTGGAAGGTAACGCTCTGGATCGCGATTCCACTGATTTTATCAGGACCGCTCTTTTACATGTGGAACAGGTATCTGATACCTGATGAACCAATTACAAAGGAACCATTACATTATCTGTCATTAATGGGCCTGGGGCTATTCTTCATTTTCAACACTCTCGCAATTCGATGGTGGCGCAAACGAGAAAAGAAATGCAACACCTCGCTTTCCCAATGAACTCATTGGAGGTCTATCCACATGAAATCAACCGGAACTTCATACCTGCTCTGGTGCTGCTGCTTTATCGGCTTCTGCGGCATTCATCGCTTCTACAACGGAAAGTGGATCACCGGGCTCATCTGGCTCTTCACCGGCGGCCTGCTGCTCATCGGCCAGATCGTCGACCTGTTCCTCATCCCCGGCATGACCGAACGCGCCGAGTACCGCGACCAGATGCGTCACGCACGCGTCAACGACCGCGTCGCACGCGACCTCGGGCATTGATGAATCATCGCTTCAGGGGCATCCGCTGCCGTACGCACTCAGGAACGCGCTCACATCGAAGAAATCGAATGCACCATCGCCCGTCAAGTCCGCGATCGGGTCCATCGAGTTGAACGCCGTCAGAAACGCGCTCACATCGAAGAAGTCCAGCATGCCGTCCCCGTTGAGATCCGCGGGGCACGCGGCGTCCGTAAAGATCTGGAATGAGGCATCGACCGATGCGTTGATCTGCTCTTGGTCGCGTTGCCCGCTTCCACTCGATGAAATCAGAACCCGCAGCCGGTAGCTCCCCGATGGAGCCTCGAGCGGGATCGACCGCGTAAACGGTACGGTCCCGGTATTTGCGGCATCGGTGATGCTCTCGCTATAGAAAAACCCAAAGAAGCCGCCGCCGATGGTGCTCTCGCTGCTCATGCTCAGCAGGATGAACGACTCGAATACCGTGCTGCTGTTCGTGAGCACGCCATCGATCTCGAGCGTTCCATCGCCGTCGATGAAGAACTGATACTCGAACTCGCTCGAGAGCGTGTGTCCGAATGATCCCATCGCACCAGGCAACCCCGAATCCGATCCCATGAACGATGAGCTCGCGAAGAACGAACCGCTCGACGCGTCTGTGAAAGATGCGCTCCCGCTGACAGAGCCATCGAATACGCCGTTCGCGTTGCTGAAACCCGCGACCGCATCGGCAGTCAGTGGGCCGAGCATCGCGCCCTGATCGTCGATGACCTCATCGACATCTGACCCATTGTCACCAGTGAGCGAAATACTGGCCTCGCTGGTGATACTCGAATAACTCGGAGTAACCTGAGCGACAAGCGTGTGACATGCGGACGCAACAAACGCCCCGGCAACCAAATAGTTCTTCATGGTACATTCCCTCTCTTCGTGAAACCGAAGCGCAAATATACCAGAAGTCCCCCCCAGAGTAAACCCCTTAGAACGGCGGCAACTCTTCGTCATCAAAGCTGACATCGTTCCCAGACCCGTCCCGGAAGTCGGCCTCGGGCCCTGATTTCTTCCCCGGCGCAAAGGTGTGCTTGGGCACAGGCGGCGGGTCACCAAAGTCGGGGCCACCCTGCGCGGGCGCGGGGTCGAAGTCCGGGCCATCGAACCCGTACGACCCGCCCTCCATCTCCTTCGCAAACCCATACGAGCCGCCCGTATGCATCCCATCGTGCGTCTTGAACCGCACCGTCCCCGCATCCCAGGTCAGCTTCACAGTCCCGGTCGGGCCGTTACGCTGCTTGGCGATGATGAGCTCCGTCAGGTTGAGCTTCTCACGATTATCCTCATCAAACTCCGGGCTCGTCGGATCCCAAGCGGGCTCGCCGCGGTGGTAGTACGACTCGCGGTGCAGCAGCATCACCACATCCGCATCCTGCTCGATCGAGCCCGATTCACGCAGATCGGACATCTTCGGGCGATTGCCCTCACGCTGCTCCGCACCACGATTGAGCTGCGCGAGACAGATCACAGGGACCTTGAGCTCACGCGCAAGCGCCTTCACGGATCGGGAGATCTCACCAACCTCCGCCTGTCGCGATTCTCGCGCACTGCTCGGCGAAGAAAGCAACTGCAGATAGTCAATCACGATGCACCCGATGTTGTGGCGCTGCTTCATCCGGCGCGCCTTCGCCCGCATCGTCAACACCGTCATGCCCGGCGTGTCATCAATATAGATCGGCGCCTCCGCCAGCTCGGCGCTGGCGCGATGGAGCTTATCCCATTCCGAATCGCTCACCCGCCCCGTCCGCAGCTGATTCGAATCAACACCCGATCGAGCAGAAAGCAAACGCTGCACAAGCGAGCCTCGCGCCATTTCCAGCGAGAACACCCCCACCGCGGTCGGGTTGTTGATCTGACGAGGAGACCAGGGCGTCGCCCCGCCGAACGCGATCTGCTCCGCGATGTTCAGCGCGATCGCCGTCTTCCCCATCGAGGGACGCGCCGCAAGGATCACCATCTCCTCGGGCTGCAACCCAGAGAGCATCTCATCGAGATCGCTGAAACCCGTCGAGATCCCCGAGACCGATTTCCCGTCCGCCTGCTCGATCCGCTCCATCTCCGCAAGCAGCAGCTCGCGAAGCGTCTCCGGCTCGGCGTTCACATCCTCAGACGCGATATCAAAGATCCGCTTCTCCGCCAGATCGATCACGCCCTTGGCCGCGTCCACCCCACCGCCGCCCTGGTTATACGCGTCGTACAGGATCTGCCCAGCCGCATCGATGAGTTTCCGCAGACGCGCACTATCCGCGATCCGCTTCGCGTAATACACCGCGTTGGCCGCGCTCGGCACCGCCTCCGCAAGTTCCATCAGGTACGAAGCACCCCCGACCTGATCAAACACACCCTTCGCCCGCAACGATTCCGTCAGCTGGACCAGATCGCCCGTCTGGTGCGCCTCATAGGTTTCCACAAGCGTCTGATAGATCGTCCCGTGCGATTCCTGATAGAACATCTCCCCGTTGGGGATGAGTTCAACGACATCATTCAGCACCGCAGGATCAAGCAGGATTGACCCGATGAGGGATCGCTCCGCATCGATGTGATGGGGTGGGGTGCGATCAAACAACCGACCCATATCAAGGGTCTGCGGGCGTTGATCGCCGCGCCGTTTGCCGGACTTGGGTTCGAACATCGTGGAATCACTCACAGTGCAGAGTGTACGCGGAATCTCGAGTGATTTCGGGCGAGATCGCGCAACCGACAGGTTGCTCTGAGCGAATCCGCATTGGCGGAACCACATCCGCGAAGATTGTGGAGGATACCCTATAGCATGTCCACAGAAACCGTTGGCGCAGAGTTCTACGACGCCGAGGGAGGGCTCCCAGAGTCACTCCCCGAGTCTCCGTTCCCCATCTTCAAATACTGGTTCGACAAGGCCTGGCAAGAACGGAAAACCCCCAACACCAACGCCATGACCCTGAGCACCCTCCACCCGGACGGCTACCCGGATGCCAGAATCGTGCTCTGCAAAGCCATCGAGGTCGACCCAGGCAACATCCTCTTCTACACCAACTACAACGGCGCCAAGGGCCAACAGATCGACAAGCACCCCTTCGCCAGCGCCGTATTCCACTGGGACCACGACGAACGCCAGGTCCGAATCCGAGGCCCGATCACACACGCGAGCGAAGAAGAATCAAACGCCTACTTCGCCTCCCGCCGCCTCGAGTCCCGCCTCGGCGCATGGGTGAGCGACCAATCCCAGCCCATCGAATCACGCGAAGCCCTCCTCGAGAAAGTCAGCGAGGTCATGGACAAACTCGGCCTCTCGCCCGCAGACCTCATGGGTGAACGCGAGGTCGAAATCCCCCGCCCCCCCCACTGGGGCGGCTTCCGCATCCACGCCCAATCCGTCGAGCTCTGGAACGGCGGCGTGGGTCGCATCCATGATCGAGCGCGATGGGAACGAGTGTTGACCCGCAACGATTCGATCCAGCGCGGAGCGGACGCATACACCCCAGCAACATGGTGTGCCACCAGACTCCAGCCATGATGTGGATGGATCGCGTCATTTCGCCCGGAAAATCGCGATATCACGCATCCGCTCTTGCAAAGTGCCCGAAAATGTCGAAGATAAAACCATCGCGGGAACGCGAACGATGAAGACGAGCGTGAAAACCACGCACGAACACATCGAAACGCACCGCGACGAGCGTCAACGAAAGTTGACGAGCGTTGAGCCCCGAGCGACGGCGCGGGGAAAGAAACTCCGGCGGCGGCAATACACCGCGACGGCTGGGCTGGCATTTTCTTCAAGGAGGTGATTCAGTGACTAAGTATGACTGTATGAAGGGGTTGCGCCCGTAAGAGCGGCGGCTCGACGGTGTTGCCGTTGGCGCAACTCGCAATACGAAACCGATGCATCTGCATCCTACGGCTGCCTCCAAACACTGGAGGCAGCTTTTTTACGCGCCAATCACACAACCATCACAAACCGATCTTCGTTCGCACACGCTGCGCATCCGCGTTGCGACCCGCACGACGATAAGCATCCGAGAGCATCTTGTGGACTTTGTAGTAGTTGGACTGAACCGCGAACTGACTGCTCATGTCACCGGGCTGTTTCACACGCCGCGACGCACTCTCAAGAACAGGAATGATCTGATCGGCCTTCCCCTGCTCACTCAGCATCTGCGACATCATCGAAAGCGCAGAAACAGCCATCGGCCCATCATTGATAAACTGGTTCACGACATCGTTGTACGCGAGCCAAGCATACTCAAGATTCTCATTCTCCGCCCACAACACGCCCTGCTCAAAGCGAACCGCCGAAGCGAGATCCGGACGCTTGCGGAACTGACCGAACGCCCACTCCCACATCTCATGCCGACGCGCAGCGTCATCCTGAGTTGAAATCAACTGAGCAAGAAAATCGAAAGCGAAATCCTGATGCTGACGACCCGCAAGCTGCATCACGGCACGAGACCAGACATCCATCTGCTTCTCGTCCATCTCTCCCGATGATGCGAGATCCACTACCCGGTCCCACGCCCGCGGCACACCCGCACACTGGCTCAACGACGCCTTGAGCAGATCGAGCCGGTCCTCAACACTGTTGGATCTTGGCTTGCGGAGATTGCCACGATCATCCAGCTCAACAGACTCATCCAGCCCCCAGTGCCCCTCATTCATCCGATCGACCGCGTGACCCGCAGCAAGCGACGACAGAACCTGATCATTGGTGCTGCTCATCGCATCGCCAAGAATCCCAACGCGCCCGTCAGAGACCCGCTGCCGTGTCTGCGGGTTATAAATGTTCCCACGCAGATCCTGATACGCCTCATACCGACCCGCATCAAAGTTCCACGCCGCCCGGCGCCCACGCTTCTCAACATACCCAACCCACGCGTGCGCCACATCTGCACCACGCGCAGTCACATAGGCCGAAGGAAGCCCGCACGCCTTCGCAACGCTCATCGCGTAGTACGCCTGATCCGCACATACCCCGCCATACTGATTGATCTTCTGGATGTTGTACTCGCCCGGCTCACTCGTTACTCGCTTCGGACGGTTCTGCTGAAAATGAAGCGAATCGTATTCGATCTCAAAGAAGCGATTGTCGATCGCCGGGTTCGTACGGAATCGATTCAACGCCCATTGCATCTGCTCAGGCGTTTCAGTTGTATCCACAACATAGACCAACGCCAACGCCGGCAGCGCGTTGGGATGAATCGTCAACACGCCCGCATTGGATACGAAGTAATCAAAAATCGAGACCGGATCAACGCTCACGGGATTGTGCTCGTTGATCCGAATCGTGAACGCCTTACCCTCCTGCGCATCATGCACAACGCACAACGCGGCAGCAAGCGCCGGGAACTCATCAACCTGATCCGGACGCTCCTCGATGAGTCTCGACGCAAGCGCGATCACGCCCCGAGCATCATCCTTCTCATGAACAAGCAAGCCGAGCTCATCCATGAACTCCGGGTGCACGCGAAACTGCTCAATCGCCTGCCCATAATCTTCTGGCCGAGCACGAAACACAAGCTCAAAGATCCCCATCGCCGCTTCACATCGAACCATCGCTTCGCTCTGACGCACACCGGCACGAGACACAACCGTATCCGCAAAGCTCGCAAGCTCCCCCATGCGGCTCTCGATCACCTTCCGGCTCGCTTCACCCTCCTCGAAGCTCATCAACGCATCAACACGATCATGAACCTGCGTCACAAACGATTCCCGTTGCGCCAGAGCATGCGTCGCAAACAGCATCATCGCCAGCAGCGACATCAGGACCAATCGTGTCATTCGAATCATCTAAACATCTCCGTTTCAGTTCAATCAGATCCTAACCCGATCCGCATCGCGTGTGAACCGGTTGCGGCACAAGATCTCAGCACACAAAAAACCGGCCCCGGGAATACCGAGGCCGGTCGAAAATCACAATCTCAAGCCTGGATCAGAACCCGAGGACGCCGCCGAGGATATCGCCGTACGCGACGATCAGCCCAGCGAACACGACCGAGACGATCGAGATCAGCTTGATGAGAATGTTGAGCGCCGGGCCCGAGGTGTCCTTGAACGGGTCACCAACGGTGTCACCGACAACGGTCGCCTTGTGGTCGTCGCTGCCCTTGCCGTAGACGATCTCGTCGCCATGGCCGGCTGCGACGGCTTCCTGCGCACGAGCCATGATCGCATCGCGAACGGTCGCGGGGATCTTGGACGAGTTGCCCGTACCGGCAACCATCTCGTCCGCCGTGGTCGCACCGTACGACTCGAGGAGCTTCTTGGCGTTATCCCAGGCACCACCGGCGTTGGCCATGAAGACCGCCAGGGCGAAGCCCGAGGTCAGACCACCCACGAGCAGACCCATCACGCCGGGGACCGACAGGGTCAGGCCGACCGCGATGGGAACCAGAATCGCCAGAAGCGATGGGATGACCATCTCCTTCTGTGCACCGGTCGTCGAGATCGCAACACAGTTGGCGTAGTCGGGGTAGTGGTGACCGTCGAGGTCCACACCCTTCATGGGCCAGTTGTCCGGATCAGCAACTTCTTCTTCGCTCATGCCCTGGTTCCGAAGTGCCTGTCGGATGAACCCGAACTGGCGTCGGCACTCGCCCATCATGGCGTAGGCCGCACGACCCACAGCGTTCATGGTCAGAGCACAGAAGAGGAACGCAAGGAGCACACCGATGAACACGCCGCCGAGCAGCTTCGGGTTCGCCAGCGTGACGTTGTAGAAGCTGAGCACATCCTTGATCATGCCACGCTCAGACGATGCGAGCGTCGCGGTCCATCCCGCACCGCCGATCTCGTAACGAGCATCGTGATCGCCCGTCAGAGGGAACACGTCGTGCTTGGCGATGTCGCTGATCTTGTCGCCGTGCCGCCCGCTGTCCAGGGTCACATCGAGCAGCATGCCGCCGTCGACATTGGCGGTCTCGCCCTCGCCGGTGACGACCGCAAACTTGTTGTAGCCCTGGTAGATCGCGTACCCCATCGGGGCATCGACCGGAGCATTGACGACCTCAGCCGACTTCTGCTCGAAAGCTTCCGCCTGCGTCGTGATCTGTGTCTGGACGATCTGGATGTACGCCGCGAACAGCGCCATGGCCGTCAACGCCGCCGAACCGATCGCGAAGCCCTTACCGGTCGCCGCGGTGGTGTTACCCAGCGAGTCGAGCATGTCGGTACGCTCACGAACGATCGGGGGCTGCCCGGTCATCTCGGCGTTACCGCCCGCGTTGTCAGCGATCGGGCCATACGCGTCGGTCGCCAGGGTAATACCCAGCGTGCTGAGCATACCCACGGCCGCGATACCCACGCCGTACAGACCCATCAGGAACGATTCGGTACCACCGGCAAAGCCGAAGGCCGCGATGATGGCAATAACAACAGTCAGCAGCGACGCCCATGTGGACTTCATGCCTTCCGCGATACCCGCGATGATCACGGTCGCCGGGCCGGTCAGTGCCTGCTCAGCGATGCGTCGTGTCGGCGCGTGCTCGTAGCTGGTGTAGTACTCGGTCGCGTGTGCGATCACGAGGCCCGAAATCAGACCGGAAACAATCGAGAGCCCAAGACGCCACCAGGTGGTGATCCCTTGGAGTTCGGTCGCGTCCTTAAGGATGTACCACAGGAGCCCGAACGAGCCGAGGATGATCAGCGCCGAAGCAACATAGACACCCTTGTGCAGGCCCTTGAGCAGCTGCGCGAAGGACGCGTTTTCCTTGGCCTTGACGGTGAAGACACCGAGGATCGAGCAGAAAATGCCCAGACCAGCCAGAGCCATCGGGGTGACGGCGAGCTTGAGCCCGAAAGCACCCGCTTCAACACCGTTGGCGAGGGTCATCGCGGCCGCGGCACCCAGTGCCATGGTCGCCAGGATCGAGCCGTAGTACGACTCGTAGAGGTCGGCACCCATACCCGCAACATCACCAACATTGTCACCGACATTGTCGGCGATGGTCGCGGGGTTACGCGCGTCGTCTTCAGGGATACCGGCTTCGACCTTACCAACAAGGTCGGCACCAACATCGGCGGCCTTGGTGTAGATACCACCACCGACGCGTGCGAACAGCGCCTGCGTCGATGCACCCATACCGAAGCTCAGCATGATGGTCGTGATCTCAGTGATCCCGCCGCCAACCAGATCGAACTGGTTGAAGATGAAGAACCACGCCGAGATATCGATGAGCGCAAAGCCCACAACATTGAGGCCCATGACCGCACCGGAACGGAACGCAACAGTGAGGCCCTCGTTGAGCGACTGCTTGGCCGCCCAAGTGGTCCGTGCCGAAGCGTTGGTTGCCATCTTCATGCCGAACCAGCCACACAGACCGGAGAACAAACCCGCGATCGGTACACCGATCATGGTAAAGGCCGACTGCAGGTTCATGGCGTACATGATGCCGAGGAAGACGATCAGCAGAACGAAGACGCCCGCGACCACCTTGTACTGGCGAGTGAGGTACGCCATCGCACCATCACGGACCGCCTGAGCGATCTCGATCATGTTCTCGTCACCCTCGGACTTCTTCATGACCGACATCTGGAACATCTTGGCCATGATCAGGGCAAGGATGCCGCCGATCGGTGCAAGGAAGTACGCCGGTGACACATCAGACATCGATGCGAGCGTGGGCATGAGTTGCATACTCATCGTGTTTAACCTCTACTGATGCTGCGTCATCAAAGCAGCGTGTGTTTCACGGATTCTGAACCGAAAGATCAGCCCCACGATCGTTCGGCTGTGAACCCGCCACTGCATTCCGCAGCGTGAACTCTCTTGGACACCCGGGGCAAGGGGTGCGTGCGTGAAAAAGGATTCAATACCACCCTCGAAAGGGCTGCAACTATAGTTCGGCATACTGGACAGAATCCGATGAAACAAGAATGAAAGAGCTTTCTTGAACACAGACTCCAGTCCACTCCCAGCCCCACTACGAGCTCGGGATCCAGACAATCAGCAGGACAAAAAAACCCACCAGGATGGTGGGTCATCAACAGTCAGACAGTGCAGCGTTATGGACGCCGAGGCGCGGCCTTACGCTTCAGGCGGTTCTTGCGCTCAGAAGGCTTCTCGTAGTATTCCTTCTTGCGGATGTCCTTGGTCAGACCTTCCTTCTCGCAGAGTTTCTTGAAACGGCGCATGAGCTGCTCCGCGCTCTCGTTGCCGCGAGATTTGATCCGAATCGCCATGAGCTCTCCTTTGAGCGTTTGGGTCGTACAGGGGACATCGATACCGCCCACACAGCGTGGGTCGGGTTGCGATTCAAGGCGCGAATCACCACAAGGTCAAGTCACAACGAGAATTGTCGATGCTCACCCAAAAACATGGCCGCAACAACCCCCAGAGGCCGATAATCAAGCCCATGCGGCATCTCAAACGGCTCACAATCATCGCGCTCCCCATCACATTCCTGCTGCTCACCAGCGCCTGCGAAACCGTACCCGCGGTCAGAGAGACCCGCGCATGGCACGGCGAAACCCCAATTTACGCCACATACCGGTTCGGCAAGCTCAACGCCGAACTCCCCCCGGGATACGCCATCGAAACGGTAAACGCCGCAACCCGCGCCATGCTCCATCGCCAGGGACACATCATCGAGGAATACGCAGTATCCCCGTCCGACGGGCGAATCGTCGCGCTCTCCAACGGCTCAAGCTCATACGACAAAATCAAGGTCACCACCCGATACGAAGGCGGCGGCGTCCTCATGCAGGTCAACATCGACCCCGCAACGGAAAACCGCACACGCGCCGTCTTCGAATCAATAGTGCAGACGCTCGGGATCTGATCAGGCACCGTCGGCAGCACGAACAGCCGCACACAACTTCGCGATCTTCTCCGCGTTCTTCTTGCCCGGCTCGTCCTCAACCCCCGTCGACACATCCACCCCATACGGGCGAAGCGTCTCGATCACACGCGTCACATTCTCAGGATCAATCCCCCCCGCGATGATGATCGGCTTGGCGTAGTTCTCGATGTGCGACCGAAGATTCGACCAATCGAACGCCCTCCCCTCTCCACCATCAGAACCATCGATCAACAACGCATCAACCTCTTCGACCTTGCCCCACCGGGTCAACTGCGAGTTGATCGTCGCGTCCTCATACTTGAACGCCTTGATCACGCCCGGCCCGCACTGACGCACAACATCAACGGGCTCCTTCCCGTGCAGTTGCATCGAATGCGCAGGGCACATCTGCTCAAGATCACAGAACGCGTCCACATCAAGATCACGAACAACACCCACCGTGCTCACGAACGGAGGGAGCGAGAACATAATCCCCGCGGCCTGCTCCGGCTCGATGAACCGCGGAGTGCCCGCGACAAAGATAAAACCAATCGCGTCAGCGCCCGCATCAACCGCGTACATCGCATCGTCATAACTCGTGATCCCGCAGACTTTGACTCGCGTGCGATGGCTGCTCATGTGTTCGACTCCTGCTCAGTTGACGGGGTGTGCTCACGAAACTTCTCAAGCTCGTCACGCACAAGATTCTCAGACTCTTTGTCGATCGATTCTTCGAGCTGCGCCTCGAGCATCTCAATTGCGCCCGCAACATCCCCCTGATCCCACGCACGCGTTCTCGCGATCAGCACTCGAATGATGTGCCGCTCAGGGTCAGCCGGATAGCTCCTGAGCAACCGCTCAAAGGCCTCCGCCGCAGTCACCCGATCCTCACGCTGATACAGCGTGTTCGCAATCTGATACTGCGCATCACGATGAAGCGTCAATGGCGCTTGCTCGTCATGACCAAACTCCTCGAGCATCCGCACATACGCATCCGCGGCCCGACCCTGCTCGCCCTGCCCCAGCAGCGAACCGATCTCCGCACGAGACCTCGCAATCTGCTCCGCCCGTGGATCAATCGGCGTCATCTCCCGCGCATCCGCACGGATACGCGACATCTGCTGATCATGGATCCGCGTCGCGTTCGCAAACTCACGCCGACGCTTCCGTTGTTTGAGAATCGCAAGCATGTCATACGGCTCATGCTTCAGGATCTTGGTCCCCAGCAGGAAGAACGCCACAGCGATCCCCATCGCATACCCCCCAAGATGCGCGACATTCGCGATCCCGTTCTCCGGGGTAATGAGATGACTGAACAGGTCCAGAATGATGTACAGCCCGATCAGCCACCACGACGGGATCATGAACACCCCGATGATGAAGAAGATCACAAAGCACTTGATCCGGGTCCGCGGGAAGAGCACAAGATACGCCCCCGAAACCGCCGCAACCGCACCAGAAGCACCGATCGCCGGGTTCATCTCCACAGCCATATGCGCCAGCCCGGACATCACCGCCCCACCAAAGTAGAACAGGGTAAACCCCAGCCGCCCAAAACGATCTTCAACACTCGGGCCGAAGACAAGCAGGAAGATCATGTTCCCGAAGATATGCATGAACCCGCCATGCAGGAACGCGGATGTGATCGGCTGCCAAATCCCGAACCTGTGATACACCTCGCCCATATACTCGAAGTCGCGACCGACGGCCCCCCAGGCATTGACCTGCTCAGCGAGGTCCGCATCCATCGCGCCGAGGATCGCCATCGCAACAAACACCCCCAGATTCAGGGCAATCAGGGCGTGCGTCACCACCGGCTTGCGACGATTCGGTCGGTCTGTGCCCAGTGGGATCAACACGGGGGCATGGTACGCCCACCAATCGGATCGTGCCTATGATCCTGTCCCGCTCATTTCACCCAACTATCAATGATTTCAGCGGGTCCCCATCGCTTGTTCGTACACCATCAGCCGACGATCTGTCTCGGATTTCGTCGACACAACCGAAGGATTGAATCCATGAGTACCGCAGAAAAGACCTACTCCAAAGGACTTGAGGGCGTCATCGCCGCTCAGACCGAGATGTCGTTCATCAACGGCACCGAGGGCGTTCTGGAGTATGTTGGGATCGCGATCGGCGACCTCGCATCGAACAGCTCGTTCGAGGAGACTGTCTTCCTGCTCTGGAACAAGCGTCTCCCAACACAATCCGAACTCGAGGCATTCAACAAAGAACTCCGCGAGGATTACGCACTCTGCGACGCCATGAAGCAGCGCATCACGAACTGCCCCGTCGACGCAGAGCCGATGCATGTTCTCCGCACGCTCGTCAGTTCCATGGCCATGGACGACAGCTCACCAAACGAGAACAGCGTCGACGCAGCACGACACAAGTCGCTCAAAATCCTCGCGACCACTCCTGCGATCGTCGCCGCTTTCGATCGCCACCGCCGCGGCCTCGAAATCGTCGACGCAGACCCAAGCCTCGGATTCTCCGCAAACTTCCTCTACATGCTCAACGGCGAGAAGCCCACAGAGGCCATGGAGCGAGCATTCGACATCTGCATGATCACCCACGCAGACCACGGGCTCAACAACTCAACCTTCACTGCCCGCGTCATCATCTCCACCATGAGCGATATGTACTCCGCAATCACCGGAGCAATCGGATCACTCCGTGGCCCACTCCACGGCGGCGCCAACGAGGGCGTCATGCGGATGCTCAACGAGATCCCCACCGTTGACGATGTAGAGCCCTACATCATGAACAAGATCGCCAACAAAGAACGCATCATGGGCTTCGGCCACCGCGTCTACAAGGCCAAGGACCCACGCGCCGCAGAGCTCATGACCCTCGCCAAGCAGCTCGCAGACGACACTGGCAACTCCGACCTCTACGAAAAATCACACAAGATCGAGCAGATCATGGAGCGCGAGTACGCCGCCAAGGGCATCTACCCAAATGTCGACTTCTACTCCGCAACCACCTACCACTGCATCGGGCTCAAGCTCGACCTCTTCACACCAATGTTCGCACTCTCGCGTATCGCCGGCTGGGCAGGCCATGTCATCGAACAGCTCGGCGACAACCGACTCTTCCGCCCCACAACAGACTATGTCGGCCCCCACGACGCCCCCTACACACCCATCAGCGACCGCTGATCGCGAACAACACAGACCCCACCACGCCCGCAAACGCGGGCGTTTTTCATTGTGGGCAACATCACCGCACCTCGTCGATACAGGGTGAGTACCCTCCACATGGGAGGCGATCGTGTGCGCCAATGAGTAAGTTCCGACACTACATCCCGAGCATGTTCCATCGGCGGGTCCTCCTGCTCGTCTTCCTCTGCATCGTCGCGATATGCAGCCTCTCAGCACGCCTGGGATACATGACCGTCGTCGAGGGCGCAGACGCACGCGCACAAGCCGAAAAACGCCTCGTGACCACAACATGGCTCCCCACAACACGGGGCAGGATCCTCGATCGCAAAGGACGCGTGATCGCCGGGGATCGAGCATCCTACAACATCGCAATCGACTACCGCGTGCTCGCCGGAGATTGGGTCTACGAAACACGCAACGGACGCACCGCAAGCACGAGCATCCGCAACTACGCAACAAGACTCGCACAACGAGCAAACCCAAGCATCTGGGAAACACTGCCAGAGAACGAGCAGCAGCGCCTCATCGACAGATTCGAGGCAGCACTCAGCTCGCGAATCACACGCATGGAACGCGACCTCATCATGGTCTCCGGCATCGACCCGGACGACTTTGCACAACGCAAACAGGAGATCATCGATCGCGTCAGCGCGATGAAAGAGCAATACTCCGCACGCGTCTACACGCGCGAACTCGAGAAGTTCGAACGCACAGGACGCGTCCCGGAAGAAAGCGATCTCAAAAGGTTCCGCAGCATCGCAAACGAACCCATCGCCGAAGAACACGCGGCCCACACCATCATCCCGGATATCTCCGATGAACTCGGCTTCGCCGTCCTGCGCATGATCTCAAAGCGGGCACCAATCGTCTCCGAGGGAGTCGACCCCAGCGTGCTCGAATCACTCACCGTACCACTCTACCCCGGAGTCAAGGTCGTCGACGCAACAGCAAGACTCACACCATACGAGCTCATGCCAGTCGCGATCGACCGATCAAGCTTCCCGCCCCCACTCCGTTCCACAGAACCGGCCGTTGTCCGAGTGGACGGCATCGGACGCCAACTCCTGGGCCGTATCGACGACGGCCTATACCTCGAAGACATACAACGCCGCAAGGACGCCCTGCAGCGAGACGACACACTCCGCAACCGATCCCTCACAAGCAGGGGCACCGACCGCGGGCAGTATTTCCCGGGCGATCGTGTCGGCAGAACAGGAATCGAGCAGGCCTTCGAGCACACCCTCCGAGGCCTGCGGGGCGTGCGCATCGAAAATCTCCAGACCGGTGAGGTCGAAGAGATCGAGCGTGAACACGGACGGGATGTGCACCTGAGCATCGACATCATGCTCCAAGCCCGCGTTCGAGCCATACTCGACCCGAGCGTCGGACTCACACGCGTGCAACCATGGCACCAGAACGAGCAGCCACAATACACCCCCGTCGGAACGGAACTCGATGCGGGCGTGGTGGTGCTCGACATCGCCACGGGCGAGGTGCTCGCGATGGTGTCCACACCCAACCCACCGATCTCCGAGTCGGAATGGAAGTCGCTGGGTGTGCGCAACGAGACCGACCGCCGACTCTACAACACAATCCACGCCCCATGGGTCAACAAGGCCATCGCCAAGCCCTACCCCCCCGGCTCCGTCGCCAAGGCCCTCATCCTCACCGAAGCCGCCAAGCGAGGCGTATACCAGCAAGGCAAACGCATCCACGACCGCGGCTACCTCCTCGACGGCCAGCCCAACAAGTTCCGATCGTGGATCTACAAAAAGTACGACGGGATGTACGGCGGGCACTCCGACCAGCTCGGACGCGACCTCGACGGCGTCGATGCGCTCATGGTCTCCAGCAATGTCTTCTTCTACACCCTCGGCAGGCAGCTCGGCCCGGAACGAATCGCGCTCGCCTACCAGGACTTCCATGTCGGACGCCCATACGAACTCGGCATCGGAACAGAATGGCCAGGGTCAATCGGGAAGTTCAACGGCCCAAACGACGGCTCGGACATCAACCTCGACGAAGCAACACTCATGGGAATTGGACAAGGGCCCATCACATGGACCCCACTGCACGCCGCAGACGCGATGGCCACAATCGCCCGCGCCGGTGTCAGCATCACTCCAAGCATCGTCCGCGACGGATTCGCCCCCGATGTACGCGACATCGCCATCCCCTCGTGGGCCGTCCGCGATGCGCTCCAGGGCTTGCGCCAGGTCGTCGAGAACCGCCAGTTCGGCACCGGGCGAGCAATCACATACCAGGAGCTCGGCCCCGAAGGCGTAGCGATATTCAATCATCAGGGCATCACCGTCTGGGGAAAAACCGGCACCGCCACCGCGCCCCCACTGCTCTTCGACCCCGACGACACACCAGAACACAACGGACCACTCGAACCCCGCATCGTCCGCATGGGCGATCACTCGTGGTATGTCACCCTCGTCGCCCCCGAGGGCGAATCGCCCAAGTACGCCATCGCCGTCATCGTCGAGTACGCCGGTTCCGGCGGCAAAGTCTCAGGACCGATCAACAACGAGATCATCAGCGCACTGATTGAAGAAGGCTACCTGCCTCGCGTCGAAGACGGATCGGAGCCAGACGCATGAGCCAGGGGATCAACATCCATCCGATCATGCGCCTGATCAAAGGCGGCGGACGCAACCCAGAACCCATCTCGCGCGTGCTCCGCCCCGTGAACTGGGGATGGATCACCGTCCTCGCATCCCTGCTCCTTTCCCTCCTCGGGATCTACTCGATCGATATCGGGCTCAACAAGGATCTCGACCCCGGATTCATGGAGCTCTCCACGACCGCGCTCAAGCAACTCATCTTCATGGTCATGGGACTCGTTTCATGCCTCGTGATCATGCTCCCGCACTACAAAATCGTCAGCGCGTTCGCCTGGTTCTACTTCGCCGTCTGCATCGCACTGCTCGTCTTCCTGCTCGTGCCCGGCATCCCATCAAGCATCGTGACACCACGCAATGGCGCACGATCATGGATCAACCTCGGCATCACCGATTTCCAGCCAAGCGAGATCACCAAGATCGCCTTCGTCCTCGCCGTCGCACAATACCTCCGCTTCCGCACCCAACACCGCAGGTTCATGGGACTCATCATCCCCGGCATCATCGCCGCAGTACCCGTCGGGCTCATCACCGTGCAGCCAGACCTGGGCACCGCCTCGTTGTTTGTCCCAGCCCTGTTCGCAATGCTGATCGCCGCCGGCGCACGACTCCGCCACCTGATCCTCATCGTGCTCTGCGCCGCGATGAGCGCGCCAATCGCGTACCCATTCCTCAGACCACACCAGAAAGACCGGATCGTCGCGATCGTCAAGCAGTTCCAGGGCGACGAGTCAACCAACTACGACATCAACTTCCAATCCTCACGCGCCCAGATGCTGATCGCCGCCGGCCAGATCACCGGAACACCCGAGCCCACCGCACGCGCACTCGTGCACTACAACGCACTGCCCGAACGAGAGAACGACATGATCTTCGCGGTCGTCGTCGCACGATTCGGACTCGTCGGCGGAATCTTCATGCTCATGCTCTACGCGCTCTGGGTCATCGGCGCACTCATCGTCGCCGCCAGCTGCCGCGAGCCGATCGGCAGGCTGATCGCCGTAGGCCTCCCCGCGTTCATCGCCACGCAGGTCGTCATCAATGTGGGCATGAATCTGGGGGTACTGCCAATCATCGGGATCACCCTCCCATTCCTCAGCGCAGGTGGTTCTTCACTGATTACCTGCTGGTTAATGACCGGTTTGATCATGAATGTCGCATTTCATCGCCCAAAGCCCCCCTACCGCAGTTCGTTTGAATACGCTGATGACGATGAAGGACCAGACCTACTCAAACCAAGCAAGCCGTTCGGACGATCAACCGGGTTCAGCGGGCGAGCAATCACCCGCTGATCGCGGGACGCTCGATCTCGAACTCGACTCAATCTCCACCATCGCCCCACCGAGCGGATGGGTCGAACAATGCGCCGAATACGGCATCTCCTTCGAGCCCGCCGAGATCAATAACCTCGGGCGGTTCCTCGCCATGCTCATGCACGCCAACACGCGGATGAACCTCACATCCATCCGCGAGTCTGACGAAGCATGGTCGAAGCACATCTTCGATTCGCTGACCCTCATCCCACTGCTCGCCGAGCTCGAGGAAGGATCAACCATCATCGACATCGGCTCCGGTGGCGGGCTCCCCGGGATCCCGCTCGCGATCGCCCTGCCCAAACTGCGCTTCACCCTGATGGACGCGACCAAGAAGAAATGCGACTACCTCTATCAGACCGCGATGGCACTCGGCCTCACCAATGTCAGGGTGATCTGCGCACGCGCCGAAACACTCGGGCAGGACCGCGGCGAGAAGACCGCAACCGGTCGTGACAATGTGCACCGCGAACACTACGACATCGTCATGGCACGGGGCGTCGGGCAAATCCCCATGCTCGCAGAGCTCACGGTCCCGCTCGCCAAGGTCGGCGGGCTCGTCCTGATGACCAAGGGAAAACGAGCAGAAGAAGAACTCGCGAACGCAAAGCAGGCGCTGCACCTGCTCCACGCCGCACACGCCGGAATGGTCGACACACCAACCGGACGCATCGTCGTGATCGAGAAGCTCCGCCGCACGCCCCGAGACTACCCGCGACGAGATGGCGAGCCCAAGCGAGCTCCGCTCGGCGTTCCCAAAAAATGAGAAACACGATCAGCCCGCACAAGGCGGGCTGATCGTTGCAACACCGGAGATCAGTTCCTTGTTTACCGTTTCCGACGGGCGATGACGAGCAAGCCACCGAAGGCAAGCACCGCGCCGCCGGGCGCGGGGACCGCACTGCTCAAGACACGGATCGCGTCGTGCAGCAGGTACCCCTTGGAGATGTAGCTCGATTCGATCTCAACACGATCGAACTCCTGATCGCTCGACCACCCGTTCCACGCCCAAGAGGTGTCGATCGGGGCATCGAGCGTGTCGGTGCCAATCAGATCCTCACCGGAATAAAAACGGATCTCACCATCAGCGTCACTCGTAATCGACGAGAAGAAACCGCCAAAGGACCGCTGCGCTTCGTTGAACCGATAGCCGATCCCCGCGTTGGAGCCGAGCAGGCGTTCGCCGTCGAACGCCGCTACACGCTGATGGAATGACCATGACCCGGTCGTGTGCAGGTAGCCCGACTCGCCGACACTGAACAGCGTGCCCATGCCGCCGAAGGACTCGACATCGCCGTGATGGAAGACATCCATCCGCAGCTGCTCGAAGCTCTCAGTCTGATCAGAACGAAACTCGTCTACCCGGACAATATCCGCGTTCGCAACGGTCCCTGAGACCGCGACGACCGAGGCAATGATGGCGATGTGTGTGCTGTGCATGCTGGTGTTCCTCTCCGCAAGGCCGGCTTTGGCCTCTCCGAGAAAGGTTCCATTTCAGCCCAGACAAGAGCAAGCGCATCGCCCCCGAAACTGAGGCGATCGCCGATACAACCAGAACAGACGCTACATCAAGCCGGGGGTGCGTAGGCGTCGCGGGCACCAAGCAGGTGCGCGATCGCTTCTCGGACGCAGGCATGCCCACCCGCTCGCATCGCGGTGTAGGCGCATCGGGACCGCACCTCGGGCTCAGCGTCCGCGGGGCACATCGGGTAGCCGACCCGACGCATCATGGGCAGGTCGGGCCAGTCGTCGCCCATGCACGCCGCGCGTTCCTCGCTGACCCCGCACCGCTGCATGATCAGGTCCAGGTCCGCGGACTTGTCCTTGCTCCCCTGGATCACCATGCCCTCGGGCACGCCCAATGAATCAAGGCGATGCTTGAGCGCCATGCCCGATCGCCCGGTGATGATGGCCAGATGGTGCCCCTGCCTCATCCAGAGCTTCATGGCGTAGCCATCGCGGACATGGAACCGCTTGGTCTCGCGCCCGTCGTCGTCGATGTTGATGGAGCCGTCGGTCATGACGCCGTCGACATCGAGGACGAGCAGCTCGATCGATGCGGGATCGCTGAAGGTGCGGGCGATGGGTTTGGTGGGCTGGTCGCTCACGCGTCGTCCTCTACGAGCTTCATCGCGATCAGGTCCTGCACATCCAGCAGCCCGACGGGCTTGTGATCCGCATCCACGATCGGGAGTTCGTCCGCGCGGTATTCACGGAACAGGGCGACCGCTTCCCGCGTCAACGCGTCGATGGACAGCGCCTTGGGGTCACGCGTCATGACCTCCGCGATGGGCTTGCGGAGCTCGTCCGGGTTGCGGAGGATCAGGCGGCGCAGGTCCGAGTCGGTAAAGATCCCGGCGAGCCTGCCGTCCGCATTGACAACGAGCAGGGCGCCGGGTCGACGGACGACCTTGGACGCCTCGGACAGGGCATCGGCGACGGTGTCGGACTCGCGTGCGATGGGCAGGTTCTTGCCTGCGACGAAGCGGATGAGCTCGCTCACGGGCTTGAGCAGCGAGCCGAGCGTGCCGCCCGGGTGGCGAGCGTGGAAGTCCTCGTTGGTGAACGAGCGACGGCGGGCCACGGCGAGGGCGAGGGCATCGCCGATGGCGAGGGCGCCGGTGGTCGAGCTTGTCGGGGCCATGTAGGCACCGTCGCCCGCCTCTTCGGTGACGCCGACTTCGAGCGTGACATCCGCGACGCGCTGGAGGGAGGAGACCTTGCCGTCCTTGGGGCCGCGGGTGATGGCGATGATGGGGAGCTTGTCCTGACGCAGGATCGAGGCGAGTGCGACGAGTTCCTGTGTCTCGCCCGAGTGGCTCAGGCAGATCGCGAGGTCGTTCTTGCGGAAGCGGCCGAGGTCGCCGTGGGCGGCTTCGGTGGGGTGGACGGCGTGGCTGGTGATGCCGAGCGAGGCCATGGTCGCGGAGATCTTGGCCCCGATGTGGCCGCTCTTGCCGAGACCGGAGATAAGGACCGTGCCGCCGGCGTCGGCGGTCTTGACGATCAGATCGATGGCCTGTGTGTAGCGTTCATCGACGCCTTCCGCGATCGTGTTGATGGCGTTGGATTCGTGCGCGTAGACGCGCTGGATGAACTGGAGTTCGTCGTTGCTCTGGTCGGGGTTTGGATTTGGGTTGGAGATCGACACCTCGATCGGCTCCCTTCGCGTGCGTGTGGGCATGGTGAAGGGTATGCAGATCGTCCTGATCAGGCGTTGGTGACGATCTTCTTGCCGCGGCAGCTCGGGCAGGGGATGGGGTGGCCGGTGCTGGGCTGGAGGGAGGGGACGGCGTTGAAGCCGAGAGTCCGCACCGCGACGGTCATCGGGCAGGGCACATGCCCGCGTCCGCTGCACTCTGGGCAGGTCTTGATCTCGATGTCGCCGACGAGTCGGAGTGTGGGTGCGTTGGTATCCATATTGGACTTATCGGCTACTTGCACGCGATGCATCAACCGAACTTTTCATGCCTGATACGAAAAACACGCTCAGACGGGTGTCTGAGCGTGCGTGGAGTTCGCTGTGCGATTGCGATTTTTGAATGGATCAGCGGCGACGACGACCTGCTGCGAGACCACCGAGACCGAGCAGTGCGATCGCTCCGGGTGCCGGGGTGAGTGCGACATCGTCAACATAGAGGCCGTTGGCGATGCCGTTGACAGCGCCTGCGGAGAGCTGGAAGCGGAGGAGGAAGGAGTCCGCGCCCGCTGCGGATGTCAGATCGAGCGAGAACTGCTGGTAGCTGTCGCTGATACCCAGACCGATGAGTGAGGTGAGCGTTTCGCCGCGAACACCGCCGCCGTCGCTCCCGTCCTGATCGAGCCAGAGGATCTGGACAAATGTGTCCATGCCGACGAAGTCTGTCGAATCGACAGCTGCGTAGAAGGAGAGGTTGTAGTCGGTTTCTGCGGTGATGCTGCCAACGGGCTGGTTCTGCTCGATGAAGTATGCGCCGCCTGCGGGTGCGTTGTTGATGTGATCGAAGTACATGTAGGCGCTGTAGTCGCCGGAGTTGGGCATTGCTGCGCTGCGTTCAACGGAGCCTGAGGGGCCGCCGATGATCTCTGCCCAGTCTGCAGCGTCAGTGCCTGTGCCTGACTCGAAGCCCGCGTTTAGGATGTCAGCCGATGCGAATGATGCAGCGGCAGCGATGATTGCGATCGTGGTTGTGGTCTTCATGAGTATCCTCTTCTCTCTCTTAAGCTGCGTTGTGCGGCAGCGGTTGACATGATTGCTGTAGTGACAGCCCACAGAATGTAACTGTTACGGATGGTTGGCACAAGGGGCTCATCATGAGAATTCGCCTCAATTGACCTGAATTTCATCCCTTTCACCGGTAATCGTGTGTTCAGGGGCGGTTGATCTGGAACTGTTACTGCAAAACGGGAGCCCAGCCGCCCTCCGACGCCCCACACTGGAAAGATGGGTAAGGGCGTTTATGGTGGGGTTTTGGGGGCCTGGGTGTGCGAGGCGGCTGGATTGGCTGGCCGGGCTGAACCAGCGATGGATGTGATGGCATTGACGGGCGTGTTGCGCAGCGCGATTGAGATTGCGGGTGAGGGGTGCGGTGTGAATGTGGGCGGCTGGGTGGTTGGTGCATGCCCACCGTTCGGGCTGAGGCGGGCCGCCGGCTTCGCTCCTCCTTCGGCGGATCTTCGACATGCGGGGGAGGGGATTGGGGGATGGGCTGCTTCGCTTTGGCAGGGATGGATCGTTTCGTTTGCAGGGGATTGATGGTGCGCCCCACCGTTGGCTGCGTTGATGTCGCCGTCAGTCACATGGGGGAAGCGATGGGTGCCCTTCGTTGATTGGCGGGCGATTGTGAGGAGCTTGGTGGCGGACTTTCGGATGGTCTCGTTGAGCAGGCGGGACTCTTCGTTTGTTTCGGTGCTCTGGTCGAGGGCCTGCATGGCGCGTGGTGCGATGTCGAGCGCGAGGAGCTTTGTGCGGGATTGGGAGAGCAGGTGCGTGGCCTCGGTGAGCTGCTGAAAGTCGGGGCCCTGGAGGAACTCGATGAGCTGGGAGAGGGTGATGTTGTGTGCGCGGCAGATGGCCGGGGCGCTGAGGTTGGGATCGAGGATGTCATCGAGAAGCGCGTCGGTTGTGTGCGTGTCGGTGTGCATGCGGTCATGTTCGCACGCGGCGTGATTGTGGCAAGATGAAAGCGGCGCATGTACAGAATTCTGCGCACAGATCCGGTCACTGTGGTGCAGATTTTTGAACGCGAAGATCGCGAAGGGCTCGAAGAGAAGAGGGGTACGCAGAGGGGGCGAAGGTCGCTGAAGACGCAGAGAAGAAATAGAGGGTTGGGTGCACTGCTTCGGTCCGGCGCAGGCGGATGAAGGAGGAACGGG